>Ga0105044_10005306_pt1 | contig 17744 bp, 15 predicted proteins | sample MAT01_FD_78092 | JGI IMG/M metagenome (GOLD analysis project Ga0105044, IMG submission 78092) | Freshwater microbial communities from Lake Fryxell liftoff mats and glacier meltwater in Antarctica - MAT-01 | ecosystem: Environmental > Aquatic > Freshwater > Ice > Liftoff microbial mat | place...
ACGGTGGTGGTGGTGGCGGTAATGCGCCCCCGAAAACGAAACCACCGCCGGGCAACTACACGCCTTCCGTCGAGGTCATGCTCGATCCAGGCTTCGTGGATGGACCAAACTGTTACATCCTCGTGCCGCCGCGAGGGACGGCGAACGTCAGCGTCAGCCTTCCTAGTCCGCCCGACGGCAAACTGCGGCTCGCGACCCTTTCCGTAACGTGCTTTGGGCAAACGAGGCTCGGAACAATTGCTCCCGGTGGCAACAACGCGTTTCAGTTTGAAGGTCCGATCAATCCCGGCGGCACCGTCACCGCGACTGCGACGGCCTCCGATGGCAGCCACAACTGGACGGGGCAGGGTAGCGAGAAGTGGCTGAAGCTATGTCTGCTGCCGATCTACTCCTGGTCGGGAACCAAGAATGTGATCCACCGGTGCGACCCGCCGCCGAATGCCTCGGGCGATCCGCCGGTGACCGGCTACGACGAGACCCATCACTACACTACCACCGCGCAGTATGCGGTGAATCCCGAGAAGGGGGCCAAGTCCGGCATGAATACGGGCGCCGACTTTAACAACGGCAACAACGCACAGACCGTGATCACCGATTACCCAAAAGGCACCCCGCAGACTACCGATTGGTTCGTGCCCGCGCCGGGCGGGATCACCTGCGACGTGGACGCCAGTGGTAGCATTTCCAATGTGCGGCCGAAGACGCTCAACATCTTTGGCGAAGGCAGCGATGAGACCGCCGGCCATTGTACAACGACGACAACGACAAGCGAGTCCGGCCCCTGATGGACGTCAGCAACACCATTGCCCGCCTCGCGCGCGAGTGCTCTGTCGGCACGGTGGCTCTGACTGGCGCGTGGGCGAAGGGAGCAGCCTCGGAACTCGATCCGGTGGAAGTCTTCGCCACGGTGCCGCTCGACCGGGTCACGATCTTCGGAACGATGCTCGCGGATGAAACCGGCGGGCTCGTGCGGATCTATGAATGTCGGCTCCTGGCCTGGGCGCACCCGCTGCATCTCTGCGCGCGCTGGCTGAATGTGGATCGTCTGCCGTCGCTGCCGTGCCCGCGAGGTGCGGTCACGCGGTGGAAGTGCGCGCGCACCGGCGCCAGTGCCTCGGTGCTCCTCGAAACCCTGCCGCACTTTCATGCAGTGGACGGTTATATGCCCACACCGCGCGGCGAGTTTGTGCGCGTCTTCGGGCCGCCGCCGATTGGCGGGTTCCTGATCTAAAGAAGCACGCGGTCGCGGAGCCGTTGACACTGCCTTGGAGGCATGTCCGCACGCCCCGTTTTCGATCGCTTCTACACACCTCCGCTGCCGCCCGTTTCCCGCGCGGTCTTTAGTCTCTGGACCCGCACGCCGATGTTCCGCCTGGAGCACGGGCCGCTGCTCGTGCACACGCTCGCCGTGTGTCTGGCAAAGCAGCACTTCGCGGAGGTGGATTTCGTCACCGATGCGCAGGGCGCGCATCTCGCGCAGACGCTGGGCTGGGAGTTTTCCTCGATCTGGAACGGCTTTGAAGGGCTCGACCTGCGCGGTTACGAACACATCTGGGCGCTGGGCAAACTGGTCACGCTCTCGGGGCAGGAGCGGCCGTGCATTCATGTCGATGGTGATGTGCTGCTCTTCAAACCGCTGCCGGAACATCTGCTCCGCGCGCGGCTCGTGGCGCAATCGCCCGATCTGCAAACCCACTACACCGGCGCGGACATGGATCGCGGTTTTGCACTCTGCGGGTTGCCGCGCGGACACACGGCCTACAACGCGGGGCTGCTGGGCGGCAGTGCTCCGGCGCTCTCCCGCGCCTTTGCCTGGGCTGGGCTGGAACTGGCCCGCGCCTTTCACTGCAGCGATCTCAACGGCACCACCACCAGCATGTTGATCGAGCAATATCAGCTCGGTGTCTTCGCGCATCGCAGCGGCGTGCCGGTCACGCCGTTGCTGCCGCTTTCTCCCAAACGCGCCGAAATCACCGAGGCCGGCTACGCGCATCTGGCCGGCGCCAACAAGCGCAACCCATTCTACCTGGCGCGTGTCGAGGCCCGGCTCACGCGTGATTTTCCCGCAGCTCATGCGCGCTTCATCGAAGGCTGGACGCGACTCATGCAGGGAGACCAATGCGGCTCGTCCGATCCGGCAACTCCCACCTCGTCCTGCCCATCCACTTCGACGCCATGACGCTCCCAAACGTGGACAAGGTCTTTGTCGTCTCGCTGGCGGGCCGGATCACGCAGCGGCAGCGGGCCTGCGCGGAACTGGGCCGCATGGGCATCACCTATGAAGTGTTCGACGCCTTCGATGGCGCGGCGCTGCAATTGCACACCGACGTGTGCAGCCGGTATCTGAAAGGCAAACCGCTGCCTGTCGGACGGCTCGGCAATTACCTCTCGCAGGTCGCGATCTTCCGCGAATCGGTGCGGCGCAACTACGGCAATGTCCTGATCGTCGAGGACGATGCCTGCTTCTGCAGCCGGTTCGTCGAACGCGCGAGCCGCGCCATCGCCGACCAGCCGGCCGATTGGGATATGCTCTCCTTCGGGGTGTGGGATTGGAACACCCGCGTCGGTCAGCCGATGAGTGAAGCAATTTATCGCCCCGGACGCCCACTGCTCCGGCACGCCGTGCTGCATTCCGCCAGGGCGCTCCCGGTCCTCGTGGAGAAGACCCGGACGCTCACGGAGACCATCGACGTGACCATCTCGCGCCTTACGAACGACCTGAACATCTACGCTACGCGCGCGCGCCTCGCGTGGCAGGCGGAGGCATGAAGAACCTGGCTTGTTGCACCGCCATCATGAATCGGCTTCCGCAGTTTGCGCAGGTCTTCGAAGCCAATCTCGATACCATGCGCCAGCACCCCGACTGCGAATGGGTGATTCTTGATTATGGGTCGAGCGACGGCCTGGCCCAATTCCTCCTCAGCCGCCAGCTCCCTGAAAACGTGCGACCCTTTCGCGCAGAGGCGTCACGCTGGCATGCTTCCATTGCCAAGAACCTGGGAATCGATTGCTCCGAGGCGTCCCTCGTCATGACTCTGGATGCCGACAATCGCATCGGCAGCGCCCCTGCGCTCGTCGCTCGCATGCACCCGGATGAAATCGTCCACAATTGGAGCGGGCGCTACCTCGACGGCACCTTTGGGCGCATCCTCCTCTCTCGGGCAACGTTCTACGACCGGCTCGGCGGCTACGATGAGAGCTTTCTCCCGATGGCCCACCAGGATTCGGATCTGCTGCAGCGCGCTCGGGCTTTGGGCATGGTGGTTCGCCACATCCCGTGCGACCCGGAATCCGCTGTGAATAACACCAAGGGCGACTCCGTGGCGAACTGCCAGGGTGTGAGCTGGGGAGAGATGAAACGCAGCAATGCCATCCGTTCGCGTTACCACATTGCCAACGGCCAGCTTCGCGTCGCGCGGGCCGCTGCTCCTCCGGCCTGCTCACCCCTTCGCCGCGCATGAAATTCGACGATCTCACCGTCACAGCGAAAACGCCGCCGCCAGAAGGCCTCGACGCGCATGAGTATTTCAGCGCCGCGCCGTATCTCTGGGGCACCGAACATCGCAACGGTGATCGCAACCCAGACTGCATGAGCGAACGCTTCGACCGCGCGCGGGTGGAGCGGTTCTGTGCAGTGCTGGTCTCCCATCCGGAGCAACGAGACCGACTGCTCCGGCAATGGTACGTAAGCGAAGCCACGGCAATGCGGCCCCACCTGGAATACGCCCAGCACAATCGCGCGACCGCAGGCATGGTCGAAGCGCGCTGGGCCACGTTCCCGTTCACCTTGCCGCTCGGCACCCCAACCACGTTCGCTGTGCGTCCGTGGGTGGAACAGTTTCTTGGCTGGCTCGAACACAGCCCAAAAGGTCGGCGGGGATCCGCTCAACCAAATAACATCGGCACCTGGTATGACGTGAGCAGATTGCGCCTCGCGCGCTTTCTCGGAGATCAGGAGCGGATCGCTGCCGTCACCGCGTCCGTGCTGGCACGCGCGCAGGCGCAGATCGAGAGCGCCGGACGCATGCCTCACAAGGCGGGTCGCGCAAACGCCAGCCATTACACGCGCTTTGCTCTCGCGGCTTTCGAGGAAGCGGCCGCTCTGGCCGTGAACGAAGCCTCCTCTCGCTGCATTCGCCGGCTCATCGCGCCCGTTTATCGACGGCTGGAAACCGAGCACGGCACTGATCCAGTGGTTTGATCGCTTTGACAATCGGACAAGTACTCGAACATCCGCCTTAGCTATCTCGCGATCCCGGCCACCCGCCAGCCATGAACCTCGACCACGCAATCACCGCCATCGATCACGCCGCGCACCAGGACGACCGCTGGATGTTCGTTGAGCTGCTCGTCATTGGCTTGGTGACGATCTACTTCCTTGCACGCTACTTCATGCGCCAGATCGCGGATCTTCAGGGCGAGATCGCCGCGGTGCGCACCGAGTTCGAGATGCATCTGCGCGCCGCGAATGCTGACATGGTCGCCGCGCTCACCAAAAGCACCGAGGTCATCGCGCACAACTCGGCGGTCATCGAGCAGATTCAGCGGAAGCTGACGGGCGAGTTCATTGCGCAATGAACCTGCCCTCCGTTCAGCCGAAGTGTGGAAGGTTATCGTCCATGATGCGCACCTTGCCGCCACTCCTTCGCCGAGACGTGCGTCTCTGATTGGCGCAGACCGTGATTCACGAAGAGCGGCGGCTCGGATGACGCACGCTCACCCAGCTTCGAGATCATTCGCAACGGGGGTCGCGGTTGCAACCAAGGCCGGCGATTCCGATGACACAATTTCGATCTGGTCGCCCTCGTCGCGGTAGATGACTTCGCGGTTGTCGAACGTCGTGACCTTGAACGAGCGCTCGACGGGATGCACGTCGATGCGACGGATCACGGCTCGGGCGTTCTCCTTGAGGCGCTCCGTGTCCCGCCAATCGATCTGGCCGAGGTCCAGTTCGGCGGCATTTTCCTCCGCGCGAAACTCGGCGATCCGCTTTTCAAGGGCGGCTTTCTCCTTCTCCAACTCGCGCATTTTTTGATCCACCGACGCGGAGAAGCCCGAGGCGATGAAATCTACCAGCCGCGGAATCTGAGCCTCCACTTCATCGAGCCGTTTGAGCGCCGCTAGCATTTCGGGGTTCTGCCGGTACGGCACCGTCGGCGCGGTGGTGATAGCCTCGCAAACGGTGAGCAGGGAGTTTAGAAATTGCTCGAACTGCCACGTCTTGTAAGGAGCACCGCCGGTGGGTGCGGCGGCGTCCAGCAAATAGGTGAACTTCTTCTTCTTGCCCTTCGAGACGCGCATCATCCGATTGCCGGTCATGACGTTGAAAGTCAGACCGGCGATGGGGTTGGTCTGCCCCCGCCCACGGTAAGACGGGCGCACCCGATGGAGGCGCTGCACGGCCGCATACAGATCCATGGGCACCGCGGCTGGGAAGTAATCCGGCACCCCCTCAAGCAAGGTGCGCCTGCCTCCGACCATCTTGCTCGGCTGGAACTCCCCGATCACCGCGCGACTCCGCAGGATGTTTTTGACCGTCCCAGCATACCATCGCCGCGCCCCCTCGCTCATACATGGTACCCGCTCCCGGGTGAAAGTCTTGGCGATGTGAATCTGGCCCTTGCCCGCCGCAGTCATTTCAAAAACCCGCCGTACAATTGCGGCCTTCTCGGGAATCAGTTCGAACCCAGACTTGTCGGGTTTCATTCGCAGCCATGAAGGACAGCGCGCGGTCATTTTCTCCACACCAGCCCGCTCCCGCTTGTTCGCCCAAGCCGCGCAGAGCCGGCTGGATTTGATCCGGCTTTCCTCGTTCGCGCGGCTCAGGATCGTCAGACTGATGATGATGTCGGTGAAATTGCCGTCGTTGATCCGCTCGCGATCATAGACGCGCTGATCGGCGAGCGTAACGACGACGATCCCGGCATTGATCAGCCCGAGGAACATCTGGAGCGCGAAGGTGATGTCGGTTCGTGACAATCGATCCAGACTTTCCACGATGAGGTATGAGCCTGGCTCAATCACTCCGCTCTCGACCCGGTCGAGGAAGGCCTTCAGGGCGCCCTTGTCGGCATTGGCCCCGCGGAAGGCCGAGACCCCGAGGTCGCGGTAGTTGTCGACCAGCGGGACGCCGGTCTTGTCGCACCACGTCCGCGCCAGTTCAGTTTGCCGCCGGAAAGAATCTCCGCGGATCTGGTCCGCCGTCGAGAAGCGGAGGTACGAGTAGGCCTTGGGCTTGCGGGCAGTGTGTCCGTCTCTAGCGGGCTTCTCCCGGCTTGAGTGGGGTGACGGTGGCTTCAACATACCGCAAATATGCCTGCCAAACCGTTGGTAGTAAATACCGTGTTATTAGCCGGTGGCGCCAGCCACCGGACCCTTCACCCAACGACCAACCGCCCCGGCAGGGGCGGCGGAACGGCGCTGTTCCCAGCGCCCCGACCGGGGCTCGTTTGTTCTTTCCGGGATTCCGGTGGCTGGCGCCACCGGCTAATTTCCGCAAGCCCTCCGGGCCATGACCGAGTTTTGCGAGACTCAGCAGGGTCGGCCCGGGGAAATCAATGGAGCGTCTCGAATCGTTTCGCACGTGGGATGGAGCGGTGTGGAATCGTCCCTGCAATGCACATGCCGTGCTCAGCGCCCGGCCTTGCGCGCCCCATCCGCCGCGCCTCATTCGCCGATGATCTTCACCAGCACCCGCTTCCGCCGGCACCCGTCAAATTCGCCGTAGAAGATCTGCTCCCACGGGCCAAAATCGAGCCTGCCTTTCGTCACGGCCACGACCACCTCCCGACCCATGATCGTGCGTTTCAAGTGCGCGTCCGCATTGTCTTCGCCCGTCCGGTTGTGAGCGTACTGCCCATGCGGCTTTTCCGGCGCGAGACCCTCGAGCCATTTCTCAAAGTCCGCATGCAGGCCGCGTTCGTCGTCATTGATGAAGACGCTCGCCGTGATGTGCATCGCATTGCAGAGCAGCAAGCCCTCGGTGATCCCGCTCTGCTCCAGACACGCCTGGATCTCCGGCGTGATGTTCACCAGTTCCCGGCGTGCTTCGATCTCCAGCCAGAGTTCTTTGCGAAAGGATTTCACGCCGTCCGCCCTACACCCGTGACTGCCGCATGGAAAGGCCGCACCCCGGACGGTGCCGGCACCACGCCGCGGCGCGGGCACGACTTGCGCTCTGCCCCAAGCTCGCGCCACTTTGCGCCCAGCCACCGATCCCCTCACCGCCGAACTCCAGCCTCCACCCTATGATGAACGAACTCGACCAAGCCATCGTCGCGGCCATCCGCAGCCAGGCCCACATGCCGGACCTTTTCCGCCAGCTCACCCAAGGGGACATCTGGTTTCTCGTCCCCTACCATCCGGAATTGGCCGGCGAATCCATGGAGCTGAAGCCAAACGACCCGCTCCCCTTCGTCCAACTCCAGGACGCCGCGGGCGCGCTGGTGCCGGTCTTTTCTTCCGCCGAACGCGCGGACGAAGGGATGGAAAAAGGGGGCGTGCCGCCCATGCAATTCCTCCCGGCGGCGATGCCTGCCCTGGATCTCCTCGGCATCCTCGGCCGGGCGGGGCTGCGCGCGACGCTCAACCGGAGCTGCTCGACGGGGCAACTCACGCTCCCGCCGCAACTCTTGCACGATCTGGCCGATGGCTCGGCGCTGCATGGCCACCCGATCGCCGACAGCGGACCGCGCGAGCAGGGCACGGTGCAGATCCTCGATCCCGCGGATTACCCGACCGATATCGTGCAGCGCCTCTTTGAATCCCTCCGCAAGTATCCGCAATTTCGCGCGGCCTGGATCTTCGGTCTGCCCGAGGAACGGCGCGCGGCGGAAGGCCGGCGTTATCAGGTGCTCGTGCTCATGAAGCCGCGGGATGAAGTGGCCTACAATGACTTCCGCCTCGTCGCCGCCACCAAGCGCGCGGAGGAAGAGGACATCGCCCTCGGGTTGCTCGACGAAGACGACGAAGCCGCAGTCGCGAATTTGTATGCGCGGGCTCAACCCTTCTTTCGGGCCTGCGCCTGAAGTCAGAAGCTCAGCGCGAGGCCGCCCCAAAAGACGCGCCCCAGCGCCGGGAAACCACTGGCCTCCTCGTAATCTTCATCGAGCAGATTCTCCGCCCGGCCAAAGACCCGGCAGTGCGCGGCCACTTCGGCCGAGAACGCGACATCCCACTTGGCGTAACGCCCATTCTTGACCCGGGCAAAGCTCACGGGGTCAATATCTTCCCGCGCCCCGACCAGGGCGACCTGCGTGTAGAGATTCAGCCGGTCGCTGGGGCTGTAGTTCGCGCCGACCGTGGCCGTATGTTCGGCGCGCCGCAGGAGCTTTTCCCGCGTGGTGGTGTTCTCCGCTTCGGCCAGCCAGGTGTAACTCGCCCATAAGTCCAGCCCCTTGGTCGGTCTTACGGAAAGATTTGCCTCGATCCCGCGGGTGCGCGCGCGGTCCACATTCGTCTGGGTGAAGCTCGGCGCGACAAAGTCAAAGGTGATGAGATCGCGCAAGCGATTCTCAAAGTAACGCACCTCGAGGGTGGCGAGCTTGCTGAGATCCTGCTCGAACCCCACGTCCCAACCGGAACTCTTTTCCGGCTTTAGATCGGGATTGGCGACGAAGGAAGTGAAGGGCGGAGGGGAAGGGAAGTCGAGGTAGAGATCGCTGAGCGACGGCGCCTTGAAGCCGGTCCCGCCGGAGGCCTTGAGCCGTGTGCCGGTCTCGTCGAAGCGCAACACCGCCGCCCCGCGATAAGTAAAACGTCCCCCAAAACGACTGTGCTCGTCGTAGCGTCCACCCAGGGTCAGGGAGAGCCGGTCAAAGAGGGTGGCCTGATCCTGGAGATAGATGGCGCCGTTGGTGATGCTTTCGTCGAAAGGCGTGGCTCCGACGGTCTCATACTCCCCGCGATTCAGGAACCCATCGAGGCCGGCGGTGAGGGTGTTATTTTTCCCCAGCTGGACGGTGTGCTGCCAGCCGATCTGCAGCACATCGCTGCGCGAATCGGAACGGGAGAAAGGGTTGCCGCGGGCAAACAATTCCTCATGGGTCTCGGCGATGAAGAGCGTCTGCTGCCAGACCTCAAAGAGGGTGAGGTCCAGGCTCAGCCGCGCAAAGAGCGTCTGATTCTCCAGCCGATCGTTGAGGTTCGGCGGGAGCACGGCGACGGGGCCGGGCAGGCCGCTCTCCGCACGGGTGAAACGCACCGTCGCGCCAAGCGTGAAATTCTCCAACGGCCGATAAGTGCCCGAACCGCCCACGGTGAAGTTTTCGTAGTCTTCGTTTTGCGCCACGTTATCCGTGCTCCACTGCGCGATGGAGAGTGAGCCGCTCCATTTCTCCCCTCCCCCGGAGACTTCACCCGCCACGCGGTAGGCATCATCGGAACCGACTTCGCCGGACACCGAACCCTTCAGCGGTCCGGCGCCTTTGCGGGTGATGATATTGATCACGCCGCCGAGCGCGTCCGCGCCGTAGAGCGTGCTCTGCGGGCCGCGCACGACTTCGATCCGCTCGATCTGATCGGGGGTGAAACTCGAGAGCGTGACGAGCCCGCTGAGCGGGTTGTTGATCCGCGCGCCGTCGATGAGGAAGAGAGTCTGGTTCGAGTTCAGGCCGCGCAGGAAGACGGAGGTCTGCCCGCCGGGCTTGCCGGACTGCACGACCGCGACGCCCGGCACCCGGCGCAAGACATCGCCGAGCGTGCGGGCCTGCGAATTCACGATCTGCTCGCGAGTGAGCACACTCACGGCACTGCCGATCTCGGCGCGCGCCGTCGGCGTGCGGGTGGCGGTGACCACGGTAGCGTCGAGGCGGCTGCCTGGATCGGGCGCGGCCTCCTGGGCTTGGGCAGGGACGAGGGACGCAGCGACGAGGCTGCACGACACGAAACGGCGGCAAAAGCCACCGGGGGAATGATTCATTTTTGGGCTACTCCAGATTTCGAGAGATCGAAACGGAGTGCGCGAGCGCACCACGGACTTCGGACCCCTCATTGCTTCTTTTCTGCGAAGAAGTTTTTCCGAGGACATCCGCACACGCGGAGCCACGAATGAGAGCGAGCCGGGGAAGTGTTCTGACTCCTGGCTTCCAGGCCGGCTTTCGCCCGCCCACCTTCTCCCCGCCTTCACCTCCGACGCATCGGAGATTGGCTATTGGGGAGTCGTATCCAGTTACAGCAGCGCAACTGCTTCCGGTTTTCACGGAATTCCATCCACCGACTCGCTGACGCTAAGACTCGCAAAGAACTAAGCCGCCACCGTGCGAATCCAGACCGCCGCCGGCAAGCGGGAAATCGTCCGCGCCCGGCGCGGGCGCCAGAGGCCGATTGCGCTCCGCACATTCCGCGCTATGTCATGCCTCGCTCCCGCCATGCTCCGCACCGCCTGCTCTCTCCTCCTGGCTGCTCTCTGCGCAGCCACCGCCGCAGAGCCGCCCAAACCGGCCGGGGCCCTGTCCCTCCTGCGCCAGCTCGACGAGGGCTTCGTCGCGGTGTTTGAAAAGGTCGCACCCTGCGTGGTCGTCATCGAGGCGACGAAGCGCAAGGAAGCCGGCGACGCGGAGCTGGAATTCCTCTCCGGCGCCAAGGACTCCCGCGACGATCCGGCCGAGCGCGCGTGGACGCTCCCCAGCCGCAGTGAGGGGTCGGGCTTCATCATCCGCCACGACGGCTACATCCTCACCAATCTCCACGTCGTCGCCGAGGCCGAGAAAATCACCGTGCGCCTCCGGGACGGGCGTTCCTTTCCCGGCCGAAAGGTCGGAGAGGATGACAAGACCGACATCGCCATCCTGCGCATCGACGCCCGCGACCTGCCCGCGGCGGAGATCGGCGACAGCGACGCGGTGCGCGTCGGCCAGCTCGTCTGCGCGATCGGCGCCCCCTTCAATCAGCACTTCAGCTTCAGCGTCGGCTGGGTCAGTGGCAAAGGCCGCACCAATCTGCTCGGCCCCACCGCCGCGGACATCCTCTACGAGGATTACCTGCAGACCGACACCTTCATCAATCCGGGTAACAGCGGCGGCCCGCTCTTCGATGTCGATGGTCGCGTCATCGGCATGAATACGCTGATCAACGGCATCGGGCGCGGCCTCGCCTTTGCGATCCCCTCCGCGATGTTTCAAGAGGTCGCGCAGCAGCTCATCGCGCACGGTCGCATCGAACGCGCCCGGCTCGGCATCCGCATGGACTCGCTCAGTGAACGGCCCGCGGTGCGCGAGCACGCCGGCGGCCTGGATCGCGGCGCGGTCGTCGAGACGATCGAGCCGGACTCCCCCGCCTGGGGCAAGCTCCAGGCCGCCGACGTGATCGTGGACATGGACGGCGTGAAGATCGGGGTGCCGCTGGATGTGCAGAAGGAGATGCTCAAGAAGAAGGTCGGCGCCACCGTGCAACTCACCGTCTGGCGCGCCGGGAAAGTCGTGAACGTCTCCGTGGCCACCAGCGAACAGCCTTCGAAACTCACCAAGGCCTCCAATGTCCGGCCCGGAAAGCTCGGCGTGGAGACGAAAGCCGAAAGCCTCGGCCTGCATCTGCGGGACGCCCGGCCCTCGGGCGCCGTCGTCGTCGCGGTGGCGCCCGACAGCCCCGCCCAGCGCGCCACGGTGCTCAGCCGCGACATCATCACCGCCGTCGCCGGGCACCCGGTGAGTGACGCCGCCGCCGCCGCCGCCGCGATCGGCGATCACCTCCGCGCCAAGCCCGGCAAGGGCGTGATCCTGAACGTCGAGCGGCACGGGCGCCGGACCTTTGTCGAGCTGACCCCGGAGTAGGCCGGACCGCCGCGTCTTGCCGGGGCGACGCCGTGGGAATGGACCCGAGGGGCCGGACTCCAGTACCTGCCGTGAACTCCTCCGGCCCTGCCCGATCCGGCCTGAATCTTCGGCTCAAGATCATCCTCGCGATGCTCAGTGGTCGCGCTCGTCGTGGTCGGCGCCTTCCGCCTCACCGACTACCAGGCGCGGCGGCGGCAGTTACTCTCCGAGTTCCAGCTCTTCGTGCGCAGCGTCGCCGGGACCACCGCCCGCGGCCCAGGCCATGTTCACCGCGACCGAAGCCATGAGCTTCAAAAACGTGGCGCAACGCGTGGACACCGATCGCACCCGGTAGCGCGCCCACGGGGAATTTTCTGCCCGGCAAAAATGTGGCACCCCCCCTGCTGTGCATCGCAGGCGTGCAACTGTGCTGCCCCGCCACCACCCTCGAAGAAGGCCTGCGCCATCATCGCGCCGGCCGGCTCGACGAGGCGGCAAAAATTTACCGGCAGATCCTCGCTGAAGATCCGCAGCAGCCCGGCGCTCTGCACCTCCTGGGAGTGGTCGCGCAAAAGATCGGCCAGCTCGAGGAAGCGGTGGAACTCATCTCCACCTCCCTCCGTCTCCAGCCCGACAACGTCGCCGCGATCAGCGACCTCGCCAGTGCGCTGAAGGATCAGGGCCGCTACGACGAAGCGATCGAGTTTTACGAAGCCGCCCTCGCCGCCGCGCCCGGCGAATCCTATCTGCACAGCAATCTCGGCAACGCCCTGCGCGACCGCGGCCGGCTCGCCGAAGCCGCCGCGGCCCATCGGCGCGCGCTCGAGCTCAATCCCGATTCCTTTGCCGCCCACAGCAACCTCGGTTCGGTGCTCGACGCCCAGGGCCAGCTCGGGGAGGCCACCGCCTGCTTCCGCCGCGCCCTGCAGCTCAACCCCGAGAGCCACGAGACCCTCGTAAATCTCGGCGTGACCCTGAAACGCGAGGGCCGGCTCGCCGAAGCCGAAGACGCGCTGCGCCGCTCCCTCGACGTGCGCCCGCGCTCCGATGCCGCGCTCTCCAATCTCGGCTCCCTGCTCCTCCAGCAAGGCCGGGTCGAAGAAGCCTTTGTCGCCCTGCAACTCGCCCTCCAGGTCAATCCGCGCAACGTGACGGCGCTGATCAACATGGCCAATGTGTTGAAGGATCTCAGTCGCTTTACGACCGCGCTGGAGTGCCTCCAGCAAGCCGTGGCCCTGGCTCCGCAGTCCCACCTCGCGCACAACAATCTCGGGACCGTCCTCAATGAACTCGGCCGCGCCGCCGAAGCCGCGGAGTGCTTCCGGCACGCGCTCGCGCTGAATCCCGAGTACCACTGGGCGCAGAGCAATCTCCTTTTCACCCTCCAGTATCTGCCGGGCATCGCGCGCGAAGAAATCTTCGCCGAACACCGGCGCTACGATGAACGCTTTGCGCGTCCGTGCCTCGCCACCGCCACGCCGCACCCAAACGCCCGGGACCCCGAGCGGCGGCTGCGCGTCGGTTACGTCTCCGGCGATTTCCGCGAACACTCCGTCGCCTTCTTCATCGAGCCCGTGCTCGCCGCACACGACGCGGAGAGATTTGAAGTCTTCTGCTACGCCAACCAGGTCGGCCACGACGCGATGACGGCCCGCCTGCGTTCGCACGTCGAGCATTGGCGTGAGGTCGCCTCCCTCGACGACGACGCCCTCGCCGCGCGCATCCGCCGCGATGAGATCGACATCCTCGTCGATCTCTCTGGCCACACCGCGCGCCATCGCCTGCTGACCTTTGCCCGCAAGCCCGCGCCGATCCAGGTGACGATGATCGGCTACATCCAGACCACGGGGCTGAGCGCGATGGATTACCGCGTCACCGACGTGACGCTCGACCCGCCGGGAATCGGCGAAGCTTTCAACACGGAAAAGCTCGTGCGGCTCCCCGCCGGCGCCGCGACCTTTCAGCCGCCGGCCCAATGCCCCGCGGTGAATGCACTCCCCGCTCTATCCAGCGGCCACATTACGTTCGGCGCCTTCAACAACCTCGCGAAGGTCACGCCCGAGGTTATCGACGCCTGGGCGGAAATCCTGAACGCCCTGCCCGACTCGCGCCTGCTCGTCGTCGGACGCAGTGGAAACTCCGTGAAGCCATTGCTCGAGGCCCGCGGCGTCGCCGCCGACCGCATCGAAGCCCTCGACCGTCAGCCACTCCTCGCATACCTCGCGCTCCATCACCGCTGCGACCTGCTGCTCGACAGCTTTCCTTACAACGGCGGCACCACCAGTCTCTTCGCGATCTGGATGGGCGTGCCGTTTGTCACCGTTGACAGCGGACACCCCACCGGTCGGGCGGGCGGCGGCGTGCTGCGTCCCATCGGCCTCGAACAGCTCATCGCCACGGACGGCGCGGACTACATCCGCAAAACGCTCGACGCCGCCGCAGATCTCCCGCGACTCGCCGAATGGCGGCGCACGCTGCGCGACCGGCTCGAGCCCCTGCTCGCCGGCGGCGGCGCCTATACGCGCCAGCTTGAAGCCGCTTTTCGCGAAATGTGGCGGACGTGGTGTACGCCAACGCCGAGCGAACTATCCCAGCCATGAAGCGCATTGAACGACTCAAGGCGCGGCTCATGGCCAGCGCCGATGCCGCCCACCGCAACCCGCGTTTCGGCCTCCCAGCGTGGGCCACTGAAGACGTCGTCGCCACGATCCGCAACCGTCCGATCATCTGCTGTGGCACCGGATTCTGGGCTCAGGAGTTTTTGCGGAACGCCCATCCACTCGACGTCATCGCGGTGGTGGACGATTCCCACGCGGGCAGGCAGGTGCTCGGTCTTCCTTGTATCGACACCGCGGGTCTTCTCGAGCTCGCGGCGAAACGCCCGGACGCCATCTGCATCAATACCGGTCACAGCGACGCGGGCTACAGTCACTTTGAACGGCTCGGGCTTGAGCGCAGCCTCCAGACGCTCGATCACATGCAGGCGGTGCGCGCGTTCGGCTTCACGCCGGATCTTCGCGTGAGCGATTGGCGCGAGCCGATCGTCGCGCGCATCGAGGAATTCCTGGCGATCGCCGGGCGCCTCGCCGATCCCCTCTCCGTCGAGACGCTCTATGCGGTCTTGCTCTACCACCTGGAGATCGATCGCGAGCATCTCCTCGCCATCAATCGCCCCGGCGAATGCGCCTACTTCCGCTCCGGTCTCTTCACCCTGCGCGAGCGCGAGTCTTACGTCGATTGCGGGGCCTTCGATGGGGACAGCGTGCAGCAGTTCATCCGCGTCGCCAAGGGAAGGTTCCAGCACATCGAGGCGTTTGAACCCGACCCGCAAAACTTCGCGCGCCTGACGGCATGGCTCGCCAGCGAGCCGCGCTACGCCGCACGCACCACCCTGCACCAGCAAGCCGTGGGCAGCACCACCGGATCGATCCAACTCACCTCGACCGGCGACGCCGGCGCCTGCATCCCGCTGCACGCCGACGGGCAGGGCAACTGCACCGTCCCCCTGGTGACGCTCGACGACGCTCTGTCCGGCCCGATCTCACTGCTCAAGCTCGACGTCGAAGGCCACGAACTGGAGATCCTCCGCGGGGCCAGGCAGCACCTCATCCACGAGGCCCCGCGCCTCGCGCTCTGCGCTTATCATCTCCCGGGCGATCTCATCGATCTGCCGGCCTTCATCGAAGGCCTCGATGCGGGCTATCGCATCGGCATCCGCCACCACAGCGCCACGCGCTACGACACCGTGCTTTACGCCTTCTGAGCCTATGACGCCGCTGACTCCACCCACCAGCGATGGCGATGCCGCCACGGAGCGCTGGGATACGTGCCTCTACTTCTTCGAAAAATGAAGCCACTCATCGCACCCCGCAGTTACACCGACCCCAATCGTTTCCGCATGGAGATGCAGCGCATATTCATGCGCCGGTGGTTCTTTGCCGGCGCGACCCACGGCCTCGAAAAGGACGGTGATTTCCGCTGCCTCGAAATCGGCGGCGTCCCGGTGGTGCTGCAAAACTTTGGGGGCGAGATTCGCGCCTTCAACAACGTCTGCTCCCATCGCTTTTCCCGCCTCCAGACGCAGCCCGCGGGCAATCGCGAACTGAAGTGCCCGTATCACGGCTGGATCTACAATGAGGCCGGCCTGCCCTATGCGATCCCGCGCAAGCCCTTGATCGCTGAAGTGACCCCCGCGACGCTCTGCGACTACCGTCTGAGCCGCTGGCATCTCCGCGCCGTCGGGCCGCTGCTCTTCATGCGCAAGGAGCACCCTGGGGAGACTCTGCCCGCGGACGATCTGGAAAAGCAGTTCGGCGAATTCTTTGCGCCACTCGCAGAACTCGCCTCCGCGTGCGGCGAAGTAGTCGAGAATACCGACTATGTCGTGCAGGCGAACTGGAAACTCGTCGTGGAGAACACGCTCGAAGGTTACCACGTCGATTGCGTGCATCCCGAGACCATCCGGAAACTCGGCATGGCTGGGCTCAGCAAGGCCACCAATGGAGCGGAGGAAGGGAACGACGCGCCACCCAAAGGAAGTGAGTTTCAATTCTCCGGCTGTAACTCCGCGGTCTTCTCGCCGCTGAATCCCGAAGTCTCGGCGCGCATGGATCGCACTTACAAATTCCTCGCCGGGCGCCCGGCGAAGCTCGCCGGCTACCGGCACTACTACTTCTTCCCGAGCTTCGTCCTGGCCTCCACACGCGGGGAAAGCTTCAGCATCCAGCGCGTGCTGCCGATCGACGAAAAGACGACCCAGCTCACCAGCTTTCTCTTCGCCACCAATGGGCTCGGCGAGCTGACTAAGATGGAGGCCGCTCTGAAGAAGCAGTTCTACCAATCCGCCGCGGACTTCGTGCGCGCGATCTTCGCCGAGGACGCCGCGATCTGTGAGGAAGTGCAGCGTGGAGTCGGCTCCGCGCACACCTCCGGCGTGCTCAGCGATGAGGAGGCACGCATCTGCGCTTTTCACACCGCCTACCAGGACGCGCTGGAGCCACGCAAAGCGGCCTGTCTGGGCCAGGCATGCTCCCGGAAATATGAGGCGGCACGTCCCGCGGCGCGGGACAGAGCCGCCTCTCCCTCCCAGCCACCCGCTTTCGCCACGACTCACTAATCACCAACCCACCTACCACCCATGGAAATCCAACTATTCGTCCGCCACTTTGAGAATGCGATCGAAGGCATCGAGCCCGAATCCCTCACTCCCGCCACCCGGTTCCATCTGCTCACGCAGTGGGACTCGCTCGCGCTGCTCTGTCTGCTCGCGATGATCGACTGCGAATACAGCGTGCAGATTCCCGGCATGGAGCTAAAGGGCTGCGCCACTCTGCAGGACGTCTTCGATCTCGTCTGCTCGAAGCTCCACGCCCAGGCCGCCTGACCTCATGGCCCTCGCCGTCCTGCGCCAGGTGCGGATCGCTGGCATCGCGTCCGCCGTCCCGAAAGAGGTCGTGTCCAACTCGGACTACACCGTGCTTTCGGAGGAGCAGCGGGAGAAGATCATCAAGTACACCGGCATCCGCTATCGCCGCTGGGCGCCGAAGGAACTCTGCTGCTCCGATCTCTGCCAGGCCTCGGCGGAAAAGCTGATCGCCGAACTCGGCTGGAAACGGGAGAGCATCGGGGCCGTCGTCTTTGTCTCGCAGACGCCCGACTATCCCTTTCCCGCCACCGCGCAGCTCCTCCAGCACCGGCTCGGCCTCGCGAAGTCGTGCCTCGCCCTGGACGTGAATCTCGGCTGCTCCGGCTACACTTACGGGCTGCACATTCTCGGCAGCCTGCTCGAAGCCTCGGGGCTCAAGCGCGGCCTGCTGCTCGCTGGCGATGTCTCCAAGATGCATGGCGACAGCGACCCCGCGAGCGCGGTGCTCTTCGGCCACGCAGCCACCGCGACGGCGATGGAATTCGCGCGGAAGACCAAGCCGCTCTTCTTCGACGTCGGCAGCGACGGCGGTGGGCACAAGGTCATCTACGTGCCGGCGGGCGGTTGCC
>Ga0105044_10005307_pt1 | contig 17743 bp, 14 predicted proteins | sample MAT01_FD_78092 | JGI IMG/M metagenome (GOLD analysis project Ga0105044, IMG submission 78092) | Freshwater microbial communities from Lake Fryxell liftoff mats and glacier meltwater in Antarctica - MAT-01 | ecosystem: Environmental > Aquatic > Freshwater > Ice > Liftoff microbial mat | place...
ACTGCAAGAACGCCCGGCCCGACTCATCGCCCTCGATCACTCTGGTCACTCCCAATCGCAGGAATTCCGAGTCGGTAAGTCCTCCTTTCACATTCCGTTTTCCGCGCACGTAGTCGTGCAGAAGTCTTTCGGCCGGGGCCATAAAATCATCATCGACTTTGACAAGGTCATTCGGTGTCATGCGCCATCGTAGACCGAATCGTATCTGAATATCAACTACCCAGATAATCCATTCTACATCGAAAATAAAATTGCGGCCAAGGGGACCTTAAATCATGGCTTCGCCGCATATAATGCGTGTAATGCGAAGGAAACCGCACTGGCGGGGTCAATAGCGGCAGCATTCGGCAGGCGCGCCATTCCTGGCCTGACTTTCGCCTTAGTTTAATCGCTGTGCAAAAAATCAAATGCCCAAAACATCCCGGCTGCGTTCACTGGATCGCCGCGGGGGCCAGTTTCTAGGCGCATCTACGCTGGTACCCCGGACATCCTTGATCTCCCTTTGTGGCCTGGGGGTGCGCCTACTGCATCTGGAATCGGCTGCCTCCCCTCCGCCGTCCCCTCCCACGCAATGACCCTGAAACAATCTATTTCCGAAGGCGCGGCCGACTTCCCGCCGCCGGGACTGACCTTTTCGATCGTCTACGGCGGGATCGGTTTTGCCGTGGTCAGTGTGCTCGCCTATTCGATCTGGGCTTTTCGCTGGGTGCCTGGGACGGCGGCGATGTATTTGTCAATCGCGGCAGTCTATCTCGGGCTGTCCGGTCTCGCTTTGAGCCGGCTGGTCACTCAACACGGTGCGTGGAAACGATTTCCCCCCATTTTCGCGGTGGGCTTTTTGCTGTATGCCGTCGCTTGGTGCGTTTTTTGGTTCGGGTTCCGCGGACGGTACTTCGCCGACCTGTGGGGCGCGCTGTTGGGCCTCGCGGCCATGATCTGGTGGCTCCGGCGCGCATTCCACTCGCGAGCCGGTTTTTTGCGGATGCTTGTGGTGGTGTTTTCGGCCCATAGCCTTGGCTACTACCTCGGAGGCGAACTGTATTCCCACGTCCGCGGTGCGCCGGCGCGGTTGCTCTGGGGGGCGTGCCATGGTCTTGGGTTCGGGGCCGGGCTGGGGTACGTTCTCTTTCGGGTGCAGTTGAAAACCAAGTGACGTGGGGATCCGAGAAGAATCCACTGGATAGGAACGCTGCTCCTCCGACCTTGCCGAATCGGACTCCTATTCGCCGATACACCAGAGGAATTCTTCGCGCGTCTCACCTTTCCTGGCGTGTCGGAGGTAGATGCGATTGCCGCAAATGGCCGGGGTCGCGAGGGCTTCGTCGCCGAGCTGGTTTTGCGCGAGCAACTTGAAGCGTTCGGGTGAAGCTTCGAAGACCGAAGTCAGGCCTCGCAGGCTGGTGATGTAGATACGGTTTCCGGCCATGACGGGGGACGCATAAAAGTCCTTGTCGACCTTTTCGCGCCAGCGTTCCTCTCCGGTGTCGGACTTCCAGCAGACCGCGGTGCCGGAGTCCTGGATCGCGAAGACGTGGCCTTCGCTCACAAGCATCGACGGTACGTAAACCCGCACGTTGTGCTGCCAGGCGATGGTGCCGGAGCCGTCCGCCTCCATGGCAACGACATGGTTTTTGGGATATCCGCCGCTGGTGAAAATCCTCTGCCCGTCCGTTACCGCAGTGACGACGGTTTCCTCGGTCGAACCGGCGAACTCCCAGAGTTTTTCTCCGGTGAGCGGATTGAAGCTTGTGACCAGATTGCAGCCAGCCACCACCGCCTGCGTACGGCCGGCGGCAGTAACGATCGCGACAGAAGGGTAGTTGGGTATTTTGGGCCGATCCTGCTGCCAAACGATCGTCCCGCTACGTCGGTCGAGCCCCACGATCCGGCCGCCGCCCTTGTGATCTGCGGTGATCAGGACCACCGATTCGTGCACGACGGGTGATGAGCCAAATCCTTGGTGGGTGATGTAGTCCGATACCCGCTGCTGCCAGAGGATTTTTCCGGTACGGTCCAACGCGGTGGTGTGGATTGCCTGGTTGTTGAGGAAGTTGATCAAGAGCCGCTCCCCATCCCAAGTCACCGACGAAGACGCCTGCGACGTGTTGCGATGACCGCGGGTGTCGAGCGAACCGCGGTGAACGACGGTCTCCCAAACCGGTTTGCCCGATTTTCGGTCGAAGCAGAGGACGAGTTGTTCCTCGGTCGCCGCGTCCGCGGTGGCGAGATAGACGTGGTCGCCGACGACGGTAGGGGAACCGTGCCCCTTGCCGCGAACCGGGGTCCGCCAGAGTACGTTTTCGGTTTCGTTCCAGGTCGTCGGTACGGATTGCCCGGCTGCGGCGTGGCCGTCGCGGGTGGGGCCCCGCCACGCTGGCCAGTCGGCGGAGACTCCGGCCAAGGCCTGGTGCGCGAGTAATGAAGTGATCGTCAAGGTTCCAAAGACGAGCAGGGGAGAAGGGAACTTGGGCATCGCTGCGACATCGGCCGAAAGGCTGGTGCTGGGCAAGCGCAACCGGTGCCGGGAGGCTCCAACGCGATCGCACGTTTGCCGAGTTGGACGACGACCTACCGGGGTTTGACAGCTCGGTCGCACACCTGAAGTGTGGCCCATGGCCGTCGATCTTGAGTTGGGCTGTCGCACCTCGCTGGGAGTGATACGTCTTGGCGTCGCCGGCATCGGCCTGCCCCATCGCCTGCGGGCCGATCGCGCGTGGTTTTTCGGCCGGATGGTGCGGAGGGTGCACGTGGTCCTCGCCACGGCTGCAGGGTTCCTCGCCCACGAAAGTCCGGCACAGTCCGCAACGGGGTTCACCGATCCGTCGCCGCCGGAGTACGTCGAGCGGCGCGAATTGCCGGAGTCTGTCGCGCGAGACAACCCGGACGCGACGTTTCATCGCGCACCCAAACCGCTCCCGACGATGGCGGCGACGTCTGATTGGCCGTCCTTTCTTGGGCCCAACCACAATCTGACGTCACCTGAGACCTCACTGCTGAATTCATTTCCTGTGGAGGGTCTGTCCCTTGTTTGGGAGGTCAAGAAAGGCGAAGGCTTCGCCGCCCCAGCGATCGTCGGGGAGCGCCTGGTGTTGTTTCACCGCGTGGGCGGGGAGGAGGTGGTGGATTGCCTGCACGCCCAAGATGGCCGCCGCTTCTGGCGGCACAGCACGCCCAGCGCCTATCGGGATCGCTACGGGTTCAATTCCGGGCCGCGGGCCAGTCCGGTGATTGCCGACGGCCGGGTTTTTACCCTGGGCGCGGAGGGGCGGCTGCAGAGCCTCGATCTTGTCACTGGACAACGGTTGTGGAGTCGCCAGCTCCTCGCCGAATTCGGGATCAAGCAGGGCTTTTTCGGGGTCGGGGGGACGCCGCTGGTCGAGGACGGAAAGATCATCGTCAACCTCGGGGCGCCCGGAGGTCCGTGTGTGGCTGCCTTCGACGTGCGGACGGGCCGGATGTTGTGGGGCGCGGGATCGGAGTGGGGCCCGAGTTATGCCTCGCCGGTCCCGGCGTTGATCAGAGGCCGGCGCCGGGTCTTCGTTTTTGCCGGCGGCGAAAGCAAACCGTCGACGGGTGGGTTGCTCTGCCTCGACCCGATCGACGGCCGGATCGATTTCGCCTTTCCGTGGAGGGGAAAACGCTATGAGTCGGTCAATGCTGCTTCGCCTGTCGTCATCGGTGACCGGGTGTTTGTCGCCGAGTGTTACGGTGCGGGGGGAGTTCTGGTGGAGGTGCAGTCCGATGGGAGCGCGCACACCGTTTGGACGAACCCGAAGTTTGGCATGCACTTCATGTCCGCCATTGCGCAGGGCGATCACCTTTACGGCGTGCATGGGCACGGTCCGAACGATGCAGATTTGGTGTGTGTGGAACTGAAATCCGGTCGAGAAGTTTGGCGGGCTCAGCCGATCTGGCAGGAAAAAGTGACCGAGAAAGGCGGCACTCGGGAGATGAACGTAGGCACGTTTCGCTCCTCCTTGATTGGGGTGGATGGGCGTACGCTTTGTTTGGGGGAGTTCGGCCATTTGTTGTGGCTGGACCTGTCTCCGGAAGGCTATCGAGAAACGGCCCGCACCTGGTTATTTGCTGCCACCGAGACCTGGACGCCGCCGGCCCTTTCGCGTGGTTTGCTCTATGTCTGCCAGAATTCTCGTGGCTCGTTCCACGACGAACCCATGCGGCTTCTTTGTTACGACCTGCGCGGTTCGGAGTAGGGACCTCGCGGATTAAACACCGCGTCATCCATCATGGGACACGTGGTGCCTCTCCTTTTCGAGGGACGCCACGTCATGCAGGACGTGAATCAAAAGGCCGTGGATCGGATGTTCGAGGCAATGTGCGAGGGCCTTACACCCGAAAAAAAGCCGACGTTAAAAAGAAGTTCGCCTCGCGGGATGAACTGAATCGCCTCGAAAGTCGGCTGATCTGCTCGAAGCAGTCACCGTAAGATGGGCCAACCTCTCATGAGCAGGTCAAAGGTTCTGTCCTTACGTTCATTTACTTCTTCGAAGAGCCTCGTTCGACACGTCCAAAATGCAATTCCGAACGCTCCTTTCGAGCCGCCAGCCTGCTCACCCCCCTGCAGAAAGTGACAAGTGCGGTTTGACCCCCGTCAGCGGATCCACCCCGTCAGTGGATCCTGCGCGGTGTAAAAACATGTCTGATTAATTGTCACGCTCCGTTTTGCTATATTCGACGGCTTCACGCGGTGACCTCAGTAGCTAGGTCGGCAACGCGGCGACGAGCCCGGGCAAGGCTCGGCGCTCGCTCAACCGCCCTCTCGATGGACCACTTCTCAGCAATAAACGCCCCCAACAGTTCATTGTAATCGGGACCGATGGCTGCGCGTCCCACGGGCGTAAGGCCATCGCGGATTTTGCGCGGTGCGTTTTGTGCTAATTGAATTAGTTTGGCCTTGGGGTCGGACAGCGATTCCGGCGCGAGCGGCAATGTGGCGATACTGACTCTCAAAAAGCCTGCGATTGCGTTGCGATCCGCGAGTAGCCACGCTTCGACCTCGCGTACGCAGATACGAAATAGAAAACCCCGGCTCGGAGGGCGGCCCAACCATTCGGTAATTTTCTTCTCGGGACAAGGCGAGTCATCGAGATCGGTAAGCATGAGCACCGGCAATCCTTTCGAGCCCATCTGATCATAGTTGAGAGTCTTCTTTTTTAAATTCCCGTAGCCAGAGCCGTTTTTGACCCCGTAAACGCTCAACGCCGTTTGTTCGGCGACAAGCTTGCGCCCGACGGCCAAGCCGGGCACGTCTTCAGCAGCAAGATACACGGTGGACAGCATTATTTAAGGGCGAGATGGAGCTGATCCGAGTTGGCAGGTTTTACCGATGCCAAAAGCACGTCTGCAACGCTCATGCCGCTCGCAAACATGATTTTTTCCTGCGCATCTAGCGGCTTAATTTGGGTGCCGTCCGGTGTCGTTTCGAGGCGCAACACTTCCTCGGGTGGGATGCTGCGATCAGAAAGCAAGGCCTCGCTATGCGTCGTGATAAACACCTGCCGGATCGTTTTGCTCTGAGTTTGGATGCGGCGTATCACTTTGGGCAGGTGACGGACGATCTCTTCGTTGAGCGACAACTCCGGCTCTTCCAGCAACAGCAGCGAATTGCCGTCCATGAGTGACCAGAGGAGCCCGATTAGTCGGAGCGTGCCGTCTGAAAGCTGGTTTTCGCGCTGCCATGCCCCGCTTTCCCGCCAGTGAACAAAGTTAGCTTCGAGATGTGGCAGACCCGTGACTTTATCTTTAACGAAACGTAAATCTCGGAACTGTGGCACAACTGTATCGAGCGCCCTTTTGATGCGCCCTAATCTGGCCTTCGAGGTCTTTTCGTTGACGGCGGCGATGCGTTGGAGAAAACCTTGTCCGAAGGGGTCGCTTTCGATCAAATTGCCACCAATCTTAGAGCCAAATTTCAGCAGTTGCGGTACCAAGTGTAGATAGGTCGTCTCGCTGAAAAAGTGGGATAAATCACGAAATTCGGCATTGGCGTTGGTAAGTTCGAGGTGGGTTTGGGTGAGCTGTTCAGGGTCCTTCCCATCAGTCGAGGTCGGTCTTTCGAGTATGAGCTTGCCGTTCTTCGTGACGTCTTCGCGGCTAACCTTGATACGGTTATTACCCCGCCCCTCGTTCTTGAATCCCAAGTCATAAATCCACACTGTGCCGTCGTGGGACACGAGATTAACGCTGATACGCACTTCGTTATCGCCTTTGGCGTTGAGGCAACGGAGCTTTGAAATGCCGCCTCGCATCTCGGTTACAGCATTCTGCAAGCCGCCCGCCTGCGGCTTCTTGCCCGCGGGCTGGGCCACGTCACGAAGAAAACGCAGCACCTCTAGCAGGTTGGATTTCCCTGACGCGTTGGGACCGATGATGAAGACCCTATCGCCGAGTTCGCCGGTGTGGAGTTTCTGGTAATTCAGCCAATTCTTAAGTTCGATTTTGGTAATGCGCATGGCGTAGTTCCGATTAACCGAGGGATCAGCTCGAGCGATACGCCCAAGTGTTCTGTCGGCCCAGATTAGTGAGGTTAACGCCGCCGACATCGGGATAGTTCTTCCAAGCGGCGGAGTTCACAAGTGCGAATGGAGGGGGGCCCCGCAACGACAAACTCACTTCCCGGGGCGGCCTCCGCACCGACGCTCATAGGCTATTCAAGAGACTGTGAAAGGTGACAGGTGTGGTCTGACCCCGTCAGCGGACCCGCTAGACGTTTAAGGCAGATCGTAGACTTCAAGCAACGCGACGCCTATGGTGTCGTTCGCTCCTCTCACGACAGGGGGCCGGAAAAGGGGTCAAACTGACCCCTTAAATCTCTGTGCCCAATACATCGACCATGCTTTTGGGTGACGCGAGCAGGTGAAAAGCACGATATTGGATGAGAGCCGGTCGTGCTTTCATCAGTCGTCGCTTTCACTTTCGCGGCGAATAGAGCACGGGATAGTCCTTCCACACCCACTCGAGCGCGTGCGCGACGACCTGCTGGCGGGCGGGGCCCATGCCGTGGCCCACGTTGAGGGCGAAGACGTATTGGTAGCGGTAACCTTTGGCGGCTAGGACCGTCGCCATGCGGTGATTGGCTTCCACCCAATCGTGCATGTCGTCGCGCATCACGTTCGGATTCAGGTTGTCGCGGTCACCGACGCCCATCCAGAGGCGGATCGGCTTGGGTGAGCTGTTCGGGATGAGTTTCGCATGAAAGTCCCACGCACCACCGGGAGTTTCGGGATTGAAGGGCCACTGTTGGTTCACGTAGGTGCCGGAAGTCGTGATGACACGGCGGTAAAGCTCGGGGCGGTACCACGCCATCGCGAACGCCGCGGATCCGCCGGAACTGCTGCCCATCGTCGCGCGTGCCTCCGGGTCTTTCGTCAGCGTCACGCCATAGTTTTTCTCTACACCGGGAAGGACCTCGGCCTCGATGAACTCGGCGTATTTGCCCGACATCGTGTCGTATTCGCGCCCGCGTTCGCTGCCCTGCGCATCGCCGCCGCCGTTCGCGATCATGATCGCGATCTGCAGGGGCACGCGCTTTTGCGCAATCAGGTTGTCGAGCATTCGCGGGAGATTCAGGTCGGGCTTGCCCAGCTGCGGGCCATCGTGCGTGACGATGAACGGCGCCGGCTTGCCGGGCACGTATTGCGCCGGGATATACACCGTGATCGTGCGCTCGTAGTCGATCGGATGCGTCTCGACGATCAGCGTCTTCGGGTTTTTGGGGTTGACCGTGCCAAAAACGGTCCGGGCGATACCCGGGTTGTAGAACTTACTGTCCTTCGAGTTCAGCGTGAACTGCTGCACTTTTCCTTGGGGAACGCCTTCGACGACCTTCAACTCGGGCGGGGGCAGATAGTCCGGGCCGATCACGAAATTGCCGACGGCATCGACGGGAGGATTGACGCCAGGTTTGCCGTCCAGCCGCGTGAACGTGGGAGCGCCGGGCGCATCCGGCGACCGCGTCGGCGGCACCGGCCGGGGTGGCGCTTTGGCGGCGACAGGCGCTGTCGCAGGCCGGGCCTGGGCCGGTGCGTCGGCGGCCTGCACGATGGCACAGAGCGGCGGGACCGCGAAGCCGAGGGTGAAAGCGGTTCTAACGGCAAAAACGGATTTCATTTGGGGTGTCGTTGCGAGGACGAAGGCAAACCGGGATTCCTTGGAAACGCACGAGTTAAGCTGAAAGAGGAGATCGAAGAAGAGCGCACGCTTCACCTTCGACTCGCGGCCATGTCCGTCCAAAGCCTGCGAATCGCAGTTTGGATTGTGTGGGTTGCACGGATCGAGCCCTGACTTCAGCCAGTTACGGGTACGCCGACCCGTCCGCAAAGGATTCGAACGACCGGCGCTGCCTAAAGTCAGGACTCCAAGCGCTTGACGGGAAGCAACTGGTCTGACCTCCTACCAGTGATTTGAAAACGAGCCTGAAACGTTCTCCGGTGGTGGCGGATGTTTGTGCGCGCTTGCTCGAGGCGCATCGAGGTGTCGAATGGTTACCAGGGGAACGGACGCTTTCGGCAGATTTGGGGGTGAGTCGGACGTCATTGCGCGAGGCGATTCAGCGCTTAGAGATTCAAGGGCTGCTGGAGGTGCGGCACGGGATTGGCGTGAGAGTGATCAATAATCCTCAACTTCCTGTTCGAGCTACACTTCTGAGAGAGCTGCCCGATTTCGACCAGCGTTTGCGGCAGTTTTCCGAAGTCCGCGTCCTGCTCGAGCCGGAAATCGCTCGGCGGGCCGCGGAACGTATGACTGACGAAGAGCGGGAGCGGCTCGCGTCGCTTCAGGAACAGATGCGCGCTGCCGGCGACGACACGGATGAGGCGGTCCGCGCTGACCTCGATTTTCATCGGTTTCTGGCGGAGGTCGCCGGCAACCGGGTGCTGGCGTTGATGCTGGCGTCGATCGCCGACTTGGAGGAAGAAGCCCGCCGGATCACCTTGGTCCGGGTCGGCCTGGTCGCCGCGTACGAACAGCACCGGCGGATCGCGTTAGCCGTGGTGGCGGGCGACGGTGAGGCGGCTTATGCCGCAATGGCCGCCCACGTGATCGCGGCCCAACGCGAAGCGCAGTGGCCTGCCGCTTCCAACGCACTCCCGCACCGCTGAACCCCGCTCCCATTCGCTCCACCATGCCCTCACCGGAATTCGTCGCCGCGCTCAAAGCCGCTCTGCCCGGGCAATCCGTTCTCACCGAGCGAGAAGACATTCTGCCCTACGGCTTCGATGGCACCGCCACTTTGAAAGGCACCGCGGGCGCGGTCGTTTTCCCGAAGGATGCAGCGGCCGTTTCCGCGGCGATCAAGCTCGCGCGTACCCACCGCGTTCCGGTGGTGACGCGCGGGAGCGGGACCGGGCTGTCCGGAGGAAGCGTGCCGGTGGCGGGTTGCGTCGTGCTGTGCCTCGTCGACATGAATCGTATCCTCGAGTTGGATGCGAAAAATCTCACGCTCCTCGCCGAGCCCGGCGTCATCACCCAGCGCATCTTCGACACCGCCGACGCCGCCGGACTGTTTTATCCACCGGATCCCGGTTCGATGAAGATCAGCACGATCGGAGGAAACGTCGCGGAGAATGCGGGCGGACTGCGCGGTCTCAAATACGGGGTGACACGCAATTATGTGATGGGCCTCGAGGTCGTTCTACCCGACGGCGCGATCGCTTGGCTGGGGAATAAATGCGTGAAGGACGTCGCCGGCTACAATCTCCGCGACCTTTTCATCGGGAGCGAGGGCACCCTCGGCGTCGTCACCAAAGTCCTGCTCAAGCTCCTCCCCAAGCCGGCCGCACGGCAAACGCTCCTGGCGACCTACGCCACGATGGACGCCGCGGCCGAAACCGTTTCGGCCATCATCGCGGAACGCATCATTCCCTGCACGCTCGAGTTTCTCGATCGACGCACCCTGCGCTGTGTCGAGGCGTTCGCCAAGGTCGGCCTGCCGACCGAAGCCGAGGCGCTCCTCCTGATCGAAACCGACGGCCATCCGGCCGCCGTCGCCGACGAAGCGCTCCGCATCGAGGCGATCTGCGCGCGGCACCACGCGCTCGCCGTCCGCCGCGCAGCCACCCCGGAAGAGGCGGTGCGGCTGGCGACCGCGCGACGCAGCGCCTTCTCCGCCCTCGCCCGCCTGCGTCCGACCACCATTCTCGAGGACGCGACCGTGCCCCGCAGCGAGTTGGCCACGATGATTCGATTCATCAGCGCCGTCGCGAAGAAACATCGGGTGGAGATCGCGACGTTCGGACACTTCGGCGACGGCAATCTCCATCCGACTTTTCTGACCGACGAGCGCAACACCGAGGAAATGCATCGGGTGGAAGCGGCGATGAAGGAGATTTTCGAATTTGCGCTTTCGCTCGGCGGCACGATCACCGGGGAGCACGGTGTCGGCCTGGCCAAGAAGGGTTTCCTCAAACAACAGCTCGGGGACGCGAGTTTCGGATTACTGAAAACCATCAAACGCGCGCTGGATCCCGAAGGCCTGATGAATCCCGGAAAAATCTTCGATCTCGTCGAAACCGAAGCTACTCCCTCCGTCCCCCATGGAGCCTGATTCCCCTCCCGTTTCCAAGCTGGCCGCGCTCGATTATTCGGTCCTCCAGCAGTGCATGCACTGCGGGATGTGCCTGCCGACCTGTCCCACGTATGTGGAGACGGGACGCGAGCGGAATTCGCCGCGCGGACGCATTGCGTTGATGCGGGCGATCGCCGACGCCGAGCTCGAGGCGACCAAAGCCTTCGGCGAAGAAATGTACTACTGCCTAGGCTGCCTCGCGTGCACCACGGCCTGTCCCGCCGGCGTCGACTACGCCGTGCTCTTCGAAACCGCCCGCGCCGAAGTGGAAAAGAGCGGCCAGCTGCGCACGCCGCAACGGAACGCCGTCCGCTGGTTCGCTCTGCGCTTCGTCTTCATGCGCCCGCGAGTGCTGCGCGCGATAGGACGCCTGTTGTGGCTCTGGCAGGCCAGTGGCCTACAAAAGACGTCGCGCCGTCTGGGACTGACCCGCCTGCTCGGGAAAAAGCTGGCCGGCTTGGAACCGCAGACGCCGGTCATACGGCGGCAATTTTCCGACGGTTTGATCGAGGCGGTGGAAGCGCCGACGAAGGGCCCGCGACGACACCGGGTGCTCGTATTGACCGGATGCGTACAGGACCTGGCGTTCTCGGATGTCAATCGCGCCACGGTCGACGTGCTGCGCGAAAACGGATGCGAGGTGCTCACGCCGCGCGCGCAGCACTGTTGCGGCTCGCTCCATGCCCATAATGGCGACGAAGATGCCGCGCGGGAACTGGCTCGGAGGCAACTCGACGCGGTCGACCTCTCGACGGTCGATGCGATTATCAGTAATGCGGGCGGCTGCGGTTCGCATTTGCGTCACTATGACCATCTTTTACACGACGACGCGCGCTACGCGGCGCGCGCGGTGGAGTGGTCGCGAAAGATGCGAGACATTCACGAATGGCTGGTGGAAATCGACTTTCGCAAACCGCAGCCGCCCGCGGCGTCAAAGGTGCCTGGAGCGCCTGCCGCGTCGACGACTGCGCTCACCTATCACGAGTCGTGTCATTTATGCCACGGTCAGAAGGTGAGCCGTCAACCCAGGGAGATCCTCAAATCTCTCCCTGGCGTCGAACTTCGCGAGTGCGCCGAAGCGACATGGTGCTGCGGCAGCGCGGGCGTTTACAATATCACGCAACCGGAAACCGCGGGCTGGCTGCAAACGCGCAAAGTCGGGCACGTGCTCGCCACCGGCGCCACGCTGGTGGCGACCGCGAATCCCGGTTGCCATTTGCAGCTCGAAAACGGGCTGAAGGCCGGCTGCGCCCCGGGCGAATGCGCGCCGAAGGTCGTTCATCCAATCGTGCTGCTGGCGCAGGCCTATGCCGCCGAGCGCGGCTGACGCACCCGGTCGTTTCCGCTGGAGGGCCACGGTCTCTCGTGGCCGGGATTGCGCGTCCGCGCGCTGCCAATACCCGCTGTAAAAGCGTTTGGAGTCCGGCCTTGAGGCCGTCCGAAATCCGATCGCACTTTCTCCGGACGGCCTCAAGGCCGGACTCCAAACTCTACCGTCCGGACTTCCGCCAGGTTGTGGGACATCCACGAGGGACCGCGGCCGTCGGAGCCGCATCTCGTCACCCCTTTTGCGTGGGCTCGGATCGAAAAGATCCGCTTCCATGAGCACACTCCGGTCGACCGCCGCCACAACGCTAAGATCGCGTCCCCGCGTTGCAAAAGCGTTTGGAGCGTTTGGAGCGTTTGGAGTCCGGCCTTGAGGCCGTCCGAAATCCGGTCGCACTTTCTTCGGACGGCCTCAAGGCCGGCCTCCAAACTCCGAACTCTGCCGTCCGAGCTTGCGCCGAGGCTGCGAGACAGCCTCCGGAGCGAGGCTCTCTACGGTCCCTTCCCGTGAGCCACGGTACCTCGTGGCGGGGATTTTCCGAACGTTGTTTGTGTTGGGTTATCGCGAACGATCGTTGACGGGGCGCGACGTTGGCAGCGCGGGCGCGCAATCCCGGCCTCGACGGAGCGAGGCCCTCCACGGTCGGCAACGCGGCGACCTTACTATCGCGGTTGCCTCCTCCTTGACAAGTTTGATAGGGTAGGGGTCGGCATCGTCATTCCTTTTTCTTCTCACTCGAATTTCTTCAGCACACCTTAGAATACCGGCCGCTCGATTCTCGTCTCATGAAAAAAACCCTCGTCTCCTCTCTGTTCTTATCTGCGCTCGTCGCGTTGTGTTCCGGTTGCTCGAAGAAAAAGTCCACCGAGGCCGCACACGACCACGAGCACGAGAAGGCGGGTCATCATGTTCACGTGGCTCCGCACGGGGGGACCTTGGTCGAGGTAGGCGAGCATCAATTCAACCTCGAGTTCATCCTCGATGCGTCGTCGGGTAAACTCACCGCCTACCTGCTTGACGCGCATGCGGAGAATTTTGTGCGCCTCGAAACGCAAACGCTGGAGATCGACGTCGCCGCGCCCGGCCCTGCACGCAGGTTGATCCTCAATGCCACGGCCAACGCCGCGACTGGCGAAACCGTGGGCAACACCTCCCAGTTCGAAGGCAAAGTCGACTGGCTGAAAGGCGCGACCTCGCTGACGGGGACCGTGGCGCGGCTCGACGTTCGCGGCACCAATTTCCTGCAAATCCCGATCGTCGTGCCGGCTTCGAAACCCACGGCGAAGTAACCGGCGGACCTCCCCTTCGGGCCACTCCCCGCGTCCCGCTGAACCGGCGGGCGCGCCCCCACCTTTTCCACACGACCTGCATCCATGGTGTTTCGAATTCTTTTTATCGTTTGCCTGCTTGCGCCGCCCGCACGTGCTGCGCAGATCGAACGGCCCTTACGCGTGGTCACGGTGCACACCGTGTTGACGGAGATCGCGCGGGAAGTCGGCGGCGAGGCCGTGGAGGTCGTCGCGCTGGTACGTCCCGGCACCGATCCTCACGTCTACGAACCGACCCCGGCCGACATGCGCCGGTTACAGCAGGCCGACCTCGTTCTCGCTTGCGGTCTGGGCATGGAATCGTACCTCCCTCGTATCGTCGGCGAACTCGCGGCAAACACGGTCATCCTGGTCGGCGACCGCCTGCCGGACGCACTCAAGATAGCCGGCTCGGACCACGGTCACGACCACGCCGGGCATCGGCACGCCGGCGAACATGACCACGCCGAGATCGATCCGCACTGGTGGCACGGGATCGAACCGGTGATGGCCGCCACCGCTCTGATCGAACGCGAATACAGCCTGCGCCGTCCCCAGCGCGCCGCCGAGTTCGCCCGCAACGCGCTCGCCTACCGGGCGCGCCTCGTCGCGTTGCAGACGTGGGCGCGCGCGGAAGTGGCGCAATTGCCGGCGGATCGCCGCCAATTGGTGAGTTCCCACGATGCCTTCGGTTATCTCGCCCGCGAACACGGGTTTTCCATCTATCCCGTGCTCGGGCTCACCACCGCCGCCGAAGCGGATGCGCGTCAGGTCGCGATGGTCATCAATCTGATTCGAAAAAAGCGGGTTAAAGCGGTGTTCTCGGAACGCTCGAACAATCCGCGGATCGTCGAAGCGATTGTCCGGGAAACCGACGCCAAGCTCGCGCCCGCACTCTATGCCGATGGTTTGGGCGCGGACGAGTCGGTTTCCACCTACGAAGCGATGATGCGCTATAATCTCTCGACGATCGTGCAGGCGCTACGCTGACCCCCATAGATGCCGCACCACGATATTTTCCGCCTGCACGACGTCACGGTGCGCTACGGACGGCGTCTGGCGCTCGATGGAATTACCACGCAGATCCCGTGCGGAGGGCTCGTCGCCCTCGTGGGCCCAAACGGTGCCGGCAAAAGCACCCTGCTGCGCAGCCTGCTGGGCTGGGTACCGCTTTCCCGCGGAGAAATTCGTCTGGGCGATCTCCACCCGCGACATCTCCATCCACGTTTGGCCTACCTTCCCCAGCGCGCCGAAGTGGAGTGGGATTTCCCGATCGCGGTGCGCGAAGTCGTCGCCCAAGGACGCTGGCCGTCGCTGGGTTTTTTCGGGCGTTTCACGGCGGCGGAGAAGCGAAAAGTCGACCGAGCCCTCGAGGAACTCGATCTCACCGCGCTGGCGGACGAACAGATCCGCCGCCTCTCCGGAGGGCAGCAACAGCGGATGTTTCTGGCGCGCGCGATCGCCCAAGGAGCGGACATTTTTCTCCTGGACGAACCGTTCAACGGCCTGGATCTCGCCGCTTCCGCGGAACTGCTTCACCTGCTCCACCAATGGCTGGCCCAGGGACGCACGGTGATTGCCGCGGTCCACGATCTCGCGCTCGCGCGGGCTAATTTTTCGCATGCGGTCCTGCTGGATACACGCCTGATCGCGGCCGGACCGACCGCGGAGGTTTTGAACGACGCCCATCTCGACCTCGCATTTCGTCGGCGCATGCCGGTATTGGGGGCGAGACCATGACGGCCGTGTTCGATGCCCTTGTGGAGCCGTTTCGGTACGATTTCATGCTGCGAGGCCTTTTCTCGGCCCTGCTCCTGAGCGTCAGCGGCAGTTTGCTCGGCAGTGTGCTGGTGCTGCGACGCCTCGCGCTGCTCGGCGACGCCCTTTCCCATTCCCTTCTCCCCGGTGTCGCGGTGGCTTGGCTGCTGTTCGGTCGAGGCATCGTCTCCATGCTGGTCGGCGCGCTCGTGACGGGTCTGGTCATTGCGGTGGGGAGCGCTCTGCTTAGCCGCCTGACGCGCCTCAAGGAAGACGCGGCCTTCGGCGCCTTTTTTCTCGTGGCCTATGCGGGAGGCATCGCTCTGGTCAGCCAGACCGGTACCCGGGTGGATCTGCTGCATTTTCTTTTTGGCCACATCCTCGGAGTAGGCCCGGCGGATCTTTGGCTGACGGCCGCGGCGGCCGGAATCACCGTACTGCTCTTCGGGTTGTTCTATCGCGGGATCGTCCTCGAGGTCTTCGACCCCGTCTTCTCGCGCGCGGCGGGGATGCACGCGAGTTGGTTTCACCTGGGGTTTCTCAGCTTGGCCGTGCTCAACCTCGTCGCTGCGCTGCAAACGATGGGAGTGATTCTGGCGCTCGGTCTGTTCCTGCTTCCCGCCACGACCGCTTATCTCTGGTGCGATCGCTTTTCGACGATGCTTTCGCTGTCGGCGGCGCTGGGCATGGTGGGCTCGGTGGCGGGATTGATCCTGAGTTTTCACACCGGGCTTTCGAGCGGGCCGTCGATCGTGCTCTGCCTGGGAGCGGGCTTGATCGCCTCCGCGATCGCCAGCCCACGCTACGGTCTCCTGCATTCGATCACGATCGCATGGCGCGAACGGCGGGCAGTGCGGCATACGACCGACTGAACGGGGGATGACCCCGTCCGCAACTGCGGGATCGGAGGAAGAGTAACTCGCCATCGCCCGATCCCGAGCGATTGATGCCTCGCAGCCGCCGGCCCCGGGCATTCCCCTTACGGGCCGACTGCCTCCCGGACGAGCGCGGCGATGGTGGGGGGAAGCTGCAGTCGCAAGGCGGCCGCCTGCGCCGGTGTACTCATTTTGCGCCAGGTTTTCTTCAGGATATCGATGAACTTCTCGCGCGGATATTCGGCATGCTGCGCCGCAAAGCCGCCGATTTCCTTTTCCAGAAACACGAGACAGGCCGCGTCTTCCAACATCTGGGTACCGGGATTGCTCTTGAGCCCAGTCTTGGAAACCCACTCGGCCACCTCCGAGGCTTCCTTTGCCGGTACGCCCGCCTGGAAAAGCAGCTCTCTCGCGCGCTCCGATTGTTTAGTGTAAAGCGAACGGCGCCAGGCATGGTAACCCGGCTTGTCCAACGGAAAGGTTTCGCGCGGGACACGCCACCGCTCCAAATGCTGACACCGGGCCGCCAACCGAAGCAGGGGAGCGGCCGTCGGATCGAGCGTAACTACCCAACTTTCAACACTATCGGCATAGACGAGCTCGGCTGGCCGCCCCTCCGCGTCTTGGGCGGGATCGCCCGCGTGGGCGGCATCGATCAGGGTTCGGGCACGGGCATAGGCGAGATCCGACATAAAAACGTACAATGCCGTTTTACCGCCCGAAGCCAACGTCCAAGGGTGCAATGGCGGGCTACGCGGGGGAAGGTGCGCCGAGGGGGAAAAGTCGGACCGTAGAATCCGGATTAAGAAAGGCAGTTTAACCACAAAGACACGAAGGTCGGATTCGGACTGAGTTACCGGAACGAGGTCCTCTTACCCCTAACTTTGTGCCTCTGTGCCTTTGTGGTTCACTCCCAACTGCGGATTCTTGTCTCGGACAGGCCGAAAGGGTACAAAGATCGCCGAAAGGCGCAGCTGCCCGCTTTCCCGTCCGCCCATGGAGCGCGTCTTTCCGTCGGCCGGGTGCCCGGTTGTCTAAAAAGCGTTCAACGAATCCGGCTCGTTTCCTTGCCGACATACGACTTGGCTGGGGACACATTCGTCCTATTCTCTCTCCCCTCCCATGGCTAAATCCTCCAAAAAATCGTATTTCCCCGGCCTCACGCGTATCGCCTACGAAGGCCCCGATTCCGACAACCCGCTCGCTTTCCGGCACTACAACCCCGGGGAGATCGTCGAGGGAAGAACCGTCAAGGACCACCTGCGCTTCTCCATCGCTTACTGGCACTCCTTCCGCGGCACCGGCAGCGACCCGTTTGGGCCGGGCACGATCGAACGTCCTTGGGAAAAGGGCAAAGACGCCATCAGCGTCGCCAAAGTCCGTCTGGAAGCGGGCTTCGAGTTTTTCGAGAAAATCGAGTCGCCTTTCTGGTGCTTCCACGACCGCGATATCGCTCCGGAGGGCAAGACCCTCGCGGAGTCCAACACGATTCTCGACCAGGTGGTCGCCCACGCCAAACAGCTTCAGAAAGCCACCGGCGTAAAACTGCTCTGGGGCACCGCCAACCTCTTCTCGAATCCTCGCTACATGGCGGGTGCCTCGACGAACCCGGATGCCCACGTCTTCGCCTACGCGGCCGCGCAGGTGAAAAAAGCCCTCGAAGTGACGCAGGAATTGGGCGGCGAAAACTACGTTTTCTGGGGCGGTCGCGAAGGCTACGACACGCTGCTCAATACCAATCTGAAGCGGGAGCAGGACCATCTGGCCACCTTCATGCACATGGCCGTGGATTACGCGCGCAGCATCGGTTTCAAGGGCCAGTTCCTGATCGAACCCAAACCCAAGGAGCCGACGAAGCACCAGTACGATTTCGACGTCGCCAGTGGGATCG
>Ga0105044_10005309_pt1 | contig 17742 bp, 20 predicted proteins | sample MAT01_FD_78092 | JGI IMG/M metagenome (GOLD analysis project Ga0105044, IMG submission 78092) | Freshwater microbial communities from Lake Fryxell liftoff mats and glacier meltwater in Antarctica - MAT-01 | ecosystem: Environmental > Aquatic > Freshwater > Ice > Liftoff microbial mat | place...
CGGGTAGTTTTTGCAATCCCTAAAAATAAATCAAGATCCATCTGACGGTTTCGCCTCCCTGCTTCAGTTTGACCCGGCCTCAGTTTGACCCGGCTTCAGTTTGACCCGGCTTCAATTGGATAGGTACCCTCAACCCAAAGCAAGGGATTAGAGCCTCTAAAATTCTTGTCTAACACATCCCATTGCTGTCTGGGACAATCTATACAATTTCGTTCGTATTGGGTTTGGGTTGGTCTTTAATTTGGGATTTAGAGTACTTAGGAAGCAGCCCTGACCCAGGGCTTGGGACGAGCCTCAGACTGGGCTTGAGCCAGCCTTAATAGGCTCGGCTTAGCACGTAGTCTTTGAGGCTGAAGAGGGCTTCGCGGGAGGTGGAAGGCGGCAGCTTCGCAAGGTGCTGAACCGCAAGCTGGGCATGGTGGGCAGCTAGATCGCGCGATCGCTCCATCCCCTGGCTATTGGCCACCAAATCTAACGCCTGCTCTAAATCGTCTGCTTGGGTAAACTCGCGGTCAACAAGAACCTCCAAGAAAGGCTTTTCTTCGAGGGCATAGAGAACTGGAGCCGTGAGGTTGCCGCTGCGAAGATCAGACCCTGAAGGCTTGCCCAGAGTGTCTGCGGAACTCGTAAAATCAAGCAAATCATCCACAATTTGGAAGGCCAAGCCCAAATGGCGACCGTAGTTATAGAGATCCATCGCTACATCGTCTGAAACTTGGCTCAAGACTCCGGCGGCTTTGCAGCTATTGGCAATCAGTGAAGCCGTTTTGTAATAGCTTTTTTCGAGGTATGCCTCAATAGAAAAGCTGCCATCAAAGCGATTAAGCCCTTGCTGAATCTCACCTTCAGCCAGATCCATAATCACCTGAGACAGCAATTTAACAACTTCTAGGTTGTCTAGGTTGGCTAAATACCAAGAGGACTGAGCAAACAAAAAATCGCCAGCCAAGACGGCGATCCGGTTGCCAAAATTTGTGTGCACCGTGGGCACCCCGCGCCGCAACTCGGCTTCGTCTACGACATCATCATGTACCAAGCTAGCCGTATGAATCATTTCAGTGATTTCGGCTAGGCGTCTGTGAGAAGCCTGAATCACTTGATTGGGAGCCGTTGCCTTAGAAACTAGAAGCACGATGGCTGGCCTCAGACGCTTGCCCCCCGCTCCGAAGAGGTGCTCGGCAGCAGCGTAGAGAATGGGGTGACGGGCACCTACTAGGCGTTTCAGATTCTCTGTCATTTGACAGAGATCTGCATCAACCGGAGCGAAGAGGGAAGCGACTGAAGTCATGAAGCAACAGCTCAAAGGTTACGAAAATTTACATATTATTCTAAGCTAAGCCTCCGACCTATGGGACTCTGGTTTACAAACTGGTCATAGGAAAAAGGCTGTTTGCCGTTCAGAGTAAGGACTAGCAGCTTTTTTAGATTACAGCAACATCAACAAGTTTTCTTTATTAGATAATTTCTGAGACTTTATCTCTAAGAAACCTGAGGTTTTTCGAGATAGGGGGCGATCGCCCCCTATCTCGAAAAACCTCAGAATGCTTTTCTAGTAAGGATCTTAGCCTTTCGAGAGAATGTGTATTCTTATGATAAAACCCTCGCAGAATTTCAAAATAGCGTGTTAATATTTTCTTAAGAGCTATTCAAAAATCTGATAGTTAAGCATCCCCGCAGAAATACTGAAGCTTCCTTAATTCCTCGTTTGACCGATCCACAAATTTGTTTGAGGTCTTCGGCACAGTCGTTAGAGGGTTTATTTAGGGGCTAGGGAAATCGCAAGTTCTAGAGGCTCATTCGAGGGTCTTCAAAATCTTTGCATAGCTATCTGTAAATACAGCTTTCACCGTTACTTGAGATGTTTGCTCGATGATAGCTGTAGAGTTGCCTACCTTGGGTTGGGCTGTTTTTAAGGCATTCATTTTGCAAACCTCCCATCTTGTTGAACAGGTCTGCCTGAATAGGTCTGCAATGACTTCTGTTTTGGCGCGCAGACTTTATTTTCAGGTCTTATTTTTCCATCAATCGAGTCTTTACAGACCCGAGATATCTGTTTAGGTTATCCGCCTCCTTTCTTGCTTTCCATCCAGTGTCCGGCTGCAAGCATTCGACTGCAAGCGTTCGGTTGAGGATGTTGGGTTTGACATTTCGACTGTTTTGAGTCATCAGTTTGGTTCGTTAGTCATAAATCTGGTTTGTTGCCATTGCTCACACATCATTGCCGCCCAAGGGTTAAGCAAATGTCTTATTTTTTTGATATTCCTCTCATCATTCCTATTCTTGCCGCTATTTATCTCATGATTGTGTATGTTGTGCTGACCCTGTTACAACGCAAGCGCGCCTAGCATTTTCAGTCATTGCTTGAGGATGATTTTATGAGTCACACCACAGATTGGAAATAACCAAAGAAGCAGGAATTTTATCGTGTCATTCGATGTCGATTGCATTCCTGCTTTGCAATTTTTACGGTTAACCTTCTGCTACCCAATTTCAAAATATCCAATTTCAGAAACTGACTTCAACGACAGCAATCTTTCTGGATCGGTCATGCTCAACAGGGGATCATTTGATCCTCCAATATTTTTGCAAATAGAGCCTTTTTTCAGAGCATCATTTTCTGTTTTTGGGCTATCCCTATTTCCTAAAAAGTAGACCCGTTTAGGCTAAGAACTTCGGGCGATCGCGCTGGGTTTGTTGCAAATTTAGGGCAAGGGTATCCCAGTCTTCTTGCTCAATATGGTGGATGTAGTGGCTGAGGGTGTCTCGAAAGTCTGTTAGAGCCGCCAAAAGAGCGGTGCGATTATGTTGCGCCATCATGGTGCCAAGTTCTGGGTTTCCGCCGCCCACTCGGCTGGTATCTCGAAAGCCAGAGCTAGCGATGTCTTGAGCCAGTTGGCGCACCGTGTCACTCGGCTCATTCATGCAGGCTGTAATCAGGCTGGCGCTCACCATCACAGGGAGGTGTGAGATCCAGGCAACCGCGCGATCATGGTCAGCGGGCTGGCATTGGTAGAGGGTGGCATGGAGCGATCGCACTAACTGGCTGACGACCTCCATGGCATGGAGAGAGGTGGCATCTGTTGGCGTGAGAACATAGGGCTGTTTTGCAAAGAGATCGGCTTGTGCGGCTTCAATGCCTTGTGCGGCGGTGCCTGCCATGGGATGCCCGCCCACAAAATGAGGCCATAGTGGAGCCAGTGCCTCAACGATGGGCTGTTTCACAGAGCCAACATCGGTCAACACGGCGTTGGGGGCTAAATGAGGAATGAGGGTGGTGGCGATGGGAATAATCGCCCCGATGGGTGGGCAGAGGAAAACCACCTCGGCATCCGCTAAGGATGCGAGATCAGAACTCGCCTGGTCTACGATGTTGAGGGCGATCGCCCGTTCACAGGTTTCAGATCGGCGGCTCACCCCTAATAGCTGATGGCCTTGGCGGCGTAGATCGATGGCCAAGGATCCGCCAATTAGACCCAACCCAACAACGCCAATCTTCATCATGTCAATGTTCCACCCCAAAATGGTGTGAGTGTTGATTATGCCGCAAAAGACAGCCGATGGTCACAACCCATAGCCACAACCCATAGCCACAACCCATAGCCAGAGGAGGCATTCACGCCCTGAGTGTCCTCCCGTTCTAGGGCATCCCCCGATGTATCCCTTTGTCCATCGGGTCATAGCTTTGAACATTGGGTTTCAGGCGACAAGTCTCGATTTGCCGATCTTGCCCGACAGCTCTTGCCGACAGCTCTTGCCCGACTGTTTTACAGGATTGCCCTCGACATATAGCTCCATTATTGCTGCTCTGAATCTCTGCGTTGAGATCGCTGATGCCAGATCCTGATGGGGGAGAAACCTGGCTCAAGACCTCATCTAGATTGTCTGGGGAATCTGGTTAGACCGGCTTCTCAGCGATTTCCCCAACGGAGAAACCTTAGGGTTTGTGTCACAATGAATTGCAATCCTTTCCAATGGAAGCACCGTGATAGAGGTCGAAGTTCATCAGCAACTGAGAGCGTTTCTGCGGCAACAGGGCGAACCTTATTGGCATCACCATCTGACGATGGCTCGGTTGGTGGCGCGGGGCTTGCGGTTGGGTCGCAGTGCGCTGATCCAGGCTGGTGCACCTTCGGGTTACCATGGCCGCTATCGCTTAAGCTACCTCATGCCTGCCTTGCTGTGGCCAGAGGCCACGATCCTCATCGTGCCCGAAGCGGTGCAGCAGCGGCTACTGTTGGTCGAAATTCCGCGTCTGAAGCAATGGATTCCTACGCCCAAAGCCATTCGGACGGGCGATCGCTTTCCTGGTGAAGCCTTTGATGGTCTCTTGCTGACCACTCCCGAATCTTGGTTGCGCGATCGCCTCCACCACGAAGGTCGCTTTCCTGCCAACATCCCCACAATTATCGACGGCGTAGACGACCTCGAAGCTTGGGTGCGCGACGCTCTCACCATTCGCCTTGAACCTAAACATTGGGATGAGTTGATGCTGGCTTGTCCCGCCCAAGCCGAGTTTATTCGAGATGTACGGGTACGTCTCACCCACACCATTTTTCAGCATCCTCCCAACCCCTACGACTGCTATTTGGTTGAGGCAGAAGAGCGATCGCCCCTCCTTGCCCTGGCTACGCTTTTAGCTACGCCTACCCCCCAATCGCTTCCCACCCCGATCCCCAGTGACGCAGCCCCAGAAGCGGCGTTGCCCCCAGACATACCTGCGATCGCAGATCCAGGGTTAGCAGACCTGCCTGCCCCTTGGAACACCATTTTTCCGCATCTAGACTCAGAAGATTTTCTCCTGTGGGCAACGGTTAGCCGATTGCATGGGCAATTTTCTTTGTCCATGGGCCCCATTGATATTGCCCCATCTGTGCAATCCATTTGGACGGAGCAACCCGTCGTCTTTATCGGCGGGAGCCTCGACCCAGACCCAGATGCAACGGCCTATCGTCAACGCTTAGGCTTACCAGACCTGACCCACATAAAATTTTCGTTAGATCGCAATCATGAATTAATCCAACTCTATCTCCCCGATGCTATTCCCCTGCCCAACACCCCCGCGTTCCAGACGGTTTTGATGCAAGAACTCCGGGCGTTGCTCAGTACCAATACAGCCCGCCAAGGATTAACGGTGATCTTGGTTGGCGATGTCCCCCTGCGGGCACAGGTCGCCGCCGTGCTAGCTGCCGAATATGGGTCGCGCGTACAACTCGAAAAAACCTGCCTAGACGAAGTTGGGATTTTAGTGGCCGGCTGGGAGTTTTGGCGCACCCACCAAGCTGTTCTCCCTAGCCCCAATCTACTCATCATCCCGACTCTGCCTATCCCGTCATTGGAAGATCCCCTCGTTGCAGGCCGGGTCTCTCATTACAAGCGGCTCCGGCAAGATTGGTTCCGGCTCTACTTGCTCCCTACCGCACTGAGCGAGTTGCAACGGGCGATCGCCCCCCTTCGTGAATCCCAAGGCGTAGTAGCACTGCTCGATAACCGCATCCACTACCGTTCCTACGGTCAACAGGTACTCGCCGCCCTCCATCCCCTCGCTCGCATCAACTACCTAGATGTCAGCCTGTTCTCCACCCCCAGATACTCTGCTATCGACTAGGCGCTGCCTCACCCCTGAGCCGCTGAGTCTTCGCCTGAAATCTGTTTTCGCTTGGGGAACAGCGGGTAACGTCAGCGCCATGCCACTTGTGCAACCCTAGGCAGCGGGTGAAGGGCGATCGCGCCCACCGCAGGTGAGTCTTCTACCACCACGGGTTCACCCGCCCACTACAACCATTGAGAATCTTCAAATTCATCGGTCAACCGGCCAGTCTAGGCAGTATTATCTAAATATAAATCCTGTAGTAAATTCCATAACTGTTGCAACATGGGTGACTCTAAGCGTCGGAAAGAAAACCTTGGGGAAAAATACGGCCAAGAACAAAACGTTCTCCCTTGGCTCCCTATCAAAAAATCAAAAGCTGCTAAGTTTGTCCAATACAGCACCTTAGGCGCTTGGCTGGGCATCGGCACCCTGATTGCCTACTGGGTTGTCATCCGCTTCCTTGGCCCCACCCTAGGATGGTGGGAAATTAACCCCTAGGACGTTTCAAGCTTTACTAGCGTCTAGCTTGTTAATTTAGGTCTTGCTCGGCAATGGTTGTGAGCTTAGCCTAAGTACTACAGCCATGGCAGTCTTCATAGAGACCAGTCATAAAATCCAGAATATGAAAGACAAACCCCCATAAAGGACAGATCAGCGACGCTGATCTGTCCTTTATGGCTAGGGCTAGAATCTTGCTTTTGCATAGAGATGAGCTGCCATGCTGAACCAGGGAACAGGCTTTGTAGAGGACAGATTCGACGATAAAGACCTGCCAAGGTCTAAGTTTACAGAATTTAATTTGACAAAGACCAATAAAACGGTAACACTGAATACAGAAAGAGTTTCTTTCTTTGGTTGCTTTCAGGCAGTTCTTTCAGTCAAGTTTCGAGACGATTGTTCTGTTCTGGCCGTTCAACCCATGTGTGAGCCATGCCTTGAGTGATCCCATCATTGGCTCCCATGACTTTTAATGATCCACAATTAGCTTTTTAAGAGGTTGTAATGGAACTTCACTATCGCGGTGCGACATACCAGGCTCCTGATGCTGGGGCTGAGTTTTCTGAAGGCGAAGTTATTGGTCAATATCGGGGCGCGGTGCTAAAAGCCCATCGCATATCCCATTTACCCGAGCAAGCACCCAAAGGTCGAATGAAGTATCGGGGCGCTTGGGTCAAGTAAGCTGAGCCTAACGTTGAGGGGCTGTGCGATGTGTCGGCAAAGCCGAAGCTCAGCCCATCTTCTGCTCACAAGCGGATCCAGTTTGTGGATGTAGCGAATCAAGCATCTCCTTTTGGAGGTGCTTTTTTTTACATTCGTCTACGAAGGATGTGGTTAGATGAGAGGGCTACATCATCCAAATAAATGGCAAGGCGGCGGCGGGAGCATCAAGGTTGATCAAAGATTGACAAAAGACCGCTAAAAGCTTGCCTATCTTGAACTCTAGAGTTTCTGTCAGATGAATACCCTAGCTCTGACCGCTCAACCCATCCTTCCTTGAGGAGGGATGAAGAACCATGATTAAACGCCATTCAAAATACATGCCTTTGGTATGGCTTCTAAAATAAGAGAGCAATTTAGGCTAAGGGTAAGCCCTCCGGCTATCTATATAGATGCGGCATGATAGATGTGGCATGGAAATCTTGCCTCAATGCTCAAAAAGCCCAAATGGAGGAACCCTTTTTCAAGGTGTCTCATCCCTTGGATAAAAGGCTAAGAACGGCTATAGGAGGGATAGATAGAATATGTCTCCCCTTAAATTTATTGGCTCTGATTAAATCATTAGAATCATTTTTGATACATTAGAAATCATTTTCGATACATTAGAGGGGAGGCAAGAATACGCGCCGATTTATCAGATATACATTTACAGAAAACCATCAAAAAATACGGCTATGGCACAAGAATTAATTCGAGAGGGGCTATTCATAACAGGATTAGGTCTTTTATCGATTATCCTTTCAGTCGGCATTAAAACCTTAGGGCAATGGCTACCTGGAACGACCAGCCATGGAGTTGCCTTATTCATTGTGTTGATTCCTTCTCTCGTATTAGCCCTTATCCTGGGGTGGCGATCGCTCCAAGCTAAGTCAGAGGCGTGAGGGAACCATGGATTGAGGTTGATTGGTTTGCGGAGATATTTGAGTGAGGGGCGATCGCCCCTTGTCAACGGTTTAAGTTATCAGAAATCATCATAGGAAGAGAACGGCCTAGGCTGCATCTTTTCTACCCTCAATCTTGCCTACCTCTGATTTTAAGGCAAGATGTTATGCGTTCTTATCTCTCTAAACTTAAGATATAAGCATCGTTTCAAATCACTTTAACTCGATTTATTAGCACGATTAAACGGTTCGCGTGGGGCGGAGATAAGCATCATGTTGGGGGCGATCGCAGGCGACATTATTGGTTCAGTCTATGAATTTGACAATCGCCGCAGCAAAGATTTTTTGCTGTTTCGAGTCGATTCTGTTTTTACCGACGACACCATTTTAACGGTGGCCGTTGCAGATGTTTTATTAAATGGCGGGTCGTATACCCCAGCCTTGAAGCAGTATTACCAACGCTATCCCCATCCCTGTGGTGGTTATGGTATGCGTTTTGCGCAGTGGGCCGCTTCTGACAACCCAGAACCCTACCATAGTTGGGGCAACGGTTCAGCAATGCGGGTTAGCCCCATCGGGTTTGCCTTTGGAGATCTCGAAACCGTTTTGAAGGAAGCCGAGCGCAGTGCGGCGGTCACCCATAACCATCCTGAGGGGATCAAAGGGGCACAGGCTACCGCAGCCGCTATTTTTTTGGGTCGCACGGGGGCTGCCAAGGCGGATATTAAGCAGTATATCGAAACCACATTTGGTTATGATCTGGCGCGCCAGCTAGACACAATTCGCCCGACTTATCAGTTCAATGAATCTTGCCAAGCAACGGTGCCCGAAGCCATCATCGCCTTTCTTGAATCCACAGATTTTGAAGATGCTATTCGCAATGCCGTTTCTCTGGGGGGTGATTCTGATACCCTGACTTGCATTACCGGGGGTATTGCTGAGGCGTTTTATGGAGAGGTGCCAGAGGCGATCGCCCAACCCACTCTAGAACGCCTAGACCCCTTCCTACGTCAAAAAACCCAAGAATTCCGCGAAAAATATCGCTAAAGAATGTAGTCTATGGGCAAGATGGGGATCAATCCTGGCGGCGCTGAAATATCATCCGATAGACTGGCTCCCCTTGAGACTCGGTCAAGACTTCACGTTCTGTCATTACAGGGAACGGGTTGAGGGTCTGATCGGGTGTACCAGGCAACCGCACAAACGCAGACTCCTCTTGGAAGCGATCGCCCATTTCTAGCAACACCTCTTGCACATCAGACTGCAAAAACACCTCGCCATCTGGCCCCAAAAAATCGGCAACCGCCTGCACCACATCAGATTGCACCACCCGCCGCTTTTGATGTCGCTTTTTAAACCACGGGTCAGGAAACTGCACCGCAACCCAGCGCAACACGCCCGTTGGCAACGATGCCAACAATGGCCGCAGGGAGTTATTGGCATTGCAAAAAACATAGTGCAAATTGGTTAGCCCTTGCTCTTGGGCACTGTCGTTAGCTCGGTTCACTAACGGTTCGCGAATCTCTAACCCCAAAAAGTTCCAGTCAGACTTTGCCGCTGCCATCTGCAAAATAAAGCTGCCACGGGCACAGCCAATATCTAAGAAAAGAGGACGATCAGGCTGAGCAAAAATCTGCGCCCAGGCAGGAGGAAGCACGGGCTGCTGATACTTCTGGCTTAGCGGGTTAACATGTTGCCGCACTCGAACAACCGCCAAATTCTTGTCCTCCTATCCCAAAACAATCATGGCTGAAACAGCGCCGATCTATTTCCTAAAATCTACCTATTTTAGCCTATCGAACTCTTGCCCCGATTCGGCCAAAGCCAATAGGCATTTTTCTGCGGTTTTTGGGAGGACAAACCTCGTCCATCTTGAGAACTAGAGTTTTTAGGGCAGCGGAACTAAGTAGGTGGGCTGAATTAAATGAAGCTTAGTTGCCGGGTTTCGCCTCTGCTCAACCCTCTTCTGGCCAGGGTTTGAGCATGGATCGCCGTCTAAATACGTCTTACAAATAATTACGTCTTTCTACTTAGACTAAACGATTCGCGATGCCCTTGCAGTCGCCGCCACCCCACCACAAGCCCGTCAGAGCGACCTGCTGCCTCGGTGGACGCTCGATTAAAGGGGAGCGGTTTTGGGTCTTCTCCAGTTCTCCAAGGCTGGCAAAAGTCTCCTTTTATGGTCTCTATCTCTACAATCTGGGGCAAGTCAGGATTCTGCCCTACGCGCACGCGAACCGATTCACGACCGTCGATGTCCTTCAACGCTTGTGGGTAAAGTTGCCAGAGGTGCCCATCAAAGTCATTTGGGATGGTGCCTCCTCCCATCGCGCTCGGCTGGTGCAAGCGGCCACTGGAAACCTTAAACATCGCCCAAACATCGCCCTAGAACCTCTACCGGCCTACAGTCTAGACTTCATGCCCGTGGAGCGTCTCTGGCAATGGCTGCGCGAGGATGTTACCTATCCACATCTGCTATGACCAGAGGGCTGACCTCATTGCCCAGGTTGGCCGCTTTCAAACCCATACCAATGCTGACCCCTTCGCGATCTCAGACTGTCTTATGGGTTAAATCTCATCTGGATCTTAAAGAAGAAAAACTACGGGTTTCATCCTAAACGAGGTTTATGAATTAAAGCTTAATTGGAGACAGAGGCTGTTTCGGGTGTCTGAATTAAAGATACAACCATCCCTTCCTGAGCCAACCGCACGTTCGGAAACTGGTTTTGGATATCAGCCTCAACTTGGTCTAGAAACATGTCGTCATGCTCTGGGTCATGGTGGAAGAGGATAACACGCTTCACATTAGCGGCGATCGCCAGCTCAACTCCCTTTTTCCAAGTGGCCGGTCGCTTTTCTGGCTCCTCCTCGGTGTAGTAACTGGTGTAGTAACTATGGTCGGTGTAAAAGGCATCGTAAATAAGCAAATCTGCCTCATTGGCCAAGTAGAGCAAACTGGGGTCAGGGTCTCCTAACTCATGCTCGGTATCGGTCGCATATACCACCGAATGGCCATCCCAAGTAATGCGATAGCCCAAAGCTCCGTTGGGGCGATTGAGAGAAATCGTCTCGACCGTGACATCCCCCTCTAACGAGATGATGGCTCCTGGGCGAATGTCGTGGAAGTACAGGTTGGCCTGCATGACTTGTAACGGCACTGGGAAGTTGGGGCGCAACATTTGGTCGCAAAGACGCTGCTTAATTGATGCGCCGTTTGGCCCAGTTGCCCCATAAATATGAAAGGAGTTGCCCTCAATAAAGGCGGGCATAAAAAATGGAAACCCTTGGATACGATCCCAATGGGTATGGGTAAAAAAGAGGTATGCAGAGAGGGGCATTTTGGGGCGAAGGCGCTTACCGAGTACGCGCAACCCTGTGCCACCATCAAAAATTAAACGATGGCCAGCAACCCGCACCTCAACACAGGCGGTGTTGCCTCCATAGCGGGCATTCTCAAGACCAGGCGTAGGAATATTTCCCCGGACTCCCCAGAATGTCACCATGAATTCATCGGATCGGGGATCAAGGGAGCAAATCATGGGGTTTGCATCGACTTCAGCGTAACGAAGGTTAAAACCTGACATGGGGCATCGGCTCAGTCATAACATTCAGAGGAGGAAACTCTCTTGCTATAGCATTCCCTGATGCCTGGGATTTTAATCCAACCTTTGCTGAAGACATGGTAAAGGTATCCCAGGCTTCTTAGTTTAGCGGATATCCCTAGAGATGACATTGCCCTCTAGGGATTGATACAAGGGGGGCACAGTGGGTGTTCTGTTCCCCCGGTTGTTCAATGTCCGGCGTTCGGTGCGCAAGGTTATTTTTGATACGCCTTGATACAGGTTTCGATCAGGGGCATCACCTGATCAACACCTTTCCAGCCTAGAATTTCAGTCACTTTCTTTTCTAGATTTTTGTATGTCCGGAAAAATTCAGCGATTTCTTCTAGGCGGTGGGGCGCAATGTCAGCCAGAGATTTGACTCCGGCGTAGCGAGGGTCTTTGTCAGGGACGCAGAGAATTTTCTCATCGCGATCGCCCCCATCCACCATTTCCAGCATCCCAATCGGACGCGCAGTAATCACACATCCTGGAAAGGTAGGCTGGTCCATAATGACCATCCCATCTAGGGGATCGCCATCATCAGCCAAGGTATTGGGAATAAAACCATAGTCAAAAGGATACATGACCGACGCATAGAGCACTCGATCGAGAGCGAGGGCTCCCAAATCTTTATCGAACTCATACTTATTCTTGCTACCCGCAGGAATCTCGATCAGGACATTAATTAAACCCGGTTTGGGTTGGGCTGGAATTCGCTCTAAATCCACAATCACTCTCCGTCTTCATAGAATTTGCTGTTGCGGTGTAGGGGGCAGCTCAGAGGCATTGTGCTGCAGCCCCAGACTTGCCCCCGACGATTGGCTATCTGACGATAGTATGCCGGGAGTCTAGATGGTGCCGAACTGCTGACAAAACTACCACCCTACCCGAATAGCATTTTATGGGAAGACGGTTATAGGTAAACCAGATCCCCAAAAACAGGTTGGCCCAATGAGGGTCTTGGGATGGGATACCGCAAATTTTTAGATTTTTTTGAGCCGCCTCGATGGCTAGCCCCAAAACCATATGCCGAGGCAGCCAAGGCTAACCCTCGGTGTGGGTTCAAACGGCCTGCTTGACTCACGCCCTCATGCGATTGCCCCCGCATTCTAATATTCCTGATTCAGGTGTTCCCAATTCAGGTGTTCCCAATTCTGTCAGGCTCGTCATAACCCTGTGGGAGAATCTCCCTGGCGATAGTCTGGCGCAGAGGGTGCACCAGAATTGGGGGCGGATGAAGGCGGTGGGTTAGAGGAGTAATAGGCGATCGCCGCAACCGGCAAAACTAAAGTCATCAGAGCAATGAGTGTGCCGATAACATTGGCTAGGCGGCTCGGAGGAGGTTCTGTCAGCGTTTCGATTTGACTACCAGATTGCATACAGTTTTGTGTGAATGGACAAGCGGGAAACCGAGGCAGACCCCTACCAGAGGCTGGTAAGGAGCGAGGCGTAGATCCGCTGCAATGACAACGGGGGCTACTGGCGCGTTCTCAGGGGGTGTAAGGGGTGACGGGCTTGACATCGGTGCGGGCGATCGCCCTCCGATTTCAAAAAATAACCAACCTGTCTATCAGGCTCACTGGATCACCCAAGGGACAACCCAACCATCGGTTTCCGAAAGACCAGGAGAGACATCCCCAGTCACGATAACTTTCCTGCTTCCATATTTTAACTAGCTTCCCTGTTCTATAACGATGTCGTAGTTACCACACTCAACAATTTCAAGATCATTTCAAGCCAAAGTTGGGCAATTTATCCACGTTGAGCCACGTTGGGCTAACGCGAGTCGAGCCGGATGGAGTGGGGAAGAGACCTGTTTTTCTGAGAGCCGGGGGAGAAATCTGCCCACTAAAGGCGATAACCCCGACCTTACAGAAAGGCTGGAAGCATTGATCGTTCTGGTCTACAACAGATTTAGAAAATATTCCGGATATCCGCATATTGATCGGTGACGCATAGCCCAATGGTTTTGAGCCACAGCTATCGTCCAAATCTGGGGATGTTCTCGGCTCTTAATCGATGGCCGTTCTACGTTAGAGCTTCATCACCTCAGCCGCAACCGAAGGTTTTCGGAGAGGCTAGATTCCACGCCCCAAGGGCTGATGTTGGCCATAAGATTACCCCTTGGATTTGTGGCTCAACGAGGCGCGGACACTATTAGCCTTGGGGTGTTTGGGCGCTTGATTGGTTGCTAGCTGGGCTGTTGGCTGGGCTGTTGCCGTGACACCGGGTGCCCAGTTTTGACGCGATCGCGGCCTCAAATCGTATTCAAAATAAACAAAAAATCCATAGAAATACGGTGTCTCTGCTGCATCTCAGGGGTTTAGGTAAGACCGATTGGTGGTCTGATGTGGGTATGATAGGTAAGCTAGTGAAAGCAACTTTAAAGATTTGTGAAAGACGGATCCAATAATGACCACCACCACCTACGTCAAGCATGAAGTTAAAGACCTGTCCTTGGCAAAGCAAGGGCAGCAGCGCATCCAATGGGCTGGGCGTGAAATGCCTGTGTTGCGCCAAATTCAAGATCGCTTTGCTCAAGAAAAGCCGCTGGCTGGGATTCGACTGGTGGCTTGTTGTCACGTCACCACAGAAACCGCGCATTTGGCGATCGCCCTCAAGCAAGCGGGAGCCGATGCCCTGCTGATTGCCAGCAACCCGCTCTCTACCCAAGATGATGTCGCGGCCAGCTTGGTTGCAGACTATGGCATTTCTGTTTTTGCCCTCAGAGGCGAAGACAACGAAACCTATTACCGCCATGTGCAAACTGCGCTCGACCACAAGCCCAACATCATCATTGATGACGGTAGCGACGTAGTGGCAACGCTCATCCAAGAGCGGCAACACCAACTGTCTGACGTGATCGGCACCACCGAAGAAACCACCACTGGGATTGTGCGCCTCAAGGCTATGTTGAAGGATGGCGTCTTGACCTTCCCCGCGATGAATGTCAACGATGCCGACACCAAGCATTTCTTTGATAACCGCTATGGCACTGGGCAATCGACCCTAGATGGCATTATCCGCGCCACCAATATTTTGCTGGCAGGTAAAAACATCGTGGTGGCTGGCTATGGCTGGTGCGGCAAGGGCACGGCTCTGCGGGCACGGGGCATGGGTGCCAACGTGATTGTGACCGAAATCGACGCCATTAAGTCGCTCGAAGCGGTGATGGATGGCTTCCGGGTATTGCCGATGGATTTGGCGGCACCCCAGGGAGACATTTTTATCACGGTGACAGGCAATAAGCATGTCATTCGCCAAGAGCATTTCGAAGTCATGAAGGATGGAGCCATTGTGTGTAACTCTGGCCACTTCGACATCGAAATTGACCTAAAATCTCTCAAAGGTTTGGCGAGCGATGTGCGCACCGTCCGTCCCTTCACCGAAGAATATCGCCTACACAGTGGCAAGTCTGTGGTGGTATTGGGCGAAGGCCGGTTGGTCAACTTGGCAGCGGCGGAAGGCCACCCCAGCGCGGTGATGGATATGAGCTTTGCAAACCAAGCCATGGCTTGTGAATATTTGGTGAAGAATAAGGGCAAATTAGCCCCTGGTATTCACTCGATTCCTCGCGATGTGGATGAAGACATTGCTCGCTTGAAGCTCCAAGCCATGGGGATTGCCATCGATACCCTCACCCCTGATCAGGTGAAATATACCAACTCTTGGACCTCTGGCAGCTAGGTTCTGTCATCGTTTATAACTCAGAGGGAGAGGGCGATCGCCCTCTCCCTCTTTGTCGATGTGGTGGGCTGTCATTTTTGCCTAGCCCCTCACTTGGTTGTAACCCTCCTGATCTGTTGCCTGGGGCGTTGTAGAAAAATTACGTGGAAAAACTTTCAACTGAACTTGAGCGCCATTTTTTTGACGAAAACCGTCCTGTCAAGGTCACCCTAGAGGAGATTTTGACCTTGGCAGGTGAGCGTGCCTTCGGCTTCCTCTTTATTCTCTTATCCTTACCATCGGCGTTGCCCATCCCTGCCCCTGGCTATTCAGTGCCATTTGGGATTGTGATGTTTCTGCTCGCCGTCCAAATGATTAGCGGTGCGAGTCGGCCTTGGCTGCCCCCTCGCTATGCCACCCATGCCCTTGATCTCAAACAAGTGCAAGGGGTTTTGAAGGCTGGTTTGCCTTGGCTCCGTCGAGTGGAGGTGTTGACCCATCCGCGTCTGTCGAGTCTCTGCCACAGCCGTCTAGGGCGCATTGTGCTAGGAGTGGCGATCGCCCTGATGTCTGTGTCTATGATGATCCCCATTCCCCTGACCAATACCCTCCCGGCGATAGGGATTTTTATTACTGCCTTTGGCCTGCTCGATGAAGATGGCTTTATTGCGTTGATGGGGCTAACCGTTTGTGCCATGGGAGCAGCTCTCACCACCAGCGTACTCATGTTTGGCTATACCGCCGTCCGCACCGGGATTGACCTGCTCAAAGAAGGCCTTTCAGGGTTTTTCTAATCCTTTAGAGATTTTTAGGAAAATCAGGAGGTTATGCAGTCATACGAGATAGAGTGACGGGGATCTGATCGTCTAACTGATCCAGGGCTGAAACTTTAGAGGGCGTCCAAAGCTGGGCGTCCAAAGCTGGGCATCCAAAGCTGAGCATCCAAAGCTGGTTCTAGTCTTTATTTCTGGCTAACTTTCTTCTAGGGAGGCGAACAGGCACAGCCATGGTTGAATGGATTACCCGCACGATGGAATCCATGGGTTACTGGGGGATCGGGTTGCTGATGTTCCTAGAAAACCTGTTTCCTCCGATTCCATCGGAGCTAATCATGCCCTTGGCCGGGTTTACCATCGCGCGAGGCAGTATGGACTTTGTGCCTGCGATCGCCGCTGGGGTCATTGGCACCGTCTTGGGTGCCCTGCCTTGGTACTTTGCCGGGGTCTATTTTGGGGAGCGTCGCCTGATGAATTGGGCGGATCGCTATGGCAAGTGGCTAACCTTGTCAAGTCGAGATATTGAACGGTCGATTGCGTGGTTTAACCAGTACGGCAAGCTCGCGGTATTTCTGGGTCGGCTGGTTCCAGGGGTTCGTACCTTGATTTCCCTCCCCGCTGGCTTAGCCCGGATGAACTTGGGCATATTTTTGCTCTATTCCACCGTTGGCACCTTGATTTGGACGAGTGCTCTGACCTTTTTTGGATATCTACTCGGAGAAAACTACGAGCAGGTTGAACATTATTTGGGGCCGGTTTCTAAAATTGTGTTGGTGCTGTTGGTGGTTGCGTTTGGGATTTGGCTTTGGCGGCGGCAGCGCCCCATCGTGCCTCGGCTTTAGGTGACTCTAAAGATCTGGCAACATCCTGGGGGCTGAAACCTGGTAGCCTAGCAAAGCAAGCATGATGGTGTTGTGATTGAGACAGCGAGCGAGTTACTGGCGACTGTTGCCCTACCTCCGTCCCCACTGGCAGACAATCGCCCTGGCTCTGGTTTGCACGGTGGTCTTTACGGCAGCTTGGCCGTTGTTGGCGTGGTTAGCCGGGCGGATGTTGGCATTTTTAGTGCAGGGGCAAGTGTGGCCACTGGCGCAATGGGCGGCGGTGGTGGCTGGGGTGTTTTTGGTGCAAAAGGCCGCGCAGTATGGCCAAGATTCGCTGATGGCAAAGGCAGCATTGGCGATCGCCCTTGACCTCCGCAAGCGCGTCTATGCACATCTCCAAACCCTCAGCCCCAGCTACTTTGAGCGCACTCAAACCGGAGATCTCACCTACCGCCTTACCGAAGATATCGACCGCGTGGGGGAAGTGGTCAACAAGGTGTTCCACGACTTTGTGCCCTGCACCTTGCAACTGGTGGCTGTGTTTGCCTACATGGTGTATTTAAACTGGCAATTGACCATTGCGAGTTTGATCTTGGTGCCGTTTCTAGGATTTTTGATCAGTTGGTTTGGCGAACGGATGTTAGTAGTGTCTCGCCAAAGCCAAAGCCTGATCTCTGATCTCTCTTCACTGCTGACCGAGGTGTTTAGTGGCATTCGCCTCATTCGCGCCTTTGCTGCCGAAGACTATGAGATCGCCCGCTTTAACCGCGAAGCCGAACGCAATCGCCGCGCCAAATATCAAACGGCTTGGTTGCGGGCGGTGCAGTTTCCCGTTGTCGGGTTTCTCTATGCCATCAGCGTGTTGCTAATACTGCTGTTGGGCGGTTGGCAAATTAGCCAAAACAACCTGACGGGGCAACAGTTTGGTAGCTATGTGGTGGCGGTGGCCATGCTCATTGACCCGATCGCCCATATTACTGACAATTACAACGAATTTAAGCAGGGTCAAGCCTCGGTTGATCGAATTTTTGAATTGTTGGATGTTCAGCCTGCGGTGGTCGATGATCCGGCGGCGATCGCCCTCCCCCGTGTCCGTGGCACCGTCGAATACCGCAAGATTTCCTTTTCCTACCAAGCCGACCAGCCTGTACTCAAAGATCTGAGCCTCTCTGCGCAGCCCGGAGA
>Ga0105044_10005312_pt1 | contig 17739 bp, 14 predicted proteins | sample MAT01_FD_78092 | JGI IMG/M metagenome (GOLD analysis project Ga0105044, IMG submission 78092) | Freshwater microbial communities from Lake Fryxell liftoff mats and glacier meltwater in Antarctica - MAT-01 | ecosystem: Environmental > Aquatic > Freshwater > Ice > Liftoff microbial mat | place...
CCCGATCAGGCCTGCGACCCACGAAACCTTGCGACAGTACCTTCCGCCCTCATCCAGATCAGGGGCACCCTGGCAAATGCCACGCCCGAATCGCGCCGTGGGCCACCGCCCGGGCGATCAGCCGATGCGCCGTGACCAGGGCCACACCAAGCCGCCTGGCCACAGCAACCTGCGGCGTCGCGCCGCGGCCCCGCAGTGCGGATCGCCAGCGACAGGTCGGGGTCTGCAAGGATCGGTCACACCGTCATGCCGCCGCTGCAAGGATCGCCCGCAGGTCGGCCAGATCAAGCGGGACCGGGTTGGCCTGCATCGAGGAGGCGCTTTGTGCCGCCTGCGCCGCCGAATCGCAATCGGCACTGCTGAATCCCAATGCGCGCAGCCCCGGCAAACCGTGATGCCGCGACCAGTCAGCCAACGCCACCAGCCCCCGCTCAGCAGCCACCCCAAAGGCATCGCCGATCCATGACAGCACCTCATCAATCCGCCCGGCGCGCCCGGCATCGGTCACCCGCAACCGGTTCTGCGCCAGACCATGCGGCAACAGCGCGCCGCAAATCGCCCCGTGGGGCGCATCGGCCAGCCCCCCCAGCGGCCCCGCCAGACCATGCACCACCCCCAGACCGGCATTGGCCAAAGCCAGCCCGCCGCACAGGCTCACCCAGGCCAGCGCATCGCGCGCCGACGCATCCTCGCCCTGCATCAGCCGCTGCAGCGCGACCAGACCGGCAGGGATCGCAGTGCGGCACAAAGCATCTGTCAGCGGATTGGCGCGGGTAGAGATATAGGGCTCGATCACCTGCGTCACCGCATCCAGCCCCGACGCCAGCGTGAGGCTGCGCGGTGCATGATCGGTCAGCGTCGGATCGACGATGGCAAGGCGCGGCAGCATCCGGGCATCGCGCAGGCTGACCTTGCGGCGATGGTCGGGCACCCCGATCACCGCGTTGCGCGTGACCTCTGCCCCGGTGCCAGCCGTGGTCGGCAGCGCGACAAAGGGCAGCGGTGCAAGGTCGAGCGGCAACCCGCGCCCCACCACCTCCAGATGATCCATCAGAGGCCGGGTCGCGGGCACCATGGCTGCAACGGCCTTGCCGGCATCTATCGCAGCACCACCGCCAAGGCTGACCACCACCTGCGCTCCAAAGCCGCGTGCCGCTGCCGTCGCCGCCTCGATCATCGCCATATCGGGTTCGCCCGCCACCGCATGCCGCAGAACCCGGCACCCGGCAGCGCCCAACCCATTGGCCAGCCAGTCGGCGCGCGATGCCATGGCACCGTGAACCAGAAACACCGCATTCCCCAGTCCCGCCACCCGCGCCGGGGCCAAAGCCGCCTTGCCCCGGCCAAAAAGGATCTCGGTTGCGGTCTGAAAGGTAAAGGCGGGCAGGGTCATGGATGCTCCGTTGGCAACTGTGGCGGGATCAGGTATGCAGGAGCGGTGCGCCGCTGTCGATACGGGGGGCCTGGAATGCGATGCTTTCGGCGAACCGGGCCTGGGGCCGCCGTTGCTGATCGGGCTTTGCCTGATCGTGATGAGCGGAAAGTGGCGCGGCACCGCCCGGGCCGGGGCGCGGGGGTCATGATCATCAGGGTTTTCGGTGGAAATATCGGCATCGTCGATACCGGCCATCCGCCACACCGTCACCTTCCTGTATGCCGCGCTCAGCCGCGATAGCCGGCTGATCTGTATCAACCAGCATGGCAGCGCCAATTCAGACATACCGGGTTCGACCGGCTGACCACCCTTATCGTCACTGACCCGGTCACCCCCCGTTGGTTCACCGAACGCAAAGTGGCCAAGGCCAAGGCGGGGAACCTTGGCTATGATCCCTGCGTCAGCGCCCGCTGGCAGACCCCCTGCCCGACGACAGGCGCAGCGCCCGCCAACCGACGCGCCGCCAGTGCATAACCCGATCGGCGATGGCAGATGGCTCGTTGCGGATCGGGGTTCCGACCGACCGGTTCGGCATCATCGTGCGACAGCGCGCCGCCATCTGGATGAACCGGTGGCCTGCGGCCTGCCAGGCAACCCCTCCGGCATCGTACGAAGCCGCCCCGGCCAGCCTGATCGGGAGGAGCGAGGTTTGCCGTTTCAGCCATCGGGCGGCGCGGACCAACTGCTGGATTATCCGGGGCGATGTATGAACCCATGGCGCAGGTTCAGCCCGTTGCCCCGTTGCGAAACACCCAGCGCCGGGCGTTGGGGGTGCGCAATGCCCCGGTCCAGTCCGCCCCTTCGATCACGATTAAATCAGCTGGTTCCCCCGCAGCCAACCGCCCCGGTTCCAGTCCCATCGCCCGTGCCGGTGTGGTGGTGATGGCATCCAGCCAGTCCTCCGGGTTCAGATGGCAGACCAGACTGGCCAGCCGCAGCACCTCGATCTGATCATAGCAGCCATAGGGATAGAATGGGTCGGCCACATTGTCGGCCCCCAGCAGCATCGGCAGGCCGGCCCGTCGCCCCTCATGCAGCGGGGCAACCCCGCGCAGTCGGGGGGTGCGGCCGGGGTGATTGTCTTGCAGGTGCATGTTGGTGGTCGGCATCACCGTCAATGCCAGCCCGGCTTTGGCCGCTGCTTCCAGCAGCGCCTGCACCTCGGCCGCGGGGCGAACCGACAGCGAGCAGGCATGGCCGCACAGAACCCGCCCTGCCATCCCATGCGCGACGGTCAGGGCAACGATGGTATCGAACCCCATGGCCTCCGGCTCGATCCCTTCATCAACATGAAAATCCAGCCGCAACCCGTGGCGATCCGCCAGGGCGAACACCCGGGCCAGTTTTGCGGGTTGGTCGCTGTTGCGATAGACAAAACAGCCCAGCACACCGCCCGCCTGCGCCACCTGCGCGGCAATCGGCGGCCCGAGGTCCGGGTCGCCCAGCAGATCCAGCGGCACCAGCGCGGCGCGTTGCAGATGAATGCGCCCGGCACATTCCTGCGCCATGTCGCCCAACACCTCCCACGCCAATGGCGCAGCACCGGGTTCCACCCAGTCAACATGGCTGCGCATCGCGCGGATGCCATGCTGCGCGGCCTCTGCCAAAGCAAGGCTGATCCGGGTGCGCAGGTCCGCCACCGTCCAATGCAGCGCATCGGCATGAATCGCCTCGATTGCCGCAAACAGCCCCGGTTCTGCCGGACGGCAGCGGTGGATGGTAAAGGTCTTGTCCAGATGCACATGGGCATCGACGGTCAGCGGCAGCACCACCGCCTTGGCCGGGCCGTCAACCGGCGTGATGGCCGAAATTCGCCCGTGGTCCAGCGTGATGGCAACGGTCTGGCCGCCAAGCTTCAGCGCCGACAGGGGGGCTGGTCCGGTCATTCCGCCAGCAATCCGCCGGGGCCGAAATGGCGGGGAAAACACAGCGCAGCACAGGTGCGCGCAGTAGCCAGCGCCTCAGCCACCTCGATCGGGGCCGACATCGTCATCAGCTCAAGCCAGACTCCTTCGAGGGTGGCGCGGATCACCCGGGCCACCAGCACGGGATTGCCGCCATAGCCACCCTCGGCGATCAGCCGGGCGCAGATACCCTCGACTGTCTGGCAATACAGCGCGTCGTTGGAGCCGCAGCGCTCCTGATACAGCGGGCGGCTTTGCGCCTCGCCCCAGAAACTGCACCAGGCTGAAAGGCGCTGAGGGGTGCAGATTGCCGGATTGAAGTCCGCCTCGATCATGGCGTTCAACTGCGCGGCAGGGTCCGACCCGGCGTTTGTCAAAGCATCGGTCCAGTTCAGCCGGTATTCCTCGGCCAGACAGGCCAGGGTTTCGGCCAGCAGCTTTTCCTTGGTTTCAAAATGAAAGTTCACTAACCCGTTCGACAGGCCGGCGGTGCGGGCAACATCGGCCAGGGTGGTACGGGCATAGCCACGCTGCGCCAGGGTTTCGATGGTGGATTCGATCAACTGCAAGCGCCGGGAATCACGGCTCATCTTGCGGGGTGGCGTCGATTGCGCTGCAAGAACCATATCACTCATGCCCAAGATTTCATGGTTGCCTTGCCCCCAAACTAGTCAAATTCACAGCGTGAGAAAGAGGAAATATTATTCTGATTGACAATTCAATCAGAATTTTGCGAGGCTGACCCGTCCGAACCAACCCCGGGGTTTCTCATGACCGGCGCGCCAAGCCGCAACCTGACCAAATCGAATGCGCATTTCCGAAAGGCGGTCAAACGCCTGCCTTTGGGGGTGGCCTCGACGTTCCGCTACTGGGGCGACGACCGGACGATCTATGTGCATCACGGCAAGGGTGGCCGGACATGGGATATCGACGGCAACAACTATGTCGATTATCGGCTGGGCTACGGCCCCGCGATTCTGGGCTATGCCGATGACCGGGTCGATGCGGCGGCGCGGCGCGGCATGGAAGTGGGCGGGGTGTTCGCCCTGTCAACCGAGCGCGAACTGATCGTGGCCGACCGCATTGCAAGGATGGTGCCCGCCGCCGAACTGGTGCGGTTTTCCAATTCGGGCACCGAGGCGGTGATGGCGGCGCTGCGACTTGCCCGCGCCTATACCGGCCGCGAAAAGTATCTGCTGGTCGAGGGGGGCTATCACGGCCTGTTCGACGCCGCGATGTGGATGGCCAATCTGGAGGACTGGGACCACCTGTCCAACACCGATCCCGAAGTGGTGCCCTATGGCAAGGGCATCCCCCACACCGTCAAGCAACTGGCCCATCTGGTGCCGATGAACGATTTTCAGCGGCTGGAAGACACGTTCCGAAAGCGTGGCGCCCAGTTGGCGGCGATGCTGATAGAGCCTATTCAGGGCAATTGCTGCGGGATCATGGCGCAGGTGGAGTATGTGCGGCTGGCCCGGCGGCTGTGCGACGAATATGGCGTGATGCTGATCATTGATGAGGTGAAAACCGGGTTCCGCGTAGGTAAAGGCGGGATACAGGGCATCATGGGGGTGAAACCCGACATCACCACATTCGCCAAAGCCGTTGCCAACGGCTATCCGATTTCGCTGGTGGCGGGGCGCGAAGATGTGATGCGGATGTTCCGCTATGGCGGCGCGTCGCATGGCGGCACCTATACTGCCCATCCGGTGTCGCTGGCGGCCGCCGAGGAATGCCTGCGCATTCTGGATGAAACCCCGGCGCTGGAAACACTGGCCGGACACGGCTCCAAACTCATGGCCGGGATATCCGCCATTCTGAACGCACGCGGCATCGTGCATTCCTATACCGGCCATCCCTCGATGTTCGGCCTGTTCTTTGCCGAAAAGGCACCCGACAATTACCGCGACTGGAAAAGCTCTGACTACACATTCTACGACACCATGGCCCATTGTCTGCATGATCTGGGCATCATAGTGGAGCCGGACAGCCGCGAGCCGTGGTTCATGTGCGAGGCCCACGGGCTGGACCCAAGCTGCCTGACCGATACGCTGAAAGCGGTGGAACTGGCGGTTGATCTGACCATCGAACAACTGGCTGCCGGGGCCGCTTCGGCATGATCTATGACGCCGTCATCATCGGCGCGGGGCACAACGGGCTGGTCACCGCCTGCTACCTTGCCCGCGCGGGGCTGAAGGTCTGCGTGGTCGAGAAAAACGACTGGGTCGGCGGGGCGGCGGTCAGCCGCGAGCTTTATCCCGGCTTCACCTATTCCAACTGCTCCTACGTCGCGTCGCTGTTTCGGCCAGAGATCATGCGCGATCTGGAATTGCCGAAATACGGGTTGCAGATTCTGCCCTACGAAGGCGGCGCGGTGTTCACCCAAGACGGCGGCTATCTGGGCATGTTCCGCGACCATCACGCCAACCGCCGCGAGTTTGCCCGCCACTCGGCCCGCGATGCCGAAGCCTATGACCGCTATTCGCGCGATGTGCTGCGCTTTTGCCGGTTCATCCGGCCCATGCTGTTGCGCACCCCGCCCGACCCATCCAGTTTCAAGCCCCGTGACCTGCAGGAATTGCTCTGGCTGGGCCGCAAGATGGGCGAGATGTCGGAGCGGCAGATTGCCGAAACCATCCGGTTCTGGACCATGTCGATCAGCGACTTTCTGGATGAATATTTCGAGAACCCGGTGGTCAAGGGCTATCTGGCGGTCTCCGCAATCATCGGCACCGCGCTGGGGCCGATGAGCCCCGGTTCGGCCTATGTGCTGCTGCATCACTACATGGGCGATGTCGATGGTAACGTCGGCGCCTGGGGCTACGCGCGGGGCGGTATGGGGTCGATCACCCGGGCGCTGACGCAATCCTTTCTGGATTCTGGTGGTGAAATCCGTATCGGCAACGGGGTGGAAAAAATCCTCGTGCGCGGCGGGCGAACCACCGGGGTTGCACTGGCCAATGGCGACGAGGTGCTGGGCAGCCGCGTGATCTCCAACATGGATGTCAAACGCACTTTTCTGAAACACGTCGATGCGCATGACCTGCCGGGGGATTTCGTCCGGCAAGTCAGCAACTTCAAGATCCGCGGGTCATCGGGCAAGCTCAACATAGCGCTGGATGCGGCCCCGGTGTTTCCGGCGTTTCCGGAGGGTGCCCCCAACATCAAGGGCGATCTGCATTTCACTGATTCGGTCGAGCGGATGGAACGCGCCTATGATGACTGGAAATCCGGCCAGTTCAGCCGCGACCCGTTTCAGGATTGCATGATCCCGACGATGATCGACCCCACGATGGTGCCGCCGGGCAAGCATTTCATGTCGTGTTTCGTGCAATATGCCCCGCCGAAGATCAAAGGCGGGGAATGGACCGACGCCGACCGCGACGCGTTCGGGCAAACCTGTCTGGACCAGATCGAGGCCTACTCCCCCGGCTTCAAGGCCCGCATTCTGCATGTCGAGGTGCGCACGCCGCGAGAGCTGGAGGCAGAGGTTGGGCTGACCGAGGGTAATATCTTTCAGGGTGAACTGACCTTTGACCAGCTTCTCTTCAACCGCCCCTTGCCCGGTTACGCGCAATACCGCAGCCCGATCAAGGATTTGTGGATGTGCGGGTCATCGACCCACCCCGGCGGCGGCGTCATGGGCGCACCGGGGCGCAATGCGGCGGCCGAAGTGCTGCGCGAGATGAAGCGGCCCAGCGGGATGAGTGATGCCTATGCCGTCCTGTGATGCCATCGTGATCGGCGGCGGCGTCAACGGGCTGGCCTGCGCCGCCCGTCTGGCGGGCAAGGGCCGCCGGGTGATGGTGCTGGAAAGCAAGGCTTTGGCTGGTGGCGGTTCAGGAACGGTGAATTTCGCCCCCGGCTATCACGCCCCCGCCTTGGCCCACACGACACAAGGACTGGATGCCCGCATGATGGCGGGCATGGATCTGGCGCGGCACGGGCTGGCCTTTCACCCACCGTTGTCCAGCACCGCCTTGTCGGCGGATGGTGACCACCTGATGGTGCTGGGGGGCATGTCTACCGGCCCCGACGCTGCAGCCTTTGCCGCGCTGCACCACAAGCTGTCCGATTTCGCCCGCGTGCTGGCCCCGTTTCGCACCCTGTCCCCGCCGCGCCTGACAGCAAAGGGCAACGACTGGGGCAAGCTGGCGCGCCATGCCATCGGTATCCGCGCGCTGGGCCGCGCCGATTTCCGCGAGTTTCTGCGGATGATCCTGATCAATGTCCACGACGTCGTGCAGGACGAACTGACCGACGCGCGGCTGCAGGGGCTGATCGCATTTGACACCACATTGGGCAGTTGGCTGGGGCCGCGCTCGCCCAACTCGCTGATCCTTTATCTCAACCGCTTGGCAATGGGGGCGGACTCCCTGCTGCCCAGGGGCGGCATGGGCGCGCTGGCCGCAGCCATGGCATTCGCCGCCGTGGCCGCTGGCGTGGACCTGCGGACCAATGCCCGCGTGGCGCGCGTGCTGGTTGATGGTGACCGGGCCGTCGGCGTCGTGCTGGACAGCGGCGAGGAATTGCGCGCGGGCCTTGTGATCTCTGCCATCAACCCACGCCTGACGTTTCAGAAACTGGTCGGCCCCCGGCACCTTGATGCGGGGTTTTTTACCCGGACCAGCCATATCCGTTCACGCGGAGCGGCGGCGAAACTGACGCTGGCGCTGACCGGCGCCCCGGATTTTCGCGGGGCTGACCTTCAGTCGCGCCTTGTCATCGCGCCAAGTTCCGAGGCGGTGGAACTGGCTTTCAACCCCGGCAAATACGGTGAGGTGCCGCTGGCTCCGGTAATGGAAATCATCCTGCCCTCGGCACATGAAACCGGTATGGCCCCCGACGGCCACCATATCTTGTCGGCCATCGTGCAATATGCCCCTCATACTGCCAAGGCCGGGACCGATGCCGCCCGCGCGGAGATGCTGGAGAATTCGCTGGCGCAACTGGAAACCCACGCCCCCGGCCTGCGCGACCTGATTGCCCATGCCGAATTGTTGATGCCGCAAGACATCGAGGCACGCTTCGGCATGGTGGGCGGCAACTGGCACCACGGCGAACTGGCGGTCGAACAGATGCTGTTCAACCGCCCCCTGCGCGAGGCCGCCCAATATGCCACGCCGCTACCCGGCCTGTGGCTGGCGGGCGCAGGCAGTCACCCCGGTGGTGGGATCAATGGGGCGGCAGGCTGGAACGCCGCCGAGCGCATATTGGCGGAGGTACGGTGATGCTGACCAAGGCCAAGACCGACCTGACCCACTACACAAAGCCGCTGCTGCAAACCCCGTTCCATCCGCGCACCGCCCCACTGAACAAGCTGAACCGCTGGGGGCCGTGGGCGGGGTATATGACCGCGCTATGCTATGGCGATGCCGATATGGAATACACGGCCATCCGCAATGCGGCCTCGGTCTATGACCTCTGCCCGATGGTCAAATACCGGGTCAAAGGGCCGGAGGCCGCAGAATACCTGAACCGCCTGACGGTGCGCAATGCCGCCAGACTGTCGGTTGGCGGGGTGCATTACACCGCGTGGTGCGATGATGCGGGCAAACTTTTGGATGATGGAACGCTGTTCCGCCATGGCCCCGATCACTACATGATCTGCTGTCAGGAACGGCACCTGAACTGGCTGCTGGATAGTGCCGAGGGCTTTGGCGTGACGGTGACGGAGATCACCGAAGACATCGCCGCCCTGTCGCTGCAAGGCCCCTGTTCCGCTGAAGTGCTGCGGGCGGCGGGGTTTGACGTGTCGGGGCTGAAACCGTTCCGCATGGCGACATTTTCGTTTGACGGCGGGCAGATCACCATATCCCGCACCGGATTCACCGGCGATCTGGGCTATGAACTGTGGCTGTCGCCCGAGCAGGCCCTGCCCCTCTGGGACCATCTGTTTGCGGCGGGAGAACCGTGGAACCTGCGCGCTATCGGTACCGATGCACTGAACCTCGCGCGGATCGAGGCCGGGTTCATCATCACCAATATGGATTTCATCCCCGCCGATCAGGCCCTGCGCGAAGACCGGCCGCGCAGCCCGCCGGACATGGGGCTCGCCTGGATGATCGACTGGGACAAGGGTCATTTCACCGGGCGCCGGGCGTTGCTGGCGGAACAGGCGCGCGGGTCTGACTGGGCGCTGGTAGGGCTGGAGGTGGCGGGAAACATCTCTGCCGAAGGATCGCTGCTCTATCACAACCGCAAGACCGAGGCCGGGTTCATCACCGCTGCCGCATGGTCGCCCTCGGTCAAGAAATCCGTTGCGCTGGCGCAGGTACCCGCGCGATATCGCAATGGCGACGATCTGTGGGTTGAAATCTATGCTTTGCGAGAGCTGCAATATGTCAAACTGATGCTGCCGGTCACGGTGGTGGAACGCCCGTTCTTCAACCCGGCCCGCAAACGCGCCACCCCGCCTGCGAGGTTCTGATGGAACATACCCGCCACCCGCTGTCACCACGGCTGGACCATTGCCCCGAGGGGTTGCCGCGCGACGCCTATCTGTCGCCCGACTGGTTCGCGCGCGAAATGGCGGCGGTGTTTGGCAGCCAGTGGGTCTGCGCCGGGCGGCTGGCCGATCTGACCCCGGGAACGATGCGGCGGGTAAAGCTGGGGCTGGCCGACGTGGTGCTGTGCCGGGCTGAGGATGGCGCGGTGGCGGCGTTTCACAATTCATGCCGCCACCGCGGATCGGAACTGTGCCGCGAAGCGACCGAACCGCTGGGCAAGCTGATCCGCTGCCCCTATCACGCCTGGGCCTATGCGGCGGATGACGGGCGGCTGGTGGCCACCGGTCCTGCCCATCCGACGGCGGATTTTGACCGGGCGGCGCATGGGTTGGCGGTTGTGGCTGCGCAGGTCTGGAACGGCTTTGTGTTCCTGAACGCCAGCGCTGATCCCGGCCCGATCTGGGCCGATGCGCCGCTGTCAACGCTGGACAACTGGCCGATGGCCGGTCTGGTGACTGGCCATACCTGGGTGCATGAGATTGACTGCAACTGGAAAAGCTTCTGGGAAAACTATTCCGAATGCCTGCATTGCCCCGGCATTCACCCCGAACTGTGCGACCTGGTTCCGGTTTACAAAACCGGTGTCATGGGCGTGTCCGAGGCACTGGGCTGGACCCCCGACCAACCGCTGCCCGCCAGCACCCTCAAACCCGGCGCGCAGACCTGGACCGCCAGCGGCGCGCCCTGCGGGCCGGAATTTCCGGGCCTGACCCCGGCCGAACGCGCGGCGGGCCACAGCTTTGTGACGATGTGGCCGTCGGCCTATATGGTGGCGCATGTCGACTATGTCCGCTCTGTGCGGATCGAACCATTGGGGCCGGAACGCACACGGCTGACCGCGCAATGGCACTTTTCCCCCGACACGCTGGCGCAACCCGGGTTTGATGTCGGGGCCGTTGCCGCCTTTGCCATCACGGTGATGCGGCAAGACGGTGCCGCCGCAGAGATGAACCAGCGCGGGATGCATTCCCCCGCTTTCATCGCCGCGCGGCTGATGCCCGAAGAATACGAAATCCACCGCTTTCAGCGCTGGATCCTTGCACAGATGGAGGGCACGGCATGACCGACCAATCCCCCAAGACGCATCCGGTGCCCAACGACTGGGATCGGCGTGGCCTGCCGGCCTGGACCTATCATTCCGATGCGATGTTCGAACTGGAGCGGGATCACCTGTTCCTCAATCACTGGCAACTGGCTTGCCATGTCAATGACATCCCCGCCCCCGGTGACTGGCGCAGCTTTGACCTGCTGGGCGAACGCGCCGTGGTGGTGCGCGGGCAGGATGGGGTGGTGCGGGCGTTTCACAACCTGTGCCGCCACCGCGGTGCGCGGGTGGTGGACGGCGCGGCGGGCCATTGCAAGGGGGCGATGATCTGCCCGTTTCACGGCTGGGTCTATAATCTGGATGGATCGTTGCGCGGCGCGGCGCGGCCTGAAACCTTTGGCGACATGAACCGTGCCGATTTCGGCCTGAAACCGATCGAAATGGAGGTCTGGCAGGGCTTTGTCTTTCTGCGCTTTCTGCCCGGGTCGCAGTCGTCAGTGGCCGAGTGCCTGCAACCCTACAACGCGGATTTTACCGATTTTCGCGCCGCTGGTGTGCTGCCTGCGGGCAAGCCCGGTTTCTGGGGCCGCACCGCAGTCAACTGGAAATCGGTGTGCGATGTCGATAACGAAGGCTATCACGTCGCCCTTGCCCACCCGTCGCTGCAAGAGCTTTACGGGCGCAGCTACACCGACATTTTCCACGAAAACGGCCTGTTTCAGTCCAATGCCACCTATGGCGACCGCCCCGGGCGCACCTGGTCGGTGCGCAACTATGTGGCGCTGTCGCCGCTTCAGCCATGGCTGCCACCCCGGCTGCAGCGGGCGTGGAATTACTATGGCATTTTCCCCAACACGGTGTTCATCTTTACCCCCGAAAGCGTGCAGTTCTACGCCGAATTGCCGATATCGCAGAATGAAACCGTCATGTCTTCCGGGCTTTACCGTCAGCCCGATGAAACCCGGGAAACCAGGGTGGCGCGCTATCTGGGCAACCGGATCGACCGCCACACATCGGCAGAGGATCAACAACTGACGATCTGGTCAAATGAATCCATGAAAAGCCGGGCGTTCGACGGGTTTCACCTGTCTGACCTCGAATATGGCGTGCGCCGGCACCATGACAAGCTGCGCGCCCTGCTGCCGGTGATGCGGCTGGACCATCCGCCACCCGAGGCAGAGGTGGCGCGGATCAACGCGGAAATGCTTGGCAAACCGTGACCCCCCGACAAACCCCCGACAAACCCCCAGCGAAACAGGCTTGAGCCGATGACCGAGACCGCCCCCTTTATCCGCATCGAAGGCGTGTCGAAAAGCTTTGGCAGCTTTCAGGCCGTTCAGGATGTGTCGCTGACCATCGCCAAGGGCGAGATTTTCTCGCTGCTGGGTGGTTCGGGCTGCGGCAAGACCACGTTGCTGCGGATGCTGGCGGGGTTTGAAGAGCCTACTGCGGGGCGCATCTTCATCGACGGGCAGGATATGGCGGGGGTGCCGCCCTATTCCCGCCCGGTCCACATGATGTTTCAAAGCTACGCGCTGTTTCCGCACATGTCGGTGGAAAAGAACGTGGGATATGGGCTAAAGCATGAGGCCATGACCAAGGCGCAACGCGCCGACCGGGTGCGCGAGATGCTGGAGCTGGTACAACTGACACCCTATGCCGCCCGCAAACCGCACCAGATTTCGGGCGGCCAACGGCAGCGGGTGGCGCTGGCGCGGGCCTTGGCGCGGCAGCCCAAGCTGCTGCTGCTGGATGAACCGCTGGCAGCGCTTGACAAGAAGCTTCGCGAACATACCCAGTTCGAACTGATGTCGATTCAGGAACGCACCGGCGTGACCTTCATCGTCGTCACCCACGATCAGGAAGAGGCGATGACCCTGTCTGACCGCATCGCGGTGATGGACAAGGGGCAGGTCAAACAGGTCGGTTCGCCAACCGAGATTTATGAGTTTCCGACCAGCCGTTTCGTTGCGGGTTTCATCGGATCGATCACCGCCTTTGATGCCACGATCACCGGGATTGCCGACGGTCTGGCGCTGGCAGAGGTCAAGGCCTTTGGCACCACCATCACCGCCCGCGCCACACCCGGCCTGTCACCCGGGCAACAGGTCACGCTGGCGATCCGCCCGGAAAAGCTGACCATTTCGCAGATCAGGCCGGAGTCAGGCAACGTGATCGCAGGCGAGGTCAAGGATCTGGCCTATTTCGGCAAGGACAGCCTGTACCGCGTCACCCTGCCCTCGGGCGAACTGGTTTCGGTTCACGCGGTCAATGCGCAGCGCGGCGATGCGGCAGTGCGCGCGCCGGGCTGGTATGACAAGGTCTGGCTCAGCTTTGATCCGCCCTCAGCCATTCTGTTGACGGAGTAGGCGATGGACATGCCCGGTCAAGCCAACCGCCTGTCACGCTGGTTCAACCGCAAGGGCTGGTCGGATCTGATCGTGGGGTTGCCCTATGTCTGGCTGGTGGTGCTGTTTCTGGTGCCGTTCCTGATTGTGGTGGCAATGTCGGTGGCCAGCCGCGCGCCGTCGGCACCACCCTTTGCCTTTGGCGGCGACTATCCCTGGATCAATCTCGAAGGTTATCAACGGCTGTTTACCGACGACCTTTATATCCGTGCCTTTCTGACTTCGCTGAGCAATGCCTTTGTGGCGATGATCTTTTGCCTGCTGATCGGCTATCCGATGGCACTGGGGCTGACGCGGGTATCGCCAAGCGCACGCAGCATTCTGCTGATGCTGGTGATCCTGCCCTTCTGGACCTCGTTCCTGCTGCGGGTCTATGCCTGGATGGGGTTGATGGGCAAGAACAGCTGGTTCAACCACCTGCTGACCGATGCCTATAACCTGATGACCCCGGCGTCCTGGGCGCTGAAATCACTCCCGATGATGTATTCGAATTTCGCGGTGGTTCTGGTGATGGTTTATACCTACCTTCCGTTCATGATCCTGCCGCTTTATGCCAGCCTGGAACGGCTGGATCCGACGCTGGACGAGGCGGCGATGGATCTTGGCACCCGGCCCTTTGGCGTATTCTGGGATGTGACCTTGCCGCAAAGCATTCCCGGCATCATCGCCGGCGGGCTTCTGGTCTTTATCCCGGCGGCGGGGGAGCTGGTGATCCCGACGCTGGTCGGCGATGCCGGCAGTCCGATGATCGGCCGGGTGATCGCCGATGAATTCAATGCTGTGCGCGACTGGCCGATGGCTTCGGCGGTTTCGGTGGCGCTTCTGGTGCTGATGGTGGTGCCGATGATGGTCTACAGCCACTATCAGGCCAAGGCCGGGGGGCCGAAATGAACCGCCGCCCGCTGTTCCTGATTACCGTGCTGTGCTTTGGCTTTGCGTTTTTCTATATCCCGATCCTGTCGATGATGGTCTATTCCTTCAACGCGTCGCGGCTGGCCACGGTTTGGGGCGGGTTTTCGACCAAATGGTACGTATCGCTGTTTTCCAATGAACAGATCGGCGCTGCGCTTCTGCTGTCGCTGCAGATCGCGCTGATTTCGGCCACCTTTGCCACTATTCTTGGCACCATGGCGGGGATCGCGCTGGCGAGATTCCAGAAATTCCGTGGCAGGGTGCTGTTTTCGGGGCTGGTCAGTGCGCCGCTTATCATGCCCGAAGTGATAACCGGGATTTCCTTGCTGATCTTTTTCATCCTGCTGGGGGAACTGATCGGTTGGCCGGGGCAGCGCGGCTTTACCACCATCACACTGGCGCACATCACCTTTTCCATGGTGTTCGTGACCACAATCGTGCAATCGCGGCTGATTCAGGCCGACCGATCAATCGAAGAGGCGGCGATGGATCTTGGCTCCCGCCCGTGGCAGGTGCTGAAGGATGTGACGCTGCCGGTAATTTTTCCGGCGATCCTTTCGGGGTGGCTGCTTGCCTTCACCATTTCGCTGGATGATGTGGTCATCACAGCCTTCACCACCGGGCCGGGGTCTACCACGCTGCCGCTCTTGATCTGGTCCAAGGTCAAGCTGGGGGTGACACCCGATATCAACGCCCTCGCCAGCCTGACGGTGCTGGTGGTGGGGATCGGTGTGGCGCTCGCGGGGTGGATCCTGAACCGCGCCGAAAAGCGCCGTGCCGCCGATGAGCGGCTGGCCTATCAGGCCAACCAATGAGCGGTGATGGCTTGCTGGGGGTGGCGCTTGGCGGTGCCGGTTCCGCCCGCCAGCGCTACGGCGTGGCGATGGGGCTCTATCTCGCAGGCCAGCTTGGCCCGGCACAGCTGGAGGCCTACCGCGTGGCAGCGGGGAATGACGCCGCCTCGCCCGCAGCTTTGTTGGCGGAGCGCACACTGCCGGTTCCCGATACGGCGCCGGCAACGCCCGCCGATAGCCTGCGCCGCCTGCTGGATGAGGCGGATCGCTACATTGCGTCCCTGCCCGGCCCCGGCATTGCCGAGGTGCGCCACGGCCTTGCGCTGACGCGGGGGCAGACCGCCAGAGTCGCACCTCCGGGTCGTAACGGCGTGGTTGCAGCCCATCTGCCACCAGCCCTTGCGGCGCTGAACCTGACCCATCCGGCCCTTGCCGCAGCGATATTGGCAACTGTGCCGCATCTGGATTGGATCACCTATGACGCCTATCCGCCCGAGCAGATCGGCCCCCTGTTCGGCACATCGCATGCTTTCGCCTCGCTGGTCGGCGAAGCGGGCACCTTTGCTGCCAACGATTTCGACATGGGCCTGTTCCTGATTGCCCCGCATGTGCTGTACCGCGACCATTGCCACCCGGCGCCCGAGCTTTACGCCCCGCTGACCGGCCCGCACGGCTGGCGCTTTTCCCCGGGTGCGCCGCTTCACCTGAAACCGGCACACCAGCCGGTATGGAACCTGCCGATGCAACCGCATCTGACCAAGGTCGGGCCTACGCCGTTCCTGGCGCTGTTCTGCTGGACGCGCAACACGGCTTTGCCTGCCGAGGTTTTGCCCGCGCAGGATTGGCCCGACCTGGAGGCTTTGCGCCTTGATGCCTGACACCCTGATCCACAACGCCAATATCCGCACCATGGATGCGGGCCGCCCCCGTGCCACCTGGCTGTTGATCCGGGGTGACAGGATTGCGGCCCTTGGCTCTGGCCTGCCCCCGGATGCCGCAACCCGGATCGACGCCGGAGGGCGGCTGGTCTTGCCGGGTTTTCAGGATGCCCATGTGCATCTGCTGTCAGGCGGCACCGACCTTGCCACGGCGGCGCAGCTCTACGAGGTTCAAACCATCGCCGCGCTGCAGGCCGCCGTGGCTGACCATGCGGCAAACCATCCGGGGCTGGCGCTGGTGATGGGTTCCGGCTGGCAACCCGGCATGTTCGGCGATGACAATCTTACGGCAGCAGTGATCGACGCCGTGGTACCCGACCGGCCCGCAGTGCTGTTCGACAGTTCTTTCCACAACGCCTGCCTCAACTCCGCATCGATGCGGCTTGCCGGGCTGGTCGCCGGCATGCCCGACCCGGCCAATGGCCATTTCGTGACCGATGCGGCTGGCAAACCCACCGGAATGCTGCATGAGGATGCAGTGCCCTGGGCCATGGCCCGGTTGCCCGAACTGGCAGCCGGGGATCACCGCGCCGGATTGCTGGCCGGAATGGCCCATGCCAACCGGAATGGGATCACCGGCATCCTCGACCCTCGGATCACCGACCATGAGGCCGGGATCTATGGCGCACTGGCGGCAGAGGGCGGCCTGACGCTGTGGGTCGCCGGTGCCGCATTGGTGAAACCCGATGACAGCCCCGCCGAAGCCTTGGCGCGGCTTGGCGACTACCGCAGCCGGTACCCCGGCCCGGAATTCCATGTGCAATCGGCCAAGTTCTTCATGGATGGCGTGTTCGAAAACCGCACGGCGGCCCTTCTGGCCCCCTATGCCGACATTGGCGGCAATAATGAACCGATGTTCGGTTTGGCGCAAACCGAGGCGCTGATGGTGGCGCTGGATGCCGGGCGGTTCCAGATTCACGTCCATGTCATCGGCGATGCAGCCACCCGCCGGTCGCTGGACGGGCTGGCGGCAGCGCGTGCCGCCAACGGTGCCTGGCCGTCGCTGCCACAACTGGCGCATCTGCAACTGACCGATCCGGCCGACCATGCCCGGCTATCGGAACTGGGAGTGATGGCCAATATCCAGCCGCTTTGGGCCAGGTTGGACCCTGTTGTGCCCGATATCGCGCTGGATATGATCGGGGCGGACCGGTTGGGTGATACCTACGCATTCCGCAAGATGATTGACGCCGGAGCGCGTTACTGCCTGTCATCCGACTGGCCGGTTTCCACGCTGAACCCGTTCGAAATCATTGAAACCGCGGTTACCCGGCAGGCCAGAAGCATGGACAGTCCGCGCGAACCCTTTCTGCCCGATCAGGCAATGACCGTCGAACAGTGCGTTTTCGGCTATACGGCAGAAGCCGCAGCCGCCTGTTGGCGCGCCAGTTTTACCGGGCAACTTCGCCCCGGGTTTTCCGCTGACTTGATCCTGCTGGATCAGGACATTTTTGGCTGTGCGCCAGACCGGATCAGTGAAACCCGCGTGAGTTTGACGATCTTCCGGGGCAGGATCATTCACCAGGCCGCCGCCTTTGGCTGAAGTGAGGCTTTCCGCGAGCTGTTTTGGGTTATGGGCATCGGAGGCAAGCGCCGTTTCCGCCCCATTGAGCATGCGCGTTTCTGAGGGGTGAGCCGTCTGCCAGAAGGTCTTCGAGATCAAACGGAGGGTAATCCCCCCATTTTTAACGGGGTGCATTCGTAGAACTTACGCGGCCATTTTCAGTTTTTGGGCGGGTGTGATGCCGCCGATGCTCATGTTCGGGCGGTCGTTATTATAAGTCCATAGCC
>Ga0105044_10005313_pt1 | contig 17737 bp, 17 predicted proteins | sample MAT01_FD_78092 | JGI IMG/M metagenome (GOLD analysis project Ga0105044, IMG submission 78092) | Freshwater microbial communities from Lake Fryxell liftoff mats and glacier meltwater in Antarctica - MAT-01 | ecosystem: Environmental > Aquatic > Freshwater > Ice > Liftoff microbial mat | place...
CCTGCTGCATCAGCGCCGTGTGCGCTTGCAAGCGGCACAGGAGGCGCAGGCCGGACTGCTGGAAATCCTGTATCCGCCCACGCTCACCTCTCTCACCCGTGCCCTCGCGCCGGATGAGCACCTGTGGGAGCGTCGCCCCGATGATGCTGATTTTACGACGGTCAGCCTGGGGCGCGGTTCAACCCCCTCGGTCATGAAGGCTCGCGTCTCGCAGAGCGATGGCACAGATCAGGCGCTGATGGAACGCGCTCTCGCCATTGCCGATCAATTCCGCACGCTGGACGATGTGCCCGTCACCATGTCTTTGCGCGAGGCCGGGGCGGTGGGCATCAGTGGGCGGCGCAGTGCCGCGTTGGGATTGGTGCGGGCGCTGCTGTGCCAGTTAGCGGTGAATCATGCGCCGCAAGAATTGCAAATCATCCTGCTTGCGCCGCCTGCCGCCGCCGGAGATTGGCGCTGGTTGCGCTGGCTGCCGCATACCAGCACGCAGCAGCGCGGCGGGCATGGCGATCTCATCGTGTGGGAGGGCAATCTGGTGCGCCTGCTGCTCGGTCAGGTCGGGCAGATCATCGAAGAACGGCGCGAACATCGCCAGCACAGCAAACTGCCGCATATGATCGTGCTGCTGGATACGCCGCAGCCCTCGGAATACGAAGCGATTTATACAACGCTGCTGCGCGAGGGCCAATCACTCGGCTTTTCGACGTTGTGCCTCGTCAGCCGCCCGGAAGATGTCCCCGGCGACTGCGACACCGTGATTCATCTCAAAGAGGATGAGTCCTTCACCTATCGCACCGAAGATGCGCCCGTGTTGAACGGCCCCCACACCGAATCGCTCACGCTGCTGGATGCCGATCAGATCGCACGCGGGCTGGCCGCTGTCCAGTTGGCCGATGCTTCGCAGAGCAGCCGCATTCCGCCGCGTGTGCCGTTCCTCGATCTGTATAACGTGCGCGATGTCACTGAACTCCGCACTATCATGAACAATACGTGGCGGCGGCCCATCCCACGCGGGATTTTGCCGCATCCCGTCCCGATTGGGCGCGAAAGTCTGGCGGTGGAGACGCTGCTCATGCTGGATGAAGAGAATCATGGGCCGCATGGCGTGCTGGCAGGCACAACCGGATCGGGCAAAAGTGAACTGCTGCAAACGCTGGTCGCCTCGCTTGCGCTGGAGCATGATCCGCGCCTTGTCACGCTGCTGCTGATCGATTTTAAGGGCGGCAGCACCTTCAATGTCTTCGCCAATCTGCCGCATACCGTCGGCACAGTCACAAATCTCGATGGCGTGCGGATTCGCCGTATGCTGGAGGCGCTCAAAGCCGAAATTCAGGCTCGGCAGCAGTTCTTCAATCAGGTCAATGTGCGCGATATTACGCAGTATCACCGCTTTTACTCGCGAAGCGACGATCTGATTCAGAGTGCCGATTATCACCCGCTGCCGCATCTCATCATCATTGTCGATGAATTCGCCCAGTTAGCCCGCGAAATGCCCGATTTCCTGCGCGAACTCGTGCGGACGGCCCAGATCGGGCGCAGCCTGGGGCTGCATCTCATCCTGGGGACGCAGAGTCCGATGGATGTGATCACCGACGAGATGAATGCCAATCTGCAATTTCGCATCTGCCTGCGCGTGCAAAATATCGAGGCCAGCCGCGCTATGCTGCGCCGCCCCGATGCCGCCTATCTGCCGCCCAATCAGCCCGGACGCGGCTATTTCCAGGTGGGTGAGCGCGGCGTCTTCAAGCTGTTCCAGACGGGCTACGCGGGCGAAGATTATCTCACGCCGATGGAGGCCGATGATGATTTTGATGCGCCTGTCGTGCTGGAACTGGTCTTTGACAACAACGAGTCGATCAGTTTGCTGCCTTCCAGCTACAGCTCGTATCCCTCGTTTCACGGCGAAGATCCGCAGCCGTTCACGGTGGCGCGGGCCATCAGTGAGACGATCCAGAATTACGCGCAGCATCGCGGCATTGCCCCCATGCCGCCGCTACTGCTGCCACCGCTGGACGAGCGTCTGCCCCTCACGAGCGCCTTTCATGGCGCGGCGGTGGGCGGCTGGAATGGACGCATCTGGCTCTCGGCGGGTGCAGATCACAATGGACAGCCCGTGCGCGTGGGCAGTGCGCCGCTGGCAATCCTGGATGATGTGTATCGGCGCACGCAGCCGCCCCTCTGGATTCATCTCAATGCGGGTGAGCAGGAGCGCGGCGGCAAAGATGGGCATGTCCTGATCATTGGCGCACCGGGGACGGGCAAGACGATGGCGCTGCGGACATTGGCGCTGAGTCTCGCGCTGCTGCACTCGCCGGAGATGCTGCACCTCTACACCCTGAGCTTTACGGGTGCGGGCTTGCAGGATATTGGCCGCTTGCCCCATGCCGAACAGACGATTCAAGGCACAGAGACGGAGCGTATTCGCCGCTTGTTTGGTAGATTGCTGGCGATGCTCAGCGCACGTCAGGCCGATCCTGAAGGCACACGCCTGCCCATCATCGTCCTGTTCATCGATCAATATGAGCAGTTCCGCGAGATCTGCCGCGAAACCCACAGCGCCGATCTTGAACGCCTGATTCATGAGGGGCGGGCGGTGGGCCTTTACGTCGTCATGACCGCCAGCGCGATTAATTCGGTGCCGGATCGTATTCGTTCGCTCGTGCAGCAGCGAATCGCGCTGCAAGCGGGCAACAGCGCCGATTATGTGCTGTCGGTGGGGCGCATGGCCGCCATGCCCGATGAGCATATGCCGCCCGGACGCGGCTATGTCTATCATTCGCCGCCCATGCTGTGCCAGATCTGCCTGCCCACCATGCAGCCCATTGAGGCCGCGACGGATGTGCTGGCGATTATGAACGCGCTGATTGACGAGATGCGCGATGGGTATATTCGCTTGCAGGGCCTGACCGGCGAGACGGCCAGCGCAGAACAGCGCCAGAGTCCTGCTCCTATCATCGAATTGCCAGACCATCTGCCATTGGCCCTGCTGCCACGCCGCAAAGACAACCATCGCTTCATCACGCCGTTGGGCCGCTTGGATGATGATGCCCTGAGCGTCTTCATCTGGGATTGGGACGCCAGCGGGCCGGATGTGATCGTGACGGGGCCGCCCGGCGCAGGCAAGACCAATCTCCTCATCACCGCTGTCCTGTCTGCCGCCCGCCAGTATTCGCCGCAGCAGGTGCGCTTCGTGCTGGTCGATGTCAACCGTCGCAGCCTCAAGCCGCTGTCGTCGCTCAAACATGTGCTCAAGCGCGTGAGCGACGTGGCGGGCCTGCGCGAACAGGTGGCTCATCTGCAATCCGAACTCAGTGCCCTGTATGCGGATGACCAACGCTCCGCTGTGTCGCGGCCTGCGACGATCCTCATCATCGATGATTACGACTCGCTGGTCGAGATGCTCGGCGCAGATCAGGAAATCCTGCGCCAGATTCGTGATCTGGTGCGGATGTACAGCGATGGCGGCTTTTATCTGTGGGTGGCGAGCTATCTGGAACGCACAGGCGACCCGCTCATGAAGCAGATGCTGTTACGGCGCAGCGGTTTCGCCCTGATGCGGCGCGAAGGGCTACAAAAGCTCAATATTCGCATTGCCGGGCTGCCCGCCGATTCTATGCCCGAAGGCCGTGCCTTTGTGCCGCAGGTCAACGCCATTCGCGTGGTGCAAACTGCCCTGGTTGAGCAGCCTGCCGAGATGGTGACGCAGATCAATGTCGTGTGGCAGGCGGCGGCGCTGGCGGCATGGCACTATCCGCTGAGTACCGCCAAAAAATCGCCTGCCCCAACGGAACCGCCCTCATCCTACGGCGTGGAGTCCATCGAGATCGATACGGCGGGCCTGATTCAGGATTTGCTCGGCGGCTTTGATAGCGACACCCCGCCCGATGAGTCGGGGCGCACACGATGAGCGTGCGTCATCACCCGCTGCTCATCAGCGCTAATATTGCGCTGGCCCAGGGCAACCGCCTTGAGGCGCAGCGTCTGCTCGATACGTATTACCAGGAACACAAGGATGCCAAAAAAGATCCCCTGATCCTGTGGCTGGATGCTCAGACGCGCACCACCCGCGACGAACGCCTGGAGCAGCTTCGCTTCCTCGTCACCACGCTGCCCGCCGAGCATCCCTACAGCGTCATCGCCCGCGAAACGCTGGCTGATGAAGATTTATATGCTGCGAAAATCGCGCCTGTGGTGCGGCGGCACTGGTGGAATCGACGCTTAGGACGGGTGCAGGTCTGGCATCTGGGCGCGATGTCGTTTTTGATCGGCATCCTCGTGTTTACGGTGTGGGCGGTGCGCCCGCGTGAGACGCCGCCCCCCGCGCTGACGGTGCTGCTGGCTGAGACCGCCACGCCGCTTATCACGCCGCTGCCTGACCTGAGCACGCCGCTCAACGTGAATGATTTTACGCTGCGTTACAGCGGCGGCATCCTGCAAATTGCGGCAGTTGAGCCGGATTCGCAGCGCATCGTCGAGCGCCTCAGCCCGACGCCGATTGCGCCCGTCCCTGGCGCACGCTTCTACGCCCTCAAACTGATTTTTGAATGCCGCCGCGCCATCTGCGATGAGCCGCCGCAGGCTAATTTGTTCGTCCGCCTGGATGATCGCACGACGATTGCCGCCCGCGATAACATCAGCATGGCCGGATTGGAGCCGCTGCAACCTGTGGCGTTGGGGCGGGCCAGCAGTGGATGGGTCGTGTTTGAGATTCCCGTCAGCGCCCTCGTGACCTATCTCGAAATCCATCCTGACGATCTGCCAAGCGATCAGACGCCGCCTGTGATTTTGCTGCCGAAATAACAAAGGGGTTTTTGATGATTACATTTGAGTCATTTAAGATTGATCTGGCGACGGATCAATGGCGTTTTTTAAAAGAAGAAGGCCAGATGCGAACGTGACTCAATCCCTCGCGGGATTTCATGCAGCAACGGCTCGGCCTTTCCGCACCGAACGATTTGCCTGCTGACTATCCTAATATTGTGAGTCAGCGAGCACATTTTGAGACAATGGGCAAGCAAGAAAATTTTATCGTTGTTGGTGTTGAACTCCTTAAAATTCGAGAGATCGAAGGTTTCAGCACAATTTTTAAATTTAAAAGTTCTCAAAATCCAATGGGGCATCTTTTCCTGGGCATGGTTATGCTCGTATCTGATCGCTTCTTCTGTGGCTTTCATTTTCGCACTGAAGAGCAAAAGCCCCACAGGATCTCGCGAAGCTGCTGTCTATATGGTGTTGAAAGCACAAGGGAAACTGCCACCTGAAACATCTGAGAAACAGCCCCCAAAGGTCATGGCGTCAATGGATGAGTTTTTTGATACGATCAAAGCGCGTCCGGCCATGCCTCATCCCTCTGATGATGAACAGTATGACAGCCTCGTCCCCGATCATCCTCTCTCGTGCGTGCGCCGCTACATGAAGCACATCCCAGAGACGATAGAATTTGATGCTGAGGTCAAGAGGGCTAAGCCGTTTCGCGGGCCGCAGTGGAGACCATCGTACTTTAAGGCTTGAGAGTTTTAGCCCTTTTGCAATATCTCTCCAGGCAGAATGGCAGTATAGTGAAAGAAACAGCCGTCCCAACGAAAGCGCTGCCCGATGCCTGAATTTTCACCGCGCCGACGCGCCGATCCCAGCAAAGCCAAGAAGAAGCCTGAGACAGCCAAAGTTGACCCGAAGAAAGACCCCAGCAAAAACGCCCTTCTGCAAAGTTTGTCGCGGACGTTTGGCAACAAGCAGATGATTGAAATGCTGACCCGCGCCCGCTTTGACACCTCGCGTGTTGATAAGAAGGCGGCAGGGCCGGATTTGATGGAGAAATTCATCCCACCGTCAAATCCGGTGGTGGCTGAGGGCGTCCGCATTTTTCTTGAACAGTTGACCGCTTATCACGAATTTGTCGGAGCCTATACGGGCTACGTTGACCAGATTAAGCAGCACAGCGCCTTTGGCCTGTTCTGGAAGTATCAGGAGCCATTTCAGAATTTCAGCCGTGATATCGTTCAGGAGGTGCTGATACGCGGCGTCGATGATCTCGGCAAACTCCTGCATGAGCAGCTTCCTGATAATGACAAGCGGCATGACCTGGAGAAGGTACTGCAAGAGGTTCATTCGGAACTGCGTAAGCGGGAAAAAGGCGAGGACATCCAGAAGGTGAATCAAACGGTGTCATCGCATACCGATATCACAAAATCAAAAGATGGGGCCGAACTCGAAAATATCATCAGCGCCGATATCAGCATCGACACGCCGCCCGAAGATTACATCAAACTCTTTTTGAAGAATCATAATATCCTGCTCAAGACGCTGGAAATGCGTGTCAAGGATGAGGCTGATAAGAAACGCGATGTAGTCCTGATCGATGACACTAAGCAGTCCGGGGCGGAGGCAGGCACAAATTCGCCTGAATCGAACCAAGCCACGCCGATTGCTGCTGCAACCGGGGCGAACAAGCCGTAACCGCCTATGCCAGAAGTTCGCGCCAAACTTGAACAAATGCAAACAGCGGCGGGCGTCCTGCGCGATTCAGGCGGGCGGGTTGAGAATGCCGTCAAAGGCGTGCATCAAACCGTCGATGATCTCGTGGCGTTGGGCTTTGAGAGTCCGGCGGCGGCGGCCTTCATTCTGCGCTACCGCCAGGAACGCACGATTATGGATGATTGGCCGCGTCTGGTGAAGCTGTTCGCGGATCGCCTGGATGAAGCGGCCAACGATCTCTCACAGGCGCTTGGCCTGTCGCACTCGTCGACGGAGACGCCCGAAAATGTGCCGCTGCCCGCGACGATGGCTGTGATGCCTGCTGCCATTGCAACATTGGCGACGCATCATCTGGCCGAGGAGAACGCCGCGCCGACGGGTCGTGTGCGCTCATGGCGGCGTCCCACCATCAGCCGCCGACGCGGGTCTGCGCCGTTTGATCCTGCAAAACAGTGGCAGGCCGCTCGTGCCGCCAGCGCTGCCACCGCGCATGAGACGGTGTATCCGACCTATCTGGCCCGCAAGAATAAGCCGCTGTATCAACTCGTGGTGCAAAAACAAAATGATTTGCGCGAGGTTCAGCAGGATTGGACGCTGATGCAGCAGGAGCGGGCGGCGAAGATTCAAGAGCTGTCTGCCCTCAAAAATCGTGCCCTGAGCACAGATCGCGCCGCCCGCCTGGACGCCATCCCGCGCTATCAGGTCATGCAGAAGGAACTGAGCACGCTCGACCAGACGATGCAGGCCCAGGTGGAAAAAATTCGCAGCCTCAAGGCCGATATCACGACGCTCAATGTCCGACTCGATCACATCACCCCGGCCCCTGGCGCTGATCCGTCCCTGATTCGGGCGATGGAAGGCTCACAGACGGCGGCGGTCATCAAAGCCAATACGCAGGACTGCGTGAATTACATCGTCACGCGAATGCCGATCCCGCCCAAGCTGCCCAGCAATGCCTATCTGTGGAATGACAATATCGCCAGGATGCCCGAATATGGCATTCGCATTGGCAGCAAGCCGCTGGAAGGCTCAGTGATGGTGATGGAGCGTGAGCATCCCTTCGCGGATGATCGCTACGGCCATTTGATGTATGTGGAGCGGGTCGAGGGCAGTCAGGTGTGGGTGACAGACAATTATCACCCGGAGCCGGTGCTGTTGAGCGATGTTACGCCCGTGACCAGCGGCCCGACGGTGAGCTTTCTGTATTTCCCCTGGGAGACGAAGGGGTAGAGATATTGGTATGAGGAACGATTTTCACCCCTCGCGCCCTTGTGGGAGTGGGGCTGGGGGTGAGGGGTCATACAGGCGTGCTTTTGTACGGGCGGCATGGGGAGCCGCCCGCACCTTATCCCTCGTAAGGGATTGAAACTGAAACTACTTCACCTTGATCAGCTCGACCTCGAAAATCAAGGTTGCATAGCCAGGAATCACGCTGCCCATGCCGCGCTCACCATAGGCGAGGGCATAGGGGATATACAGCATGATCTTGCCGCCCTCACGGATGAGTTGCAGCCCTTCCGTCCAGCCCTTGATTACGCCATTGAGCGGGAATTCGATGGTTTCTTTGCGGGCATAGGAGCTGTCAAATTCTTTGCCATCAATCAGCGTGCCGCGATAATGCACCTCCACCACATCGCGGGGGCCGGGCTGCTTGCCTGTGCCTTGCGCGATGACCTTGTATTGCAGGCCGCTGGCCGTCGTTTCAACGCCGGGCTGAGTCTTGTTGCTGGCAAGAAATGTCTCGCCGTCTTCACGGTGTCCCATCAGTGTTATCCTTTGTGGTTCTATGCAACACATCGTAAATTGGATATTGTTTCCAGAGACCCACTATAGCATAGATTGGACTGCTCACGATGACCATCAGCGAAAATATCGACCTCATACGGACGTTCCCCGCCCGCCTCGAAGCGCTTGTGACAGATCTCACGCCGGAAGAACTGACCACCGCCTATAACGCGCCGGAGTGGACGGTGGCGCAAAACGTCCATCATGTGGCCGACGCCCATATGAACGGCTACATCCGCATGAAATTGGCCCACACCGAAACGCATCCGCCCTTCAAGATGTATCTGCAACCCCTATGGGCGGAGACGGCAGATGGCAAAGAGGCCGACATTCGTCCGTCACTGGCGATTGTGCGCGGGCTGCATCAGCGCTGGGTGATCTTCCTGGAGAGCCTTGAGGATTGGTCGCCCACAGGCACACACCCCGATTATGGCGAGCTGTCGCTGGAGAACCTGCTGCAAAGGTACGCCAATCATGGCAATGCCCACATCGCGCAGATTCAGGCTGTGCTAGATAAGATGCCGAAGTAGCGGCGCATCATTTGGGAAACGGACGCCTCTTGTGCGTCCGTTTATCACCTCTCAAGCCGATCATTTAACTTTTTATATAATCATAAAGGGCGGAGAAAAACCGAATTGCACCGCCGCCAATCGCCCCATACGCCAAAATAGTGAAGCCGCCTCTGCCCGAAGACAGGGTGTAAGTCCCAACGGTGACGATCAGGCCCACGCTCAACAGGCCTAATCCCACGAGCATGGCGGCAATGGCGGCTTCGCGGCCTGCCTGATCCGGTTTCTTATAGAGGCGATTCATGACCGCTTGGGCGATGCTGCGCTCTGCCCCCTGTTTTTCTAATTCTTTGAGGATTTCATTGGCAGCGAGGCCCTTGTATCGCAATTCTTCAGCCTGGGGATACAGTGCCTTCACCATCTCATGCTGTGCGGGGGTCAGTGTTTGGGACATCAGAGGTCAGCCTCACTCAAAGTTGATCGCATCTCAATAATTATAAGGGATTGAGCGATACTTTGCATTGTCCATGCTGGTGCTATGCATCGCCGTTTAAATTGGATATTGTTTCCAGAGACTCACACACAGATCGGACTGCCCCTTATGACCGTGACCATGACCACTGCTGAGAAAATTGATGCCCTCCGCCGCTTTCCTGCCCAATTGGAAGCGCTTGTGGCTGATTTGACGCCCGATGAATTGACAACAGCCTACAATGCCTCGGAATGGACAGTGGCGCAGAACGTTCATCATCTGGCTGATTCGCACATCAACAGCTACATCCGCATGAAGCTCATCCAGACCGAAGACACTCCCACGCTCAAGCCCTACGATCAGGATGATTGGGCCAAACTCCCCGATTCAATCGAGGCGGATATTCACCCCTCCATGACGCTGCTGCGCGGGCTGCATCTGCGCTGGGCGCGTTTCCTGGAGTCGGTGCAGGATTGGCAGCGGCCCGGTTTTCATCCCGCCAACGGCGCGGTGACGCTTGCCAGCCAACTGGATTATTATGTGGCGCACTGCGAGGGACATATCAAGCAGATTCAGGCTGTGATCGACAACATGCCGAAATGATTGAACCACAGAGAACACAGAGAGCGCAGAGAAAAATGGCGTGAGTCTCTGTGTCCTCCGTGTTCTCTGTGGTTAACTGTTTTTCTTCTCAGCTTCTAAAAATGCCTCAACTGCCTCCTGCCAGGGACGCAGCGTAATGCCCACACTCGCGGCAGCATTGTTTTGCAGCGGGGCATACGCAGGTGGTGTGGAGGGGCGCGGCCATTCGGCGCGGGTGATGCGCTCAATCGGATAATCGGCCAGCCCTGATAAATCAAGAATTGTGCGGGCGAATTGATAGCGTGACACCGCGCCGCTGTTGACGAGATGATAGGTCCCGTAGCGTTCCGTCTCGATCAGGGCATCGATGGCGTCAGCCAGATCGTTGTTGTAGGTCGGATTCGCCACCTCATCGATGACCACCCGCAGCGGCTTGTTGGCGCGGGCGGCATTCAGGATGGCATGGATGAAATTTTTGCCGCCATGTGCAAACAGCCACGCCGTCCGCACGATGTAATGGCGCGGATTGACCTGCTGCACACCCTGTTCGCCCGCCCATTTGCTGCGGCCATAGGGGTTGATCGGATCGCAAGGCGAAAATTCATCATAGGGCTGCTGCGCGTGTCCGCCAAACACCTCGCCGGTACTGACGTGCAGGACAGCCGCATGAGCCGCCGCCGCTGCCAGGGCCACGTTTTGCGCCCCCAGGCCGTTGATGTGCAGCGCCTTATGCGGCTCCCGCGCACAGCCATCGACATCTGTCCAGGCGGCGGCATTGATGACGAGATCGGGCTGGGACGCCTGCACCGTGTCGCGCAGCGTGCGAAAATCTGTGATATCCGTCTCGCGTCCCAGGGCTGTGACCGTGTGATGTGCGCTTAAAATGTCATGGAGATGCCGCCCCAGCTTGCCTGTGCCGCCCGTAATGGTAATCCGCATGATGCTATGCCTCATCGACATGAGATGACCAATAATCAAACAGCCTGTCGCACAGCCGCCGAATCTGCGCCTTCACCATCTGCCAGCGCTCGGCGGAGGAGAGCAGATCGCTCACAGGGCTTTGGCCCAGCAGCCATCGCCGCTCTTGTCGCGCAGGGGATCATGCACGAAGCCATATTTCTCGTAGAAGGCCGCGCCAATCGTATTCGTCAGCGGCTGATACACGATGACCTCATTGACGACAGAGGGCTTGAGAATGTCCACCATCGCCTGAATGAAGCTGCCGCCGATGCCCTGGCGCGTGTGCTCAGGGTGGACGTAGAGACGATAAATCTCTTTGCGCTCCTCGCAGTCATCCAACAGCGGTGAGCCAAAGTGAAACAGGCCGACGATGGTATCCTCGGTGCGGGCGGTGTAATACCACGACGACGCATTGCCGATGGCCCGCTGCAAGCTGGTCTCGGAGAAGGCCCGCTTGTATAGACGATCTGCCTGGGTTGCATCCGCGTACTGCTGGCGGTAGATGTGCTGCGCCACAGCCTGGATGCCTGCAATCTCATCCAGGGCGGCGGGGTGAATGGTGACGTGGGCGATGGTAATTTCGGTCATGTTGTCCCTCGTATCAGACGATATTACTTAACCTTTAGCGTGTGTTTTGCTATTCACCCTCACCCCAACCCCTCTCCCACTGCGTGGGAGAGGGGCTTTTTGCACCCCACTCCTCGCCTCGCCCCTTGTGGGAGAGGATGAGAGGTGAGCAGCAGCGCTCCCCAAAACTGCTTTTATTTGAGCCAGACCCCCGGCAGACCCAACGCCTGCGCGACGACCACCATCTGGCTTACATGGAATGCCTCATGAAATTGCAGATAGAAGAAACGATCCACAACGCTGTGATCTTCCGGGAATTCGGTGGTCGCGGCGAATTCCTCCGGCGTCATCATCCGCAGGCCCTCGGCGGTCAAATCCTGGGCGTGCTGATAGGCCTTCAATAATTCTTCCAGACGCTGCACGCCTAGGCCATCTTTCTCCTGTGGCAGCGATCCGTTCATATAGGGCGCACGCTGCTCCGGCGTCCAGATATGTGGAATCTCCAACCGCTCCAGCACGCGCTGGCGGCTTGAGACAACATGGCCGAGCAGCCAGTTGATGTTATAGCCGCCCACCAGCGGCAAACTTTGCTCGTGCGTCATGAGCGCCACCTGCTTCTCAGCGAGGCGCACATTGTAGCCAAACATCGTGATAATCGTTTCGGGGTCAATCATGTTAGTGTCTCCTGAAGGTGAATTATACGTTTTTGCGGCCAGTCAATCACAGCATAGGCGGGCATTCCCAGCGCCCGCCATACCTCTTCTACCGGACGATGCAGCAGGGGAGCCAGCCACAGCGCCATCACCGTGCCATGCGAGACTGCTGCAACGGTGTCATCGGGATAGCACTCCATCAGATGGTGCAGGGCATGATCCAGCCGATTACGCGCCGCTGTAAACGATTCCTCGCCAAACAGCACCTCATCGGGCCGCTGCATGGCCGCGATGACCGCCGCTTCAAAATCACCCACACTATTGTAGTAACGGCTCGTTACACGCTTCTGCTCCTGCAAATCAGGCACAATCTCAGGCGCGGGGAGGTGCAAAATCTGCGCTGTGTTTTCTGCCGTCAATCGCGCTTTGGGTTCCGGGCTGGCGACGATGCGCGTCACTTGATACGGCGCGAGATGCTCAGCCAACCGCCCACAGCGCTCAACCCCCTCTGGTGTCAGCGTCCACTCGTGAGACGAGACAGCGGGAGTCTGATGCGAGATCGAGTGGCGGATGAGAATGAGATAAGACATGTTCTCCTCAGAGACTCGGCGTGCGAACTGGGAAAGTTTGTTGTATGAAAACAGAATGCCTCTTAGACTAATATTTGATGAGTAGAATCTAAAACGTGTTTGGTGAGAGATTATTCCTCATATAATGTGAGTCAAAGCCTGCACAGGCCGTGAGATGATGCCATGTTTACTTACTCTCAGACCCGTAACGTCACCTATCGTCATCTCGTGATGGATGATGTGTACGAGATTACCATCCACACCTCCTCGCGGCAAGCGACGGATGATCTCTTTGAAATCCTTCACGAAATTTTCGCGCTGCGTCGGGACGCGCCTGTGGTGCGTATTCTCATGATTGAGGTCGAAGATCTGCTGCCCCTGAGCTATTTTATGGCGAAAACCCGTCAATTTTTGGAGCAGCATTCGCAGCGCTCGCCGACCCGCACCGTGCTTTTATACAATCCCAATAAACGTGTCGATTTTTTGAGTCTGATGATCAAGATGCTGCGTCTGCGCGATGCCATGACCGCCTTGCCGCATCACCACCGCGCCGATGCTCTGCGCTGGTTGCATCAGATCGAGGCAGACGATGCCACCACGGCAGCTTATACCCCTTGATATAACAGAGTCAAAACCTTAAAAAGAGCGCCTTTGTCAGCGGATGCTGCTCAAGGCTCTCTTTTTGTAATCATTCACCTATCCATGAGCATCGCGGGTTTGTAGGGGCGCGATGTATCGCGCCCGATTGATTTGTAGGAGATTTGGCTTGGGCAGGATGCATCCTGCCCCTACAAGGGCCGTTGTCGCATGGATAGGTGAATCATTACTGCAATGGAATCACAACGGTTCACAGCGTTTTTCAGAGGCGATTAATGGGTCGCCCCTACGATAATCTCGCCTCAAATTGAAATACGATGGGGCAGCATCAAGCTGTTCTGTACACCTACCCTAAAAATCAACTCTCCCCAAATTCTGAGAATTTGATAAGCGCTTGAGACCAAAATAGACAACATAACATATTATTGCGTTATAATCAGTTATATCAGCATTTGATTTTTCCTACCTCACGGTTACATCTTTCTCAGAAGGAGCACTATGTTGGCACACACGGCGGGGAACTCGATAGCTCATTCACACAGCCTAGAAATGGCTTATCACTATCTTGAGGCAGAGGATATTCACGAAATCCATCTCAAACAGGCGACCCATCGCACGATGGGTGAGTTTTTTCAATTGATCTCGCGCCTCTATGCGACTCCGCCTGTTAGCGGCGTCACGCGCATTTTGATTGTGCAGAAGGGCGCGGCGCTTCCTCTCTCCTCGTTCATCAATGAGACGCGGACGTTTATCAGTCAGCGGCGGCGGATGCCGCATACGACACCTACATCGATTGCCGTTGTCATCGAAAAAACGTCACTCCTGCATTTTGTCAGCCAACTGCTCAAGGTGATGAAGCATCAGGATGAGGTGCGCTTCTTCGATCTCCATGAGCATGATGCGGCTGTGACATGGCTCAAAAGATAATCGCGTCTGGTCAGCGCGTTTTTTTGCCCTGTCCTTCGCCGCGTGCGGCTTTGCGCCGATTGACCTCATTGCGGCGGCGCTTCTCAAACGGAGCCAGCTCGTCATAGGGACGATTTTCGCTCTCCGTCAGCCATTGAGGAGTCCCCGGATCGGCCATAACCCACATAATATAGCGGCTCACCATCATTCCAATCGCCCCGCTGAAGGCAAAACTGAGCAGCACAACGGCCCAATCCGGCAGCGCGCCCGCGGGGAACAGGCGAATCAACAGCAGCGTGAGGCCGATACTGCCGCACAGAACAATCAAAATGCCAATCCCCCCACCAATCACAAGCCGCGTGCGATTTTTAATCTGCTGCGCCAGCACATAACCCATGATGGGTGACACGATGAAAAAGATAATCAACGTCCCCTGCATGGCAAAGGCCACCTGAGATCCCAGATCCATCCCCGAAAGCCCTGTTGCATTTTTGAGCGTCTCTGCTTGATCCATACACCCTCCCATTTTTATGTTTTATCATAGACGATAATTCTGCCGCTGGACGCAAAATGCAGATGAGGCGATGGAATACGCTCCCTGAATCAAAAACGGGAACAGCATCGTTCCCGTTTTGAGCGTGTATGGAATGAGGTGAGGTTAGCGGGCGACCTGCATCGTCGTGAAGCTCAGTGTATTGCCCTCGCTGTCGTCGCCGCTCACATCCACCACCACATGATCGCCCTCGTGGACATGGCCCATGAGCAGCGCATTGGCGAGGGTGTTTTGCAGTTCGCGCTGGATCACGCGCTTGAGCGGACGTGCGCCGTAGACCGGATCGAAGCCGTTCTCAGCCAGCAGGAACTTGGCATCCGCCGTGAGTTCCAGCGTGACGCGGCGTGAGGTCAGCAGTTCCTTGAGCCGTTCCAATTGAATATCGACGATGCGAACGATGTCCTCGCGGGATAGGCTGTGGAAGGTGATGATATCGTCCAGGCGATTCAGGAATTCCGGGCGGAAATGCTTGTCCAGGGCGCTCATGACGGCGCGGCGCATTTTGGCGGGTTCTGTGCCGCCCAACTGCTTGATGACATCGCTGCCCACGTTGCTCGTCATGATGATGACGGTGTTGGTGAAATTCACCGTGCGGCCCTGTCCATCGGTCAGGCGGCCATCATCGAAGACTTGCAGAAAGATGTTGAAGACTTCCGGGTGTGCCTTCTCGACCTCATCGAACAGCACAACGCTGTATGGACGACGGCGCACGGCCTCGGTGAGCTGGCCGCCTTCCTCATAGCCGACATAACCGGGAGGCGCACCGATCAGACGCGCCACAGCGTGCTTTTCGCTGTACTCGCTCATATCGATGCGGATCATGGCGCTCTCGTCATCGAACAGGAAATCGGCCAGTGAACGTGCCATCTCGGTCTTGCCCACACCCGTCGGGCCGAGGAACAGGAACGTCCCAATCGGGCGATTCGGGTCTTGCAGGCCGGCCCGTGAGCGCCGCACGGCTGAGGCCACCGCCCGCACCGCTTCTTCCTGCCCGACGACGCGCTCATGCAGGCGATCTTCCATGTGCATCAATTTCTCAATTTCGCCTTCGATCAGGCGTGACACAGGCACACCTGTCCAGCGCGAGACGATGCGGGCGATTTCATCGGCATCGACCTCTTCTTTAAGCATCATGCCGCCTGCCGCCCGCATCTCATTGAAGCTGTCTTCGCGGCGGTGCAGTTCTTTGTCCAGTTCGGGTAGCGTACCGTAACGCAGCCGCGCCGCCGCTTCCAGGTTGCCCTGACGTTCGGCCTGCTCCAACTGGATACGCGCCTCATCCATCTGGGTTTTGATATCGCGGATGCCGCCAATGACCTCTTTTTCCTGCTGCCAGCGCCCATTGAGGGCATTAAATTCCTCGCGGATATTGGCGAGTTCCTCATCCAGATCATGCAGGCGGCGGGCTGAGGCCTCGTCTTTTTCTTTCCGCAGCGCCTCTTTTTCGATCTCCAACTGCATCATATGGCGCTCGACGCGATCCAGGTCTGCCGGACGCGAGTCGATCTCCATCTTGAGATGTGCCGCCGCCTCATCGATCAGGTCGATGGCTTTGTCGGGCAGTTGGCGATCCGGGATGTAGCGCTGGCTGAGCGTGGCGGCGGCGATCACGGCGCTGTCCTGGATGCGGACGCCGTGATGCACCTCATAGCGTTCTTTCAGGCCGCGCAAAATGCTGATGGTGTCCTCAACCGATGGTTCCCCGACGAAGATCGTCTGGAAGCGCCGTTCGAGCGCGGCATCTTTTTCAATCGATTTGCGATATTCATTGAGCGTGGTTGCGCCGATCATTCGCAGTTCGCCGCGTGCCAGCATGGGCTTGAGCATGTTGCCCGCGTCCATCGCACCCTCGGCAGCGCCCGCCCCGACGACGGTGTGCAGTTCATCAATGAAGAGGATGATTTTGCCGTCGCTGTCTTTGACTTCCTTCAAGACCGCTTTCAAGCGCTCCTCAAATTCGCCGCGATATTTGGCCCCGGCCACCAGCGCACTCATATCGAGCGAGATGAGCAGCTTATCGCGCAGGCCCTCCGGCACATCGCCATTGACGATGCGCTGAGCGAAGCCTTCGACAATCGCGGTCTTGCCGACGCCTGCCTCACCGATCAGCACTGGATTATTCTTGGTGCGGCGGCTGATGATGTGGATGACGCGGCGAATCTCTTCATCGCGCCCGATGACCGGATCGAGCTTGCCCTGACGCGCCATCTCGGTGAGATCGCGGCCAAATTTTTCCAGGCTCTGATAGGTGGCTTCGGGGTCTTGCGAGGTGACGCGCTGGCCGCCGCGAATGCTGGAGAGCGCCTGCAAAATCGAATCGACGGTGACGCCGTGCTTTTTCAGCGTCGGGCCAACTTCGGGCGAATCGGCCAGCGCCAGCAGCATATGCTCGGTGCTGACATATTCATCGGTCATCTTTTTGGCGTGCGCCTCGGCCTTGTTGAAGGCGTTGAGCGAGGGGCGGCTGAGGGACACCTGCACATTACTGCTGCCCGTCACACGCGGCAGACGATCCAGCAGCGTATCCAGATCGCGGGTGAGGGCGGGCAGATTCGCGCCAATTTTTTGGATGACCTGCGGCACAACTCCGTCATCCTGCTGGATCATGGCGAGCAGCAGATGGACGGGTTCAATGGTGTTATGATTGTTCTCAACGGCCAGACCCTGAGCACGCATCAGGGCTTGCTGGGCTTTGTTTGTATAGCGATTTAAATCCATACGGGTCGCTTTCTGTTGCAGGGCGAATTCCAATGTCTCTAGTGTATGCAGCGCATATTAGAATGATGTCTGAAACGCATCAGAGCGCCAATAACCCCTCGCTGGCTCTCCCCACTGCGTAGGCACAACAACCCCTCCCCTCCGTAGAGAGGGTAAAAAGCCCCTCCTTGCGAAGCGGGGTGGGGGTGGGGTAAAAACAGGCCGCCCCGCTTCGCGGGATGGGGGGAGAACAGGACACAGAAGACCAGGAATTCAGAACGACAGAGACCAGAATTACAAGGACAAGAGCGCACAACGAAAACCCCTACTGAGGTTCCTGAAGTGAGGGAAGGACCAGTTACGGTAGCCAGCGCGGAAGTTGACTGAATCGGCATGGTACCACGAACCACCCC
>Ga0105044_10005315_pt1 | contig 17733 bp, 14 predicted proteins | sample MAT01_FD_78092 | JGI IMG/M metagenome (GOLD analysis project Ga0105044, IMG submission 78092) | Freshwater microbial communities from Lake Fryxell liftoff mats and glacier meltwater in Antarctica - MAT-01 | ecosystem: Environmental > Aquatic > Freshwater > Ice > Liftoff microbial mat | place...
AAATCACGTTTTAGAATTAGCAAAAATTTGTATTAAAATAGAAAAATATTACGGTTTCCCCTGCGACATTGAATGGGCTTTTTATCAAAATCAGTTTTACATCGTACAAAGTAGACCGATTACCACCTTAACAGGTTTAGACTTTGCTCCACTTGAAGATTTTACAATTGACTTGAATTCTTGGTTTCTTTTTGAAGAGTATCCAAATGGTTTTCCTTTGATGGTTAATTCATATTTACAGGTTGATAATGTAAACAAATTTTTATCCTCTATTGGAATATCAAATACACTAAGCGAAGCAATAGAAATATATAAAAATAACAAGGTCTCACTTTATTTTAAAACTGAAGAGTTCAATGCAGTCCAAACGCAATTGTTAAATAGTGTAAAAGAGAACTTAAGCTTGTTTGAATGGGTTTTGGATGATATAATTTACGATTCCAAATCTTTGCACGACTTGTCTGATTTAATTATAAAAAAAGATAGTTTTTCTTTGGAAGAACAATTTAAATATCTTAAACTTCTGGTTACTAAATATGGCCAGATACATAGAAAAGGCTGGATACAAAATGCAATAGATTTTGAAAATAATATTTTTAGCGATTTTTTACACAATTTATTGTTTCAAATTAGTGGAGATCAAAACACAGATTTTGATTTGTTTAGTAAATTGACTACCCCAATAGTACCAAGTAAATATTTGGAGTTTGATATAGAAATTTTGAAAATGGGAAAGAGTATTTCAGATTTAGTCGCAGATGATTTATTAGAAAAATATTCCTATTTAGGATTTGGAAATGTAGGCCCAGCCTGGAATAAACAATATATTTATGATAGGCTACATGAGCTATTAGTAAAATCAGTAGATAACCTGACGGAGATAAAAAATTTTCAAAAGATTTTCTGGGAGAAGCATACTAATTTTATTGATTCAAGAAAGTATTTTGAGTTTGCACAAAAATTAATTTATTCTAAAAACTTTAGAAAAGAAGCTTTTTTCCATTCTTGGATGGCTTTGGACAAGATTTTAGGCTTGCTAAGTATAGAAATTGGATTTGGAAAAGAGGAGCTAAGGTTTATTTTACCAGTCGAGATTCAAGACACTGAAAATTCAACCAAGTTTTTGGACTTACTTGCAAAGTTACCCTTAAAAAAACGCTTGGACAATTCTTTAGTTCACAACATTTCCAGTTATCTAGAAGTTCATTTATCCCCCAAAATTAATTTTGAAAATAAATTAGAATTATCTGGCTTTGATAGAATTGTGGGAAAAAAAGCTTTTGGCGGGAAAGTTGATGGTGTGGTAGCCATTGTTAATACCATTAATGATTTACATAAAATTAAAAGTGATAGTATTTTAGTTTCTTATGCAACTGGTCCAGAATTGCTTCCAGGAATGACTAAGTGCAGAGCCATTGTAACTGATGTAGGCGGTATTACTTGCCACGCTGCAATTGTTAGTAGAGAACTTAGAGTTCCTTGCATTATCGGAACCAAAATCGCTACACAAGTTCTAAAAGATGGGGATCTAGTTGAAGTGGACGCTGATAATGGGGTGGTTAGGATTATCAAAAAATTTTCAAGTTAGTCCACCCTTTCTTTTATGAAATTTAGTGCTAAATCTGTACTTTCTGACTCTGTAAGATAGCTGGTGTCCAATATGGCTGAATCAGCTGTAATCATCCCCATATCAAGAGAAATCCAGGTCTGAGCATCTTTTTGGTTACGGTCGAGAATACCTTTTTGGAGATCTTCAATCATTTGTACTTTTTCTTCTTGATTTTGCACAAAGTCAGGGTTTTTCTGCTTTTCTTTATTTATATATGCTGAGTAATATCTTTTAGCTTTGATTTCATCTTCGCAGTCTACTAAAATACGAATTATCTGGAAACCATTTTTTTCTGACTCAGAAATATATCTAGGGTAGGCACCTCTACCGTCAAGTATGCAGGATTGGTTTAACAAACTCAAATATGCTATTAGTTTATCATAGTACTTTTCTCTGTTATAATCTGAACTAGCGTAAAGAGCTACTTTTGAATCAATAAAAGGATTTTTGAGATCGGATCTGCTAAAAACATGGTCTTTATACTTTAAGGTAAGAGAGCCTTTTTCATCAGGATAAACCTCTAATAAATTAAAAACAACACTGCTGTTGTCAGGGCTAATGTCTAATTTCAGGTCTTCATAAATAGAGGTTATTGCTCGCCAAAATAATCCGGAATCAATATTGGGAATATCCAGGTATTTCGCTAATTCTTTACTTAGAGTCCCTTTTCCAGTTCCTGCAAAACCATATATTCGAATAATTGTTTTTTTCTCGTTGAGTCGGTTTTTTATGTGTTCTACGAGTGAATAATCAAAACTATTTTTTTCCAGTGTGGTTCCTATATTCTCTGGATATAAAGACATTAATATGATTTTTATAGTGTAATTTCTTTGATTCCGCCAGCAGGGATACTGATTGATATTCTTCCATCCTTTTCAGTAATACCAGTGATTTGATAGGTTTTTCCTTCAGTTATAGTAATTCCAGAAAGTGTAATTTTCACTTTTGCACCTTTTTTCAAGAATTTTCCATCTTTCCAGCCACTTTCGATAACCTCGGTCTGGTAGGTGTTGTTGTCTTTGCTGATTATTTTCACAACAGTTTGATTTTCTTCTAAAGTTGTAGTTGAAGGAGTCTCTTCAGTTTTGCAAGAATCTGTATCAACTGCGGTACTACCATCTGGGCAATCTACAGTCGTAGGCTCAACCTTTTTTGCTGGTTCAACTGGGGTGGTAGTTTTGACTTCTGTAGTTACAGGGGTTGTTGGGGTGGTAGCTTTCTTTTCTTCAGTTGGTGCAGCTGTGGTTTGGCTAGTTGTGGCTACTGTTTTTTTCTCTTCCTTTGGTTTACTAAAGCTTTGGCTTAGTAAAAATACACCACCAAGAATCAAAAGTATAGCTAGTCCGGCAACTATCAGACTAGAGCGATTAGATTTTTTTTCATACATAACTAGATCAGTATTAGAGTTTTTAAGATTTAATTTCATTTAAGCTAAATATTAGTTAACAAAACCTAGAAGTAAAATTACAAGTTCTATGGTTTTTGGCAAGGGCAAAACTAAGTACTGATTTCAGCGGTAGTTTTTTTGTTAAAGATTATATTTTTTCTAGTAAAATATACATAAATTCCGACGATAGCCAGTCCAAGTGCCATTACCTGACTTACTAAAATTGCTTCAAAGACAAAACTGTAGGGTCCTAAATTTATATTTAATGGTTTTGAAAAAATGATTTTTAAAGAGTCTAGTCTAAAAAGCTCTGTAAAAGCCCTAATTATTCCATATCCAAAGGCATAAGTTGCAAAGATTAGCCCAGCTCTTTTTTGGGTAAACTTCTCATAGTTTAGAAGGATAAATACTAGAAGAAAGAAATTTAGAATAATCTCGTATAAAAAAGTCGGATGAAAATATTTTTGGTTAAAATCTTGATAGATATTAGCAGTTGGTGGTACGTACATTTTCCAATAAACTGAAGTAGGTCCACCATAAGATTCGTAGTTAAAAAAGTTCCCGAATCTACCTATTACTTGCCCAAGAAGAACTGCAGGAGCTAGAATATCTAGAATTTCATACAAGTTGAATTTGAATTTGCGGCAGTACAGCCAAAGATACACTAGCCCAGTAGTAATCATTCCAAAAACGGCCAGTCCGCCTCTTGCAATTTCCAAAACTATATTTAGAGGATTATCAGAAAATTGATCTAGGTTGAAAAGAACGAAAAATAGTCGAGCTCCAATAAGCCCAAAAACCACTAACCCGATAAATAACCTATCAATGACAGTTCCTGCTAACTTGTGACGTCCAGCTAAATAGATTGCAAGGGAATAACCAGCTAGCAACCCAAGTAAAATACAAATCGCGTAGAATCTAATAGTTATGACGCCGATTGATAATTCAAGTCCAAAAAGATTAATTTCAGATATATTAAAGAGTTCTATTTCCTGATTTAGTTTCCATTGACCAGAAAAAATCAAGCTGAAAGGGTAAAATAAAACTGTAGCAAAGGTAATTCCACTAACTAGTACAATTAGGCCTAAAATTCCTGGGTTAAGATATTTTGCTAGGTTTTTTAGCATTCTAATTTATTGGATTAATAAATTTAAGAGGATTATAACACTTTGATCTTCCCAGCCTACAGCCAGGTCCAGTGGTTTCGTAGGTGTCAGAGTAAATCATGAAGTGAAGATGAGTCCCGAAACATAGTCCCGTACACCCCATATAGCCAATAACTTCGCCTCGTGATACGTTTTGACCGACAGCCTTGGGAGAGCCCGAATTCATGTGAGCGTAAAGACTATAGATTCTTTGTCCAGAAGGTAGATTGTGTCTAATAATCACGTAGTTTCCATACCCAAAAATATCACCAAATCCCTTTCGAGCAACTGTACCGTCAGCTATGGAATACAACTCAGTATTTGCGGAGTTAGAAATATCTATTCCATCATGTTGAGAGCAGACTACTCCTCGAGAAAATGAACCGTTTGTGGGTTTAGTAAAATACCCAGAAGGCACACTCAGAGTCCGCCTATCTTCGAACCAGCAACCAGTATTATCATTACCATAGTTTGGGCTGGGGTTAGTATTGCCATTTCCACCAGGATTATTAGGTTGACTAGGTTGTCGTAGCTGTTGTTGAGCTTCTTTTTCTGCTTCTTCTATTTGCTTTTGTATATCTTTGCTTTGTTCAAGAAGGTCTTTTCTGAGTTTTTGATAGTTGTTCTCGTCATTTTTAGTTCTTGCAATTAGAGATTCTGTAGTGGATTTCTTACTATTTTTGACTGCTTTTATCTCGTTTAATTTTTTAATAGATTCCTCCTGCTGGCTTTTACTAGATTCAAGTTTTCTACTAGTTTCCTCTACCTGCAATCTCAGACTATCAGCTTTGGATTGGAGAGCAGAAAGATTATAAAGCTTGCTTATTGCTTCACTTAGGTTTGCACTTGATAATATACTTTCTAGGGGACTCACTTCATTTTGCTTTTGTAGTTCAATGAGGAGAATTTTCATTTCTGAAATTAGTATATTTAGATCTGATTGATTTTTTTCGATGTCGAGTTTTATTTTTGCAAGTAAATTCTCCGACTCCACGATCAGCTGATTAGTAAGTATTATCTCCCCATTAAGTTTGTTTAGCTCTTCTTTTAAAGTAGTGCTAAGTTTACCAGTTTCTTCAAGATCACCGTTGATATTGTCAATGCTACTGTTTATAGATTTTTGTTGTCTTTCAATTTCAGAAAGCTGCTGCTCTTCACTAGCGTTGACTCTAATTGTATTGGGGTTTGGGTATGAAAATAAACCTAAACACAGAGCAGTTATTAAGCAGAAATTAAGTATGTAGTGTCTTTTCGTTATCATAAGAATCCTGAATTAGGTTATTGAAGTGCCTTTTACACCTTTTGTCAAAACAGCCTACTTTTCTACGCCAGCTAAACTACTGGCAATACTGGTAACTTCAAAAGCTGGCGGTTCTTCACTTAAAGCTGAGGGTTTTTTGGATTTTGAAATGTCTTCTTTTCCAAAGTCTTGGACTACAAAGATAGTAGGAATATCGCCAAGTTTCCCGAAGCTAATCCCAATTCCAGTATCTGTAACTTCTTTATTTAGAATATTTTCTTTGTGTGAGGGTGAATTCATCCAGCTTTCTACCATTCTAGGTACGTCTTGAAATCCGTTGGCAAGGTTTTCTCCAGCGACATGATAGCTGTAATCGGACTCTTTAATAAAGTCTGACCATTTCTTTCCATCCACTGGACTAATATGGGAAAAATAGTTTTTATCAGACATGTCTTGGGCTTTGTTTTGAGCAGCTTTAGCGAGTTTTTCGTTTGGTCTAAGGGGTTTTAGGTCTTTTTTTTGCCTTTCAGTATTCACGGCAAGCAAAATTTGCTCAGGACTATAACTACTTGCCAAAGCCTGATTTTTGACATTTCCACTATAAAATAGGAAGTATAGAAATATCACTAAAGATAGTATACAAGCTATTATAGAAACAAACTGTAACCAATAAACTTTGGATTTCTGAGTTTCGGACATTAATTGTATATAAGTCTATCACAAAATTGTAGTTGGAGCAAATATGGAAATTCGTACTTTTTGGGCAATACCCCTTTTAACTTATAGTGATAGCTTACTGAAATTGAGTTACTTGAAAGTTTTGACTAAAAATAAATTTGAAACGCTCAAATTACCCACAAATTTAGCAAATTACAGGTACCAGCATTTAGTTTCTCCAAATTACCTTTTGAATATTGAAGTGATAAAAACTAGAAAAAACTGGATTCTAAAAAATATTCTTGAGGTTAGAACTCTTTCAAAACCAGATACTTATAGCGATTTTTTGAAATTAACTGAACTTACCAAAATCCTATGTGAATCTTTTCAGGAAGATCAAGAAGTGGATTTACTTGAGTTTGTAACTAGGTATTTGCTCGAAGTTTCTTTAAAAGAGGCTAATCTAGCTGACTTTGAAAAGGAAGTTATGATAAAATTAGGCTTTGCCTAAAAACACTAATTCAGATATAAGTTTTGCAATAAACTATCGCTAAATCTGCTTAGTTCGTTGAGATCAGAATACTTACTAGTTTGATTGTATATTTTGATTAAATAATAATTATCTTGGGTTACAGCAGAGTAATAGGCTGTACTTTCTGGATCGTTTTTGATTTGGATTTTGGTTACCTTGAAGTCCTTAGGTAGGTTTACATCCTCAGATTTGATTTCGTAACTACTCCCAAGTTTTGCTAAAACCTTTTGGGAAAAGGATTTGTTGTCGAGTTGGTTATCATATTCTGCCACTGAAACTTCAATACCTGTGAGTAATTCTTGACCACCTTTTGTTGGTTTTGCTAGGAATTTAGTAGTTGTGGCTTCAGTATTTTCCAAAAATTCAAATTTTCCAGTTTGCCTTCCAATCTCAAATGCTTTTGGAGTAGACTGGTTGAGAACTAAACTGAAACCATCTGCAGTAACTATGTTTTGGGTGTTTTCTTCTAGTACTCCTGCTACTCTTTCTCTTTTGAGAGCGGCCAGCTCACGGTCGTTGTGGCGACTTTGCAAAAGTGTGTAGGTGCCCATCACTATTAGACTAAGCATCAAAACAAAAACTAGAGCCCAGGATTTACTTTTTACTTTATTCTCAGGACTATGAGAATTCAATCTTTGCTTGATAATATTCTCTTTGGAGCTCAAAAAGCTTTCAAAACTATCCTGCTGATCCAGAGCTTTCTTGAAATCAAACTGAGTCTGGTTTTGGGACATAATATTACTGATAAAAGTTACACTCAAACTAATTTAGTTAGATAGTTTTGTCAATTTGTATCCGGCTTTACAAATTTACTATTTTTTTATTGTATCTATAATCATGACTTACGACTTTCAAACCCTAAAAGAAGCAATTTTATTCAATACCGTTGAGGTTTTACCTACTGATGAGAAACAGCTCGACGCGGAATTAAAAGTATTGGTGGATGAGGCAAATCTATCTGGAGAGCCTATCAGACACTACATTGGGTTCGAAATTAGCGGACAGATTCATATAGGTACTGGAATGATGACTGCAATCAAAATCAAAAAACTTCAAGAAGCTGGCGTCAGATGTACTATTTGGTTAGCAAATTATCACACCTGGTTAAATAATAAGCTAGATGGTAAAATGACAACAATTATAGAAGTTAAAAATCATTACTTTAGTCCAGTTTTTCAAGAGTGCTGCAAAATTGCTGGTTGTGATATTGAAAATATTGATTTTTTGGGGGCTGAAGAGGAATATTTTAGACCAAAAAAAGGTAATTGGTTTTGGGATTATATGATGAAAACAGCCCGGAATTTAACTTTAGCTAGAGTAAATAAATCAGTAACTATCACAGGTAAACAAGCTGGTGAGGGTATAGAATTTGGGATATTGTGTTACCCTGTAATGCAAGTTGCTGATGTCTTTTTTCTTCAAGCCCACCTTGTACATGCAGGGATGGATCAGCGAAAATGCCATGTGTTGATGAGAGAAGTAGCTGCAAATATGGACGAAGGTTTTGATTTGAAGATTGGGCAAAAGTCTATTAAACCAATAGCCATTCATCATAATTTACTTTTGAGTTTGGGTATTAGCCCAGAACAGGTTTCTAAAAGAATGAATTCCGACACTAATGAAGAGCTAAAAATGAGTAAAAGCAAGCCAGATTCAGCAGTATGGGTACATGATTCTCTTGAAGAAATTAGCAGAAAATTGAAAAAAGCCTATTGCCCGATGGTTGCTGAAAACCAAACAAAAGAAGAGATTTTGGAAGAGCAAAAATACAATCCGACCCTAAACTGGTGCCAATTCATGATCTACCCAGCTGGAAAAATAGTGACCGTTGAACGGCCAGAAAAATTCGGGGGAAATAAAACTTATCCAACATATCAAGAATTAGAAATTGATTACTTTGCTGGAAATCTCCACCCGCTAGATCTGAAAAATGGTGTTGCAAAAACCCTAGCTGATTGGTTTGAACCAATTCGAGAGTGGGTACAAAAAAATCCTGAAGGACTGGAATTAGTTAAGAGCGTGAAGAGATAGTCTAGAGCTATAGTTTCAACAAATGCTCTATGCAAAGGTCAAGGTTTTATTGCACTAAATATCTTTGAAAAAGCAGTATCCACAAAAATTTGCCGAAGTTTATTTATTAAGATATAATGGGTTAAATAAATAAATCACAGCCATGGCTATTCAAAACATAAACCAAAATAATAATCAACCTAATGTTCAAACCGAAGCTAATGATCAAAAAATAAAGTCTGATAGTCAAACTTTTGATTTTATCGACATTCTAGTACAGGCAATTATCGGTTATCCAATTCGTAATATTCTGCCAGAAAAAAGGCTTGAAATAGTGGGTGACTGCGTAAAGCTATTTAGCAATTATATTATTGAGTTTGTAGAGCAGAAATACGGCTTGAAGGATGCTATTAGGCTAAAGGCTGGGCAATCATTCTCAGGTCAGGATGTATTTGGAAAATTTGCTGAGCTTGGCTCAAAGTTTGATGAAGCCTATATGAGCTTCGTGGAAGAACTTAAAAAAGATCTGGTAGTCCAACAATAAAAAAACAAAAACAAAAACAAAATAATAATATGTCGATTTTTAATAAAAAGTTTAGGTTGAGGGTGGTACATCATAATGCAGAGATACCTGGTCAAATTGATAAAAAAACAGAGCAAAAGCCTAGTCTAAAAGAAGACCTAAGAAAACTTGGTGCAAAAATAGTAGAATTAAGAGCTAAAGTTGACAAATGGGAAGATAAAAAAATAGGACCTGTTCTAAAAAACGTAAAGGAAAATGCTAACAAAGCTTTAGAAAGTTCTGCTGAGACAGCTAGGAGTGTCTGGAGCGGCTTAAGCGGCGTAGCCAAAGATGTGAATGCTGTCTACGATAGAGTAAGTAATTATGAAGAGCTTGATGGTGTAAAAGAGTTTGCAGTAAATGCAATTGATGGAGGTAAACGGATGGCCAGTGGAGCTTTAGAGACTTTGAAAAATAAAAGTTCTAAAATGGCTAGTGATTACGGGGTTAGAAGAAGTTTTGATGATATAAACCCACTTGGTAAAACTTCGAAAATAATAGGTTCTGTAGGTAATTTTGCAGAAATACAGACTGTTTATAACAGATTAAAAAAGATTCAAATGCCAGTAAAACCTTCTTGGTACAGGTATTTCTCTGAACAAGCTGGCCAATACAGGCGTCTTGAAGAAGAGCGAGGTGCTTTGCTTAAACAACTAGGGGTAAGAACTATGGTTGGAGCTACCGCAAAAGTAAAGTTAGAGATAGATAAGGTGAGAAGTCTTGCGAATTCTGTAAAAGGAGGTGTTGAAAATTATGCAAAAAGCTTTAGTAGTTCCGAAGAAGCTGAGTATGCTTTTAATCAAACTAGATTAGGTCAGGCTCTAACGCAGTTAGCTCATCTTGAGGAAAGCCATGGTTTAGAAGAGGAAAAACGAACAAGTAAGAATGAGGCAGGTGTGGGAAATGTAGGTGTAGGAGAAATGTTGAGTTCACTAGGTTTATATCAACCACCAGCAGATAAACAAGCACAAGTAACAAAACCACCAATTAACGATAATAACCAAAAAACTTCGTCAGTAAATGCTAGAAAAAATACTTCTCAGGAATCAGGGTTGTCGAAAAGAGATTCAAATGATGAACTGCCTCCAGAGGGTTTATTAGCGAGTGACATTCAGTATTTAAGTGAAGGAACTGAAATAATAGTATCTGGTATAAAAAATTCTGATGGGAATGGATTTTCTTTAGGTTATAATGAAACTTTGAAAGTGCGATTTGATGAGGGTAAAAAAGTTCTAGTACAAAATGACGGCACTGTCATTTCTATAGAAGCAATATCCGAGTCGATGGAAAATAATAAAATCCAAAAAATAAATGTTGCTAATGGGGATTCTGTCAGAAAACAAACACATGAATTTCTGAATAAAAAAACCATTGGAGATACTTTTTATATCGGTATAGCCAAACCTAATTCTACTGAAGTAATGGAAAACATAGAATGTAAAATACCTGATGGAAAAAATCAAAACAAAAATCAAGCGATATTAGAAATAAGTTATAAATCAAAGTCGGGTGGAGACAAAACTACGCTTACTTACTCTGAGTTTTCAAAGTTGGTTATGACCGGTAGAATTAGACTAGATACAGGAAATAAACAAAAAAATGGGAATTCAGTGAGTAGATAAATCCGCTGAGGAGATCCTTAAAAGCTAAGCTGAAATTTAATATAAGATTTTTTACTCCTCGTCATTATTTTGAATCTTTTTGCGTAGAAAGGCTGGGATGTCCAATTGCTCGTCAGCGTAATTATTCTGATTATTGCTGCTGGTTTGCTGGGCTGGTCTTGACTGAGTGGTTTGGTTGTCGTCCCGGCCGAATCTAGGAAGGTTGTAGGGTAGTTTTACGTCTTTATTGTTTGAAGCAACGTTGTAATTTTCTAGATCGTCTTTTTCTCTAGTAAATCCTGTCGCAACTACAGTGATTCGAATTTCGTCCTGGAGATTAGGGTCGATAGAAGTTCCAAAAATAATTTTGGCTTCAGGATCAGCGTGTTGTCTAATAATCTCAGCCGCTTCGCTAACTTCTAAAAGAGACAGGTTCTTGCCACCTTGAACATTGAATAGAACACCTCTAGCCCCTTCAATACTTAATTCTAGCAGGGGTGAATCAATTGCCATGATTGCAGCGCTTCTAGCCCTATCTTCTCCGCTACCGCTTGCGCGTCCCATACCCATCAAAGCAGTTCCAGCGTTACTCATTATTGCTCGTACATCAGCAAAGTCGACATTGACTTCACCAGGCATGTTTATCAAATCGGAAATACCTTGAACGGCTTGACGTAGAATATCGTCAGAAATCTTGAAAGCCTCGTAAACACTAGTTCTTTTATCAATTATTTGTAATAATCTTTGGTTTGGAACGACAATAACGGCGTCAGCGTTGGATTTAAGTCTGTCTATTCCCTCTTCAGCGATTTGTCTACGTTTCTGACCCTCAAAATCAAAAGGTTTAGTAACTACTCCAACAGTTAGAATCCCTAGTCTTTTGGCAACTTCAGCAACCACTGGTCCAGCGCCAGTTCCTGTACCTCCACCCATTCCTGCGGTGATAAATACCATGTCAGCTCCAGTAAGAGAAGCTTCAATTTCGGCCATGCTTTCCTCAGCACTTTGCCTACCAACTTCAGCACTCATTCCAGCGCCTAGGCCTCTAGTAACATTGGCACCGAGTTGGATAATTCCATCAGCGTGAATTTGCTTTAATACTTGCAAGTCAGTATTCATTGCCCAGAACTCGACTCCTTCGAGACCAGCTTCTATCATGCGGCGAACGGCGTTTCCTCCACCTCCACCTACACCAATAACTTTGATTTTAGCGGCGGGAGTAAATTTGGAAGAGCTCAGGCCGGAATAGTCACTACGTACGGAGTAGTCAGATTTAGAACTTTTTGTGAGCATAAATATGTTTTCTCAGGGTGAATTTTGGTTTATCAAAATTTAATTTTTATATATTTGTCAAGGTTTTAACTTGACGGAAAGGCAATAGGAAAATAATCCTAGTGTGCTAGCTCTAAACATGCTCTAGTCACTAAATAAAGTCAATAGTATAATATATGTTCGATTATTCCAAGCTATTCAAAGCCTACGACATGCGCGGGACCACTCCAGATCTCACTGCAGAAGTGTATTATCTAGCAGGAAAAGCCCTAGTTGAGAAAATTCTAATTCCAGAAAAACTACTTCTAAAAGTCAATTTATTTAGAGATACTAGGCTCTCTAGTCCAGATTTTTATAAAGCTTTATACAATGGTCTTGTGGAAGCTGGAGCTGAGGTGGTTCTACTGGGTCTTGGAACTACTGATATGATGTACGCTGCTTGTCAGTTATTTAATACGCCAGGGGGAATAGTCACGGCCAGTCATAATCCCAAAGACGATAATGGATTTAAGTTTGTGAAAAAAGTTCCAAACATGCTTGGATTAGAAGACGGCCTAGACAAAGTAAGAGATTATGTACTTGAAAATATCGAGTCTACTAAAATAGATTTAGGTTCAATGCTTGAACCAGTTGAAAATGAAGAGGCAAAAGCAAAAGTTTTAGATTTCTTTTTAGAAAAAGTTACTTTGGTGGGGGAAATAGATAAAATTAACTCTAAAATTGCTAGTTTTAGGAAAAAAATGAAAGTGGTAGTGGATACTGCAAACGGAATGGGGGGTTTTATAATGCCAGAGATTGCCAAACTTTATCCCAATATTGAATTTATTCCTTTGTACTGGGAGCTTGACGGAAATTTCCCTAACCACCCTGCAAACCCAACTATTGCTGAAAATATGATTGATTTAGAAAAGGCAGTTCTGGAGTATGGGGCTGATCTGGGTGTAGCTTTTGACGGTGACGCTGATAGGGTTTATTTTGTAGATGAAAAAGGAGTATCATTAAATGGCGAGTTCTTAGTAGCCCTACTTTCAAAATACATGGTGAAAGAAGCCTACCGCAAGCCAGAATTAGGTCTCAATCCTGCTGTAGTTTCTGTAATTTCCTACGGCCGGGCATCAGTAAATACTACTCTGGAAGCCAACGGAGTGCCGATTTTATCAAAACAGGGACACACCTTCGTGAAGGCTCAAATGAAGAAATATAATGCTATTTATGGGGGTGAAGCTAGTGGCCACCATTATTTTGGAGACTTTGGTTATATGGACTCAGGAGCAATAACTTTGGCCCTATTTCTAAGAATTTTGATTGAAAAAGAGGTTTTACCGTCTGCTCTACTTCTAGAGTTTAGCGATAAATATTTTGTTAGTGGGGAGAGAAACTTTGTGCTACCAGAGGGTCTGAATATGGCTACAATCAAAGAGAAAATTAAATCTAAATATGCAGATGGAGCTATAAGTGAGCTTGATGGAATTACAGCTTATTATCTGGACTGGAAATTCACTATTAGAGGTTCAAATACTGAGCCACTTTTGAGAATAAATTTAGAAACTATCGGTTTAGATAAGACCGGCGAGAAACTGGCAGAGCTCAAAAGTGTAATTGGAATTTAGTTTTGTGGCTGACAAAATCTTTGAAATTCAGCAAAAATCAGCTTTAACTAAGGCACGAACTGGCAAGGTAGCTTTGGCAAGAGGCACAGTTCAAACTCCTATATTTATGCCAATCGGGACTGTTGGATCGGTAAAAAGTCTTAGTGTTTTGGATTTAGAAACCCTAGGAGCTCAGATAATTCTAGGAAATACTTATCATTTGTGGCAAAAACCAGATTTGGAAGTGATGGAAAATGCAGGTGGACTGCATAATTTTAGCTCTTGGCAAAAACCAATCTTGACTGATTCTGGTGGCTTTCAAGCTTGGAGTCTAGATAAACTACGTAAATTTAGTGATGAAGGTGTGGAGTTTAGAATTCTAGATAGCGGTAAAAAAAGATTTCTAACCCCGGAACTTTCAATGGAAATCCAGACAATTCTAGATAGCGATATTGCCCTAGTGCTAGACGAAGCTTTGGACGCTCAAGTTTCTGAAAGTGAAGCTAAAAGAGCCATGATTAGAACTCGTGACTGGGCTGAAAGAAGCAAGATTGAGTGGGACAAATTGCAGGCCGTTAAGCAAGAAAAAACCCCAGGAAAAAACTTTTTATTTGGAATTCCCCAAGGGGCTCAATTTTTGGATTTGAGGCGAGAATCTGCTAAATTAACCATGGAATTGGATTTTCCAGGATATTCAATTGGTGGCGTGGCTAATGGCGGCGAGCCTGAGGAGATAATGTACAGGCAAGTTTTGGCCCAGACAGAAATTCTTGAAGAGGAAAAACCAAGGCATCTTCTTGGGGTAGGGACTCCTAAAGATATAGTTCAAATGGTTGCCCGCGGTATAGATATGTTTGACTGTGTGTATCCTACTCGCAACGCTCGCCACGGTTCTTTGATTTTTAAAATAGACGAAAATAGCTATGAAACAGTTCAGATTTCAGCTACCAGATTTCGCCAGGACTTCAGTCCAATCAATTCTAATTCCAAGTTTCCGGAACTTAGACTTTATTCCAAAGCCTATCTCTGCCACCTCTTTCGAGCTAAAGAATTGCTGGCTTATAGGCTTGCAACTTTACAGAATTTAGAATTTTATTTAGACCTCATGCACCAGATTAGGGAGCTGATATCTCAAGGCGGTTTCGATTCCTGGTGGGAAAAATATGGCCCAGTGGGAAGTGTTAAGCTTTAGCTCAAGATAAATCATGGTTGGCTTAGTTTATTGGATTGGAAAATGAAATTTCTATAAGCTTATTTATGAAGTTAAAATTTAAGAAAATTTGGCAGGAGTTAATCTTTATTTTAGTTGCAACTTTGATACTTTTTTTAGGGAGAGTCGTTAATTTTAATTTTTTATTTCAGTTACCTAAAACTAATAACTTTCTGGATTTAGTATTTCAACTAAGTGATTTATTTCTCTGTGGTTTAGTGGTTTTTCAGATTCATTCAGGCAAACTATTGTCAAAATTTCCAGTTTTTTTTTGGTCAATACTAATATTTTCAAGTTTAGGATTTTTCTTGCATTTTTCAGGGCTAGGAGTTTGGCATTTTTTGATAGTTTTTATGAGATTAATTGCTTGGATATTTTTACTTCAAGAAGTTTTTTACTCCGACTTAATTGGGAAAAAGTATCTTTTTTTAATTCTAATTATTTATTCCTTTTTTGACCATTTTTTACTTTCTAATTCTCTTCCAATTTTTATATTTTATCTATCTTGGAAGTCCCGTGCTAGCTTGCGTTTGAGAGTAATTCTAGGACTATGGTTTTTCAGTAATTTTTGGCTTGCACTTTTTCAAATAATCAAAGGCCAAAGTCTAGGACTTTCAATTTTTGGCGAGCCAAATCTAGCTCCAGGACTCACTGGAATTGCTAAACAATCACTTTTTAATAATCAATTTTTGCGGGGTTACGGCCTCTCACTACATCCTAATATTCTCGGTTTTGTAGCTTTAATTGGTTTATTTTTTAGTTTAAATTCTAATGGAAAATTATTGCAACCTAATCAATTTTTGAAATTAAATTCTAGAAAATTAAATGCAATTATTCTTTTTTTAAATAGTCATTTTAGGGTAATTTTGAATATCATTCTTTTTGGGATTATTCTATTTAGTTTTAGTAGGCTGGCTTTAATTGGCCTTGGAATTTTGCTGTTTTCCAGGTTTTTTGGTGAGGCAAAGTTTTGGACAAAATTAAAATATTATTTAGGTTTAATAGCAGGTGTAATCCTTTTAACTGTACTCTGGGCTTCAAGGTTTTTTGGGAGTGATTTTTACAGGTTTGGAGATCTCGAAAAGTACTGGAGCGCCTATCAAAAATCTAGTATTTTCAGCAAGCTTTTTGGAGTAGGCCTGGGAAATTATCCATTTTATTTGCAAACCAGTTTACCCAGTTTAGAATCCTGGCAGTGGCAACCAGTCCACAATATTTGGCTCAATTTATTTTTTGAAATCGGTCTATTACCCTTATTTTTGATTATAATTCTTTGTTCGAAATTAAGAAATTCAACTGTCCTTTATGAAGCAAAATTGAAAAATACTGGCAATTAATTTCCCCAGGGTTGTAGTCGGAATTAGTTGAGCTTACATAACGAGCTGGATAATCTCAGTATTGTTTAACTGCTCCATAAATATCACAGCAATGTTTAGTGTACCTGCCTACATTCCAGCAATTTCTAGATACACTGTTATTAAATTTTTTATAGACTTAAATATACTAGTTTTGATTGCACAAAATTGAACAATGTTCAATGAAATAAAGCTTTCTTAGATTAGGGTTTGGTTCGTGATAAATTAATTGGATAATTTAATGAGAAGATTTTTATTTCAAACTTAGGTCAATCAAGTCTAGAAATAACTACTTATATTTTCTAACAATTTTTCAATGTCTTTGACTTCTCCAGTTTGCACAACTGTTTTGCTACTTCTGGAGATAGAGTTGAGGGCGTTGAGGTCTGCGTCACCTCCGTAAGCAATGGGAAGTACTAGAATTGGGCTATCGGATTTTTGAGATTCTTCTAGCTTTTTTACTACATCAGCTAGTTTGTATTTGCTACTACTAGTGTCTTGACCGTCAGAGAGCAGAATTATGGCTCTGGTTACACCTTTTTGGCCGTTGCTTGAGTTAAAATCTTCAGTGCTTTGCACTAGGGCGTCGTAGAGGGCCGTACCTCCTGTAGCTATTAGTTCGTTGATTCCGCTTGTGATTTGGCCCTTGCTTGATTCCAAGGATTGAGGCTGAACCAGAACTCTTTGAGAAGAGTCGAAACTACTAAGTCCAACTTCATTTTTTGCAGAGCTTTTGTTTACAAATAGTTGCAGGGCTTTTTTAGCTTGGGCGATTTTGTCACCTGCCATTGATCCTGAAGTATCGATAAGAAGAGTTATTTTTGCCGGTTTTTTGACAAAGTCAAAGTTGAGCTGGATTTGAGAAATTACTTCCCCAGTAGGAATTTTTAGTACTTTTTTTGGTTGGTTTTGATCAACCCCAAACTCTTGAGTGATTGGAGTACCCAACTGGACATTTGGATTAGCTGGCCTAAGGCCGTTTTCTAAATATTTTTGCTGAACATCTGAACTCAAGCTATACTCGATGAAGCTCCTGGCGGCATCTTTTTGTTCTTGACTTACCCAGTCAGCCTCAGGAATAACCATCGGATAATCATGGACTATTGATCCATCTTTTGGGTAGAGCATCACTAGCTTTTCGGGGGGTTTGTTTTGACTTTTCCCTTGATTTACAAATATCAAATCATTTTCAGCCAGCGGCAGCATATCTATGTAGTCAGGTCCTCGACCTAGATAGTCTCTAAATACAACAGTGTTATTGGAATATTGACGAATTAGTTTTTGATAATTTTGAACAGTTTTCTGGGCTTGGTTAGATTTTACTTCGCTCAGACTTAGCTGTTCAGATTGAGGGCTCGTTGCACTATAATATTGGGTTAGGAGCGCTGAAACTGCTGTGGAACTAATCTGAGGGTTTGTAAAACCAAAGTAGATCTGTTTGCGATTAATACTAGAATCGTAGTCTTTCCAGCCATTTGGACTATCAAAAACTTGTTGAATTTCAGCCAAACCAATTTCTTTGTTGGGATTTTTATTTTGGATACTTTTTAGTCTGTTTTCCCAG
>Ga0105044_10005316_pt1 | contig 17731 bp, 9 predicted proteins | sample MAT01_FD_78092 | JGI IMG/M metagenome (GOLD analysis project Ga0105044, IMG submission 78092) | Freshwater microbial communities from Lake Fryxell liftoff mats and glacier meltwater in Antarctica - MAT-01 | ecosystem: Environmental > Aquatic > Freshwater > Ice > Liftoff microbial mat | place...
AACCGGCACCGATGGTGACGCCTGGGAGCACCATGGTTCGAATTCCGAGCCACACGTTGTCGCCGATGAGGATAGGGGCAGACGGCGGTGTTTCGTACCGGCGCTCTGGCTCGAGTCGATGGTACGAGTTGTCTGTCAGGTTACAGAATGGGCCGATCAGGCAGTGTCGCCCGATCCTGATGTGTTGGTGAGCGACGATCGAGGTCCCGAAGTTGATGAACGTCTGTTCGCCGACCTCGAGCGTGCCGCCGGGTCCAGCGACCAACTCCAACGGTGCCTGGCTGCCGTCCAAGCGGACACGCTCGCCAAAGATCATGCTTCCTTGATTGACGACTCGAGCGTGACCCCACAGACGAATGCGCCTTCCGAGTTTGTCCGCATGCCGCAATCGAAGGTGTGCGCGCCCGACCGCCAGAACGTCGGACGAAGCGGACCATACCTGTGCGGAGCGGTTCACGCGGAAAGCTCCTGCGTGTGCAACAGATTGGTCCGGGCCGTCGCGCCGCAGGCGGGCTCCCGGACGATCGCCGCTGCGTTCACGAGATGACGGCCCTGGCCTCTTCACCCGGGAGCAGTGCCCACGTGGTTTCCGGAGTCCCCGAGACCAGTCGGTCAGCCAACTCGACACGCATCATGACCGAATGATCAGTGTTCCCGATTTCGTAACGCCACTCTCCGAACCGTCCTCGAGCGCAGATGCCGTGTTCAGCGCGCCACGGCTGCATCGCCGCGAGCGCGTCATCACGGCCAATCGTCGGAACAGGGTTCGAGTAGGGCACCTGCAAGATTTGATGTCCGACGATCTTGGATTCGGCCTGCTCGGGAGTGAGCAGCTCGGACGCGAGAAATCCGTCGATCGTGCGATCGATGACAGCGTCTGCATCCCCGACCTTGTGGGGTGACGCCGAGATCTCGTGGCCGAGTTCGGCGAGTCGATAGGCGGCGCCGGGACGTGTCGGGCCGGCACCGAGAGTGGCGATCATTTCACTCTTGATGTGGGAGCTCCGTTCTCGATATGCATGCGGTTGTTTCGGTCGACCGTGAATCCGAAGCTCCCACGTATGCCTCGTCATGAAGTACCGGAGCCGGTCGTCGGTGTCCAGCACTGGTCCGAGTGCCCAACCAATTGCGTGCATGGCGCTCTGATCGATGATCGTGAGCCTGAAGTCCGGGTGGTCGTTGGCGAGTACTCCGCGAACGGCCGCTTCGATGCTCCCCTCCCGATTTCTGGTGCAGATCACGACATCGATCCGTTCTTGGGTCTTCGCGCTCATGAGCCTCCTCATCGAATACGTGCCGGGCGGTGGGAATGGTCGCGGACACCATGCGCAGAGGTGCGTTCGGCTGGCTGCCAAGGAACACAAGCTATCCTGCGACGCCTGAAGCCTGCGGTGATGAGAGGAACTTGACGAATCCTGTGGCGCTCGCACAACTTCGAGTCTTCTCGGTGCGGTTGGCGGATCGGTTGAGCTCCTCTGCGACCCGCTGGTTTCACTGTAGGTTCAGGATTCATGACAAGCGTCCTGCGCCGCGTGCTCGAGTATGCAACGACCGTCTGCGGTGGGTTCCATGGTCGGTATCTGGTGGTGTTCGCGTTGTCGCACCTCTTCCCTCGATTCACCGCTGGCACCCTGATTGCCAAGCTGTATTGCTGGGCCGGCTTCACCATCGCTGAGGGTGCGTCGTTCGTTGGGCCAGTGACCGTGCTGAGCGGAACCGCGTTCGAAGAGAACTTGGTGATTGGCAAGCGGGTACTCATTTCGAACAACGTGACCATCAACGTCGATGCAATGGTGTCGGTTGGTGACGATGTCAGCATCGGACCGTTCGTGAAGATTTATACGGCCAGTCACCCGATCGGGCCGGGTTCTCATCGCATGATGTGGCAGATTGCCGCCAAGCCGGTGACGATCGAGCGCGGCGTGTGGATCGGTCTCGGAGCGACAATCTTGCCCGGGGTCGTGCTCGGTTACGGCAGTGTCGTCGGCGCCGGCAGCATCGTCACGTCGAGCGTGCCGCCGAACACCTACGTGGAGGGGAATCCGGCTGCTGTCGTTCGGTCGCTTCCGTGGGGTGACCGCTGACGTTTTCGTCGAACAGACATATCGGCTAGCCTTGCCACGGTTCGACGGAGACCTACAGGCGGAAGGAATTGAGATGGACAGATCAGAGATGGTCGAGATTGTGCTCGACGCAGTTCGTATCGAAATGGAGGCGGTGGCGGAGCCGACGAACTTCTCGGGTGACATCGACGAAGCGACGCCATTGTTGGGGGAAGGTGCGCCGATCGATTCGCTGGGTCTCGTCAGCGTGATCGTGCAGGTCGAGGAGAGCTTGCGGTGCGTTGACGGCATCGATGTCACGCTCGTGGACGAAAAGGCCATGTCGCAACGAAACAGCCCATTCCGATCGGTCGGCGCCCTGTCCACATATGCGATGGAGTGCGCAGCAGCGGCACAGCAGGCGGTCTAGGTTGATGAGCGTCGAGCAGGAAGTCGTGCTGATCACCGGAACCAGAAAGGGCATCGGCAAAGCCCTTGTCGAACACTTCGTGAGCAGGGGAGCGCTGGTCGAAGGCTGTAGTCGCCAGCAGCCTGACTGGGAACTCGAGGGTTATCACCACCATCAAGCGGATGTGCTCGACGAGGTGCAGGTGCGCGCCATGATGCGATCGATTTCAGATCGCCACGGTCGGCTGGACGTCCTCGTGAACAACGCAGGAATCGCATCGATGAATCACTCGCTGCTGATGCCGGTTGAAACGGCGAGCCGCATCCTCGAGACGAATGTGCTCGGAGTGTTCCTCGTCTCGCGAGAGGCAGCAAGACTGATGAAGCGAAACAAGTACGGCAGGATCGTCAACCTCGGCTCGGTTGCCGCCCAGCTGCGAATCGAAGGCGAAGCCATGTATGCCGCTTCGAAGAGCGCCTTGTTGAGCTTCAGCCAGGTGTTTGCCAGAGAGGTCGCACCATACGGGATCACGTGCAACGTCGTTGCTCCGACACCGGTTGAAACCGACCTGATCAAGTCGGTGCCCCAGGACAAGATCGACCGGCTTGTCGCTGCGCTCGCCATCAAGCGGCTTGGCACATTCGACGATGTGTCGAACGCGGTGGAGTTCTTTGCGAGTCCTAGGAGCGATTACATCACCGGACAGGTTCTGTACCTTGGCGGAGCCTAACACATCGGCGGAACTGGCCGAGGACAGCTGAGACTCTTGATGCATTTGGCGTGGCTGTACGAACGCATGGCGCAAGTGGCCGACCGTCCGGCGATCGTGTGGCGTGGTTCATCGACGACGTATGGTGAACTGTTCAACCGTCAGGTTGACTGGGTTCGTCAGCTCGATGAGATCGATGTCCGAGCCGGCGAGGTGATCGCTCTCGTGGGAGACTACTCGCCAGAGGCGTGCGCCGCGTTGCTCGCGCTCGTTGATCGTGGGGTCATCGTCATGCCGTTGACGGCGGCGACTGCGCCACACCACGACGAGTACCTCGACCTCGGGCAGGCACAGCGAGTGCTCAGATTCGCTCCAGATGACTCCTGGCAGAGCGAGGTCCGAAACGTCGACGTGGAGAGTCCGTTGCTCCACGAGCTCATCAACGCGGGGAGCCCTGGTCTGATCATGTTCAGTTCCGGGTCGACTGGCAAGAGCAAGGCGATGGTGCATGACTTCACTCGCGTGCTCAAGAAGTTCGAAGTGCGACGCCAAGCTCTTGTCACGCTGACGTTCCTGCTCTTCGACCACATGGGTGGCCTCAACACGCTGTTCCACACGCTCTCGAACGACGGTACGGTCGTCGCGACGCAGGATCGAGACCCTGAGGTGATCTGTGCACTCGTGCAAGATCATGGTGTCGAACTGCTTCCGGTGTCTCCGACATTCCTGAGCTTGTTGCTACTGTCGGGTGTGCACCGCCGATACGACCTGTCGTCGTTGAAGGTAATTTCGTACGGGTCCGAAGTGATGCCGCAAGCCACGCTGGATCGGCTTCGAGCAGACTTTCCTACGCTCCGACTGCAGCAGACCTATGGATTGTCGGAGACCGGAGCGCTTCGCACGAAATCCCGAGAGGACGGGTCACTGTGGCTCAAAGTCGGCGGCGAAGGTGTCGAAACCAAGGTCGTCGACGACACGCTCTGGATTCGTTCACGTTACGCCATGATGGGATACCTCAATGCTCCCAACCCTTTTGATGAAGATGGTTGGCTGAACACGCAGGACAAGGTGCAGGTCGATGGCGAATACATCAGGATTCTCGGCCGGACGAGCGACATCATCAACGTGGGCGGAAAGAAGGTCTATCCGGCAGAAGTGGAGAGCGCGCTGCTCGAGCTCGAGAACATCGTCGAGGTCACCTGTTTCGGCGAACCGAACGCGATCATGGGGCAGTCTGTTGTGGCGAGGGTCGTGATCGAGCGACCCGAGCCCGTCGTCGACCTGACACGGCGTATTCGTGCCCAGGCGAGCGGGAGCCTCGAGCGCTACAAGGTGCCCGTGCGGATCGAAATCGCCGAACACACGGCGGTCAACGAACGATTCAAGAAGGTCCGCCGATCGAGCCCCGTCGATGAGCCGACGACGCCTCGGGACGGCAGTGTCACATGACCGATCGTCTGTGCGACGTGGTGATTCCCACGCGGAATCGACCGGAGGCCCTCCGCCGCTGTCTGCTCGCCTTGGCCGACCAGACATCCCGGTCGTTCGGCATCATCATTGTCGACGATCACAGCGATGAACCCCTCGACGGCGTCGTCGAGGACGTGCTCGCCGGCGCGACCTTCGGGATCGAACCGACGCTGCTACGACTCGAGCAGCAGTCTGGCCCCGCCAGAGCGCGGAATGCCGGCGTCGACGCGTCATCGGGCAAGTACGTCATCTTCATCGATGACGATGTCGTCGCCGATCGTCATCTCGTCGACATCCATTTGCTGGAGATGGCTGCGACCGAAGACTCCGCCGTCCCAGTCATCACGCGAGGCCCGTTCGTGGAGCCCGTCGATTGGAAGCCGAACGCGTGGAATCTCTGGGAAGCCCGAATGGCGACCCGGGGCACCAACGCCATTCTGCGCGGTGACTACGTGCCGACATGCCAGCAGTTCCACACCGGCAACAACTGCATGTCGGTCGCCTTGTTTCGCGAAGCGGGAGGCTTCGACGAGAGCTACAAGCGGCTCGAAGATGATGAGTTCGGGCTGCGGCTGAACGAGATGGGCTGCACGCTGCGATTTCTTCCCAGCGCGCTGGCCTGGCACTACTCGAATCGCAGCTTGGAAGCCTGGGTGGCAATCCCGCGTGCCTATGCGTTCTACACCGTTCAACTCGACGCCCAGTATCCGAGCCAGCGTTATCTCGAAATCCGAGAAGCCGACCGACGCAGGAGCAACGTGTTGCTCCGAGCGGCCCGAGCATTACTGACCGGCCGCTGGAGGACCCCCTCCGCAGTTGGCTTCGCCGTCGGGGTGGGACGTTTCGCCCACCGACTCAGGCTCACCCCGGTCACGATGGCGGCCATGAGCCTCGCATACGACCTGAGCTACACGGATTCGTTGCGCGAGACGCTGTCGGAGCCCCGGCCGGAGCCGCGGTCGACACGAGGTCCGATCCATTGAGTTCCGGGTCTGAGCCGTCCGACACCGACATTGCCATCATCGGCATGGCCGGCCGCTTCCCGGGAGCCGCTGACGTCGACGATCTGTGGCGACGCGTCGCAGCGGGCGAAGACTGCCTGACAGACCTCGATCGCTCGGCGCTCATCGAGGAGGGAGTCCCGGCTTCGATGGTGGACTCCTCGACGTACGTGAGTCGAGCTGGCGTCATGGATGATGTCGAGGGCTTCGACCACGACTTCTTCGAGATCGGACTTCGCGACGCATCGGTGATGGATCCGCAGCACCGGCACTTCCTCGAGTGTTCGTGGCACGCGCTCGAGTCAGCCGCGGTTGTGCCCGAGCGGTTCGATGGAGCAATCGGCATCTTCGGCGGATGTGGCATGAACACCTACCTGATCAACAATCTGTTGACCAACGGCAAGGTACTGCCGCAGCTGGGATGGTTCCTGCTCCGACACACGGGCAACGACAAGGACTTCTTCACGAACAACGTCGCCTACCGGCTGAACCTTCGCGGCCCAGCGATCAACGTGCAGACGGCCTGCTCCACCTCGTTGGTCGCGGTTCACCTCGCCGTGCAGAGTCTCTTGTCGTTCGAGACCGATCTCGCCCTTGCCGGCGGAGCCACCATCGAAGTCCCGCACCGCCGAGGGTACGAGTATGCCGAGGGAGAGATTCTCGCCCCCGACGGGGTGTGCCGAGCGTTCGACGCCGAGTCGCAAGGAACGGTGCTTGCGAGCGGCGTCGGCGTGGTGGCGATGCGGCGATTGAGCGAGGCCCAAGCGGACGGCGACCCGATTCTTGGAATCATCAAGGGGAGCGCCGTCAACAATGACGGTGCGCGCAAGGTCGGCTTTCTTGCCCCGAGCGTCGACGGGCATGCCGACGTCGTCCGAGAGGCGTTGACTGTCGCCGGAGTTTCGGCCCGCGACATCCAGCTGTTCGAAGCCCACGGAACGGGAACAGCTGTCGGAGATCCGATCGAGGTGGCAGCGGTCAGCGAGGCATTCTCGTCATGGACGACCGACCGAGGCTTCTGCAGGATCACCTCGACCAAGCCCAACATCGGTCACCTCGACACTGCGGCTGGCGTGGCCAGCCTGATCAAGGTGGTTCAAGCCTTGCGCCACCAAACGTTGCCGCCACTCGCCAACCACACGGCCCCAAGTCCGATGATCAACCTCGGAGGGTCACCCTTCTCCATCGGCACGACTGCTGATCCGTGGCCGGGCGGGGCTCCTCGGCGCGCCGGCATCAGTTCGCTCGGGGTCGGCGGAACGAACGTGCACGTCGTGGTCGAGGAGGCCCCCGAGGTCGAGGTCGCCCTGCCCTCGCTGCCCGGGCAGGTGCTGTGTCTCTCGGCGCTGAACGAACAGGCACTCCGCGAGGCGAGCGCTCGATTGGCCGACCACCTCGAGGCCGAGGTGGGCATCGAGCTTGCGGATGTCGCCCACACGCTCGTGACAGGGAGACGACCGATGCGGCACCGGCGGGTGGTGACCGCCACGGATGTCGAAACCGCAGTACGGGTGCTTCGTGAGCCGGACCGGCACCGCAGCAACATCCACGAGGCCCCTGACGGGCCGGTACGACTTGGGTTCATGTTTCCGGGTGGGGGATCTCAGTACGTCGGAATGGCGGCGGGTCTCGATGAACGTTTCGCCACCTTCCACGCGTCGCGCCGAGAGGGGATCAAGCTGGTCTCGGAGATCGGCGGTCCCGACCTCGCAGCAGCGCTGGCCGTGGGCGGTGATCCTGCCGACCTGCGCCCGCCGTCGAAGCAATTGCCTGCGGTGTTCGTCACGTCGGTGGCTCTTGCGCGGCAGTGGATCGAGTTCGGTGCGCAGCCGAGCCTCTTCATCGGCCACAGCCTCGGTGAATACGTCGCTGCGCACCTGGCGGGCGTGATGTCGTACGAGGACGCGCTTTCGGTCGTCGTCGCCAGGTCCGCGCTCATGCAGAAAGCCAGCGGCCAGAACGCCGCAATGTTTGCGGTTCCGCTTCCCGAGGCGGAGTTGCTCGACATCTTGCCCGACTCGCTCTCGCTCGCGGTGATCAACACCGACGACGAGTGCGTCGTCGCCGGCAGGACCGACGACATCACCCGTTTGGCAAGCTTGCTCGAGGAGAGGGGAGACGTCGGGTCGCGCATCCCGCTCGCCGCCGCTGCGCACAGCGCTCTGCTCGATCCGATGCTCGACGACCTTGTGGACTTGATGAGCGCGATTCGGCTCGACGCGCCAACGATTCCGTATCTGTCCAACCTCACCGGGACGTTCATCACCGCCGAGCAAGCGACGAGCCCGCAGTATTGGGCCGATCACACCCGTTCGACCGTGCGATTCGCGGATTGTGTCCGCGCCGCTGTGGGCGACTTGCCGCTCGTGCTCGCCGAGCTGGGCCCTGGCCAGGCCCTTTCTTCATTTGCTCGGCGATCCAATCCTCGCCCGTTGGCAGCGATTCCAACGTTGCGCCATCCGGATCATGACATCGCCGACTCGGCGTTCACGTTGCAGGCGTTCGCACGCCAATGGGCGGCTGGCGTCGACGTGGATCTCGATCAGTTCAGCGGCGACAGATCCCGCCGGTTGCGGCTTCCGACGTATCCGTTCCAGCACAAGCGCTGTTGGATCGAGCCGGGCAATGTGTCCCTCTCGCCGTCCGGCGCCCAACCGGAGGCGATGAGCAAGCGTCCGAACCGAATCGACGATCTGGATCGAGCCTGTTCGATCCCGGCGTGGGTCGAGGCTCCGCCTGCACCGTCACCGAGTTCGAACCGGCGTTGGGTTCTGATCGGTGACCAGGGAGACGGCCTTGTCGACGAACTGGCCGCTGAACTTGCTCGGCGTCAGATGTCCGTCGAGATCCAGCTCAGCGGAGCGCCGATTTCCACTGCTGACGGAGTGTCCGGCGTGGTTCTCGTTGCCCCGTCGGGTCACGACGAGTACGCCGAAGCCTCGCAGCGCTGGTTCGACGATGCCACCTCGGCTGTTGTCGCTCTGGGTTCGGTGGCCAGCAGTGCATGCGTCGTGGCGGTGACTCGTGAAGCGCTCTCGGCAGGAGGCGTTGCCAAACGGCCGGCTGACGCAATGGCTCTCGGTGTTGCGCTGGTGGCCCGACGTGAGTACCCGAGTCTGACCACACGTCTGGTGGATGTCGACGGCTCGGCAAGCATCAGTGGGATCGTCGACGACGTCGTCGCTGACGGCTCGGCCGTCGTGGCTCACCGCGACGGATCGCGTCTGATGCCCGAGGTCCAGCCGACGCTCGTGCCGCTACCCGACGAAGCGCAGTCGGCCATTCGGCACGGCGGAACCTACTTCGTCACGGGTGCACTCGGAGGGGTCGGTCACGTTCTTGCGAGCCATCTCGCCAGGGCGTACGCAGCGAATCTTGTCGTGGTCTCCACGACTCCGATTCCCGAAGGCGGCGAGCAGCAGCGCTGGCTCGCGACCCACGCCTATGACGATCCGACATCTCGGCGCATCCGCCAGCTCGGCGCGTTGACGGCGTTTGGGGCGAAGGTGGAGGTGGTGGTGGCGGACCTCTCCGATCCGATGTCAGTCCGCAGCGCCCTCGACGAAGCCGAGCAGAAGGTCGGCCGCCTGGATGGAGCGGTACACGCAGCTGGACAACTTCACGATTCACTGATCGAGTTCTCGGATCCGGGCGACGAGCAGTCGGTTCTCGGAGCGAAGGCGCACGGGGCGCTGATTCTTGCGGCTGAGCTGCAGCGTCGAGGCTCAGAACTCCTCCTACTGGTCTCCTCGACGAGCACCGTCCTCGCGCCGGCCGGTCAGGTCAGCTACGTCGCGGCCAACTCGGTCTTGGATTCCCTTGCCGGGCGGCACGGTCCCCTGCGCATCGCCACCATCAACTTCGGACTCTGGGCCGAGGTGGGGGTGGCCTCCGAAAGCGCCCGCCGAGCCAGGCTCGGGTTGGGGGCTGGGGAGACGATCGAACACCCCGTGTTCGGCGAACGTCGTAGCGAACGTGACGGTTCGACCGTCCTCGTCGGCAGGGTGGATGTCGGACATCACTGGGTCGTCGATGAGCACCGGACCGCCGGCAACATTGCGGTGTATCCAGGAACGGGTCATCTGCACCTCATGTTGACTGCCGCACAGTTGGCGGGTTTGGACGATGTCCAACTCGTTGACGTCGCGTTACTCTCGCCCCTCATCGTCCAAGACGGTCGTCCCGTGACGATTCGAGCCACCGTCACGTCTGACGGTCTCATCGAGATCTGCAGCGATGGCGGAGGCGGGGCACGCTGGATGCTGCACAGCCAGGCCCGCACCGAACCGATCGCAGTCGACCGACCGGAGTCGGATCCACGTGCTGAGTTCGACGCTCTGGACGACACCGCCGGCGACTTGCTCCGCACGCAGCGCGATCACATGACGTTTGGCCCGCATTGGGACTGCGTGGTCGAGGCTCGGCGAGGTGACGGTGTGGTGATCGCTCGCGTCGCGCTGCCGGAAGCCGTCGCATCAGAAGCGTCTGGATGGAGCCCCCACCCCGCACTGGTCGATGTGTGCACGGCCGCCGGGGTCGCGCTTGCGATCAGCTCTGACTCGGCACTCTACGTACCGGCGGGTTACGAACGGGTATGCCTCGTGGGCCCGCTTCCCCCCGAGGTCGTGGTGCGGGCAACGGAGGCGGCTGGGTCGACCCGCGAGCGCCTTCGCGTCGATCTCACGATCGTGGACGCAGCAGGAGAACTGGTGCTTCAGATCGACGGACTGCAGTTGCTCGCGACATCTGGGGACCAGCTGGTCGACCGCGCTGACGAGTCACCCGTGCGGACAACTGCTCGCGGGGAGACGCTTATCGAACTGGCTGACGACCTTGGACTTCGCCCGGCGGACGGCGCCGAATTGGTCGAGCGGCTGTTGGCCAGTGAACACGATCGAATGATTGGTACGACGATCGCGATCGATGACCTGTTGGAACGTCTGGAAGGGACTGCGGAATCATCGGAGTCGGAGTCCTCGACTGGGGGGGCGGGTTCGCTCGACCAGGCGCTCGAAGCCATGTGGGGCGATCTCTTGGGTCTTGATGCGGTGGGCGCTGACGATGACTTCTTCGATCTCGGAGGGCACTCGCTGATAGCGATTCGCTTGATGACGCGGATCCACGAAGAACTCGGAGTTCGGCTTCAGTTGACGACGATCTTCGACGCACCAACCGTCGCGTCGCTCTGCGCCAGGCTGCGCGAGGATTTTCCGGAGATCGATGGCCGGTTCGTCGATACGGGTGCAGCAGCCGTTAACTCCGAGGCCGGTGGCGCCGCAGGAGCAACGGTGGCAAAACGTTCGGAGATGATGACCCGGCACTTGGTGCCGATCTCGTCGCGCGGCCCAGGCCGTCCGCTGTTCATTGTTCACGGCGCCGGGGGAAATGTGCTGTTTCTGGCGGGCTTGGGACGTGCCCTAGCGCACTCGCGGCCCGTCTTCGCTTTTCAGGCGCACGGCGTCGAAGGAGACGACGTCCCCGATCCCACGGTGGAGGCGATGGCGGCTCGATACGTTTCGGAGCTCGTCGCTCATGGCAAGGGGCCGTACCTGCTCGGCGGGTATTCCGGCGGAGGCATCATTGCGTTGGAGATGGTGCGTCAGCTGGAGCGACTCGGCGAGACCGTCGACGTGGTCGTGCTGTTTGACTCACCGGTCGGCAGGATCTCGCTCGGGCGGTTGGTTCACGCACGCCACCTCGTGCGTAACGTGTTGAAGCACGGACCAGGAATCGTCCTGCCAATCGCCAAGTCACGCCTCCACGCGAGCCGAGTTGGCCGGTACCTGTTCTTCGGAGGGAGTGAGTCGACCGACAAGCTCAGCCACGATCAGAACTACCAGGAAACCATCCAACATGGTTTTCACGACCTGTTCGACCACTTCACCCAGGTCGTTGATGGATACGACGTCGGTTCGTACACGGTCGATGCGGTGCTGATCAAGGCGCAGCTCAGATGGCCACTCATGTCGGGTGACTACGGCTGGGGCACCCACATTGCAGGTCGGCTCGACATGCGTGTCGCACTAGGCGACCACGAGTCGATGTTCCACGGCTCGAATGTCGGGTCGATGGTCGCTGAACTCAGCCCGCTTCTCGATGCGTACGACTGAGCGCTCTTCGAGGTGCTCGGGTCAAGCACCGTCGGGCGGCGATTCGGAGCTTCGGTCTGTGCGGCCCGAGACCGTGCCCACGATCATCGCAAGGTACGCGGCGCCCAACACGAGCACGCCGACAGCGGGGGAGACCTCGTCCTCAAGCTTCTTGAGGAAGACGTACAGCACCCAGGCTGGGTAGTACAAGGCGACTGCGAGCGCAGCAACCTGAACCCACCACACCCACCGTCCCAAGCTGGACGCCAGAATGGCCACCGCCATGACCAAGACCACGAACGCCGACAGCGGCACAAGGCTGGCTCCGGCGTAGCCCCCGTCGACCAGTGTAGAGCTGTCGTCCCCAAGGACGCGAGCCGACCCGGCGGTCGAATGGGCTGGGCCGACATTCCACCGCATCACTGGAAGTAGGACCGACACGCCGAACAGCAAGCAACCCATCAGGGCAAGGGCCTGCATCCTCGGCATCCATCTCGGTGTGCTCGTGGCGCTCGCGGTCTCCGCTTCGACGCCCATCAGCCCCGTCGTCCTTCGAGCATTTTCCGCCGACGAGCGCCGCGATCGACGCCCGTTGGTGTGGCGCTGTTCGGCGACGGTCTGTTCTCATCGGGGTTGTCGAGACGTCTCAGGTAGTCGGCGAACTGTGCGACTGTCGGGTATCTGAAGATGTCGGTGAGAGCGATGGTGAACCCCGTCGACTCTTGCAGACGGCGGAAGACGGCCACAGCGAGCAGTGAGTTGCCGCCGATGTCGAAGAAGTTCTCGGTGCGCCCGACGGCTCGATCCAACTGTTCTGTCCATGCGGCCGCAACGAGCAGCTCGAGGTCGTTCTCGGGTGCGATTGCATCCTCGGCCGCCGGAGCGGCCATCGACGACTGTTCGATGTTGGCAGGGAGGGCTGTGCGATCGACCTTGCCGTTCGGCGTCAACGGCAGGGTGGCGAGCGAGGCGATCACGTCGGGAACCATCACGTCAGGGAGTGCCGACGCGACATGTTGGCGAAGGAGGGTGGCATCGAGATCAGCACCAGCGACGAGCACCACGAATGCAACCAGACGGGCACTGGCGGCATCGCCGCGTGCGACGACGACCGATCGGTCGACGGTGGGGTGGAGGTCGAGCTGGGTCTCCACTTCGCCCAGTTCGATCCGGTGACCCCGAATCTTCACCTGGAAGTCGACGCGACCCGCAAACTCGACCACGCCGCATTCATCGATGCGAGCGAGGTCTCCGGTGGCGTAGAGGCGTCCCAGTCCAGGTCGATCGACGAAGCGCTCGGCGGTGAGGTCGTCTCGCCCGAGGTAGCCTCGGGCGACACCGTCTCCTCCGATGTGCAGCTCACCCAACGCTCCGATTGGCAGTCGTTGACCGTGGGGGTCCAGTATGTGGATCGTCGTGTTTGCGATGGCGTGGCCGATTGGAATGGGACCCTCGATCGGTGCCGCGAGTTCGTGAACCAGCGACCAGATGGTGGTCTCCGTTGGGCCGTACATGTTGGTGAGGCGCCCGGAGAGCGCGCCCCGAAGTTCTCTGCCGAGCTTCTCCGGCAGGGCCTCGCCGCCGACCATGAGGTGCTGGATCGACCCCAGAGCGACCTGATCTCGCGGGTCGGCCATCAGCATGGCTGCAAGCGATGGAGTGCACTGGACATGGGTGACCGAATGCCGCTCGACGAGGTCTGCGAACGCTTCGCTGAGATCGGTGTGAGCTGACTCGTTGGTCATCGTCGCCGAATCGGACGGTTCGAGTGCGGACTGCAGCTCGCCGAGTAGCGGGAGCGATCCGAGGACGTCATCGGTGTCGAGGCCGAAGTCCACGAGGCATGCGATCTCGTCGACGCCCATGCTCGAGAGGGCCAGGGCCATCTCGCTCGCATCGTCGAGGTTCCCGAAGAGGCCGCTCTCGTGCAGGTAGCGCGCAGCGGCCATGGACATCAGCTCGTCCATTTCTGCATCCGACAGCGACTGGAACGCCTCGTCGGCGGATGCGCCTGCCTTGGCAAATGTCGGGAACGCCGATGCCATGTTCTTCAGCAGGCCGGCCGCGCTGCCGAGGTAGCGCTTCATCGGGTCTTCGGCGAGGCGGAGCGAGCGCTCTCTGTCTGGGTCGAGGAAGGTGTGCAGCATCACAGTGACGTGCCCCTCGCCGACGTGTCCGGACGCACACCACGCCTCCCGGTAGACCTCGATGTTGGCCGCGAGCTCGTCGATTGACTGTCCGAGCAGGTGGGTGAGCAGGTTGAGGCCCATCTCGCCGGCCTTCTGAAAGGTCTTTGTCGTGCCAGCGGAAGTCAGCCACAGGGGAAGCTCGGGCTGAATCGGGCGCGGCAGCGTTCTCACATCGACCAATGCCCCGTCTGGCCCGACCATTTGGACGGCGTCGCCTCTCCACAGAGCACGGACCTCGTCGATCCGGCCTTCGAGGTCCTCGCGAGCGGTGGCGTACCCGGTGGGATTGAGGACAAAGTCGTTGGGTTGCCAGCCAGGAGCGAACGAGATGCCGACGCGCCCACCTGAGATGTTGTCGACGACTGACCACTCCTCGGCGACGCGAGCGGACGAATGGAGCGGCAGGACCACGCTTCCCGCTCGAATGTGCACGTGGTTGGTGAGCACGGCGACGGCGGAGGCCAGCACGCTCGGATTCGGGTATGCCCCGCCGAACGCATGGAAGTGACGCTCGGGAAGCCAGATCGCCTCGAATCCGTGCGTGTCTGCGAACTGGGCGCACTCGCGCAGCAGGCGGTATCCATCAGTCGCCTGTGCATCGCCGGCAGCGAAGAAGAACAAGCTGAGTGACGTCGGCCTCGACCGGGCCTGGAGCGCGTCGATCGCCGACACCGGTGCGTGGGGCGACGTGATTCCGTGCTTCTGAATCACCACGTGGAAGCCACGTGTGACCGTCCACAGCAACTCGAGGACGGAGATGTCGAAGGACAGACTGGTGACGGCCAGCCAGGTGCCGGGCTGCTCGTGGTCGATGACGTCGTCCATGGCGGCAAAGAAGTTCACGACGTTTCGATGCTCCAGCATCACGCCTTTGGGTCGACCCGTGGACCCAGAGGTGTAGATCACGTAGGCGAGGTCGTCGGGACTGTGCTCCGGCGTCGGCGGTGCGTGTCGCTGTGGCTCTGTCGCCTGCCCTGGCGTCACGACAGCAACGCCGCGTGCGCTGAGTCGGGCAGCAGTGTCGTCACGCCCGACAAGGACGGTGAGGCCCGAATCGCTCACCATGTGCGCCAGGCGGTCCTCGGGGTAGCTGGGGTCGAGCGGAACGTACGCGGCACCCAGTGACAGCACGGCGAGCACTGCGACGAGGAGGTCGACATCCCGGTCGAGTGCGATCCCGATCAAGCTCCCGCGTTCGGCGCCGACGGCTCGCAACTCGGTCGCGAACACGTCCACAGCCGACTGCAGTTCGCCATAGGTGAGGGTCGTGGCGGCGCAGCTCACGGCCGGAAGGTTCGGGGTGGCAGCAGCCTGCATCCGGAACTGGCCATCGACCGTGACTCTTCGGTCGAACGGCCGTGCGGTGTCGTTCCACTGATCAAACAGTTGGCGCTCTTCGTCGCCGACGACGTCGAGTTCGACGATCGGATCGGTCGGTCGTTGCATCGCATCACTGAGTAAGGCCGTCAGCTGCGCGGCGCAACGTCGGGCGACCTCAGGAGCGACGGAATCTCGGATTCGCAGGTTCAGGGCTCCTCCCGTTGGCGGAATCACCGCGTCGACCAACGAGTTTGCCGGCGCCGCGCGATCGGCGGTTCCAATGGTCACAGACAACGCTGGATCGATCGATAGGTGACGGGTGTCAGGATTCCGCGCGATCAAGTCACTCAGGAATGGCCCACGTTCCGACGACAGTTGGAACTCGGTCCTGACCGCCTCTCGGGCGGAGGCCCAGTCGAGGTGGTCGCCAAGCGAGAACCTCCCCAACGGTCGACGACCGAGAACGCCGAGCGAAGCGAGACTGGAACCCACCTCCTCATCAGAGAATCCAAACCATGTTGTCGGGGTGCCAGAGGTGCGACTCCACCACACGAGCACGCCCGTAGCGATGTCGGTCGACGCCATGCCGCTGGCGATGGGAATCTCGAGATCGAGCCAGCCCCCCTGGGCGGCCCCCTGCAGGTGGGTCGGTTCGGATCGCTCGAATTGCATGAGCCGGGAGGTCCAGAACGTCTCGCTGCGGGCAAGTTCCTCGTCGGACTGGACAAGTGTTTCGACGAGGACGAGGCTCGGCGACTCGAGGGTGTCGCCGATGCTCCGATGGACGTCGTCGAGGTCGACGGCGTCTCCGGTGAGCGTGGTTGCGCCCGTCACGACGAGATCACCATCGATGGTGGCGATGCGAACGCCGTCCTCGGAACGTGAGACGGTTCCCATCGGCTGGCCGTTGGATGGCACCGCCTCGCATGTGCTGACAACAAGGGCGCTGTCGGCGAGGACCAGTCGCACCGTGCCGACGCGATTGCGGATGCGGGGTCCGAGATCCAGGGAGCGCACGGAGCGCGCCAGTTCGATCGCCGGCTTGGACGGATCGAGAAATGCGAGTGGCCGCTGATAGCGCCCGAACCACTCACCGACGCGGTTCGGCTGTTGGTCGAATCCGCGGTCGTTCTCGCCGAGAAGAGAAAGAACTCGCGGAAAGCTCGTCAGTCCCTCCTCGTAGCAACGTGCGTTGAGAGAGAACGCCGTCTCCGCTGGTGAGATGTCGAAACGCTCGGAGTACACGACATCGCCGGCGTCGACATCAGGTGTCATCGTGTGCCAGGTGATCGCATGTTCGTTCTCGCCGTTGAACAGGGCCCACGTTGTGACTGCGAGCCCGGCATAATCGGGGAGGGGCCCGTCATGGAAGTTGATGGCCAGGTCGACATGCGCCAGCAGTTCCGCCGGCAACACGAACTCATTGGCGATGCTGAACAAGACATCGACGTGGTCGGCCGCCAGGAATTCCTGGAGCCCGGCCGGGTCGATCGAGTTGAAGTCGTCCTGGGTGGCTCGTTCGCGGATCTGGTCGAAGCGCGATGCGACGACTGCGACGCGATGGCCGGCGGAGCGTGCGATCGATGCGCACTGGAGCACCAGGTACTCGTCGCCGATGAATGCAATGGAGGCTGGCGGCGCGATCACGAGCATCGCACCTGATCGTCGAGACACTCGGCAAGGTCGCGAATGCACTGCACACGTGCAGAGTTGTCGGATGTGGTCATCACTTGGCCTCCATGGTTGCCGTACCGGAATTCTCCATCATTGACCGCGATGTTGCAGAACCCTCTGGATCCATTATCGGCCAGAACGGTCGCGAGATTGAACAAGTATTGCGTTCGCACTGCGCTCAGATCACCGCCGTACTGGCCTCCCAGCGGACCAACCGGATGCGTGGGCGCAGCAGTGCAACCTAGCCCCAATGCCGTTAAGTGTAGAACTACAGGGGTGTAGTTTGGGTAAATGGCTCGTGCTGGTTAGGTCAAGGTGGTGTCGGATCGGCGGTTGTCGGATCTAGTGTCGGTGGGGTTGTTGACGAGGGTGTTCCCACCGGATCTGGTTGATGAGGTGATTGCGGAGTGTGGTCGCACCGAGCAGCGGCATCGGTCGTTACCCCGGGTTCCGCAGTTGATGGGCACACGTTGACACTGTTTTCGGGGTGTGAGCTGGCCTGATGCGCCGTTTCGTCGTTCGGGGGCGTGTGTCCACGCGCTGAACCCACTGCTTGGAGGGTGTTTTGCCTGCTCAGGTGTGGTGGAGATGGGTGACTCGGGGTGGTGCAGCCACGCCGCAGGCGTCAACAATGCCCTGCTGAATCTCGGTGAGCGGTGTGGTCTGGGTGACAGTCCCTGTGAGGGTGATGGTGTGGATACGACCCATCTCGATCGCGATGCGCCGCCACGTGAGGCCGGTGCGTCGCTCGGCGACGCGGATCAATAGCAGTGCGAGCCAGCAGAGCAGCATGTGGGCGCGGATGCGGGGTTCGATGCGGTGATAAAC
>Ga0105044_10005320_pt1 | contig 17726 bp, 15 predicted proteins | sample MAT01_FD_78092 | JGI IMG/M metagenome (GOLD analysis project Ga0105044, IMG submission 78092) | Freshwater microbial communities from Lake Fryxell liftoff mats and glacier meltwater in Antarctica - MAT-01 | ecosystem: Environmental > Aquatic > Freshwater > Ice > Liftoff microbial mat | place...
CACGAAGATATGGTAATATAAGAATGTTGGATGTGACATTTCAACTTAATTTCCAACACGACATTTCAACTTAACGCTGACAGTAATTTATAGGTTATGCCACTAATTGTGATAGGCCCTTCAACTCAATAGCTGAGCGTCGTTCCTCAAAGAGGAGGAATTCCTGTAAATAAATGGATGTTTTTTTGAGTATATTCAACTTAAACGTGTACTAACAGTAACAATTCTCAATTTTTCGTATTAGGTTCTTACGAGTGACCGATTTAATCCTAGGATAGAAATGTGGCGACTCAGAATTGTCAAATAAGAGGAAAATATCTTCCTCTTTAAAAACTAAGAATTGCAGAACCAATACGTATGTGGTGGATCTAAATTGGTTATAAAAAGTTACACATCTCAAATGTAAACTTTTATACCGAAGCAGTTTGTTTTTTATACTCATTTGACATGGCGTCAGATAGCTTGGTTGTGAATTCCACTAATTTGAGATTGAAAGGTTTTTTTGTAAGCATCTTTAATTGCTCTTTTCCAATTTTTTGATAGAGTTTTAACATTTTCTTATGGTCTTCGGAAAGTTTGCTTGGCTTTGTGTAGATGTCAGTAATATTTTTTACCCAATCGTTCATGGTATTAAAGGTTGTCTCGGAACTAACAAAAAGACGACTTGTTTGATTAACGAGACTTTTTTTATTAACATAAACGATTTTACCACCATTAGCTTCAATTTTAACGCTAAAGCCCAATAGTGCCAATATTTTCCCTACAAAGTTTGTGTATACTTTGAACGAAGTCGCTTTTAAAGGTTTTTTTGTCAGATCAGAGCCCTCACAAAAAAACTTTGCCATATCATCGCTGTAGTTATGTAAAGCAAAAGCTCTGCTGTTTTGAATTATAATTAAATCAGACATGTTTCTCCTAAAATTATCGGATAAAAATTTTTGACTTGTTTAACACTAGATCAATTTAATTTTAAAGTAAAAGCATTTATAATAAAGGTATAATTTTTAATAATTTGCAAAAGATGAGTAGGAAAAAGGTAGACGACTAATTCGTTCTAATTGATATAGAAGAGGAGACAGAAGCAAGCAGAAACTACGGATATGGAGTTGGGAATGCAAAATTATACAATGGTGATGTTTGGGGAAGCTGAGCGCGGTGAGTTTCGCACCGCTTACTACTGTAAAACCCTTCCAGAGCTGGTACAATATCTTGGTAATCCTCCCCCAGAAAGTAGAGGATTGCATTTTGCTGTGCAAGCCTTACTTTATGAACGCGATCTGGTTTTTTTTCGCGTCAAGGAAGAAGGGTTTAGTTCCCAAGATTATTTTTGGGGACTTCATCTATTAGAAAATCAAGAAACTATTTCCCAAATCGATGCGATATGCATTCCTGGTGTTGGGGATGCAGAGATCATCAATGCTCTTACTCCCTTATGCTTTATACATCATAGCATCTTGGTATTGACCGAAGCTGACTTATGCGATTATTTACTCGCATAGCCAAAGGCATAATTGATAGAAACAGGAATGGAGAAATACATCTTTTAATTATCGAATAATTTTCTGGCGTTAGGCAGCCATGTTTCAGCTTGGATTGTTGTGTCCGGACCATGTCCCGGATAGACTTGAGTAGTTGCCGGCAGTTTGCATAGTTTATCTAACGATCCCCACATTTTATCTGGCTGACTGGTTGGAAAAGAGATATTGCCAATAGAGCCTTTGAAGAGAGTGTCGCCGGAAATGAGAAGATTTTCCGTTGGACAATACAAGCAGATGCTTCCCGGAGAATGTCCTGGTGTATGAATCACCGTAAATTGCAATTGACCAATCGATAAAGATTGCCCATCTTGCAAAAGCAAATCGGGGATCACCCCTGGAAAAGAGATCCAACAAGGCAGCTGATCGCTTCCTGGTTTTTCTAAATTTGGGGCATCTAATGTGTGGACAGCTACGGGAATGTGATATTTATTTGCTAAAAGAGAAACTTCGGCAATATGATCCCAATGAGAATGAGTTAACCAGATGCATTTTGGGGTGAGTTTTTTGCTCTCTAAATAATCAATAAGAGAAGCTGCACTATTGACTCCAGGGTCAATGAGGGCTGCTTGAGAAGTAGCCGGACAACTGACGGCGTATGCGTTAGTTTCAAAAGGGCCTGAGGGGAAAACTGAAATATCCATTGCACTGGAGAGGAATCGAACCTCTAACCGCCCGGTTCGTAGCCGGGTACTCTATCCAATTGAGCTACCAGTGCAGAAAAAACGATTTTGCCTTAAATGGAGTGTTTTTTTCAAGTCAAAATTCAATCTTCTACCTAAATTGTTCTAATCATCTACTAAACTGTATTTCAAGAGAAGAAATCCCAATATACTTAATTGTCTATCCGATGTTATGATCGAAGGTATTTTATCATTCTAGTTGGTCTATTAGCTTCATGTCAAAACTTCTTCCTTCAATTATTGTTCCCCGTGAAGCAGCTTTTCTTGCTGTGCTGGCTTTTTTAAAAGAAGGCACATTTATTAAAGAGACGCTGGAGAAATGGCAGCGTACCAATCATCCTTCCAGAATGGATTTTAATTTAGCGTTAGATATTGCTTCTGGGACTGTTCGTAGGGGGCTTTCGCTAGATTATATTGCAAAGAAAATTGCTAACCGTGCCACGCTTTCTTTAAAAGTGAAAGAAAGAGCCCTTTTAAGAACTGCTTTATACCAGGCTGTGTTTCGAAAAGATATCCCGTTGTATGCTATTGGGCAAGAGGCCGGAGTTTTATCTAAAAAGTATTGCCACGCTGTGTTTTCGGGATTTTTAAATGCACTCATCAGAAAACTTGGCGATGGGGTTCCTGAATTACCTGCCGAAAAATCAGTTAGTGCACTTAGCATTCATTATTCGTATCCCATTCTATTAGTTGAGTATTTTCTTGAGATTTTTGGAATTGAAAAGACGATAGAGTTGCTTCGCTTAGGAAATCATCCACCCAAAATCATGGTGCGCATCAGATCTCTCGAGATGGAAGAAGATAAGTTTGAATTGATTCCTGGTGTTCCTCCTGCGATGCGCCATTTAAAGGATACTCAATGGCTATCCACAATTGCGGAATTTTCAAATTTTTATATACAAAACGCCTCCCCATTTCTTTTGATGACCCATTTATCCCAGGAAATTTTTCAAAAGCCAAACTCGATCTTAGACTTATGTGCGTCGCCTGGAGGTAAAACACTTTTAGTGCATGATCTTTTTCCAGGGGCAAAGCTGTTTGCCAATGATATTTCTGAACAAAAAATGAAAAAATTAAGCCAGAACTGCCAAAAATATCACTTAGATGCGTCTTTAAGCTGTTGTAAAGGTGAGGATTTTGTTTCTGAGCAATTGTTTGACTTGATCATGGTGGATGCTCCTTGCAGCAATACTGGAGTGCTTTCTAAGCGTCCTGAAGCCCGATGGAGATTTTCACCAGAAACTTTTAAAGACCTTGAAGAGACCCAGCTCAAATTGCTTGGTCATGCAGTCACTCTTTTAAGCCCGCAGGGAGAAATCTGGTATCTTACCTGCAGTATCTTGGATTTTGAAAATGAAAAGCTCATTCAGCAAGTGTGCCAAAAATATGATCTTCAGGTTCGAACCCAATTGACTATCTATCCTTCAGAAGCAGGTTTGGATGGGGGATTTGCGTGCGCTCTTCAAAGGAGATAAAAAACGGCAGCCATAAGGAGCGTTGGCACCAGGGCGCCGCAAAAAAGTTTAAAAGTTGAAATTCCATCTTCAAAATTTTTCGCTAAAATAGCTTGCCCCAAGGGGTTTGGCGCATTAGCAATCACCGTTAAGCCCCCTCCAATTACCCCTCCAGCCATAACGGCATATTTCATTTGATCGTTAAAATTCGGAATTAAAGTAGCTAAAAAAGTGACGCCGGCATTGTCATTAAAAGCTGTCAACACGATCGATAGACCCATTAAAAGCTCATTAGTTGCTGATCCCAACAGAGGGGCGATCCACCAGGCTTGCAACGTGCCGTGGATAACTAATCCCGCTAAAAAAAAACCGACTAATATAGGGGTTTTTAATTCTAATTCCCATTGAAAGGATTGCGTTGCCTGGTAAAAGCCTAAAAATAGTAGAAAAGAACCAATAAATATAACGGGATAGTGCGAATTAAAAACAACCCACGCAAGTAAGAAAACGTGCGTAAAGCTAATCCACAAAGGGATCGCATTCTCGTCTTTTCCCTCGGCCTCTGGTTGGTTCAGTCGTTTTTCTTCTAAAGCTGCAAATTCATCTCTGAAATACAAATAATACACCATATTAGCCATTAGAATTCCAATAAAAGCCTTCCAGCCAAACTGAGTAAGCATGTGATGGCTGCTCCAATCCCAAACTTTGCTAACCATTAGGACTGGAGGTGCGGCAAAATTCGTGAAAACCCCACCCACTGAAATATTTGTAAAAAGGAGTCCAAGGGTAGAGTATGCGAGCCTTTGGGAAGGGGCAAAACGGTAAAATTGCTTCGCAAGCAGCAGAGCTGAGATGGTCATGGCTCCGGGTTCAGTGATAAAAGATCCTGAAATGGGGCCTAGAGTTAAGATAACCCACCACCAGGATTGCACAGAACCATTTCCACTTTTAGCGATAAATTTTAAACATTTCTCGGCCAATTTAATAATAGGTTTGGTGGAAGTTATCCCCATAATAACGACGACAAATAAAGGCTCGACATAGCTAATTTTTTCAAGATATTCGACTACCGTGCCCCACGAATACATGTAGGTCATTGCCAAAATAAGCGGAATGACCCAAATGCCAAAAACAACTTCCACTTCCCCTAGAAAGCGAAAAATTTCGATTTTAAATTCTTCGAAAGGTTCATGTGAAGTAGATTTTAAAAGAGACAGGCGATTCGCAATCTCTGTGAATTTATGTGCAAAAAAAGTGTGTGCAATGGCGCAGGCAAATAAAATAAAAGAGACTGCATTGAAAGGCTGTATCTGAATGCGGTTAATTAGTTTTCCCCAGACGTGAGGGATGAAGGCATCCTGATACGATTCAATTGAAAGAATGAGGGGGGTATTTGCAGTGAAATGCAGCATCCCGCTGAATACAAAGTAAATGATTTCGACCAGGCATGCCGCCAAAATACAACTTAAGAGAAAAGCAAATATGGACTTGGAAGAAAAATCTAAAAATCTTTTTTTAGGCTGGCTTACGAAGGATTGTTCGTCCATTGCTTCAATGTAACTTCTGTGTATTTTTGTTTTTAAAGATATAAAAACAGAATTTCACATGCACTTTTAAATGTAAAAACAATTCTGGTAATAAGACTTATCTTCCGATGGGAGCAGGTAAATCAATCTGATTATAACCAAGAGGTGGCAAGACAAAGACGATGGAAAGGTCATCCATATTTTCGACTGTAGGAAGAGCATCTAATTCGTAATAATAATCCCCTTCTTTTAAAGGATGAATGTAGGTAATTTTGGCAGCATTTAATCCTTCGGGAAAAAGGCCATCCATTCCTGTTGTGACAAGTAAATCGCCTACTTTGACTAATGGAGGTGCTGTGAAAGAAGCCTTTTGGGAAAGTGGAAGATTTTCTGGAATGCCCGTTCTAAGATCGCGAGCAGGCCCTTCACTATCTGCAAAATCATAATTAAATCCTACACCTCGCAGTAAGGGCACTTGAGATCTCCATGCAGAACGGCAGCAGCCTTTAAGCTCCCCTTTAGCTAAAACTAAATGAGGGGCATCTTCTTGTTTGAGCTTATCTTTGAAGTTTTCTAAATGAGTTTTAAATTCCCTCTGTGATTGAAAATCTTTTAAAAGTGGGGCCTGCAAGGAATCAATAATGTTTTCGAGATGAGCTAGTAAAAATTTTTTTTGGCAGTTTCCTCGATGCACGCGTACCGAAGGTGAAAGCCCAGGATCGCTGATCAGCTTAACTCGCGATTGTTTTTTGCCGACATAATCAATAATTCCCAGCACAGAAGTTCCTAAAGTCACTGGACTATTTTTGGCTATATACAGAAACCCAAGTTCTTTATTTTTTTCTTCACCTACATCTAGCCATAAGGAATTATGCCACGAGGAGGGGGATCGAAAGATGACTTTGGCTGAGATGCCTTGAAATTCGGTCGATTCAGCAGACATGTGCTCAGGGACATGGCTTTTGGATTTTGCATTGAGATGATGTTCAATTAATTTTAGTCGATTCACTTCTAAATGCAGCAGCTGATTTTCTAATTGCAAGCTTTGGATTTGTTCGGTTAAAAATTCTTGGTTTGCATGGTTGTGAAAAAAATCCCTAGAAAATAAGGAGGCTACCCAAATCCTACTTTGCGTCATATTTTTCCACGAAGGAGCCAAAAAAGAGGCGGCAGACCCTCTTAATTTTTCAGCTCCTTGCTGAGGGATACTCATGAGTAGAAGTAAGCATCCAAAAACTAAAAGATAGGAACGAGTTAGTTTATGTCTCATGTGTAGCTAATACTTTACTGATAGAATCCACCACATAATCGATATTCGATTGATTTAACCCAGCAATATTTATGCGGCCATTTAAAGGAGTGTAAATCCCGAATTTTTCTCGCAAGAGCAAAACGAGCTTTTCATTAAGTCCTGAGAAGGAAAACATGCCAGCTTGATCATTGATGAAGCTGAAATCGATCGGGGTCTGCAAGGCATGGAGGCCAGTCACAAAATTTTGCCGCATGTCGATGATGCGGCGGCGCATTTGCCGCAATTCATTTTCCCATTCGATACGTAAAGATTCAGATTCTAAAATGGATGTCACAATTTGCGCACCATGAATAGGCGGCATGGAATAATTGCTGCGGATGAGTTGTTTAACAAAACTTCTGACATTGGCTGAGGTGGCTTGATCGTTTGAGATAATCGCTAAGGAGCCGACTCGTTCTCCGTACAACCCAAAATTTTTTGAAAACGAATTGGCTACTAGCATCTCGTGCCCATCGGCTACAAAAAGACGGATAGCTGCGGCGTCGGTTTCTAAATCTTCTGCAAAGCCTTGGTAGGCTAGATCAATAAAAGGAATTAACCCTTGTTCTTTAACGAGATGACTTATTTCTTGCCATTGGGCCGGAGAAGGGTCTACTCCGGTAGGATTGTGGCAACATCCATGTAAGACAATTAAACTGCCCTTGGGCATCGCTTGAATAGCTTTGGCCATCGATGCTATGTCTAGGCTGTGGGTTAATTCATCGTAATAGGGATAAACTGAAACATTCAGGCCAGCAAAGGTAAAAATTTGATTGTGGTTAGGCCAGGTAGGGTTAGACAAAAACACATTTTTGGAACATTTTTGACTGACTAGTTCGGCCCCGATTCTTAGTGCCCCTGTGCCTCCAACTGTTTGAATTCCTACAAGTCGTCCATCACTCAAGATGGGGTGGTCTCTTCCAAACACCAAGCCCATCGAAGCATGAATAAAGTCAGGAAGCCCCTCCATCGGAGGGTATTCCTTATTTAAGCGTTTTTCCAGCAGTCTTTGTTCGGCCTTGTGAACTGAAGGTAGGATGACAGGGTTACCTTCAGAATCTTTATAGGCCCCAATCCCTAGATTGACCTTTTGCGGGTGTTGATCCTTCGCAAAAAGAATATTTAATCCAAAAATGGGGTCATCGGGCAGTAAACTGATTTGGTTCCACATTAGAGGTTCTCGTCATCTTTGTATTGACCGCAGCATTTTTTGTACTTTTTCCCGCTTCCACAGGGGCATATGTCGTTGCGGCCAACTTGCGGACCTTGAGCAACAACTGGTTGCTCGATGAGTGTCGGTTCAGCGACAGGAGCGACAGGTGCTCCTGGGCCTGCTTGCGGCGGTCTGACTTCCAGACCGGCAAAGAGTGAACGATTAGTTTCCAATTGCAATCCAGCTAGCAAATCCTGGAGAGAAACCTGTCTGGTGATGATTTCAAAACGGAAAAGGGCATGAGCAATTTCATCGCGCAGATTTTTGCCAAACTCATCAAAACAGCTGAAGGCTTCGTGCTTGAATTCGAGTAATGGATCGCGCTGTCCAACGGCTCTTAGAGAGACTTCTGAACGTAAATGATCCATTGTCAACAAATGCTCTTGCCAAAGGCGGTCATTTTTTCTGATCATTAGGTTGCGGATAGCTTCCTGAGCAGGTTTTTTGGGAGCTTGATTCGAAGTTTGGTCGGTATGGGCGACTTTGCTATTTTCACGATTAAGTTTTTCGTGGAAAGCTTCGATCACTTTCTCTGCTGCCATTTTTTCATAATCAGCAGTATCTAAGAGGTCATCATCAAAGTAGCTTTCATCGAAACTAACAGGAAAATGCCCGATGAGCCATTGGCGATAACCTTCAGGATCCCAAGCACCTTCTTCTGAGCGATTTTTAAAAAACTTTTCCGCATTCATTTGGCAAACATCATTTAAGACTTCGACAGCAATTTCTTCTGGACGATCTGTGTGGAGAATATCATTGCGGAAGGCATAAACTTCGTGTCGTTGCTTGTTCATGACATCGTCATATTCCAGCGTATGTTTACGGATCGTGTAGTTGCGTTGTTCGACTCTTTTTTGAGCTGTTTCAATCGACTTGTTTAGGATCGAGGCAGAAATGGGCTCTCCCTCGGGTGGACGAAATTTTTGTAGAATACCTGTCAATCGCGGCGATGCAAAAAGGCGCAAGAGGGCATCTTCAAAGGAAACATAGAATTTAGAAGTTCCTGGGTCGCCTTGGCGCGCGCAACGTCCGCGTAGCTGTCTATCAATACGTCGGGATTGGTGCCTGGTTGTTCCCAGTACGTACAATCCGCCGAGTTGAGCGACTCCCGGTGCGAGCTTAATGTCTGTGCCTCTGCCCGCCATGTTGGTAGCGATTGTAATCGCGCCTTTTTCACCGGCATGGGCAATAATTTCAGCTTCCCGATCATTTTGTTTAGCATTTAACACTGTATGTGGAAGCTTATTTTGCTTAAAGATACGTGAAAGTTTTTCAGAAACTTCTACAGATTCAGTTCCGATCAAAATGGGACGTCCTTGCTGGTGAACATCATTGACTTCTTTGAGAATGGCATTATACTTTTCTCTTTCGGTCATGTAGATTTCGTCATTAAAATCTTTGCGTACACACTTGCGGTGGGTGGGAATTTCTAAAACTTCTAAGCCATAGATCTGTTTAAATTCACCCGCTTCGGTCGTGGCCGTGCCTGTCATCCCTGCCAATTTTTTGTACATACGGAAGAAATTCTGCAATGTAACTGTGGCGTAGGTTTGCGTTTCTTTTTGGATGGAGACAGCTTCCTTGGCTTCAATGGCTTGGTGGAGGCCATCTGAAAAACGTCTGCCCGGTTGCGGTCGGCCAGTATGTTCGTCGATGATGACGATTTTGCCTTCCTGCACGATATAATCGTTATCTCGTTCCATCAACAAATGAGCGCGTAGAAGCTGACGTAGATTATGCGCGAGTTCTTTGCGTTTGGCGTCTTGCTCTTGGACAGCGAGCTTTTTTTCCATCTTTGCATTTGTGTCTAAAGAAGGATCTTCATCAATGAGCAAGTATTCATGGCTAAGGTCGAGCATAATGAAGTCATTTGCTGAGCCAATTTCTCCTGAAGACTGCTGCCAGCCGGAGATCCCTTTATCTGTGAGTTCGTATTCGCTACTTTTCTCATCGATGACCATGAAAAGCTCAGCTAAAGCCTGGGCTTTTTCTTCTTTGTTGGTATCTCCATAGTAGTAAAGATCCCATTTGTCGATAGCGGCGCGAAGATCGGGATCTTCTTTAACGCGTTTGAGGATTTTATTATGGGGAGTGCCTTTGCCTACAAGCCAGAGCTTGCGCAAGGCTTCTTGGTACTGTTCTTCTTCTTTTTTGTCTCTTTTTGGACGGACATGTCCTTCTGCATCAGATAAACTCTCGAGTGTTTTACGGGCTTCGCTTGCTAAACGGTTGCAAAGGTCTCTTTGCATTCTTACAAGTTCTGAAGCGCCTGCTTTGAGTTCGTCGTACATTTGACGGCTGACAGGTACAGGACCGGAAATGATAAGGGGGGTACGAGCCTCATCGATTAAAATGGAGTCTACTTCGTCGATAATCGCAAAATAGTAACCCCGTTGCACTTGTTCGGCCTTTGAAGCGGCCATTGAATTATCGCGCAGATAATCGAAACCAAATTCAGAAGCTGTGCCATAAACAATATCAGCTTCATACATTTTTTTGCGTTCATCGGTAGAAACATCATTGGTAATGGATGCAGTGGTGAGGCCTAGCCAGCGAAAGATTGTGCCAATCCATTCGCAGTCTCTTTTGGCGAGATAGTCATTAACGGTGACTAGGTGAACGGATTTGCCCGTTAGCGCATTTAAGTATAGGGGCATAGCAGCTGTGAGGGTTTTACCTTCACCAGTCATCATTTCAGCAATGCATCCATGATGTAAAGCGATACCACCGACAATTTGAACATCATAAGGAACCATATCCCACTTCTGGTCGTATCCAGAGACGTGAATATCAGTGCCGCAAAGGCGGCGGCAGGCATTTTTTACAACTGCATAGGCTTCAGGAAGCAATTGATCGACCGTTTCACCATCAGCAATACGCTTGCGGAATTCATCAGTTTTAGCGCGCAAAGCTTGGTCATCAAGCGCGGTGAATTTTTTATCCCATTCATTAACTTTTTCAACACTCTTGAAGTATTTTTTGACTAATCGATCTTGGGCCGTGCCGAAAATTTTTTTGAGGAATCCAAACATGTTTTTTTCTCTCTGTAGATGAGAACGTTAAGTAAAATAATTCTCATGTATTAGTTAATGATAAATTTTACGTCAGTTGTGTTTTTTATTCAAGTTCTATAGCCAGAGGGGTGAGATTAAATGCCTGATTGAACAATATCGTGCATTTTAATCAATCCCAGGACACGATGGCCTTCATCTAATACAGCTAAAACCGTGATTGGGCGCTTTTGATCCGCTTCCATGGCGCGGACTGCTTCAAAGGCTAGGACATCAGAGGTGATCCATTTAGGCTCTTTGGACATAATTTGGGAGATTGGCGTTTCAAAAAGATCTGCTCCTTTCACTTGTAAAGCTCTCCTTAAATCTCCATCTGTAAAAATTCCCTTTAAAACTTGCTGATGATCGACAACGAGCACACATCCACATTTTTTATCGGAGAGCTCCACAAGAATATCTTTTAGCTTGTCTTGAGGAAAACATAAAGGAATATCGGTTCCTTTCAGCATTAAATCTTTTACTTTCATCACAATTTTTTTACCAATAGCTCCAGCAGGGTGATTTAAAGCGTACTCATCTTTGGTAAAATTCTTGGATTTCATTAAAGCTACCGCTAAAGCATCGCCGAAAATGAGCTGGATGGTGGTGGATGTCGTGGGAACAATGTCAAAAGGGCAAAGTTCTTTTTTTAAAGGAAGTTCGATAAAAAAATCGCTCGCTTTGCTTAAGCGGCTTTTTGGATTTGAAGCTATGCCGATAATCAGAATCCCTTTATTTCTCAAATAGGGGATCAGATTTAGTGCCTCTTCACTTTCGCCGCTTTTACTATAGATCACAAAAATATCCCCTGGGTTCACAATGCCTATGTCTCCATGAAGAGCATCTGTTGGGGAGATAAATAAAGCTTTAGTCCCTGTTGATGTGAAAGTTACGGCAACTTTTTTGGCGATATAGCCGCTTTTTCCGACCCCTGTAAAAAAGATGGTGCCTTGGCATTCTTGAAAAACTTTAAGGATTTTATCAGCCTTAGAGAGATCCAAATGTTCAAAAAAGAAGTCGATATAGCTTTTGGAATTCAAAAGGATTTCTTGAAGCATTCTTTTTGTTCCTGGTTTAAGAGTAGAGCTTGGATATTAATTTAAAAAAGTATTAGTCTCAAGATTGTTTTTATACCAATTATAATACACGCAGAGGAGAAAAAAATGGCACAAGAAAGAATTCCCATTACAGTTGCGGAGGGAGACGGCATCGGACCTGAAATTATGCAGGCCGTTTTACATATTCTAGAAGCTGCAAAAGCTCCTCTGGATATTATTAAAGTGGAGATAGGAGAAAAAGTTTACCACAAAGGAGAGCCCACTGGCATTGAAGCTAAAACTTGGGATATTATCCGAGAAACTAAAGCATTTCTTAAAGCACCCATTACGACACCGCAGGGAGGGGGATTTAAAAGCTTAAACGTGACAATTCGAACCACCCTTGGATTGTATGCCAATATCCGTCCTTGCGTCTCTTATGCCCCTTTTGTACAAACTAAACATCCATTAATGGACGTAGTTATAGTCAGAGAAAATGAAGAAGATCTTTATACCGGAATTGAATACCGGCAAACTCAAGATACTTATCAGGCACTTAAAGTGATCACTCGGCCTGGCTGTGAAAAAATTGTACGCTACGCCTTTGAATATGCCAAAGCCAATAAGCGCAAAAAAGTGACCTGTTTTACTAAAGATAATATTTTAAAACTTTCCGACGGTCTTTTTCATAAAATTTTCGATGAAATTGCTCAAGAATATCCTTCTCTTGAAAACGAGCATTGGATCATTGATATTGGTGCAGCAAAGTTAGCTGATACACCTGAAGTTTTCGATGTGATCGTGATGCCTAATCTCTATGGAGATATTTTGTCAGACGTAGCGGCACAAATTGCAGGGTCAGTAGGCCTAGCCGGGTCGGCTAATATTGGTCAGCATTGTGCCATGTTTGAAGCAATTCATGGTTCAGCTCCGCGTCGTGCTGGCAAAAACATGGCAAATCCCTCCGGTTTATTGATGGGAGCAATTTTGATGCTCGCACACGTCGGATTACCTGAAATAGCGACTCAAGTTCATAATGCGTGGCTTGTTACGCTAGAAGAAGGAATCCATACTTATGATATTTTCAAAGAAAATGTCAGTAAGCAACTTGTTGGAACTAAAGAATTTGCGCATGCCGTGGCGGAAAGGTTAACCATAAAACCTAAAGTGTTGAAAGAAACACGTTATGCCGCCTTCAATCCTTTTTCTAAATTAGGCACTAAAGTCCATCAAAAAGAAAAAAAACCTCTGAAAGAAATTGTCGGAATTGACATTTTTATCGATGGGGAAACCGTGGAGCAGATTGAAAAACAGTTAAAAAAAGTGCAAGATCCTGACTTTAAGCTCTCAATGATTAGCAATCGAGGAGTTAGAGTATGGCCAGTTAAAATGCCAGAAACAATTTGTTCAGATAGCTGGCGTTGCCGTTATATTTCTTCCCAGAAAGGGGGAACTTTAACTCATCGTCAAATCGCTCGCCTCATCCAGAAAATGGCAGATGCGGACATCGATTTTGTGCATACAGAACAACTTTGCATTTTTGATAAAGTACCCGGATATACATTATCTCAAGACGAGCAATAATTTAGTTAAATTAAAGAAAAAAGAATGCTATAATAAAAAAATATATAAAACAATAATATTGTTTAACATTTACTAATTTTTCTAATTTAATTAATTTCAAGGGAAAATATTATGGGTTCGCCGCTAGCTCCTCTTTCAGATAGGCCTTTACCACCGTTACCGGTGCCCTCTCCGGCTGAAGAACCTGGTATCAGTTCAGTCATTCAAGTTTCATCGCCCCTACCGAATGCCGAAAGTGAATCGGTAAAACAAGCTTCTGAAAAAACCACGGTGGCTACCAAGGCCATGAAGAAAAGTGCCATAAAAAAAGAAAAACCCCAGCAGACTGTTAAAAAAAATAAAATTGTAGCTGCTAAAGTAGCTGCTAAGGCTGCTAAATCTGCTGAGAAAAAGAAAAAATATAATCTAAAAAAGGAACACAGTGTAGGGCAAGATAACAAAAATCGCTGGCAGTTTTTGAAAAATATTTTGAATTTTCTTTTTAGAAGGTCAAAAACGAAAACTCCAAAAATTCAGACAGTTTCAGGGGAACAGGTTAAAGGGTTAAATAAACCTAAAGATAAAGAATTTCCTCCACAGAAGGACTTGAATTTTGTAGAAAGTAGGGCATATCAGGATCCTACTAATCAAACTGAGGAAATTCAGCACCCTAGCCCTGGCAAATCAGAAGAAATTCAAACTAAAGATGACAAAAAAATTGCTAAGTTGAAGAAAAAAGAAGCAGAAAAGACAGCTAAGGAAGCAGAAAAAACAGCTAAATTAGAGAAGAAAGAAGCAGAAAAAAATGCCAAACAGATCGAGCCCTATCACTATATCATTAAACAAATGCAGGCTAGAGTTGATTTTTATGAGATGGTGGCTGCTGATCCTTCAATCTTTAGAGAAAGTGCCAGTGTCTCTGCAGTAAAAGATCTTATAAAAAATTACAAAAATAAATCTAAAATTGAAAATGCACACCTGCGGGAATTGGCTGCTTTGACTAAAACGCTTGTTTTTTCCGAAATGCCCATGAGTCAATTTCAAGCATTGCAGCTTGATGTAACTTTCAATGAGATGCAAAAAGAAAATAAATCACCTGGGGATATAGCCAAAGTTCTCAAAGAGAAAATTAATACGCTAACGCCTTTCGAAAAAGAATTTTTAAAAGATTTAGTTAAGCTTATAGATACCACTTATACTAAAAGTTGGAGTCCGCGCCCTGGCATGGTATTCTCAAATATGGTTCAAGCTATGCCAAACTTAGGTAAAATATTTGATCACGAAAATACCCCACCCCCGGCAACTCTTGAAGAGGCTAGCACAAATAAACAAGTAAACATAGGTATCACTCTTTTTCCTTTCTTGATTCAACATCAAGCGGAAATATTTGCATAATTGAGTGGTGAACCTGATTGGACTGGAAATGGAGCGGTTAATGTGACGCTGTCCAAAGGTCTTTTTAGAAAAAGTTCACCTGTTTTTTGAAAATCATCAATTTCAGCCGAGACATAAAAACGATAGGAAGCTCGATGAGAGTTTAATTGATTCCTCACCTCCAATTCTTCTTTAATTTTCCCTGCGCAAGCTGAGGCAGAGTCAATAATTTCGACTTTATTACCCAGAATATTTTGAATGTGATCTTTTAAAAATGGATAGTGTGTACACCCAAGTAACACCGTGTCAAAATCTTTCCCTTCAAGCTGTTTCAAGTATTCACGAATAATCAGTTGTGCGGCAGGATGATCATGGAGCTGTTCTTCCACTAAGGGTGCAAGGAGAGGACAAGCTAAGGCATAAACCTGGCTTCCCGGGATTTTTTCTCTAAGTTTTTGTTGGTAAATACCGGAGCGAATTGTTCCTTTAGTGCCCAAAACCGCAATCGAACCTGTTCTGGTTGCCTTGGCAGCTCTCTCGACACCCGAACTGATCACGTCAATAATTGGAAAAGGATGCAATTTCTGTAAAGTGGTTAAGGCATAAGCAGAGGCTGTGTTGCAGGCAATGACAAGCATTTTAATTGGATGTTCTACTAAAAAATTTGTGATAGCCGTGGCATAAGAAATAATGGTTTCAGCACTTTGGCTGCCATAGGGAAAATGCGCAGAATCGCCAAAATAATTGACAGATTCTTGAGGTAAAAGGGTCATTAATTCACGCAAGACAGTTAATCCACCAACACCTGAATCAAACATTCCGATAGGAAAGTGAGCCATTTTTTCCGACACAGAAGGAATGGAAGTTTGATAATTTGATAGGGAATTCATTGAGGAAGCTTTAATCTCTGCCCTTTTTTGATACGATCTTGCGTCAATCCGTTAAGTTCTTTAAGCGCTTTTACGGAAGTTTTATGAATCTGAGCAATTTTTCCTAAGCTATCGCCTTCCTTGACTTCGTAAAGCTTCATTTCTTTGGCAGCAGGTTGGATTTGCAACGCATCTAACAAAGTCGTAAGAGCGGCTTGCATATTCTCCATATTTGCGGATTGCATTTCAGTAGCATGCGTTAATTGATTCATTTTTTGTTCGACATGCAAAACTGTCTCTGTGGAATGATTGAGGGCTGTTTGGAAGCTTTTGAGATCCTGCAACATTTTTTTGACAGTGTTTTCCATCTCATCGAGGCGCAATTCATGGGCATTAGAATTGGTTTTGACAAGCTCTTGATGTTGTTCATGGTTTTCGGTGACTAACCCTTTAAAGTTATCGATAAGTTCTTGTAAGTTTTCACATTTTTGATCAAGCGCTTGAATTTCTTTATCGTGGTTAATCAATTCATATTTGAGGCGATCTAAAGCTGACCGCATCTCTATTCCTTGAGAATTTTGGTTAGGCGACATCCTCTGAGGGGCAGCTGCAGCTTGATTTTTAAAAATTAACAAAAGAAAGAGAAAGGAAAATATTTCCTTTCTCAAAAAACAACATTGGGTGTTTTGGCTCATTTCAAGCACCTAGCGCTGATAGATTTTAAAATCGGCTCTACGGTTTTGACTCCAAGCTTCTTCATTATGATCGAAAAAGAGGGGTCTTTCTTTTCCATAAGAGATGGTGAATAGATTTTCGGGGTTCACACCTTCTTTGATCAATAAATTTCGTACGGCATTACTTCTGCGCGCACCCAAGGCTAAGTTATAAGCCTGAGCTCCTCTTTCATCGCAATGTCCTTCGATAAAAACATAAACGCGCTCATGCTGTCTAAGGTAGTTAGCAACCTTTTGTAACGCAGCTAAATTGACATCGCCCTTGATAAGATTACTATTGTAAGGGAAGTAAATGGATTCAAAAATACCTGCAAGCTCAGGATAGGTTGCTGGATCATTAAAAGCATCGATACCTGGAAGTGAGCTTCCTGGGTCACCGGGAGAGTGTCTTGGTTGGCGGCGTAAATCAGCCATTGCAATTGAATTATCCCCTTGCGTATCCTCTAAAGGGACATAATCGCATTCATCAGGCGAAAAAGCATACTCTTCATTATAGGTAGCGAATTCTTGTCTGCAACGCACCTGGCGTGAATCGCCATGTTTTCCTGCTAGAGATCGAAAACCCCGTTGTACATGCCGGCCGCATGATTTTGTATCGTCCCACACGTCATCTTTGTTACGTACACATCCGGTACAAAAAATTATTGCAAGAAGTAATTGGATTGAAATGAGAAATTTTGTCTTCATAATACCTCTAAAAGAATTGAAACATCTTGTTTGAGGATCTTAGCATAATTTAGGCAAAAAAATAAAATGAAACTACAAGGGAGTGTGCGATGCTGCTTATCAGTATCCATACACTTAGCAGGTTGAAGAATAAAACAGGCAAAAATAAAACCAAGAAAACAGATTGATAATGGATCTGTCTCGTATAGAATCTTAAGCCAATATTTGTTTTTAAAAAAAAGATAGGGATTCACAGTCATATTCATTTAAGAAAAAATGTATGATTTTGCAAACAGAAATGGAAATTTAATCCTTCAATCCTTATAAGTCGAATTCACAAAATTGAGAAGAATCCTCTACTAAAAGGAAATTTAAACTTAACTTATTAATTAATAGCAGTTTTTGAAAAAAGACATCCTAACCATCATAGATACTGAAATCTAGGTGGATAACTTTGTCGATGACTTAAGCCAGACAGGGCTTTAAATTTGATTTGACTCAACGTTCATGCTGCTAGAACAGAGTTGTACGCAGTAAAATTTTCTCAAGCTTTAATTAAGGGAAATCGAGTGTTTAAAATATAAAAATAAACAGTTTGTGGACTTCATTTATTCGTGAAGGCGGTAAACGCTAATGTATCAATATCTGTAGTTAGATAAGAAAGAGGGACGATGAGCACAATATTTGCAACAAGTGTAGTCAAAGAAAAAGATAGTTATGCTGCGGGTATG
>Ga0105044_10005321_pt1 | contig 17726 bp, 15 predicted proteins | sample MAT01_FD_78092 | JGI IMG/M metagenome (GOLD analysis project Ga0105044, IMG submission 78092) | Freshwater microbial communities from Lake Fryxell liftoff mats and glacier meltwater in Antarctica - MAT-01 | ecosystem: Environmental > Aquatic > Freshwater > Ice > Liftoff microbial mat | place...
ACCGAGAAGTCGAGGTCGTTGCGCTGGTGGGTACCCCACGACCAGCCCGTGACGAGCATGCCGCCAGCTACGCCGCCGGCGATCCCACCCGGACGCGCCCATCGGACGGCGGCCTCGATGGACAGGGCGAGGGGCAGCAACTGGATGGGATCGTCGGGGCTCTTGGTCAAGTTGGACATCACCATGATCACCGCAAGGGTGTCGACCGACATGGCCACCACGCCGACCACCAAGAGGCGTGGCCCGCGATCGGCCTCGAGCGCCCACCGCACCCAGAGCCAGTTGAGGATGAGCAGCGCCATCGCTCCCCACGCCAGGTACCAGAACTGACCGGGGTAGAGAGCGGTCTGCACCAAGGCCCCTACGAGGAACCAGCCACGCGCCCGCTGGATGCCGGATTCGGCCTTCATCGCGGCCGATGCACCCGCCGCTGCGAGGCGATCGGACAGTTCGACGGTGGTGGGCGTGCTCATTACCTCTCCACATCGGGCGCAATGGGGGTGATCTGAACCTCCGCCACGGAATTTCTGAGGCCGATGCGGCGGGTTCAGACCGGCGCGAGGGCCGCGAAGTCGTCGCGCGTCAGGGGGCGATCGGTGACCGATCCATCGGCCAGTGGCAGCTCGACGGCATCGCCCTCGAGGGAGAGCTCGACGCCACCGATGCCCGGCTGGCCGGTCAGTGTGTAGACGATCTGACCCAAGGCGAGGAGCTGCTCGCCACCGCGTACGTCGCCGAACGCGGTGGTGAGGTCGACCCGAGCGACGCCCCGACTCTGGTCGACGCTTGCCACCGTGCCCGCTGGCACCGACGAGGTGACACCGAGCGACCGCTCTACCTCACTGGGCCCGGCCTGGACCAGCGCCAGCAGGTCGCCGAGCTCGTCATTGGCCGGCAGGGTGCGCTCCACCGCAACCAGCCGGTTGTCGGCGAGGAGGTAGACCGTGGCCGGGCGTCCCGTCTCGGCCACCGTGGTCGTGGGCTCGGCATCGAGCAACCCGAACGGCACTTCTGCAGGCTCGATGCGGTTGGCACTGCCCTCGGCCGAGATGCCGCACGCCCCGAGGGCGACGACTGAACTGGCGGCCAACAGGGCGAGTGCGGCACGGGCCAGACGATGGCGCTTCGCCGCGCTCACAACGCCTCCCGGGGGATGCGCACAACGAACCGGGCGCCACCCAGGGGCGCGTCGGTGATCTCGACCGAGCCTTCGTGCAACCTCACGTGCTCCTTGACGAGCGCCAGGCCCAACCCGGTTCCGGGCACCGATGGGTCTGCGCCGCGTACGAATCGCTCGAACACCTGCTCGCGTTCCGCAGGCGCGATGCCCGGCCCCGCGTCGTCGACCAGGAACCGCAGCTCCGTGGCATCACCGGCGATGCGGACCTCGGTGACGCCGTCGCCGTAGTTGTCGGCATTCTGGATGAGGTTGATCAGCACCTGCCCCATCCGTCGCTTGTCGAGCTGCAGCTCGGTGGCCGCCGAGGGTTCGACCACGATCGGCACCTCGCCATGGCCGATGGAGGCCAGCACTTCGGCCACCAACTCGCGCGGTCGGACGGGCTCGAGGACCAGTTCCGCGACCCCAGCCTCGACTCGGGAGATCTCGAGGAGATCGGTGATGAGCTCCGTGAAGCGATCGATCTCGACCTGCAGGTGACCCAGCGCTTCGGTGCCTGCTGGCTCCTTCACCCGCCGTCGAGCAACCGAGAGCGAGGCGAGCATCGCCGCCAGGGGGGTGCGCAGCTCGTGACTGACGTCGGAGGCGAAGCGCGCCTCGCGCTCGATGCGCGTTTGCAACCCGTCGACCATGTCATTGAAGGAGTGCACCAGCGGCTCGAGGTCGGCATCGCCGTCACTCTCGAGGCGCCGGTCGAGCGCACCCTCGGAGATCAGGTTGGCCGCGTCGGCGGTTCGGCGGACGGGGCTCAGGATCTGTGCGCTCGCCCAGCGCCCCGCCAACAGCCCGGCCAGCGTGGTAACGACCGCCGCCAGGATCAGGGCCTGGCGCACCCCATTCACCGCCGCGGCAACCTCATCCATCGGGACCATTTCCACGTAGACCACATCGCCAGCGGCGCCGGCGAGGGGCACCCCCACGGCGACCGCCGTCCCCGAGCTGAGGGCGACCCGCTGGCGGGCCGCGCTCCCCGTGGCTACCCCCTCCAGCAACGATTCGGGGACATCGGTCCGGTCGCCGGTGACCGAGCTGGAGAACCACTGATCGCCCACTCGCAGCAGCGCAAAGCCCTGCGCAGAAGTCTGAGCATCAGCCAGCGCAGCGGTGGGTGCCCCTGGATCGCGGGTGAGGGCGTTGTCGACCGCACGCGCGTTCACGAACGTCTGACGCTCCACCACCCGCTCGCGCTGATGGATGAGCGTCGACCGGGTGACCTGGAAGCACACCACGGCGAGCAGCGTGGACAAGATCGCGGCCAATCCACCGAAGGCCACCATGGTGCGCGTTCGCAGGGGTGGACGCCACCGAACCAACGCGCCGTCACGCTCCGACATCCTCTGACTGTGGCAGGTCTGGGGTCCCAGCGCAGCGCCGCGCCCTGTCAGAGAGCGATAGCGTCCGCGATCGATGGCCTGCACGACCGACTGGAACCCCATCCTGCGCCACGAATGGGCCAAGTCGTACTGGGTCGACCTCCAGTCCTTCGTTGCCGAGGAGCGAGCCCACCACCAGGTCTTTCCCCCGGCTGACGAGGTCTTTGCGGCGCTCCACCAGACGCCCTATGCCGAGGTCAAGGTGCTGCTCTTGGGCCAAGACCCCTACCACGGGCCCGGCCAGGCGCACGGCCTGTGCTTTTCCGTGCGACGCGGGGTTCCCATCCCTCCCTCGCTGCGCAACATCCACCAGGAGCTGCGGACCGATCTGGGCATCGATCCCCCTGGCCACGGCAACCTCGACTCGTGGGCCAGCGAGGGCGTCCTTCTGCTCAACACCACCTTGACGGTGCGCGCTCACCAGGCCGCTTCGCATCAAAAGCACGGGTGGGAGACCTTCACCGACGAGGTGATTCGCGTCGTGGCGGCCAAGCCGGAGCGGGTGGTGTTCCTCTTGTGGGGTGCCGCAGCACGACGCAAGCGCCTGCTGATCGACCCCGCCAGGCACACGATCATCGAGTCCGCCCATCCATCTCCCCTGTCGGCCCACAACGGCTTCATCGGCAGCCGGCCGTTCTCGCGGACCAACCGGGCGCTCCAGGAGGCGGGCCGAGCCCCGGTGAACTGGACGATCCCCTACTGACCGCTCCGGTGCCGTGTGCCGATGCCGGTGCCGGCCGCCGGCCGTGTGCAGAAATGTGGCTGAGCCGCCGGTTTCTGCACACCGGCTGGGTCCCATCGCTCACGCTCTCTCGGGCAAGCTGGCCCCATGGACGTCTTGCCCTTCGGATCCCTCGAGCGTGGCGACGCGACCGGCCGGCGCTCCGTCGATCTCGTCACCCTCGAGAGCGGTGCGCTGCGGGTCTCCCTGCTCTCGTTGGGTGCATCGCTGCACGCCGTCGAAGCCCCCGACCGAACCGGCCACATGGATGCGGTGTGTCTCACCTTGGCCACCCTCGATGAGATCGAGCGCCGCGCCCAGACCAGTTACCTGGGCACCACGTGCGGCCGCTACGCCAACCGCATCGTGGGATCCACCTATGCGATCGACGGGTACCCCATCGTCCTCGAGCCCAATGATGGAACCTCCCAGCTACACGGTGGCCCCGACGGGTTCTCGCGACGTATCTGGGACCTCGCGGCTGCCACCGAGTCCGACGACGGCGGACGCGCCACGTTCGCCTTGCGCAGCCCCGACGGCGACCAAGGCCACCCGGGCACGCTCGACGCAACTGCGACCTACGAGCTCCATGGCCACACGCTGCGCATCACCTACGCCGCGTCCACCGATGCCCCGACGGCCGTGAGCCTCACCAACCACGCCTACTGGAACCTGGCGGGTGCCTCCCGAGGGCACCAGGCGCGTTCCATTGCGGACCACGAACTCCGGGTCGTCGCAGACAAGGTGCTGCCCTCGGACGAACAGTCACTGCCGGCCGGGCCACTGACCGACGTTGCCGCTGCCGGGCTCGACCTGCGGCTGGCCCCGCTCCTCGGAGACGTGCTGCGCAACCGTCCGAGCGGGCTCGACCACTCCTTCGCGGTGTCACCGTCGCCCGATCCAGCCTTCGGCCCCGACGGGCTGCGCCTTGGGGCCGAGTTGCACCACCCACCGTCGGGCCGGACCCTCACCATCGCCACGGACCAGCCGGCCATCCACGTGTACACAGCCAATTGGTTGACGAAGCCGTTCGCTCCTCAAGCGGCGGTTTGCCTCGAGACGCAGCGGTTCCCGGACGCGCCCAACCGGCCCGATCTGGGTCCTGCGTTCTTGTATCCCGGCGAGCGGTACGAGGCCACCACCGAACTCACCTTTGGCGTGCGCTGACCGCTTGGGGCATCAGCCGCCGGCGGTGGCCGACGGCTGGTCGGCCTTGGCGGCCGATTCGCCCTCGCCTTGGGGGGCGTCATCGAGTCCGTAGCGCTCGCGCACCCCGGCGCCGGCACAGCCCGGGCCGCCGCTGCCGTCGGCGCGGGCGGCGCCCAGATCATCATCGAGCACCGGGGTGGCCGCGCTGAAGACGCCCCACGGGCTCTCGCAACCGGGGACCACCCAGGCGTGGCTCATCCATCCTGAGCCGCCATCGCTCTTGACGCCGCCGCTGGCGGCGCACTCCTCTTCGGTGGTGGAGCTGTCGCCGATGATGCCCCCGCCCGGGGCGGAGCAAAGACCGATGTGGCGGTGGCCGCTGTCGTTGTCGCCGGTGAAGCCCTGCGTGGGCTTCGTGTCGCCGCGATGGAAGATGTAGTAGCTCAGGCCGACGATCTGGGAATCGGGGCTGTTGCCGTCGTAGAGGAGCATCTCGGGCTTTTCGATCTCGAAGGTTCCGTCGATGAGCTGGCCCTTGATGAAGTGCGATGCGATGCCGGGCAGGTAGGGGGCCACCAGCCGGTAACCGTCGTCCATCGCATCTTGCGCCGTGGGGTAGCTGAGGGCGGTCTCGCGGGCGCGGTCGAGTTCCTTCTCCAGGCGATCGCAGTCCTTCTGGTTGGTGATCGCCTTCCACGGTTGCGGGCCGACGTGGCCCCCGTGGCCGCTGCCGTCCTCGGCGGTGAAGGTGGCCGAGTGCTCGTGGGCCAGCGACCCTGATGACCGCAGCCACCAGAGCCAGGCGTCGTAGTCCTCATCGCTGGCATTGCTGAGCGCGGCGATGAGGTTGGCCGCCTCGATCTCGCTCTTGGCCGCCAGATCGGTGGCCGAGACCAGCGTGTCGAGCCCCGGCGAGCCACGACCATCGTTGGGATCGGGGGGAAGCGTGGTGGATGTGTCCGTGACCGCAGTCGCGCCGTGGGCGTGGCCATCGGCCGACATGGCTCCGTCGCCCGCGGGTGGCGCTCCAGCCCAACGGGTGTCGACGCCCACGGTGGCGGCCTCTTCCCAGTAGGACGGCGGGTTGAACTTGGTGTCGCAGCGCGTCTCGTCGACCTCGGCGACGGCCTTGGCGAGGCCGGTGAGTTCTTTGCTGCCATGGTTGTGATTGGCGGCGTCGGGCGAGGTGATCACCGCGGTGACCAAGCCGAGCGCAGCGATGGCCGACAGCGCCGGAGCCAACCGGCCGACCGAGCGCTGCTCGGGAGCCAGCCACATGCGCAGTCCCACCAGGACCACACCCACCTGGAGGGCCACGGCGGAGGCATCGATGGCGCCGATGTCGGAGCCAACGCCGGGGTTCTCGCCGAAGGGCAGACCGGCGGTGCGGCTATATGCCCACACGCCAATGAAGGCGAGGTTGGCCAGCACGGCCAGTTGGTAGAGCCGGCGATTGCCGCGGCCGGTGAGGATGAGCGCGGCGGTGGCCAGCTGGAACCACCCGGCGGCGGCGAACCCGAGGGACTCTTGCCACGCGGTGCTGGCGTGGATCGGCGTCATCGCGAAGTGGATGACCCCCGCCCCCGCCGAGAAGCCCGCAAGAGCCCACCCCGTGTTCGGCTCGGTCGCTGCGCTCGCGGCGTCTCGCGCCCCGTCATCGGTCTCGATGGACTGCATGGTGTGCCCCCTGGCCTACGTAGCTTTCGCGAGGATACGGGAATTTGCACCAGGACTGCAATGAATGACCTCGAACCTTGGTCCGCGAGTCCGGCCGATTGGTTCCCGTCGTCCACCAGCGACCGGGCGCGCGTCGCGTGGGTCACGCCGATTCGGCGACCTCCTTGAGCCGATCGAGCGTGGCGCGCATACCTGCACGCAGTTCGGTGGCGTGGTCCTCCACGCCACCCAGCAGGTACCTCGTGAACGTCCGGGCGAGCCACGGATAGTCGCCGACCAACGCGCGCGATTCGGTGACCACGGTTCCCGTGCCATCGGTTTCGAAGCGATAGGTCCACTGCGTGGCGCTGTCCTTCGTCAAGAAGGAGAAGGCGCGGCCCGTGTCGGCCTCGACCACCGTGCTCGTGGTGGACCAACGGACCACGCCTCGCCGATTCGACCCCCGGAAACGAGCTCCGACCGTCGCCGATGACGCACCGTCGAGCCACCGGCCACCCGTGCATTCGGGGCTCAGGTTACCCAGGCGCGCTGGGTCGCTCACGATGGCGTACAGCGCCTCCGGCGAAGCCTCGATCCGGAGCGAGACGACATCGGCAGGATCCAGCGATTCATCCATGGGCGCTGAACGTACCGCCGGGATCGAACCGGTTCCGCCGAAAATGAGGATCAAGACCTGAGAGGCCAGGCCCCGCGCCCCGATCAGTTGTCGTAGCGGCTGGTCGGGATCACGTCGATGGCGTCGAAATCGATGAAGCGCTGGACGCTCTCGAGCATGATCTGGCCGTGGCGAGCCAGGCGCTCTGGGTCGCCAACAGCGTCGAAGAACACCTCCGGGTCAAACATGGCGGCGGCCGGAAAGCACTCTTCGACGATGGCGTGCCAGGCCGGTGCGCCCGGCGTGAGCACCCGCTGGACCACGTTCTGGACGTACGAGAACGTGTCTTGGGTGTCGATGGCGATCTGGGTGTGGCTCCCCAACCAGAGCTCCAAGAAATCCGCTTCCGGCAGGTCCTTGGGGTGGCGGAAGCAAACCACCTGGGCCATGCCAGGGGTTCGCTCGCCTGGTGCTACGGGGAACTGTGTGTTGCGGATCGGCACCGATTCGGTCACGAGGTAGGCCGCTTGGCGCCCGCCGGCGAGGGCGATGGCCGCGTCGTAGGGCGAGCGCAGGTGATCGGCGGCGCTGTCGACCCAGATCGACGCAAACGCATCGGCCGGCGCCTCAGAGGTGGTCATGCGGAGCCCGTCCGCGGCCGAAACATCGTCATCGGCAACGTTGAACTGGAGCGCGTGGGCTCCGAGGTCGAGCAAGCGAGCGGCCACCTCGCCACGCAACCGATCACCGACCTGGGGTGCGCCCGGCTCGTCGACGAACGAGATCGTGTAGATGACCTTCTCCATGGGTGCGAACCTAACGGTGGTCTGCACTTCGTGCGCCACAACGGTTCAGCACGGGTGGTGGTCACCTTCGACTCCGAAGCACCGGGCCGGCCGAGCCGATAGCAGGGTCCCCGACCCCCGCATAGGGTGGGGTCATGGAAGCCCTGTCGGCCCTGACCCCGCAACAGGTCACGTTCTACGAGACGTTCGGCTTCTTGCGGTTCCCCGGCCTGTTCCGAGATGACGTGGCGGAAATCGCCGCTGGCTTCGAGCGGGTCTTCGCTGCGGAGGAGCACGGTCGCCTCGAGACCTTCGAGGACCTCCACGGCGCCGAGCGCCGGATCATCATCCCCGCGTTCGTCACCAAAGACCCCTACCTCACCGCGCTCATCGATGACCCGCGCACCGTGTCGATCGTGTCGGGGCTGCTCGGCCCTGACTACGAGTACGCCCAGAGCGACGGCAACCTGTTCGACTGCGAAAGCCATTGGCACTCCGACATCTACGGCGCACCCATCGATTACAAGCACCTCAAGTTGAGCTTCTACCTCGAGCCGCTCCGAGCCGAGACGGGTGCCATCCGCGTCATGCCGGGCACGAACTCGGTCGATCACGAGTACGCCAAGGCGGTGCGCAGACTCACCTGGGACTCCACGAAACTCGAGAGCACGTTTGGCATGGACCCGCGCGACCTACCGGGCCACGTGATCGAGAGCGACCCTGGCGACCTCATCATCTGGGACTTCCGCACGATCCACGCCAGCTACGGCGGAGGCCAGCGCCGGCGCCTGTTCTCGGTGAACTTCCGCGAGCGCATGCCGGCGTGACAGCGACGCCCGGCGCACCGATGGGCTCTCATCCGCTGCTCAAACGAATCGACGAGCTCGAGCAGCGCTGGCGAGCTGGCGAGCGCGGCGAGATCGAGCCGGATCTCGTAGCGGCTCGGTACCTCGCCGTCGCTGCACTGGAGGGAGCTCAGCGCGCCTCGCAGATAGCGCCCGCCTCAGATCCTTTGCCACTCGGGCCGGACGGGCTGCCCGACATTGCGGCTGCCCAGCTCTCCCCGTCGCTGGCACGCGCCGCCGTGGAGCAGTACGGCTGCCTCATCGTGCGCGGTCTCGTCGACGCGGAAGCGACCACCTCCCTGCGCTCTGGCATCGACGAAGCCATGACCGACTGGCGCCGACGCAAGACGCCCTACCGCTGTCCAACCGGCTCGCCCTGGTTCTCGCCGCTGATGGTGGAGGAACCAGCGCGCAGCGCCCTCGGGCGACCCTGGGTGACCGAAGGCGGTGGCCTGCTCACAGCCGACTCGCCACGTGTGATGGCCATGGTGCTCGAGCACTATCGCGCCAGCGGCGTGCGCGACGTCGTCACCTCCCTACTCGGCGTCCGGCCCGTGATCTCAGCCAACAAGTGCACGCTGCGGAAGATCCCGGTCGACTCGCCGACGGACTGGCACCAGGACGGCGCCTTCCTCGGTGCCAACCTGCCCGCCGTGAACGTGTGGGTGACGCTTACGGACTGCGGACGTGATGCGCCAGGCATGGACATCGTTGCGGCACGCATCGACGACATCGTCGAGACCGGCACCGACGGAGCTCACTTCGACTGGGCGGTGGGCCACGCCCGAGTCGAGCAACTGGGCCTGCCGATCGTGCGACCCAAGCTGTTCGCCGGTGACGGCGTCATCTTCGACCAGATGCTCCTGCACCGCACGGCTGCCGAGCCTTCTATGACCAACGCCCGGTACGCCATCGAGACGTGGAGCTTTGCGGGCACGGACTACCCCGCTCACCACGTCCCGCTCGTCTGGTGATCAGCTTTCGCGACGCTCCCAGCACTCCCAGACCCAGGGGTAGCACCAGACTTCGTCGTGGGTTTCCGCCAGAAGGGCACGGATCGCTCGGCGGCGCGGGTGCGCTCGCGGGTGCCACTCGTGGAACTGCACGAGGACGTGGCGACATCGAGGGAGCCAACCCTCTTCGAACAGCCGATCGAACACGTCGTACTCAGCGCCCTCGATGTTGAGCTTGATCAGCTCGACCTGCTCGACCCCCAACTCGCCAAGGGCAGCATCGGTGTCGCGGATCTCGACCGACGCAGTGCCGAAGGTGCCCGGGCCCTTTGCGTACATGGTCGAGCCAGGCCCTTCGAGCGCGAGCGAGACCCGCTCGTCGCGGCCGCCGAGGCCGTAAGGCTGGATTGAGACATCCGAGCGATCGCCGAGGCGGGCACGGAGCTTGTTGAGCGCCGTCGGATCGGGTTCGAACGCCAGCAACGTGGCCGGGAGGTGATCGAGCACCGAGGCCGCCCACACCCCATCGTACGCGCCCACGTCGAGCACCACGCCGCCCGGCTCGCGCTCGAAGTCGGTGAGGATGTCGCGCTTCGCAGCGGTGGCTTCGATGAACCCGAGCATCGACCGCGAATACGAGTGCAGTTCGAGCGCGGCGCGCAGGAAGGCGTCGTCGGTGGGCCGGCGCCGGCGCATCCACACCCGACGTGGCGCGAGCAGGCGCCGCTTGCGTGCGTAGCGGCCCACCGGTCAGGCCCGCTCCGCCGCGTGCTCGCGCGCCAGTTCGTAGAACTCGCGATCGCGCTCGTTGTCGGCCTCGATGCGGCGCCGAAGCGCGTCCGACACCTCCCAGCCCTCGCGGGCCACCCGCCACGGCCCCCTCGTAGCTTTGAAGCTGAGGCCATAGCGACGGGTGCACTCGTCGAGGAAGCTGGCGTGGTCGACGGTGAATCCCAGGACGTCCACCTGGCGCAGGTGCTCCATCGCGGTGCGCACGCGGTCCCCGTCGATGTCGACCACGTCCATGACGCTCTCGAGTTTGTCGTCGCGGGTCATGGCGAAGACCTTCACCTGGTGATTGTGTAACAGCATCGGGAAGGTCCACGGGTCGTCGTAGATCTCCTCCAGCGAGTGCTCTTGGTGCTGGGGTTCCATGCGCTTGCAGTGCTTGAGGTGCGAGATGATCCGATCGACCGGGTCGCGCAAGATGGTGAGCGTCACCAGATCGGGATCGATCATCGACGGCACCACGAACGGGAAGTGCCCGGCGTAGGCCGTGATGCGCTCATGCACGTCGGGAGCCAGGCCCACCACCCGCTGCACCATCAGGTTGTCGAGGTGCGCGGGGCCGGGCGGCACGAAGTGGTCGGGGTAGAACCCGCCCGGGAACAGGTCGTGCAAGTGGCTACGGAAGGTGGAACCGCTTGTCTTCATCACATGCACGAAGAAGTAGCGCGCTCGTTGATGGGACATCGGCTTCCGTTCCTTGCCGGGCGATGGTGAGACCGGCCGATCCTACGGGTCAGGTCACAGAGAGCCCGCGAAGCACAACCGGCGACCCCGCTCGTCGACAGTCGTTACCCTGTCTGCTTCGCCGCAAGGGAGGCCGCCAGCCCATGTTCCCATTCTGGGAGAGCATCGTCGCACCCGTCATCCGGGCCACCGGTGCCAAGCGCTTCGTCGAGATCGGTGCCCTCCGGGGCGAAACCACCATCAAGATGCTCGAGGACCTCGGCCCCGATGCCGAACTCCACGTCATCGACCCGGTGCCCGAGTTCGACCCGGCCGTGCACGAGCGGCGTTTCGGCGGGCGCTACGTGTTCCACCGCGACCTCAGCCTCAACGTGCTCGAACACATTGGAGCCATGGATGTGGCCCTCATCGACGGCGACCACAACTGGTACACCGTCTACAACGAGTGCCGACAGCTGGCCTCGGCCGCCCACAAGGAGGGCAAGCACCTCCCGGTGATGGTGCTGCACGACGTGTGCTGGCCCTACGGGCGACGCGACCTCTACTACACGCCGGGGCAGATCCCCGACGAGTTCCGCCAGCCGTACCGCCAAGCCGGCATGCACCCGGATCGACCGAAGCTGCTCGGACGCGGCGGCATGAACGCCCAGCTCGACAACGCTATCGACGAGGGGGGCGAGCGCAATGGCGTGCGCACCGGCCTCGATGACTTCGTGGCCGAACACGACCAGCCTCTCCGCCGGGTGCTGTTGCCCATCTACTGGGGCCTCGAGATCGTGGTGGAGCAGCGCCGCCTCGACGAAACCCCCGAGCTGCGCGACCTGCTCGACCACATCGAGAGCAACGAGGGCCAGCACGAACTGCTGTTGCTCTCCGAGCGCATCCGCATCGATGCGGCGATGTTCGAACAGAGCTACCTGCGCTTCAAGGACAATCAGATCGCCGAGGGTCGCGAGCGCTACCTGACATTGCTGAAGGACTCACTGCTCGGCGAGATCGACACCGACAACGACCTTCGGATCTCGTACCTGCTCCGCTGCATCGATGGCGGCACCAAGCCAGACCCAGCAGTCCTCACGGATCCCCTACGCCACCTCTACGGCGACCGGGTCACGGTCGAGACCCTGGCCGAAGCACGCCGCACCGGCGTGGCTTCGGGTCGAGCCGGTCTCGAAGGCAACTGGTACGCCTCGCTGGGCCGGGTCCGACTCGAACAGCTCGAAGCCTCGCTCGACGCCGTGCGCGAGGACAAGATCCCCGGCGACCTGGTGGAGTGCGGCACCCATCGTGGTGGCGGTGCCATTTTTCTGCGCGGCTACCTCGATGCCACCTACGACGCCACCCGCACGGTCTGGGTGGCCGACCCGTTCCGATCCGATGCCGATGGGGCGGACCTGAACAAGGCCCGCGAGGGCTTCCGTCGCTTCGGCCTGCTCGATGACCGAGTGAAGTTCCTCCAGGGCGACTACACCGGCACGCTGCCCGATGAGCAACTCACGGAGATTGCCTTGTTACGCATCGGCGCTTCGGCCGCCGCTTCGGTGACCGAGATCCTGGATCGCTGCTACGACCGGGTGAGCCCCGGCGGCTGGGTGACCGTCGACGGCCACGATCAGCCCGAGGTCGCCGAGGCGGTCACGGCGTTTCGCCAGCGCCGCGGCATCGCCGGCGAGGCCGAGCGCGTCGACTGGTGGGGCGTGACTTGGCGTCGCGACCCCGAGGCCGAGGCTGCCGCAGTTGCCGAGGCCGCCACGGCGGGGGAGCCTGGCGCTGTGCGCCACCGCGCGCCGCTTGCGCCACCCGCCCCGAAGGATGCCGTGGACCTCAGCGTGGTGGTGGTGTTCCACCGCATGCAACGCGAGGCCGCCCGCACACTCCACTCGCTCTCGCGGGCCTACCAACGCGGCCTCGAAGACGTGACCTACGAGATCATCGCCCTCGACAACGGGTCTCCACAGGGTGAGCGGCTCGACCAGTCCTTCGTGACCTCGTTCGGACCCGAATTCCGCTTCATCGACATGGGCGATGAAGCGCCTGGCTCGCCCACCGCGGCGCTCAACCGCGGCATCGCCGAGAGCCGGGGCCGCAATGTCGTGCTGATGGTCGACGGTGCCCACGTGCTCACTCCTGGCGTGCTGAGCAACGGGCTCGCTGGCCTGGCCACCTACGGCAAGTCGGTGGTGGCCGTCCAGCAGTTCTACGTGGGTCCGGGCCAGCAGCCCGACGCCGTGCGCGAGGGCTACGACCAGGCGCGCGAGGACGAGCTGTTCACCCAGATCGAGTGGCCCTCCGATGGCTACAGACTCTTCGAGGTGGGCCACTTCATCGGCGAGCGCGACTGGTTCGACGGCCTACTCGAGACCAACTGCATCTTCGCCCCCCGGTCACTGCTCGAGCAGGTGGGAGGCTTCGATGACAGCTTCGACATGGCAGGAGGCGGCTACACCAACCTCGAAGTGTGGGAACGCTTGGCGTCCTCACCCGACACCACCATCGTGACCATGCTCGGCGAGGGCTCGTTCCACCAGGTGCACGGCGGCATCACCACCAACGACTCGGAGGTGCTCGCCCGCCGCAAGAAGACCTTCGAGTACGGCGAGCACTACGCGGATATCCGCGGCCGGCTGCTGCGCGGACCCACCGGGGCGATCCACTACGTGGGATCGTTCTCCACCGCCGCCATGCGACGGACTCGGTCGCGGCGGATGACGGCCCCCGCCTTCTCGCGCCAGCGCGAGAACGACGGCGTCGACGGCCGACCCGCCACGGCCGACATCATCCCCGACGACCTCAAGAACGCCTTCATCGAGTCGTTCTGGCAGAGCCTTGCGTGGAAACAGCTCCAATGGCTGGGCGTGAACGTGCAAAACGCGCCCACCGACCTCATCGCCTACCAGGAGGTGATCCACGACGTCCGGCCCGACTGGATCATCGAGACCGGTACCGGCAACGGAGGCCGGGCCCTGTTCCTGGCATCGGTGTGCGAGTCCCTTGGACACGGTCAGGTGGTCTCCATCGACAAGAACCAGGCAGCCTCGCTCCCGCAGCACCCACGGATCACCTATCTCCCCACCGCCGCCGAAGAACCCGCTGGTGCGGCCGCGGTGGCCGAGATCGTGGGAGCCGATCCGAAGGCGCTGGTCATCCTCGGAGGCCGCAGTGGCCGACGACGCACACAGACCGAGTGGGACCTGTACTCGCCGATGGTTCCCCCCGGTAGCTACGTGATCGTGGAGCACACCATGGTCAACGGTCGTCCGGTGTGGCCGGGCTTCGGCCCCGGACCCAACGAGGCCGTGCGCCAGATCCTCCCCCGCAACGGAGACTTCCTCCCCGACCCATCGCGCGAGCGTTACGGCCTCACGTTCAACCCGGGTGGGTTCCTGAAGCGGACCTGAGCCCCGCCACCGCGCTCAGTAGACGAGCGGGATCTGCCCTTCGGGGTAGCCGCTCCGGCCGAACAACCAGGTCTCCATGGCATACCGCTCACGTGGCATGTCGGGTCGCGCCGCAGTGCGGTGCAGCAACAGGTGGTCGAACAACATGGCATCGCCTTCGCGAAAGCTCGGGCGAATCACACCTACCGGGGCCGCAAGCGCCTCGGCCACCGCTGGCGAAGCCGACCAGTCGAACATCGCCCCTTCGGTGCCCGTGGGTGCGACCGCCGCGAGACGACGGGGGACGATGTCCATCGTGGGGGCATCGTCCCCGCAGTCCGACAGCGCCAGCCAGAAGTTGAGCGACGCACACTGCTCGCCGAGGAACGAACCGTCTTGGTGCCAATCGCCGCAGGCGCCCGCTGGCGTGCGTCGAAGGTTGCACTTGTTGGCCGACATCGCCGGCCGCTCTCCAAGCCATTCCTCGGCGAGCGAAGCAATGCCGGTGGAGGCCAGCAGTTCCACCAAGGTGGCGAACATGCGTGGGCTGTCGACCGTCCAGACTCCACCGCTGGCGCGCATCCACTTGCGCCGACCCGTCCAGCGATAGCCGCGATCGGCCTGGGGCGCGAAGGGCACGAACCACGGCGCCGTCTCCGCCTCGGCCGCGCCAGCGAGGTTGCGGTCACACGCCTCGAGCGTACGATCGATGCCAGCGCGCAGCGACGCCACACGTTCGCGATCGACAAGCCCGTTCACCCGCAGACACCCTGCTTCGGCCATGGCCTCGCGCAGCACCTCGATCGACAGCTCAGCGGCGTCGATCTCGGGTAGCGAGGTGACCGCCTCGCGCTCCACGGGCGCCTCGTGGCGGACCGCCAGTGCCGTAGACCCATCGTCGAAGGCGTAGTGGCGCAGCAGCACCAGCTCCTTCTCCGCCTTGGGGTCGCCGCCATGAGCGATGTGCGCGCGCACCTGCTCGTGCAACAGGTCGACGGCCTCGCGATAACGGCCCTGCCCGCGAAGCACCTCGATGGGGGTGAGATCGATGCTGCCACTCATCAACGGCAACTCTATGGCCGAAGCGAGCCACCACGCGTGCCCAGTGACGTCCGGTACCCTCATGTGGGATCATGGTGCAACGCAGGGGCGCCGCACCCAACGATCGCCCATTCTCAAAGGGGAACCGCGCGTGGACGTCGTCATCGACTTCGAAGTCTCGAACCGCTGCAACGCCAGGTGCCACTTCTGCCCGCGCGACCAGACGCCTCATCAGGGCAACATGCCCCAAGAGGTGTTCGACCAGGCCATCGTCCGGGCCAAGGAGTATCGCGAGATCGCCCGGGAGCTGCTCGGCGGCAAGACGAGCATCAGCTTGTGCGGCCTCGGTGAGCCGCTGCTGAACCGAAACATCATCGAGTACGTTCGCACCGCAAAGGCCGAGGGCTTCCGCGTGCAGATGTCGAGCAACGGGTCCCTGCTCACCGAGGAGAAGGGTCGAGCCCTCCTCGATGCAGGCCTCGATGAGATCCTCATCAACGCAGGCGACGAAGGCGACGATTACGAAGAGGTCTATGGCCTGCCGTGGCAGAAGACCTACGACAACATCGTGCGGTTCAAGCAGATGGCCGACGAGGCCGGCACCTGCACCGTGAACATCGTGTTGGTCAACCACCGGCGCAGCCCCGAGCACAGCACCAAGATGCGTGCGCTCTGGAAGCAGCATGACATCAAGCACTTCTACGAGTTCGATGTGATGAATCGTGGCGGCGCGCTCTTCGTCGATCACATGCAGTACGAGGAGAAGCCGCAGCTCCGCCAGGCCCAAGAGCTCATCGCGGCGCAGGGCGTCGTCCCGCGCTGCGGGGCGCCGTTTGCCTACCTGTTCATCGGCTACGACGCCGAGTACTACCTGTGCTGTTCCGATTGGCGGAAGGAGACGTCGATGGGAAGCATCTTCGACGTCAGCTTCCTCGATATCACCGCCGACAAGATCCGTATGGTGACCAGCCGCCAGCCCGCCTGCCTCACCTGCAATGTGGATCCGATCAACCAGCTGACCGGCGATCTCGAGGCAGTCGAACTGGGGCAAGCCCACCCCTCGCTGATCGATGCCACGCTGGCGTCGGTGGTGGGTGCCAGCCAGTTCGTCGAGAACGAGATCGAGGCGCTGGGCTTCGGGGAAGCCGCCGCCAGCGCCAAGCCGGCCCGCCGGCTCATCCCGGTCCGGGCTGACTGACCTCACGGGCCGGGCCACCGCGTTCGGCGTAGAGCGCCTCGGCATAGGCGTAGAGCTCCAGGTCGAGGGCATTGTCCTGCACGATGCGCTCGATGAGCGCCGCGGGAGCGGTCTCGGGTTCGGTGGTGTTGGAGCGCACCGGTTCACCCAGGTGCAGCCCGTACTGACCCTCGATCGCCTGGCACAGCTCCTCGAACCGGGGCTGGAGGCCAAGCAAGTCGAGCGAGGACAACGCCTGTTTCGCCATCTCGAGGCGCTCGGGGGTGAACGGTACGGTGGCGAGCCCTCCATCGCCGGGACGCATCTCCTCCACGGTGAGCGAGAGCATCCGGGTCATGTGGTTCTCGATGAGCCCCTGGAATCGGAACGGATCGTCGTAGATCTCCTCGAGGCTCTTGTCGGCATCGCCGCGAGCGACCCGACGTTGGTGCCGGAGGTACGACAGCGTTCGCTCGACGACCGGCCGCAGCACCGTCAAGGTCACGAAGGGCACGCCGAGCACCTCGGTGGTCGACAACGGGAAGTGACCGGCCAGCACCCGGATCTGGTGGCCGCGAGCAGCCCACCGCTCCTCGAGGTGCGAGAGCGAGATGACGGACAGGCCCTTGCTACGGCCATCGGTGCGGTTGGGGTAGATCTCGGCCTCGTCGTACTGGGCGCGAAAGCGATCGCGCAGCGAGGTGCCCGCCGTCTTCTGCATGTGCACCACGAAGAAGCGCAGCGGCTCGGCGCCGGGCCAGGGCGCCGGCGGATCGGAGGCGATGTGGCTCATCGGGCGCGCACCCTACCGGGGGTCGGCATCGACGGCTGAGGGTGCGGGCTGCGCTCGCCCCGCCAACCACCGCGTCGAGTGCTCAAGGAGGGCCATCGAGTTCGGTGGGATCCGCCCCAGCTGCACCGGCGCGTTGGCAGGCGGCACGTAGCGGGCGCCACGAAGCGCCATGTAGTCGTCGTGCATCTCGTCCCAGCCGAAGCGGCGCGACGTCGCCGCTCCGCCATGGATCTGGTGGAACGTCCCCTCGCCCAGGAGCTGGACCAAGGTGATGCCGTCAAGGCCACAGGCTCGGCGGTAGAGGTCGTGGTTCACCAGGCCACCGCCGGGGAGGGCGAATGCCTCGTCGAGACCCCCGAGCTCGTCCCACAGGTCCCGGGGGAGGAAGAGCGAGCTGCTTTCGCCCATCGGACCGAACCACCCTCGGCTCGACGAGCCTCCGAACACGCACGAGCCGAACAGGCGATACCCGTCGTCCTCCCACCCCGCATCTGCGAGGAGTCGATCCTCGACGTCTTGGTCGTACCCCGCCTCCGCCGCCCGCATGTGCGGCATCGGGCCAAGGTGGTAGCCGGGTGCGGTGATCA
>Ga0105044_10005322_pt1 | contig 17725 bp, 12 predicted proteins | sample MAT01_FD_78092 | JGI IMG/M metagenome (GOLD analysis project Ga0105044, IMG submission 78092) | Freshwater microbial communities from Lake Fryxell liftoff mats and glacier meltwater in Antarctica - MAT-01 | ecosystem: Environmental > Aquatic > Freshwater > Ice > Liftoff microbial mat | place...
AACACGATGATCCTGAAACCATCCGAAGAATGCCCGGGCAACGCGACCATCTTTGCCGAAATCCTGGACGCAGCAGGCGTCCCCCCCGGCGTGTTCAATCTGGTCCAGGGCGACGGGGCGACCGTGGGCAATGCCATTTCATCGCACCCCGGCATCGATATGGTCAGCTTTACCGGGTCAACCCGCGCGGGCATCATGGTGGCCAAGGCGGCGGCTGACACGGTCAAACGCGTCCATCAGGAACTGGGCGGAAAATCGCCCAACATCGTCCTGCCCGACGCCGATTTCATGGCCGTTCTGCCCCCCACGGTGCAGGGCGTGCTGGTCAATTCGGGGCAAAGCTGCATCGCCCCCACCCGTATCCTGGTGCACAAGGATCGCAAGGACGAAGCCGTTGCGGTCATCAAGGCCATGTTCGACCAAACCCAGGTCGGCGACCCGCAGCAGGAGGGGATGCACATCGGCCCCGTCGTCAACAAGGCGCAGCATGACAAGATTCAGGGTCTGATCCAGTCCGCCATCGACGAAGGCGCAGTGCTGGAAACCGGCGGCACCGGTCTGCCCGCCAACGTCAACCGCGGCTATTACATCAAACCCACGGTGTTCAGCGGCGTTACGCCCGACATGCGCATCGCGAAGGAAGAGGTGTTCGGCCCCGTCGCGACGATCATGGAATATGACACGATCGACCAGGCCATCGAAATCGCCAACGACACCGAATATGGATTGTCGAGCGTGATCAGCGGCGACCCCGCCAAAGCCGCCGCCATCGCCCCCAAATTGCGCGCCGGCATGGTCGCGATCAACGCCTGGGGCCCCGGCCCGGGCGCACCGTTCGGCGGCTATAAAGCCAGTGGCAACGGCCGCGAAGGCGGGGTTTACGGGCTGAAAGACTTCATGGAAATGAAAGCGATCAGCGGCGGGCCGGCGTAACGCACCAACCCCCGGGGACGCCCTATTGGGTGTCCCCGCCCATCCGGGAGTTTGGTTGAGTGAAATGTCACCGTAGCCCGACAACCCTTCGTGCTCTTCGCTTCCTCTGCGCCTCTGCGTGAAACCGATGCGGGCACAGTAACAGGACATCCCGCGGGCTTTTTCCTGCGCAGGAATCCGAGAATCACGGTGCCGCTGCGTAATTCCTATCGCTATAGGGACAGACATCGTCTTCGAACGGCACCAGCCGCCGCCGGAACGGCGCGCCTTCTGCGATCTCCGGCAGAATGATCCTGTCCATGCGGAAGTGACGAAAATCGGCGCGCGCGGGATCCCAGGCCACAAGATACCAGAGCGGCGGCAGAATGAGCAGAGCCTGTGGTTCGACCTCGCGGTGTGTTTCGGCGCCCTTGGCATCACGATAGAGGAACCGCAAACACAGCTGCTGAAGAAACGCCGTCTCAAACGACGGCAGCAGTGCAGCGTCAATCGATCCCATGTCCGAGACATCCTGCAGGGGGGATAATTGTCCGACATACAGACAATCCAACAGGCGGCGCAGGCCCCTCACCTTGTCTGCGGGCAACGACTTTTCGATCTTGGCAAGCCCGGCATCGGCCAGATCAGAAAACGGCAGAGTGCGGGCTGCACGCATGGCCGCAACGCTGATCAGCAGCGCGAACACCTCTGTCAAGGAAAGCCTCACGGTGGTTTGCACCGATTGCGGATCGAGTTGCAACCCACCGCCGCGCCCGCATTCGGAATGGATGACGAACCCCTGATCGCGCAATGCGCTAATGTCGCGCAGGATCGTGCGGCGCGAAGCACCAACCTCACCGGCCAAGTCGCCGATCGTCGAGGTGCAGTTGCGTCGCAGGACTCGTACGATGGCATCATGTCTCAAGCGAGTGTTCATGGTCACGCCCTATCACATTTAGTGTCAAATTTTGGCACCATTTCACTCTAGGCGAATCATGACCACTTCAAAATGGAGCATGAACATGACGTCCCCAGACCAGACGACAGCCAGCAGCGCCAGGCCGCTGATCGTCAACCCGTCCCACCTTCACGACCCGACACCGAATGGCTACAGCACTGCGGTTGTCACGCCCGCTGGAGGGCGGCTAGCCTTTATTTCTGGGCAAGGCGGACAGGACCGAAGCGGAGGTCTGTCGCCCGATTTTGACGCACAGGTGGCGCAGGCCTATGCGAACCTGGCTGCGGTGCTCGACGCGCTCGGTGCACGCCCGGATCAGGTCGTGAAACTGACGATTTTCGTCGTCGACCACGACATGTCGAAACTCGGCGTGTTGACCCAGAACGTGACGCGGATGTTTGGCGACAGATTGCCTGCACAGACCCTGGTCCCAGTGCCAAAACTCGCCATCGACCCCATGCTCTTCGAGGTTGAAGCTATCATTCTCTTGGACTGAGCGCTCGACGGCGCTGTCGGCAGATGGGCGGAGAACGCCGCGCCGCCACCCCTCGGTCAGGCCTGTGACCTGTCACCTCCGCATCGCTAGTCGATGCGGAGGAAAATCGGCGTCATTTCCTGCACTCTTTGAAAACAGCACGCCACCCGCTAAGCCCCTCACGCCATGACCATCCGTTCCCCCCTTGCGCCCGACCGTTTCCCTGATCTGCCTGCTATCCCCGGCGTCACCCTGCGTATCGCGCGTGCACAGTATAAGGCGTGGGACCGGTGCGACCTGACCTATATCGAGCTTGCCACCGGCACGACGGTTGCGGGGGTGTTCACGCAAAGCCTGTGCCCCAGCAGCGAGGTTGAGCTGGGGCGCGAACAGGTCAAGGGCGGCACTGCCCGCGCGCTGATCGTCAACGCGGGGAACAGCAATGCCTTTACCGGTTTTCGCGGGCGCGATGCGGTGGAGGGCATCCAGCATCAGGTCGCGGACCACCTAAGCTGCGCGGCGGCGCAAGTTTTCGTCAGCTCAACCGGCGTCATCGGGGTGCCATTGCCAATGGACAAGGCGCGCGCTGGGGTGGCCGCCGCGCTGACCGCCGCACCCGCGACATGGGAAGAAGCGGCAGCGACGATCACCACCACCGACACCTTTGCCAAGGGTGCGAGCGCCAGCGCGATGATCGGCGGCACCCGCGTAAACGTGGCGGGGGTCGTCAAGGGATCGGGCATGATCGCCCCCGACATGGCGACGATGCGGGGGTATATTTTCACCGACGCCGCGGTTCATCCGGCGCTGTTACAAGCCATGCTGATCCAGGCCAGCGGCGGCACGTTCAACGCCATCACCGTCGACAGCGATACCTCGACCAGCGACACCGTGCTGCTGTTCGCGACCGGGGCGGCGGGCCATCCGGTGCTGACCGACTGGGACAGCCCGGGGGCCGACGCGCTGTACGCTGCCGTACACGCGGTGGCGCTGGAATTGGCGCAGCTGGTCGTGCGCGACGGCGAGGGTGCGGCGAAGTTCATCACCATTTGCGTGACTGGCGCGGTCAGTGATGCCAGCGCCAAGCGTATCGCGCTGAGCATCGCCAACTCGCCGCTCGTCAAAACTGCGATTGCGGGCGAGGATGCCAATTGGGGCCGCGTCGTCATGGCGGTGGGCAAGGCCGGCGAACCCGCTGACCGCGACCGGCTGAGCATCCGCTTTGGCGACACCCAAGTGGCGAAAGACGGCCTGCCCGTCGATGGCTATGACGAAGCGCCGGTGGCCGCGCACCTCAAAACGCAGGATATCCGCATCGGCGCCGACCTTGGCCTGGGCGATGGCCGCGCGACCGTGTGGACATGCGACCTGACCCATGGCTACATCAGCATCAACGCGGACTACCGGAGTTGATATCCGTCGCCCGAAATCCGTCACGCTGAACATGTTTCAGGGCGACGAAAAAAAGGATGCTACAGCGCGCCCTCCAGCCATCCTTTAAGCGCGCTTTTGGGGGCCGCACCAACCTTGGTATCGGCAACTTCTCCGTTCTTGAACAGGATCATCGTCGGAATGCCGCGCACGCCGAATTTGGCGGGGGCGTCGGGATGATCGTCGATGTTCAGCTTAACGACGACGACTTTCCCGGCCAACTCGTCCGAGATTTCTTCAAGGCTGGGGCCGATCATCTTGCATGGGCCGCACCATTCGGCCCAGAAATCGACGAGCACGGGGACGCTGCTGTCGAGCACATCGGCCTGAAAGCTGGCGTCGGTAATCGCTTTGGTCGGCATTGGAATTCTCCTGATAACTTACCCCAAGTTAAGCGCTTGGCGCGTCCGGCTCAAGGGCTGCTGGCAGCAAATTTGCCTTCGCCGCCTCCAAGCCCGGCTTGTGAGCCGCCAGCAGTTCCTGCGGCAGCGCGATCAGGCGCGGCGCGGCGGTGTAGAGCAGCGCCGCCGCCACCCGCCGTCCGGGGAATATAACCGCCAGCGCGGCGCCATAAGCGGACATCTGGCGCAGATACGCGGGCGCGACCTGGGCGGCGTTTGCAGGAACATAGGCCCCGGTTTTATAGTCGACCACAAGCACGGCATCGTCGGTCACCAAAAGCCGGTCGACCGTGCCTGTGATCACCAGACCACCGTCAATCACCGCCGAAAACGGGGCTTCGGCGAGTGAACCGAGACCAAAGAGCGCGGCCCATTCGGGCTGCGCCAGCACGGCGCAGGCCTCCGCTGCCATGGCGGTGCGCTGCGGCGCGTGCAAATCCGCCGCTTGCGCCGCCAGCCAACGCTCTGCCGCTGTCATTCGCGCATCGGCCGCGACATCGGGCAATCGCTCGATCAGGGCATGGAGCAGCACCCCGCGCCGGATAGCGGCGGCGCGATCCGCGCTCGCTGGCCGCTGGGGCGCATCGTCGGCGCCAAGCTGCGACGGAGCCAGCGGGCGCGGCGGGCGCGCCTCTTCGGGGGCGGGCCGGGTCGCCCAATCGGGGATCACCCCAATGGCCGCTGCGGCCACGGCCGCCGTCTTGCTCAGTGCGCGCTTCGCCCACAGACCGGGCGCACTGGCAAAGCGGAGCGCCGCTGGGTCGTCCCACGCAATCTCGATCGCCACGGATGGCAGGGCTTCCAGCGCCCGTTTGGCGGCGCGATACCAGCTGTGGTCGGGCAGGTCTCTGTCCACATTGGGCAAGGTTCCGGTCACGATCAGCAACCGTTCGGCACGGGTCGCCGCGACGTAAAACAGCCGCCAATGTTCCTGCAACTGGGACTGCCGTGCTGCGTTCCAGGCATCATCGACCTTTGCCGGGCGCGCATCCTTGCCCGTCCGGAACAGCGGCAGCCGGCGCCATCCCATGATATCCATCTGGACATCAAGCTGATTGGCGTTCGGTTCACTTGTCGCATCGGCCAGGATAACGATCGGGGCCTGCAACCCTTTTGATCCATGCACCGTCATCACCCGCACCAGCCCCCCGCGTGATCCGGTTGGCCGCTTCACATCGACCGGCGCATGGTCGATATGGTGCAGAAATCCGATGAGCGAGGGGATGGCCCGGGTTTCAAAGGCAAGCGCCTCTGCCAGCAAGGCATCGATGGCGTCGTTCGCCTCGGCCCCCAACCGCGCGACCATGGCGCGCCGGCCTTGCAGCGGGCCAGACAATATCGCGTCGAGTAAGCGATAGGGCGTGGTAAAATCCGCCTCCGCGCGAAGGAGGGCCAGCCGGGCGTTGGCATGCGCGCAGGCCTCACTGTCCCGGCCAGCAAGCCATTGCCGCAGCGGCGTGCGTCCGCGCGCAGCCGTTTCGTCATACAGCTGTTGCTGGGACCAGCCGATCAGAGGCGATACCAACAGCACGGCGAGGCTATATTCATCATCGGGCTGAACAATAAACCGTAGCGCCGCGAGCAGATCCTGCACCGCCAGCGGGCTAGCGAGTGCGAATCGGTCAACCCCGGCCACGGCGATTTCGCGCGATTGCAATTGCGCAACAATTCGCGCCGCCAGCGCCTTGCGCGTGCGCACCAGCACCAAGATGTCGTCGGGGCGCACCTGAACCCCGTCGATGCCGTGGGCAATCCAGTCGGCGATACGGTCCGCCAGCGCCGAGGCAAGTTTCAGGCTGGCCGGATCAGTGGCCGCATGCAGATTGTCATCGCCGCCGCCGCCGTCATCGCCAGCGTCGTCACCATCACCATCGCCGTCGTCCCTGGATTTTGGCGCAATGATCAGCGGTGGCCAAAGCTCAACCCGTCCCGGCTTTCCCGACCCCTGAAAGGCTTCATGGTGCGGAACGGGCGGTGCGATGCCCATCGCCGCAACCCCGCCGTCCATCAGCCAGCGATCGACAAAGGCAAGTACCGCCGGAGCCGACCGGAAGTTTGTGGTGAGGTCAACGGGTACAAAGGGACGGCCACCGTCCACCGCACGGGCGGCAAACCGCTGCCGCGCATCTTCAAAAGCCACCGGGTCCGTCCCCTGAAACCCGAAAATTGCTTGTTTTCGGTCGCCCACCGTAAACATGCTGGGAATGCGGCCGTCGTCGCGCGCACCAAGCCCGGCGAAAAACTCCTCGGTCAGCCCGGTGGCAATGGTCCATTGGTCGGCGTTGGTATCCTGCGCCTCGTCGATCAACAGGTGGTCAATACCCTGATCAAGCTTGAACCGGATCCAGGCGGAAAGTTCGCCATTGGCAAGCAACGCGGCGGTGCGAGCGATAAGGTCGTCATATTCAGCATAGCCCTGTTCCAGCTTCGCCCGTGTCCATGTCGCTGCGAAATCGGCGGCCAGATGCCATCCAGCGGCAAGATCGTCGGCAAGCGCAAGCTGGGCCGGTATTTGGATCAACCGCAGGCAGGCTTCGTTAACCCGCAGCGCAGCGCCCGCAACTGGCACTAATTTTCCGCGCCGCGCGCCGTCCAGATAATGGGCGTTCAGCAGCCCCGTCTTGCCACTCACGGTTTTGTGCAGCGCGGCGATAAGGCCAGCGCGCTCGGCAGTGCCCGCCGCGCGCCAGTCTGCAGCGGTGCGCAGCCACGGGTCGGCCGTCGGCTTGCCCCACTCCTTCCAAGCTTCCGCCAGCACTGCGACATCCGCGTCCGCGATGACAGCCGCTTCCAATTGCGCGGCAACCCACGCCGCCGCATCCCCGTGCGGCAGACCTAGTGCCGTGCGCACCTGGGCTGTTGGTGGCGCCAGCCTTGGATTTGGTCGCCGCGCAAAAAAAGCTGCTGCCCGCTCGACGTATGCCACCGCTGGTTGCTCACCCAACCGCTTGCTCAGTTGCCCCAGCCAGCCGCGCCGACGTGCGCCCTCGTGCGCGTCGTTCAGCATCACGCCAAGCAATTGCCGCCGCATCTGCGCTGCCTCGCCTCCCTCGATCAGGCGGAAACCGGGGAGGATGCCGGCCTCGAACGGAAAGCTCGCCAGCAGCGATTGACAAAAACTGTGGATTGTCTGCACCCGGATCGCTCCCGCCGGGCTGTCGATCACGCGGGCGAACAAGGTGCGGGCGTGGGCCTGAATATCCTTGTCGAGCGGGGGCAGCCCGATTGCGTCCAGGTCGGAGCGCAGCGTTTCATCCGAACAGCCAACCCACAGTGCCAGCCGTTCGTGAATGCGGTGCGCCATTTCGGCGGCCCCGGCCTTGGTAAAAGTGATGCACAATATCGCATCGGCGGGCGTCCCCTGAAACAACAGCCGCAGCACCCGCGCGGACAGCACCTGGGTCTTGCCCGTGCCGGCTGACGCGTTGAGCCAGACATGAGCGGCAGGATCGACCGCGATACGCTGGGCATCGTTCAGCTGGGCCAGACGGTCGGTCATATCGTCTGCCTTGGCGGTCATGGCACATCCATCGGTAAGAAACGGCCGATCCATTCCTCACGGCGGGACAGATGGTCATAATCACCGTTGCTGTCGCCGGGCACAAAGGGCGCACTGCCGATCAGATAGGCGTCCTTAAGATCCGTGAAACCGTCCCAGGCAAGCTCCATCAACTCTTCAAAGCTGCTGATCTTGCGGCGACCGCCAAAGGGCACATCAATCTGTCCGTTGCCACCCTTTTTCTTGTCCGCCTTCAACAGCCAATATTCCGCCCCCGCCGGGGCAATGTCGGGCAGGTCCTTGAACGCCCTCGCCTCGACCATGGCGGCGAGCAGGCCGAGCTGCATTGCCCTTTTCGCGGCAATATCGCCCGGACGGGGGGCGCTGCCCGTTTTGTAATCGACCACCACCAGCCCAGCCGCGCTTTGGTCGATGCGGTCGGCCTTGGCGGAAATGATGATCCCGCCAACCGCCCATTCGCCCTTAATTTCATTGGCGATGGGCACGCGGCCAGCCGCCTTGGCCGCCACGAGTTCCACCGCCACCCAGCGCAGGGCCGGTGCCATGCGGGGAAGCCAGCTTGCGGATTCTACGGGGTCAAGCGCGGGATCACTGGCCAGCGCAGCGATAGCGTGGGTCAACGCATCAGGATCGGCACCCGCCTTTACCCAATCTTCGATCAGCTTGTGCACGCGCGTCCCGCGCCAGCGCGCGTCGGCCGGCGCGCCCAACCGGTCAAGCGGTCTTAGCGCCAGCACAAATGCGGCGTAGAATGCAAAGGGATCCTTTGCCAGCGTATCAAGCGCGGTCAGGGGGATCTCTTTTGGGCGGTCGCCCACCGCCACCGAGGGCCGCGGCATTCGTCGCGGCGCATGATCGGGGCGGTCAAGCAGGCCGCTGAGCAGTGGTAATGATCGGCCATCAAGCTGTGCCACCGCCAACGGCTCTGTCAGCGCCACCAGCCGCAGCCACAGGCGCGAGGCGACGGCGGGATCATTGCCCTGCCGCTTGGCGCGCGTCACGACGACATCATCCGCGCCAAGCGCCGTCACAAAATCATGCGCCGCCAATCCTTGTGCGCGTTCCAGCGCGGGCAGGCCCAGCTGCCGCCGGATACCGGGCGCGAGCCAGGGGTCGGGGTGGGTTTCGGCGGGCCAGCCGCCTTCATTCAAGCCGCCAAGCACCATCAGGTCGGCCCGCTGCAACCGCGCCTCCAACAGCCCCCAGATGAACAGGCGCGGATGGGTGCCAAAGGGCGCACGCACGCTTTCCCCCGCGAGCAATGTGTCAAACTGACGCGCGCTGGCGCTGGCCGGAAGCAGGGCGGGGCCATCGGGTGCAGCAAGCTGCCAGCGGTCAAACAGCCCGGCCAGTTGTCGGCCTGCCGGGCCTGTCCACACCGCACCATCGCTCAAAATATCAATCAGGTCGCGCAAGGAATCAAACAGGCGCAGCGGCGGAACAGGACAGTCGCCGTCGGCCAAAGCCCACAGCGGCCCCAGCAGCGCCGCCACACTGTCCCACCAAGTGGCCAGCGCGGCCTGATCCTCGCTGAGCGCCGCGCCTGCCTTGCGGGGTGTGCGCAACAGTGCCGCAATTCCGTCAAGCGTGGCCGGACGACCCGGCCCGCGCAATTTCAGGTCAAGCGTGCGAACCTGGGTGATCCATTCCCCGCGCTCACCCTGGGGCCGCACCAACGGGTGCGACAGGAAAGCCATCAACGGCACCAGCGCGCGCTCCGTCGCGGCAGCCAGCGCCAGCCGCGCCAATCCCCCCGCCGGGGTTTGTGCCAGCGGCTGGCCTGCGCTGTCGTCGGCCACCAGCCCCCAGCGGCCCAGCGCACTGCTGACCCGCGCCGCCAGCGCGCGGTCGGGCGTGACCAATGCGGCCGTGCGCCCCGGTGTTTCAAGCGCATGGCGCAGCAACAGTGCAATGCCCTGCGCCTCGGCATGATCGTCGTCGAATTCGGCGATGCGGATGCCGTTTGCCGCGTCCACTGGCACGCGTCCGCTCCAGTCCGCCGTAAAGCGCGCGGGCACGAACAGGGCACTGGCAAGGCCGGCCCGGTCGGCGCGGGTTGGCGGGTCGGTTGCGGCAGGCCAATCCTGCACTTCTCCGCGCGCTATGCCCATGCGGTCTAAAAGCAGTTTGAACTGATATTGCGGATGGCTGCTGAGCGGGCGCGGTGCGGGTGGGTCGCGCTGAACGACGCCCAGCGCTTGCCATTCGTCTTCGGGCATTCGGGTGTCCAGGCCGGGGAGTATGACCAGCCCGCCCGGCATGTCGGCCACCACCCGGAGCAGCCGCGCAACCGCTGGTGCGGTGACGCTGATCCCGGCGGCCACGACAAAGCGCCCCGGCGGTACGGCACGCCACCGCGCGGCCAGCCGCGCGAGCAACTGGTTGCGGCGGTCGGCAAGATCGACTGCACCGATGCGCGCCAGTTCGCTTGGCCATTGATCCAGCAGCAGCTGGAGATGGCGCATCGACACCTGCCAGTGGCGCGACAAATCTTCATCGGCAACGGTGTCGAGCGCGGCGGGGTCAAGCCCCTCGAAATGCAATTGGTCAATCACCCGCGCCAGCGCATCCGCAAGGTTTAGCGACGATGGCAGCGCAAGTGGTATCTTGAGCCGCGCGCAATTTTCGATAATTAGTCGCGACAGGATCAGCCGGCGGCGCAGCGGTTCAACCGCAGGCGGCAGCGGGTCGGCAAAATCGCCGTCATCGATGGCGAGTCCTGCGCTTTCTGCCAGATCGGCATCGCCGAGCGCAACAAGGCGCGGCAGCAACAAGCCCTCTCCGCCTGCCCGCACAAAGGCCGCCTGCACCGCGCTGCGTGCCCGGTTGCTGGGAAGCAAAATCATCCCCCGCGCCAAGCCCAACGGGTCATCACCAAAACGATCAAGCATGCCCGCGGCCAGCGCATCGGCAAAGGCCCGGCTGACCGGGATAGTATAGATTGTGGGATGGTGGTCAGTCGCCACGCAGCGCAGCCTCGGTCGGCGCGATCGCCTCGGGCGTACCGACTTCGAACCATTGGCCCTGGTGCGCAATGCCGAACAGGCGGCCTTCGGCGATAGCGCGATCCCACAAGATGTTGGTCGAAAAAGGCCCGGCGGGCGCGGCGCGCAAAAGACGGCGGCTGACAAGTTGGATACCGGTATAGACAAAGGGCGCGACCCGTCCCGGTTTACGGCGGCTGACCAATCCGCCTGGCGTCATCAGAAAATCGCCCCGGCCGTTGTGGCCAACGGCGCTGGCATGGCGCACCAGCAGCAACAGGGCATCCATCCGTGCCGCATCCCAATTCCGCGCGAGCAAAGCAGTGGTTTCGTCAGGACCGTCAGTCCAGACATTATCGCTGTTGACGACCAGAAATGGATCGCCGCACAGCAAGGGCGCGGCCTTTACCATGCCGCCCCCGGTTTCAAGCAGCTGATCGCGCTCATCGGAAAAGGCTATGGTGAACGGCCAATCACCTGCCACAAGATGCGCTTCCAGCGCGTCGGCCAGATAGTGGCAGTTGACGACCACCTGGCCAATTCCGGCGGCGGCGATGCGATCCAGACTATGGTCGATCAACGCCTTGCCCGCCACGCGCACCAGCGGCTTGGGCCGGGTTGCGGTCAACGGGCGCATGCGTTTGCCCAGACCCGCCGCCAGCACCAGCGCCGATTCGATCTTTGCGGCCGTCACGCTGCCATTGCCCCGCCGACCAGCCAAGCCGCGCTGCGCGCTTCAACTGGAACGTTGGCCGCGAACCAATCGGCGAGCGCCTCCAGTCCCGGTTGCGCCAGATCGCGTTCAAGCAGACCCCACATGCGCGGCTGAAATGCTTTATATCCGGGCTTGCCGTCGCGCCGCCACAACCGCGTGAACACGCCCAGGATGCGTGTGTTGCGTTGGGCTGCGAGCGTCCAATAAGCGCGGACAAAACGCGCGTCCGCATGCGTCGCAGCGGTATAGCGCGCCAGCATTGCGGCTTCGACTGCGGGCGCTACGTCCCGCCGGGCATCTTCCAGCACCGACACCAGATCATAGGCCGGATGCCCAATCAGCGCGTCCTGAAAATCAAGCAGGCCAAGTGCCGCCACGCCCGCGCGTTCGGGCAGCAGCATGATATTTTCAGCATGATAATCGCGCAGCACGCTGACGCGCGGAAGCCGGTCATCAGCGACCGGAGCCAGCACAGCGCGCCACGCCCTGGCCCACCCGTCACCATCGACGCTCAACCCCAGCGCCGGGCAATACCAGTCCGTGAACAGCGACACCTCCCCCAGCCATTGGTCGAGTTCATGCGCGGGCAATCCGGCAAGCGGCGCGCGATCATGCAGATGGACAAGCAAATCGGTCGCCGCGCTGTAAAGCTCTCCCTCCCGTTCAGGGGCCGCGTCGAGCGTCTCGCGCAACCGCGCATCGCCAAAATCCTCGATCAGCAATAATCCCTGATCAAGGTTGCACGCAAAGATTTCAGGGGCCGACAATCCCTGATCCCGCAGCCATTCGGCGATGACGATAAAGGGGCGCGGGTCTTCGTGCGGCGGCGGCGCGTCCATCAGCACCGCGCGGCGCGCGCCATCATGCACCCGGAAGTAACGGCGGAACGAGGCGTCACCCGCCAATGGGGTGATCTGTGCGCCACCCAAGCCATGGGCGGACAAAAAATCACGGGTTCCAGCGGACGGGATCATCGGGGCGGCCATCGCCCCTCCCAAGCGGGGGGCACGGTGGCTGTCAAGCTGCGTGTAACGCCGCTGCCGTCCAGGTGCAGCCACACCATCTCTGCCCACGTCCCCGGCGCCAGGCGTTCGGGCCATTCGATCAGCAGCGCGCCGTCGGTTGCATAATCCTCCAGACCAAGTTCGCGGATATCCACTGGATCGTCGATGCGGTAAAGATCGACATGGGCCACCGGCAACCGCACATCGGGCCGTTCATAGGGCTGAACAATGGCAAAGGTCGGCGACGGCGCCTCTCCGGCCAGTCCCAGTGCTGCCAAAATGGCGCGCGCCAGCGTCGTTTTGCCGGCGCCAAGATCGCCCGACAAACCGATGACATCGCCGGGCCGCAAAATCGCCGCGATCCGGGTACCCAGCGCCGCCAGCTCGGCCTCGGTCAGGATCAACGGTACCGCGCTCATTCCCGGCGCGGCAGGCGAACGCGCACCAGAGTTCCCTGCCCCTTTTCCGTTATGACCTCCATCGTCCCGCCATGCGCCTCGGCAAGCTGCCGTGACAAAGCCAGACCAATGCCGCCGCTCGGCGTGCCCGCAGCCTTGGCCCGCATCGTGCGCGCCACGCCTTCGGGCAGGCCGGGGCCATTGTCGGACACGATGATTTCGACCGCATCGGCATTGCCCTCGGCATGGATCAGCACGCGGCCACCGCTTCGCCGCGCGGGCGCGGTAAAGCGCACGGCATTGTCAAGCAGCTGGCCAAACAGGCGCTTCAATCGTGCCGCATCGCCAGCGATACTGCCCAGATCGCCAACAAATTCGTGCACCACCTCAACCCGCTCGCTCACCGCCAAAGGAGCCGCCGCCGCCAGCACTTCGTCCAGCAGTGGTACCAGATCGACCGGCACCCGTGCGATCGCCAGCGTGCCAGCTTCGGCCTGTGCCAGGTCGAGCACATTGTCGATATGCCGCCCAAGCACGACAACCGAATCGAGTATCGCCCCAACATAGGATGTTGCCGCCGGGGGCAATTCACCAGCATACCCGCCGCGGAGCATTTCTGCAAAACCGCCAATCGACGTCAACGGGGTACGCAGTTCATAGCTCATCCGCGACAGGAACGCCGTCTTGAACTGATCGGCGGCCTCCAGCGCCTCGTTGCGTTCGCGCAGCGCGCCTTCCATTCTGCGGCTGTCGGTCACGTCGAGCATGATCAGCAACGCATTGCCATCGGGCAGAGGAATCGCGGCAAAGTCGAACTGGCGTTCGTCCTTGAACAATATCTGTCCGCTGCGCTGGGTGCGTTCGCGGGTTGCGGCGCGGATAATCTCTTGAACGATGCTGACCTGCGTCGGTTTCGCCAGCCGGTCGGCCAGCCCCGACATCAGCACATCGACGCGCGGATGCGCCGCCAGCACATTTTCCTCAACCGCCCACAGCCGCCGGAAACGCTGGTTCCAAAGGTGTAGCCGCCCATCGGGGGCGAATACCGCCACCGCCTCGAACAGATTGTCAAAGGTCGCCGTGCGCACGCGCAACAGCGTATCGCGCATCGAGGCAAGCTGAATCTGTTCCGTCCGATCCTCGACAATCAGCAACAGACCGCCATCGGGCGTCGGCTGTGCCACCAGCCGCAAATGGGTGCCATCGCGCAGCAGCCAATCCTCCTCTGCCGCTTCGGTCCGCGCGAACCAGTCGACATGGGCCTGTCGCCATTCGGGAAAGTCACGGACCTCGGGCGTTTTGCCCGCTTCGCGCCAGCCATTCATCAGCCGCGAAAAATCGGGGCTGTCGGCGACTCCCTGCGCATCAAGTCCGAACAGGCGGCGAAACGGCTGGTTGGCAAATTCCAGCACGCGGTCGGCGTTAAACTGGGCCACGGCCGCCGAAAGCCGGTCGAGCATGTCGCGCTGGGTTTCGGCAAAGCGGCGATGCGCCGCGCGTTCGCGTTCCAGTTCCTGAATATCGATGGCATAACCCGCCACGCCGATGGCCCGCCCCTCGCCGCCCGTAAGCGGAACATCGACCACGCGCATCATCCGCCGTTCGCCAACGACCGTTACGGGCACCAGTCGGGCCAGCGGCCCTCCGGCAGCGGCGGCACGGTGCGCGGCCTCGACCGCGCTGACCCCGGCCACATTTTCGACCAGTTCAATCCCCGCCGAAATCACCGATGCGGCGCTATCCGCCTCAATCGCGCGGACATAGGCATCGTTGACCAACGCCAGTCGCGTGTCGCTATCGCGAAACCACATGGGGAACGGCGCCGCCTCGATCAGACCCGACAGCGCGGCAAAAGCGGCAAGCGCATCATCGCGTTCGCGGCGCATCGTGGCAAGCAGCGCCTGCGTCTCCGTCGTGTCAGCAAACCACAGCAGCACCGATCCCGGCGCGCCAACGGCGGGCGGTGCGGCCATGCCCTGCACCAGCAATTCGCGCGCACCGCCGATGGGGCGCAGGACCAGCGCAAAGGATTTTCCGCCCCGCTGCGCACCGATGACCGCTTGTCGCAACGCGTCGTGCGCGGCGGCATCCAACCCTTCGTCAACGCCTTTTAGTTCATCAAAGCTGGCGGGTGCCTGCGCAAGGCCCAGCCACGTGCCAAGCCGCGCCCCGGCCTCTAATCGCCAATCTGCGCGCAGGATCACCGGGATTTGCGGCGCCGCCTCGACCAGACTGGCCAGCCGCGCTGTCTGGCCCGCCGCCACTGCCGCGCGGCGCTGCATCGCAACGCCGCGCAGCAACGCGCCCAGCGCCAGCACCAGCCAGACCAGCAGAAACAGGCCAATGCCGAACAGTGCCGGAGCTGTGAGCACGCCAGTCATCGTCAAGGTCGGTTCACGGGGCGAGCGGCAGCCATCCCGATGCCCTAACGGCCTCTCCCGCCGAGTTCAATCATCTCGGCGGAAAAGGGCAGTGTGACGCATCAATAACGATAATGGTCGGGCTTGAACGGCCCATGCTGAGGCACGCCAATGTAATCTGCCTGCTTTTGCGACAATGTCGTCAGTTTCACGCCCAGCTTTTCCAGGTGCAGCGCCGCGACTTTTTCGTCCAGATGCTTAGGCAGCACATAGACGTCATTTTTATACTGCTCGCTGCGCGTCCACAATTCGATCTGGGCCAGCGTCTGGTTGGTAAAGCTCGCCGACATCACAAAACTGGGGTGGCCAGTGGCATTGCCCAGATTCACCAGGCGGCCCTTGGACAGGATGATGATCTGCTTACCATCCGGGAATTCGACCAGATCAACCTGTGGCTTCACCTCGGTCCACTTGTAATTGCCAAGCGCGGCAATCTGAATTTCGCTGTCGAAATGGCCGATGTTGCACACGATCGCCATATTCTTCATGCCCAGCATGTGCTCGGCTGTGATGACGTCGGCGTTGCCAGTGGCGGTCACAAAAATGTCGGCGCGGGTCACGGCCTCTTCCATCGTTACCACTTCGAAACCCTCCATCGCGGCTTGCAGCGCGCAGATGGGGTCAACTTCGGTCACGAGCACCCGGGCGCCGCCATTGCGCAGCGATTGCGCGCTGCCCTTGCCAACATCGCCAAAGCCCGCAACCACCGCGATCTTGCCCGCCAGCATCACATCAGTGCCGCGGCGGATGGCGTCGACCAGCGATTCCTTGCACCCATAAAGATTGTCGAATTTCGACTTGGTAACGCTGTCGTTGACGTTGATTGCAGGAAAGGGCAGTTCGCCCTTCTTGGCAATGGCATACAAGCGGTGGACGCCGGTTGTCGTTTCTTCCGAAACGCCCTTGATCGCCTTGACTGTCTTGGACAGATAACCTGGGCGGGCCGCGACGAACGCCTTCAGCGCGCGCTGCATCTCGATTTCTTCTTCATTTTCCGGTGGCGGCATGGTGTCGCCAGCTTCCAGCTTTGCGCCCCACAGGGCAAACATGGTCGCATCGCCGCCATCATCAAGGATCAGGTTGCAAGTCTGGCCATCGCCATCCTGTTCCCAGTCAAAAATGCGGCCGACATAGTCCCAATATTCGGCAAGGCTTTCGCCCTTCACCGCGAACACCGGCACGCCCGTTGCCGCGATGGCGGCAGCGGCATGATCCTGTGTAGAATAGATATTGCAAGTCGCCCAGCGCACATCGGCGCCAAGCGCCGTCAGCGTTTCGATGAGTACTGCGGTCTGGATTGTCATGTGCAGCGAACCCGTAATGCGCGCACCCTGCAACGGTTGCGCGGTGCCGAACTCGCTGCGCAGTGCCATCAATCCCGGCATTTCGGTTTCAGCAATGTTGATTTCCTTGCGGCCGAAATCGGCAAGCGCGATGTCGGCAATCACAAAATCACGGGCGTTGGCGGCGAGAGTGGCCACGGGGTTTCTCCTGACAGATCAGATCACAGGGCGCCTTGTTGGCGCACCCGTTTGTATGGCGCGCGCCCTAACCGAAGTTGGCGCAGCGATCAAATATAAAGTTTTCTTTATATCCCTTTGCAAACGTCAATGCGGCAGTTTTTATGAAAAATAATTTGCTGGCGCATTTCGGCACAGCGAAATCCATGCCCAGCCGTTAAATGGACATAAGAACAATATCATCGGAAATAAAAGGTATAGCGGCCTTAGCGATAAGCTTAACTGCTCTTTGTGACAACAGTGTTACAATAAGCTGATTCTGTTGATTTTTCTTTGGATCATGACATACTCCACTGCAAGAGAGGGAGAAACGCCATGTTGAAGTTTATGCTGGCCGGGGCCGCCGCCGCCCTTGCAATTCCGTTGATGATCCCCCCTGCGAGCGCGCGTCATCTGGTCGCCGATGGCGTAACCACATTGCCTGTTGCCTATGACGCAATGCGCAGCGGTCAGACCAAAGTTGCGATTACCCAGCTTCAGGCCGAAACCAAACTTTCGCCGCGCGATCCATCGCGCCTGATCAATCTTGGCACTGCATATGCGCGATTGGGCCGGACCGAAGAGGCGGGGGCGATGTATCGTGCCGCGCTGGCCAGCCCGATTCGCTATGACGTCGAACTGGCGGACGGCCAGTATATGGATTCGCGCTGGGCTGCGCGCACCGCGCTGGCGCGGCTGGCCAGCCGCCCGCGCGGCACTGTAACGCTTGCACAGGCACAATAATCCTCCGCCATCCACGGATCAAGGGACCGGCGGCAGCGACCCAAAGGGCGCTGCCGCCGTTTTCATATTTCAGGCAACGCCCCCCGCTGCGCTAAGCAGTCTGGCATCAACGCCGACGCTGGCAAAGGCATCGGACCAGCGATCGATGCGCGGCGAATCGAACAACAACGCTGGGGTCGCGGGCGCGGCGTGCCATGCGTGGCGTGCAAATTCGCTTTCCAGCTGCCCGGCGTCCCAGCCTGCGTACCCCAGCGCGAAATGCCA
>Ga0105044_10005323_pt1 | contig 17724 bp, 16 predicted proteins | sample MAT01_FD_78092 | JGI IMG/M metagenome (GOLD analysis project Ga0105044, IMG submission 78092) | Freshwater microbial communities from Lake Fryxell liftoff mats and glacier meltwater in Antarctica - MAT-01 | ecosystem: Environmental > Aquatic > Freshwater > Ice > Liftoff microbial mat | place...
CTGGTGTTGCCGTGCCACGGCGGGGATTTGGAAAAACCCGCGCTCGCGCACCTCATCGCCGAGTTGGACGAAGGGCCGCATTTTCTCCGCGAGATCGTGGTGAGCATGAATGGGATCGACGCGGAGCAGTTCGAGCGCGCCGGGCAGCTCTTTGCCGGGCTGCCGATGCGGCGCACGTTTCTGTGGAATGACCGGCCCGGCGCTCCGCCTGGCGGGCTCGCGGGGAAGGGAGGCAATGTGGCCGCCGCGCTGCGCCATCTCGTCGGCGCGGGGGAGTGTGCGATCATCGCCACGCAGGATTGCGACGTGGCGTCTTTCCATCGGCGCGATCTGGCTCGGCTGTGCTACGCGGTGGCGGAGCCGCGGCTCGGCTTCCAATTTGCGAAGATGTATTACCCGCGCGTCACCGACCGGCTCTACGGGCGCGTCTCGCGGCTCTTCCTCGCGCCGCTGCTTCACGCGCTGCTCCGCGTCGCGGGACATCAGCCGCTGCTCGATTTCCTCCTCAGCTTCCGCTACCCGCTTTCCGGCGAGGTCGCCATGACCCGCGAAACCGCCGCCGCCCTCCGCATCGCGCCCGGTTGGGGCCTCGAAATCGGCCAGCTCTGCGAAGTCTTCCGCCACCTCGATCCGCGCACCGTCTGCCAGGTGGATGGCGGCGCGGGCTACGACCACAAGCACCAGCCCGCCACCACCGCCCTCGCCGCCATGGCCGCCGAGATCGCCGCCGAGCTCTTCCGCCAATGCGCTGCCGAGGGCCTCCCCTCCGACGCTGCCTTTCGCACCGCCGTTGCCACCGCCTACCGCCGCGAAGCCGACCTCGCCGTCCACCGCAGCGCCAGCCTCGCGCTGATCAATGACCTCCCTTTCGACGAAACAGCAGAGCGCGAGATGGTGGAGATATTTGCCACCCGGCTGAGCGGGTAGCTCGCGCTGTTTTAAAAAAGTCGGGGCTGGAAGTGGGGGAGCAGTGCTGGTGTATGGGACGAATGCCAAAAAAACCTGTCGTTCTCATCATTCGCGATGGCTGGGGGATCAACCCCGGCGGGCGCGAGCACGCGGTGGAAAATGGCGACGCCACGCTGCTGGCGCGCACGCCTTTCCACGATCATCTCTACGCCACCTACCCGCAGGCGACGCTGAGCGCGAGCGGGATGGATGTGGGCCTGCCGCCGGGGCAGATGGGGAACTCGGAAGTGGGGCACATGAATCTGGGCGCGGGGCGGGTGGTCTACCAGGATCTGACGCGGATCAATAAGGCGATCATCGACGGGGAGCTGGCGACGAACCCGGTGCTCCAGCAGACTTTCGCGCACGCGGTGGGGCGGCGGCTGCACCTGATCGGGCTGGTGTCGGATGGCGGGGTGCATTCGCATCAGGAGCATCTCATCGCGCTGGCGGCGGCGGCGCACGCGGCCGGGGTGGGGGACATCCTGGTGCATGCGATCACCGATGGGCGGGATACTTCGCCGACGGGCGGGGCGGACTCTCTGGCGCGGGTGCAGGCCGGGCTGGCACCGACAGGGGCGAAGATCGCGACGGTCATCGGGCGCTATTTCGCGATGGATCGCGACAAGCGCGGGGAGCGGAGCAAGCTGGCGTGGGACGCGATCGTGCTCGGGCGCGGGCAGCTTTCGCACGACACGCCGAGCGCGGCGGTGAGCACCGCCTACACGCAGGAGCCGCGGGGCGATGAGTTTCTCCAGCCGATCATTTTTCACCACGCCAATGAGGAGCGGGTGCGGGATGGGGATGTGGTCTTGTGGTTCAATTTCCGCGCCGACCGGGCGAGGCAGCTTTCGGTGGCGTTCATCCGCTCGGACTGGCCGGGTTTCGAGCGGGAGAAACTGCCGCGCACCCATTTTGTGACGCTCACGGAGTATGACGAAACCTACGGCGTGCCCGTGGTTTTTCGGCCGCAGTCGCTCAAGAACATGCTCGGCGAGGTGGTGAGCGCGGCGGGGCTGCGCCAACTGCGCATCGCGGAGACGGAGAAGTATCCGCACGTGACGTTTTTCTTTAACGGCGGCGTGGAGCAGCCGGGCGCGGGCGAGGATCGCATCATCGTGCAGTCCCCGAAAGACGTGCCGACCTATGACTACAAGCCCGAGATGAGTGCGCCCGAAGTGACGGCGAAAGTCGTCGTGGCGCTGCCGGACTACGATCTCGTGATCCTGAATTTCGCCAACCCGGACATGGTCGGCCACACCGGCGTGGTCGCGGCGGGGATCAGGGCCGTGGAGACGATCGACGACTGCGTGCGGCAGGTGGTGGAGAAAACGCTCGCCCTCGGCGGGCAGCTCCTCATCACCGCCGACCACGGAAACTGCGAGCTGATGCGCAATCCCGACGGCTCGCCCAACACCGCGCACACCACGAATCTCGTCCACTTCCTCCACGTCTCGCCGACGCCGCAGGGCGGACAAATCGAGAGCGGCATCCTCGCGGATGTCGCGCCCACCTTGCTCGCCCTGCTCGGCGTGCCGCAGCCCGCGGAGATGACGGGCCGAAACCGCGTGGCGCTCCGCCCCGACAGCGCGGCCCTGCCCTGACGCGCGGCCCGCGCCCACCCGAAACGCCGTCGCCCCGGCCCCGCGCGCCGGCCTGAAGCGACCGCACCGCGGAGCGCCGGAAAGTCCGCGGCAATCTTCCTCCAAACTGACGCCATCGGGCGATTGCCCTGGCCGGGCCTTTCCCCGTACCTTCCATCCCCGATCATGCCACCCGCCAGCGCCGCACCCATCCGCCCCGGCACCCACCTCACCGCCTTCTTCGTCGAAGCCAAAAAACCCGCGCGCGACATCCGCGACCATTCGACTATCACCAGGCGTCCACTACGACCGGAATGCGACACCACACTCGACTTCGTGCAAGAGCTTGAGAATCCCGGCATGTTCGTTCAATTGGGAGCCCGCATTATCTCATCCAACCCGATCGCACCGTATGCCTATCAAAACCATTGATTCGGATGAGCCGCCTCTCCTTTTGGCGGTCGCGCCGAAAGGGACGGTGCAGGAAATCTCCGCCGACCAAGGATTACAGCTCCACTACGACACTCCTCGCGGGCAGCTTTTCTTCGGCGACTCGTTGGAGTGGCTCGCCTCGCTTCCCCCGAAGAGCGTCGATCTCTGCTTCGCCGATCCCCCCTACAACCTTCGCAAGGCTCATTGGGACAGCTTCGCGTCTCACGAGCACTACGTCGCCTGGAGCCGCCAGTGGATGGAGCTCGCGGCCCGCGTTTTGAAGCCCTCGGGAAGTCTCTACATCTGCAACTTCTCCGAAGTGCTCGCGGACATCAAAGTCGCTGCCATGCCCTTCTTCCACAGTTGCCGTTGGCTCATTTGGCATTACAAAAACAAAGCCAATCTCGGCAGCGATTGGGGGCGTGCGCATGAGAGTATCCTGCACCTGCGCAAGAGCGACGAGTTCACCATGAACCTCGACGACATCCGCATTCCCTACGGCGCGCATACCCTCAAGTATCCCCAGCATCCACAGGCCCTCAGCAGCCAATTCGGACAAGGGAAAGAGCGCAGCGAAGACTGGAAGCCAAACCCCGCGGGCGCCAAGCCGAAGGATGTCTTCGACATTCCCACCACCTGCAACGGCATGGGCGAAAAGACGCCGCATCCCACGCAAAAACCCGAAGAGTTGCTGCGCAAAATTCTCCTTGCCTCGAGCCATCCCGGCGACCTCGTCATCGACCCCTTCTCCGGCTCCGGCACCACCTGCGTCGTCGCCGAGCAGCTCGGCCGGCGCTGGATGGGTTGCGACGCGAACGCCGATTACAACCGCTGGGCCATCGAGCGCCTCAACGCCGTCCCGCAGCGCCCCGTCGAGGCCTGGATCGCCCTGGATCGACGCAACGCCGAGCGACGCGAGAGCATCCGATGACCACGCTGCCCGAGCTGCGCGCGCGTGCCGCGAACAAGGAAAGCTTCCGCGAAGTCGGCCACTACCTCTCTTTCGCACAGCACTACCTGGACTTCATCAGCGACCCCCGGCGCATCCAGGCGGAAATCGTCTCCCAAAACGAGCCGCACTATCGCTTCCTCCAATACAAGGATGACGGCTCCTTCAGCGTCACCCGTCCGCTCAACTCGCGGCTCTTCTTCACCGCCGACGAGTTCGGCCGCGCCCTGCCGCGCCTCACCCAGCTGATCGCCAAAGGACGCGGCGCGCAGCCGACTGCCGCCGACCGGGAACTTTTCAATCGCGGCATCTACACCATCCAGCAAACCATCGGTGCCGCCCTCGACTCCCTGCCCATCGGCGAGTCGAACAAAGCGCGCAAGATCAACGGCGACCTCTTCGAGCGCCTCATCCAGCTCCTGCTCTGCGCGCTCGGCGTGGACTGCACTTCCGGCACCGTGGCCGTGCCGATCGTCATGCCAGGCATCGAACCCTTCGCCATGAAATTCCAGCACGATCTCGTTATTAAGTCCGGCGAACTCGTGAAGATCATCGGCTCAGTGAAGACGAGCAGCAAAGATCGGCTCGGGAAAATCTTCGTGGACAAGTTTCTTCTTCATCGGATGACCGGCCGCGATGTCCCGCACGTCGCCATCTTCCTGAACGACGTCCAGCGCAAAGGCAAACACCCGCGCTACGGCGTCAGCGCCACCTTTCTTCCCGGTCATTTCAAGGGCTACACCGTCAAACTCAACTCCCTCGACGGCGTTTACTACTGCGACATCCGCCCCAACATGCTCACCGAACCCATTCTTCGGCAGCACATCCGCACTTTCGACCATTTCATTTTCGACGACCTCGGGGAATTGCTCCAGCGAGACGCGATTGCCGCTTCCGTCGTGCGGGAGGATCCAGAAGGCTCGCCAGCGCGATAAAATAGCGTCCGGGTTTTGCAGAATCAGGGTTGACGAGCGGCGGGTTGACCACATGGCCGTAGCGAAAGCGTCCGGGGTGGACATCGCAAATCGGGACTAGGCTGAGGCAAGATCTTTGGAATCGGATAGAGGGATGTTGTATTTCCTCAGAACGAGTTTGAGGGCTAGCAGCTTTTCTCAAATCAATTACCGGGTCACCGATCCCGGCTCCACCGCTTACCTCCCCCCGCTATGGCCATTGCCACGAATGCTTCTTACGTCCCGACGTTGACCGAGTTTCAGACACACTGGGCGGATGTGAATACGGAGCGGGTGCCTGCGGGGCCGTTGGTGCTTTCCAAATGTGGATATGGAGGCGACGGCGCTGGCGCTGAAGGGGGAGTTGCAGACGATCGAGGCGGCAGCTCCAGCAGCGGCGCAATGATCAGGAGATCGCGCGGGGGGGGGGATCAATGCGCGGAAGACGGAGCTGCTTTACTGGTTCGGGCGCTGGACGGCGGTGTTCGATGCTTACTTTGCCAATAGCCAGTGGCGGGAGGCGCGGCCGCTGGCGGCGCAGTTTTCTTCGACGACGGAGGATTTTGTGAAGCCGATGCTGGATGTGGAGGATCTGTGGGGGCGGCTGAATGCGCTGGGGGTGGCGGAGGTGCCGCCGGGGTTGACGGTGCCTATTACGCTGCTGGGGGAGGTGGCGGGGCAGGAGCTCGATATGGAGGAGTGGCACGCGCTGGTGGTGCAGTTGCGGGCGTTTGCGGATGATGAGACGCGGGCGGTGTCGCGGGTGAAGCGGTCGCGCAGCCGGCGGAATTTCCTCCAGGAGCAGGCGCACTCGCTGATGCGGCTCTACCGGCTGGCGATGCCGGCGGCGCTGCCGAGTGGGAATGATCTGCAGGCGACGCTGCCGCGCGTGTCTCCGGCGGATACGGGGAGTACGCCAGACGCGGTGAATGCGAGCGCGGTGTATGTGAGCGGGGCGGAGAGCAAGACGGTGTATGACGCGAGCACGGCGGCGGATTTAAAGGAGTACCAGCTCCGCGGGGTGGCCGGTGGGGAGTGGAATGAGGACGATGCGGTGACGATCGCGACGCGGCTGCCGGCGGATGCGCGGGAGTTTGTGGTGGATTTCGGGCTGACGCAGCCGGGGACGAAGATCGCGCTAAAAGTCTATGTGGTGACGCTGACGGGCCGGGAGCGGGGCAGCGCGCCGATGACGGTGGAGCGGGCGTAGGCAATGACGAATGCGGAATGACAGAATGACGAGCCGCATTCGTCATTCCGTCTTTCGCCACTCCTCCCGGGCTTCGGGCGCTGGCCGCGATTGACGTTGCGCTCGCGGCGCGACTTTGTAGTTTCCTGCCCCGCTCGGCGAAATTTGTCCCGTGGTGTAATGGTAGCACAAGGGTCTTTGAAGCCCTTTGTCATGGTTCGAATCCATGCGGGACAGCGCCTTTGGGCCGGTGGGCTGGTCGAGCGGGGGCGGTGGACTTTTTCGACGTGCGGGTGGGCGCAGGGGGAATGCGGCTCGTGCCCGCCTTTCGCTGATTGACGCTGGCGCGGGCGCTGCTTTCCTTCGCGCCGGTGCTCCCGCCTTTCTACGATACTCTCTTCGCCGCGTTCGCCTTCATCCTCGGGGCGTGCATCGGCTCGTTTCTCAATGTGTGCATCTACCGGATGCCGCTGGGGCTTTCGGTCAATGAGCCGAAGCGGTCCTTTTGCCCGAGCTGCAAGTATCAGATTCCGCTTTACCACAATATCCCGCTGGTCACGTGGCTGGTGCTGCGTGGGAAGTGCGCGAACTGTGGCGGGCGCATTTCGTTCCGCTATTTCGGGGTGGAACTGCTCACCGGGCTGCTCTTCCTCGCGGTGTGGCTGAAGGTGTGGACGTGGGGCGCGCCGGGCTGGCCGCCGCAGGCTTGGGTGTTGGCGCTGCCGTACTGGATCATGGCTGCGCTGTTCATCGTCGCGACGTTCATCGACTTCGAGCACTTCATCATCCCGGATGAGATCACCATCGGCGGCACTGTCGCGGGGGTGCTGCTGAGTTTTGCCATCCCGACGCTGCATGGGCACGAGTCCAATGTGGCTGGCGGGCTATGGTCGCTGGTCGGCGCGGGCGTGGGCTTCGGCGCGCTGTGGCTCGTCGTGCAGTTGGGCAAGATGGCCTTCGGCAAAAAGAAGCTGACTTACGAAAAGCCCGCGCCTTTCACATGGACGCGGCGCGATCAGGAGGCGGACTTCATCGTCGGTGCAGAGGCGATGCTTTGGAGCGACTTCTTTTACCGCGGCAATGAGCAGGTGCTCATGCAATGCGCGTGGCTGGAGATTGACGGCGAGCGTTTTGAAAACGCGGCGGTGCGTTGCGAGTGCGAGTGGCTGCATCTCGACGGGCGGAAGTGGGAGCTCGTGAAGACCGATGTCATCCGCGGGGAGGTTACCGCGGTTACTTTCCCGCGGGAGGCGATGGGCTTTGGCGATGTGAAATTCATCGCGTGCATCGGCGCATTCCTGGGCTGGAAGGCGGTCGTTTTCACGATCATGAGCGCGTCGTGCCTAGGCGCGCTCATCGGGGTCGTGACCATCGCCATCGGACGCCGCGAATGGTCCACGAAGATTCCCTTCGGACCCTATCTGGCGCTCGGAGCGTTGCTGTGGCTCTTCGTGGGTCCGGAACTGGTGAGGTGGTACTGGATGCTCACGTTCCCGCCGGCGTGATCGCCCGCTTCGCGACGCGCCGGTTTGCAAAGCGATAGGCCGCGATGCCGACTCCCCACCCGCTGACGGCATCGACGACGTGGTGCTGGTGGGTGAGCACTGTCGAAAACGCGATGGCGGCAGCCCAAGTCCACAGGATTATGCGCTCCGGCTGTGAGGCGTACCGGGCAAAGGCCGCGATGCAGCACACCGAAAGCGCGACATGGAGAGACGGCACCATGTTGTAGTCGAGATTCAGCCGGTCTGCGAAATGGAACCAGCCGGCCCAAGGACCAAGGTCACCGGGCGGGGCGAAGGCAGCCCGCGACGGCACGAGCAGAAAGCCGACGCCGCCGATGAGGGTCGCCAGCGCGAGCGCGCAGATGAGCGCGGCAAATTCGCGCCGGTCGCGGACGATGAACGGCCCGGTCAAAAACAGCACGTAGATGCTCATGTAGATGAGGACCGCGCCGGGGATCAGCGGGATGGAAAGCTCGATGGGCAGATGAATGGGAACACGCCGGCTGCGGTGCGCCGTGAGCCATTCGCTACCGCCATAGACGAACGCGAACCACCCCGCGTTCGCCGCGGAGAGCAGCCACGCAAAGCGCAGAAACGGCCAGCCGGGCCAGGCGAGAAAGCGCGGCTTCATTGCGTGAGAGGAGCCCCACCTGGCGACGCGAACGTGCGCAGCAGCGCAGCGAGCAGCGGGCGCTCGTCCCTGCGCGGGCGGAGGTAGTGGTCCGCGCCCCAGACGGGGCAGAGTTGACCGGGCCAGCGTGGCGTGTCTGCGAGCAGGATGGAGCCGTCGTTTGGACCGAAGGATCCGAGCCGGGCATGGCAGCGGCGGGCGAGTCCATTGCGCAAATGCCGGCGCAGCGGGAAGCCGAGAACGTGGACCGCGCGGAGATGCGCGGGCAGCGTCAGCGGGAAATCGAGAGCGCAGCCGGGAAAGCGGCGCACGTCGGTGAGGAAATCCAGCGAGCGCCCGCGGATGCGATAGACGAAACGGTTCGCGCGGGCGAGCAGGTGCGGCGAGAGCAGCCAATCAGCCATCGGCGTGCCGTCGAGGATGCCGCAGAGATTCACCCATCCCACCACGCGCTCGAAAACGTGCGCCGCGTCCGGTCGCGCAAGCGCCGTCTTCACGTCGCTGCCACCTTTGCTGACCGAGACGAGAATCAGCGCAGCTTCGCGATGAGCGAGCAGCCATTCGCCGATGAGGCGCGCGTTTTCCGTGAGCGAACCCGTGCTCGAAACGGGCACGAGCACCACCGGCAAACCGAGTTGCTCCGCGACTTCGCGAGCGACGCGGCCGTCGGCACCGGTGCGCGGATTTTCCCGATAGAATGCGCCCGGCACAATCGCCACGGAGGCTCCAGTCGTGCGCGAGCTTTTGCGCGATTCGCCGAGCGCGCGAAGAAATGGGCCATGCCGTTCCGACTCCACGATTCGCCGGTGTAGCAGCGCTGTGGCGAAGTCGCAGCCCTCGCGCGCTGTCACCTCGCGCAACCGCTCCGGCGTGAGCGCCTCGAGCCCGCCGTCCCATTGCGCGACGCGATTCCACAGCTCGCGCTCGTAGCCGTCCGCAGGTTCCGGAAAGAAATGCGTCACGCGCGCCGCCTGCGTCTCCCGAGCAGCCAACCGCCGAGCGCGCCGGCGACCAGCGCGCCGCCGCCGACCCACCACAGCGCCTTCGTCGCCGCGTTCAGCAGCGGATTGTCGAAGATGTTGTCGGAGGTGTGCAGATTGGCGACGAGCCACTTTCCGCCATCTTTCACCATCGTCGCCGACCAGCGCCCCGTGAAATCGAACTGCCGGCCGCCCGCTAGCGTGAAGTGCTCCTGCGCGCTCCCAAAAGCGATGGCCGTGGCACCGTTGTGGAGGATGCTCAGTTCATCCACCTTCACGTCGGCGCCAAATTTCTCCACGACCTTCGTTGGACCATTGAGCATGCGGTCGAGATATTTGCGGACTCCGTCGCGCCCGCGGCTCACCTCGGCGTTGTGCCAGGTCACGACGACATTCGGGTGCAGAAAAGCGAGTTGCGCTTCGATGTCGCCGCTGTTCATCCCGGCGAGCAATCCGTCGCGCACGGCGCGGAGTTCGATGTGCGCCGGGTCTTCCTGGGCATTGGCGACGAGCGAGAAAGCGCACGCAAGTGCGGTGGTGATGAGTTTCATTTTCATACAAGGGCTGGTTCAGGTTGCAGCTCGCGCACGGCCTCCTGCGGCAGCGCGACGAGCCATTGGAAGTAATCAATCATGTCCGCGTCTGCCTCGACGAACCGCGCCGGATCGTAGCGTGTGCCACGGATGCGCCGGGCTTCGTCAGCGAGATAGCCGTGCGTGAAAAATCGCCGCACCGCCAGCGTGAGCGGGTTCGCGGGGCGGGGTGCGAAAACGATGCCCTCGCAGAGCGTGTGTCCGTTTTCGAGCGGGCGCGTGATCATGAAGAATCGGCTGTGTGCGCGGTCAAAGTCACCCGTGATGCACACAAACGTCCCGCCCCAAACCGTAAGTGAAATCGCGACGGTTTTGCCGGCAGCGACACGCAGCACGCGATCGAGCGGCGTGCGCCCGAGCACCTCGGCGCAGTAGCGGTTGCGGCGCGCGAAGGGCGCCGGGCAATCGATCTCAGGAGGCGCGAGGAGGCGGCGGTCATGGACGGCATCGAAATGCTGGCGGTCGAAAGCGTGCGCGGAATTCACGAACCACGGGCAGTCGGCCTCGTAGCGAAAGACACGGCCCGCCGCGTAGTCGTCCCCGTTTTCGCCGAGGAAAAACGGCAGCGGAAACAGCGGCTCCATTCCATTGAAAAAGAATACATAACCGTGGCGCTCGACCGCGGGGAAGGTCCGTTGACGCGCGAACCGCGGCGGATGCACCTCGCCCGGCGCGCGCGTGCAAACGCCATCGGAGCCATAGCTCCAATGGTGATACGGGCAGACGACCGCATCGCCCTCGATGCGCCCGCAGCCGAGATCCGCACCCATGTGCGAGCAACGCGCATCCAGCACGGCGAGCGTGCCACTTTCCCCGCGAAACGCCACGAGTTGCCGACCGAGCATCGTCTTCGACACCGGCCCACGAGTCAGCTCGCGGGTTTCGTCGAAGAGATACCAGGACGCCGGCCATTGCGGGAAACGGTCGATGGCCGGCGCGCGGTTCATTGGATGACCTTTCCCGCGAAGCGATTCTCGACGTGCTCGGTCGCAGGCTGCGGGCCGTTCCACATTTTGCAATACGCTGCGAGCAAACTGCCACGCGGCCCAGGGGACTCGCCAAGCAACGGCAGATACAGCCACGGCACCGTCGGCTGCGAGTGATGATTGCGATGCCAGTTGTGATTCAGCCACACGAGATCGAGCAACCGGAATGTTCGCAGGTTGCGCGCGCCCTTCAGCACGTCGCGCTCGGTGCCGTAGTGGTGCGCGTATTGCATCGCAGACCACATGAAGCCAAAGCCGAACATCACTGCGAAATAGTGGGCGAGCGGAATGTGCCAGACCCAGATCAGCCCCGCGTGGAGTGCCACGACCGCGACCGCCTCGACCTGGATGATCCGCCGGTAGCGCGGATTCAGGGAATCAAGGAAGGCATCGGTCGTGCGATTGACGCGCGCGGGAACGGCGAGTGACGGAACGAAGATGACGACGAGATTGGTGATGTAGATCAGCACCCAGAAGAGCCCCGTGAGCGTCCCGTAGAGCTGCACGCATTTCCAAAACCGGCTCTCGTGTTCAAAATACAAATCGAATGCTTCATCGTCGCTGCGATTGCGGATGTGGTGGCCGATGTGTCCCTGTCGGATGAGGTGGAAAGGCGCGGGAAAAAACAGCGCGAGGACTGTGCCGACAAGATCATTCAGCGCGCGGTGCGGATGCAGGATGCCGTGCTCGGCCTCGTGCAGCATCGCGTAGGCGGAGTTCATCACCACGCCATAGCCGAGCGCGAGCAACGCGACGGCCCACCAGTGCGTGACGCGCCCGGCAGCCCACAACATGCAGAGCATCGCGGCGAGTTGCGCCGCTGCGATGCAGAGATTCAGACGTGCGGGAATGCGAAGGTCTTTCACGATGCGGAATTGGCGGGACGGTAGCTGGGCAACGTTCGCGCGAGCAACGCGAATTCCGGATGCGAGTCGAAGCGCGCGAAGGTCCGCGGCGTGACGCTGCGGGAATACAGCGTGTGTAAGTAAGCGCTGTTCGTTTCCAACTCCCGCATGCCGCCATAGAGTGCCTCAGCGTCGAGTTGCGGAAACTCAGACACGAGATGCTCGACTACGCGCCGGCCGGAGCGTTTCGGCAGAAGGAAGAACTCGCCGATCATCCAGTTGAGCAGCCGGGAATTGATCCAGCGCACCGTGTTCCCGGTCCTCGGCCACAGCCAGTCCAGGAGTTCCTCGTCCCAACCGATGTGCCCTATTTCATCCGCCAAATGTGCGCGATGCGTCGCGACGAAATGCGGCTCCAGTTCGTCCGCCGTTTCGAGACAGCCTTTTGAGTAATAGAGCGAGCGTTCCTCCTGAAGCAGCGCCAGCCATACGAGGAGAGGGAATAGCCGTGGACGGCGCGAAAGCGCGCCGAGCAATACCCGCCACGGACGCGCGACACGAATGAATTGATATACGCCGTTTCCATAGAGTTCCGGCGCGCAAGACCGGTTCAGTGCGCGAAACATCGCCGTGTGCCGCTGCTCTTCATCGAAGAATGACTGCACCCTCGCGGCAAGATCCGCCGGGAGTGAGCCTCGCATCAATCCGAGGAGCGCGGGGCCAAGCATCTCCTGCTCGAAGAAGGCGACCTGCTCATTGAAATAGAGTGCGTGAAGCTGGTTGTAGCGCAGGCGCGCCTCGCACGGGAGCAGCCAATACGCGGACGTATGAAACAGCGGAGTGAACTCCTCCGCGATGAAGCGCCGTGTGTGGTCGATGCGAGCGCTCCCGAACGCGGTTGCAATCGAGGCAGCTTCATTCATGCGTGCGCATTTAGCTCCAAGAGGGCGGGCCGCGTCATTGAAAAACAAAATAGTCTCATCACCTTTTTCAATTGTGCCGACCGGAGCGCCCCGGCCTAGTCTCAGCCTGTGATTAAGATTGCACTGATCTCCCCCAAGGGGCCGCTCTATCGGCATCGCGGCGGGATTTGGAAGAAGTCGCTGCGCTACCAACCGCTCACGCTCACGACCCTCGCGGCGCTGGTGCCGGAGGATGTGCCTGCGGAGTTGCAGTTGATTGACGAAGGGATCGCCGACGTGCCGCTCGACCTGGAGGCAGACCTGATCGGTCTCACTGTCATCACTGGCACGGCGCGGCGGGCTTATGAATTGGCAGATCATTTCCGCGCGCGAGGGATCGCCGTGGTGCTCGGCGGACCGCATGTGACGCTCATTCCCGAAGACGCCGAGCCGCACGCGGACGCTGTGGTGGTCGGTTACGCGGAGGATACGTGGCCGCAGTTGTTGCGCGATTTCGCCGCTGGCGAAATGCGGACGCGCTATCAGCAGGCGCCCGGCCTCGACATTGGCGGGCGGCCGTTTCCGCGCCGCGAGTTGCTGCCGGCGCGGCATTTTCTCACCAGCAATGTCTTCGAGGCGACACGCGGCTGCGTGCATAGCTGCGATTTCTGCGTGGTGCCGACGGCGTGGGGGCGGAAGCCGTTTCAAAAGCCGGTTGCCGAAGTCATCGCCGACATCCGGCAGCACGGCGCACGGAAGCTGATCTTCGTGGACTTGAATCTCATCGCGCATCGCGGCTACGCGCTGGAGCTTTTCACCGCGCTCATCCCGCTCCGCTTGCAATGGTATGGCCTCGCCACGGTGCTGCTCGCGGACGATCCCGAGCTGCTGGAACTCGCCGGACGTAGCGGCTGCAAGGGCTTGCTCATGGGCCTCGAATCCATCTCGGAGACGAACCTCCGGCAGAATCACAAGGGCTTCAATTCGCCAGCCGACTACGCGGGCGTCGTCGAGCGCCTGCACGCGCACGGCATCGCGCTCCAAGGATGCTTCGTCTTCGGCCTCGATGACGACAGGCCGGACGTGTTCTTGAAGACCGCCGAGTTCGCCGTGGAGGCCGGGATCGACCTGCCGCGCTTTGCCGTGGTGACGCCGTTTCCAAACACGCCGCTCTACAAACGCCTCGACGCCGAGGGCCGCATCCTCACCAAAGACTGGGAACTTTACGACGCGCAGCACGTCGTCTTTCAGCCGAAGCACATGAGCGTGCGCGAACTGCAAACCGGCATCGAGACCGCGTGGAAACATGCCTACAGCTTTCGCTCGATCGTCCGCCGCCTCCGCCGCTCGCCCGCGCCATGGCCGGTGCGGCTCGGAACGAATCTCGGCTACCGTTTCTACGCGCACAATCTCAGCCGCTTCTACAACTGCGACTGGATTATCGGTCGCGCGCCTTCGGCTCCGACGCGTGCTTTGGAAACCGCGCCCGCATGAAGCTGACCATCATCCATCCGTGCATCGGGCGCCGCCGCGGCGAGCGGGGCTACGTCCGTACCTGGCAGATGGAGCCGCTGCCCGCGGCAACGCTCGCGGGCCTCACGCCGCGCGATGTGGAAGTAAAGTTCTACGATGACCGGATGGAGACGATCCCGTTCGACGAGGCGACCGATCTCGTGGCGCTGAGCGTGGAGACTTACACGGCCAAGCGCGCTTACCAGATCGCCAGTGAATACCGGCGGCGCCGCGTGCCGGTGGTCATGGGCGGATTCCACCCGAGCCTGTGTCCCGATGAAGTGGCGCGCTACGCGGACGCGGTGGTCACGGGCGAGGCCGAGGCGGTGTGGCCGCTGGTGCTCGACGACGCGCGGCACGGGCGGCTGGAGAAATTCTACCGCTCCACGGGCCGCACCGATCTGCGAGGATTGCGTCCCGACCGCTCGATCTTCCGGGGCAAGCGCTACCTTCCCATCGGCCTCGTCGAGGCGGGACGCGGCTGCCATTTCAAATGCGACTTCTGCGCGGTGCAGACGGTGTTTTCCTCGTCGCAAACCCGCCGGCCTGCCGACGAAATAGTTTCGGAAATCGCGGCGATCAAGAAGGGCAAGAAGCTCTTCTTTTTCGTGGACGACAACATCACGTCGAACTTCGCGCAGGCGAAGGAATTCCTGCGCGAACTGATCCCGCTCGGCATCCGCTGGGTGGGCCAGGCGAGCATCAATGCGGCGCACGACGAAGAGTTCCTCGACCTGCTCGTGCGCAGCGGTTGCCAGGGCGTGCTCATTGGCTTTGAAAGCCTGAATCCGGCGAACCTCGCGGCGATGAACAAGACCTTCAACACCGCCCGCGGCGGCTTCCCGAAAGCGCTCGCCAACCTCCGCCGGCACAAGATCCGCGTCTATGGCACGTTCGTCTTCGGTTACGATCACGACACCGCGGAGAGCTTCGGGAACACCGTGGATTTCGCCGAGGAGAATGCCTTCTACATCGCCGCGTTCAATCATCTCACGCCCTTTCCCGGTACGCCGCTCTACCGCCGCCTCGCGGAGGAAGGCCGCCTGCGCTACGAAGCCTGGTGGCTCGACGACCGCTACAGCTACAACCAAATCCCCTTCGTCCCGCGCGGCATGAGCGGGGAAGAATTGCAGCGCGGCTGCCTCGGCGCGCGGCGGCGTTTCTATTCGTGGAAAAGCATCGCGCGCCGTGGACTCGATGCGGTGAATCGCGCAAACGGTTTCATGTGGCGGAATTTTTTCCTCATCAACGCCATGCATCGCGGCGACGTGAGCCTGCGCGACTACTATCCGCTCGGAGACGAATCATGGCAGGGGCCGCTGTTGACCGCGAACTAAGCACGCGCTTTGCCGTCGCGACGCGCGCAGACGAAGCGGCGATCCGGCGACTGCTGCGTGAGAACCCGATGCGCGGTGCGGTGAGCGTGGGCTTCCAGCGCGAGCCTGATTACTTCGCCGGAGCGGGCCTCGCCGGCGGGGAGGATCAAACGATCGTCGCGCACTCCGACTCGCGTCTCGTCTGCATGGGCCGCTGCACACGGCGCGAATGCTGGCTGGATGGCGCAGCCCGGAGCGTGGGGTATCTCGCCGAGCTGCGGCTCGATGTGACGGCGCGCGGGCGTTTCGGGATTTTGCGCGAGGGCTACGAGTTTTTTCACTCGCTGCAACGCGACCTCCCCGCAGACCTGTATTTCACGAGCATCGCCGCGGATAACGAGCGCGCCCGGCGCCTGCTGGAAAACGGAGCGCGCGGGTTGCCGTCTTATCGGTTCCTCGCGGAGCTGGATACGCTGCTCCTTGCGGTTCCACGCCGCGCGCTCAAAGCGAAGCTCTGCATCGAGAGCGCTACCCCGGCGCGCGTTCCCGATTTGATTCGCGTGCTGAATGAGCACGGGCGGCGTCGCCAACTCGCGGCGGTGTGGACGGCGGAAAATCTCCGCGTCCTCGAGAATCAAGGGTTGCCGCTGGGCCGCTTTCTTCTCGCGCTCGAGGGCGGCGAGGTCATCGCGTGCGGCGCGTTGTGGGATCAGCGCGCTTTTCGGCAGACGGTGATTCACGGCTACTCGCGCCCGCTCGCCATCGCGCGGCCATTCGTAAATGCGGCCAGCCGCATCGTCGGCACCCCGCGGCTGCCGCGCCCCGGTTCCACGCTCGCACACGCCTTCCTTTCGCCGCTCGCCTTCGCGGAAGGACGCGAAGCCATGCTGCCGGATTTCCTCGCCGCGTTCTGCCCGCTGGCGAAGCGGCTCGGCGTCGAGTTCCTCACCCTCGCGCTGCCGGCGACGGACCCACGCCTGCCCGCGCTCCGCCAGAGCTTTTCCACGCGCACCTGGCGCAGCCGTCTCTATCGCGTGTGCTGGCCGGGCGATGCCGCCCCCGATGTGAGCGGCTCATTTCTCCCCGACGTGGCCCTGCTATGACGGAGACGCCGCCCCGGAAAATCAACGGCTTGCTGCCGCGCGACGCACTTTCCGGCGCGCAGCGCGACGAAATGTTTGCTCTGCTCTCGCAGCATTTCGATGGCGTGACGCGCGGGCAGTTCGAGGGCGACCTTGCGGAGAAAAACTGGGTCGTGGAGATCCGTCGCGAAGGCCGCCTGCTGGGCTTCTCCACGCTCCTCGTGTGCGAGGCGCAAGTGGACGGAGCCGCGCTGACGGTGATCTATTCCGGCGACACCATCGTTGCGCCCGAGGCGTGGGGATCGCCCGCGCTGGCCCGCAGTTGGATCGCCGCGGTGAACCATCTGCGCGCGGCCTTTCCCGCGCGCCCGTGCTACTGGCTGCTGCTCACTTCAGGCTTTCGCACCTACCGATTCCTGCCGGTCTTTTGGCGGGAGTTCTTTCCGCGTCACGCGACGCCTACACCACCGTACGAACAGCGCCTTCTCCATCATTTGGCCGCTACACGCTACGGCACGTGGCATGATGCGGCATCGGGAATTGTGCGCTTTCCGCGTCCCCAAAGGCTTCGCGGGCAACTCGGCGTCCTGCCGGCCGGACGCGGAGCGGATGCCCACGTCGCCTTCTTCATCGCCCGAAACCCCGGTCACGCCTGCGGCGATGAACTGGCCTGCATCACCGAGATCGGCGAGCACAATCTCACCGCCGCCGGCCGCCGGATGCTCGCATGAAGCCAATCGCCACGCTCGCCAACGGCACGTGGCTCGCGGCGAGCCTGCCGGCGTGGCTGCGCTTCCGCAGCGCGTTGCGACGGCCCGCGGAGACTCAGCGGCGCATCCTTGGCCGCCTGCTCAACGCCAATGCCGAGAGCGCGTATGGCCGGGCGCACGGCTTTGGCAGAATCCGCAGTTACGCGGAATTCAGGGAGCGCGTCCCGATTGTGGACTACGACAACCTCGAGCCGTGGATGACGCGCATCATGCGGGGCGAGCAAGGCGTGCTGACCTGCGAACCGGTCACGCGCCTCGTTCCCACGAGCGGTTCCACCGCGGGGCGCAAACTCATCCCCTTCACCGCCGCTTTTCAAAGCGAGCTGAACGCTGCCATCGGCCCGTGGATCGTGGACCTGTGCCGCGAGCATCCGGCGATTCCATTCGGCCCGGCCTACTGGTCGATCTCGCCCGCGATCCCGGCGTCCGCCGATGAGAAGTCTGCGGTGCCGGTCGGCTTCGACGACGACAGCGCCTACCTCGGTGGGTTCAAACAGCGGCTTGCCGAGACGACGTTTGCCGTGTCGTCCGCGCTGCGCCAAGTCCCA
>Ga0105044_10005326_pt1 | contig 17717 bp, 13 predicted proteins | sample MAT01_FD_78092 | JGI IMG/M metagenome (GOLD analysis project Ga0105044, IMG submission 78092) | Freshwater microbial communities from Lake Fryxell liftoff mats and glacier meltwater in Antarctica - MAT-01 | ecosystem: Environmental > Aquatic > Freshwater > Ice > Liftoff microbial mat | place...
CCGCCCCCCGGCCCTAGCAGCCTGTCGGACTTATCCCGCCCGGCTGCGGAAATCGGGGATTCGGCCCCAATTCCCTCGCTCCGACGCTCTAAGTCCGACAGGCTCCTAGAGCGGAGTAGGTGCGGAGCGGTTGAACAAGGAAATTCCCTGCATTCACTTCAGGGTCCCCAGAAACGCTTTCACGTCTTCAAGCTCCTGGAGTTTCAGGATCAGTCCCATCGGCGGCATTGGCGAAATCGGAGTGGCGGTGTAGGTCTCGGCGAGGATGGCATTCGGCTCAAGGAGGCTTTGTTCGAGGTAGGCGGCGTCTTTGCGGGCCGCGATCCCGTCGAGGGGCGGTCCGATGGGGCTGCCTTTGCCACCGAGCATGTGACAGTTCATGCAGGCGGCGACGGGATGTTTCCAAAAGATATCTTCGCCTCGTTTTGGATCACCGGTGAGGAGGTCCGCGCTTTCGTCGGCCACAATCTGCTCGCAGAGGCTCACGTCGTCGAAAAGGCTCTCTCCCCATGCCACGTGGAGCAGATTGATGCTCGCTTTTTCGTGTGCCTCACTGTTGAAGGTGGTCTCGACCTGGATCCAGTCGGTGCTCCGCGTCACCTTCTCGGTCTCGGCGCGGCCAATGTGATCATTGAGGCTCACTTTGCTGGGATTCTTCAAGCCACGGGTTTTGACCCAGGCGCTGAGCTTGTAGGTGGTGTTCGGCTTTAGGGGGATGTCCGCGTAGAAGCTGCTGTCGGCGGCGGCGCTGGTGATGCAACGGAAGGCGTTTGTCCCGCTCTTCGCCATGCCTTCGCCGATCACGATGGACCATTCGGCGCTCTCGTTGCCGGCCTTTTTCGGCTCTCCTCCGTAGTCGCGACGACGCCACCCGACGGGGAGGCCTTCGGGGGTGAGCTCTTCCATCCCTGGATTCGGGAGGAGATTTGGTCCGTCGGTGTAGAGGTCGGCATCGTGTGCTTTGGCGAGGACCCGGATCGCTTCGGCAAGCCACTCGTCCTTTCTCAGGTCGGCGTCATTCGCGAGTTGTTTCACGAGAGTCTGGATCTCTGGGGTGGTCGGGAACTCGGCGAGTTTCACGAAGGCGGCGAGTCGGGTCGTCGGGTCGGGATCACTTACGACTCCCGATCCAAAAAAGAGGGCGGTTGAGGCTTCGTCCGATGCGAGGGCGCGGATCGCATTTCGACGCAGTCGCGCATCCTTGGCGAGGAGGGCGGCGCGGTGGGTCGCGGGATCGAGTTTGCCGAGTCCGTGCAAGGTCCAAAGGGCGTGGATCGCGGCGATCGCGCCGTCATTTGCGGTAACCAGTGAGACGAGGGCGGGGGCCGCCTCAACGAAGGGACCTTCGACGAGGAGTCGCTGCGCGGTAAGTCGCCAGAAGGCAGTGTCGGCCCCGAGGGCGGCGACGAGTTCGGGGGTGGTCGCGTCGGCGAGGGAGGTCACGGCGGGGGCGGTGGCCTTTTCCCAGACGACGCGATAGATGCGTCCTCGCTGGTGGTCGCGGAGGGGATTTTCATGGGCTCCTCCGATTCCGGTGGTCGCGTCGTAGCCGCCGCGATCAACCTTGGGAGTGGGATTGTGTTGGATGATGAAATTTTGCCAATCGGCCACCCAGACGGCTCCGTCGGGTCCGACCTCGGCACAGACGGGGGAGGTCCATTCGTCGGTACTGGCGAGCAGATTCATGGCGTCGTGGGCGGTGTAGCCGGCCCCGTCGGGACGCACGTCCATGAGGGAGATGATCTTCATCGTCGGTTCGCAGACCATCGCCATGCCCTGGAAGCGGGCGGGGAGTTGCCCGGAGTCGATGAAGGCTGATCCGGCGGCGGCGGTGTAGCCGCCCATGACATCGACCTGGCGGAAGTTAGGGGTGATGGCGTGGGCGAGCTCGACGAGGTTGATTTTCTTCGCGGTCATGGCGCGGAAGCCTTCGGGAACGACGGTTTGCGGAATGCCACCAAAAAAGAGCGGTGCTCCGTTCGCGGTTCCGCCGAACTCATCCCCGGCCGCATTCTGGCTTTGCGCCCAGGTGTTGTTGGTGAATTGATGGAGAAATTCGAGGGCCGATCCATCAGGACGGAATCGATACACGCCCATACGGAAGTCGAGGGCTTTCCCGCCGACTTCCCCAGTGAAACCGGAGTAGCCGACCGATCCCCGGAGCCAATTGTCGTATCCATAATGCAGGTTGCTGGCTTGGGCATGGGTGTCGCCGATGCCCCATCCGGTCATGAGTTCTTCCCGCTCGTCCGCAACATCATCGCCGTTGGTGTCTTTCAAAAAGAGGAAGCGGGGCGGCTGCGAGACGATCAGTCCCCCGCGGCTGAAGACGAGTCCAGTCGGAATGTTCAGCCCCTCGGCGAAGGTCGTGAATTTGTCCGCCTTGCCGTCGCCGTTGGTGTCTTCGCAGATGCGGATGCGATCACTCCCGACTCCGTCGGGCTTCACTCCGTGCGGATAATCCGAGGTCTCGGCGATCCAGCAACGCCCGCGCTCGTCCCAGGCGAGGGCGATCGGTTTGCCGATGTCCGGCTCGCTCGCGAAGAGTTCAAGACGCAGGTCGGCCGCGACCTGGGTGCGCTCCATCGCCCCTTTAACGGTAAAGGGTTTCTGAAAGGTGAGCGGCTCGGGACGGTTCTCGTAGTTGGCGACATTCCCATCTTTCACCCGGATCTCCGGCTCGCGCTGGGTGAGGAAGGCCTCGTAGCTGGCCCGCCGCTCATCGCCGATGCTCCAGAGGATGCCGCTCTTGAGCAAAGCGTGAAACTCGGGGAGACTCCAAACCCGCTCGTCGTGTCCCGAGGCGGTGTAAAAGACGCGGCCTTTTCCCTGCTCGCGAACCCAGGTCCACGGCTCGGGTTCGGTGATGTTGTCGTCGCTCGCGACCTCGCGGACTTGGAGGATGGTGCGTCCGCCGGGATTGTGGTTCTTGTGAACGTAAGTCTCGTCCCAGGCCTCGAACTCCGGCACATTCCGAATCGCGGCGTGGTCGGCGTCGATCGTCTTAGTGCGGAAGATCGCGGTCTTGTGTCGATCAAAGCGACCGCCGACGACTTGATCGAATTCAGGAATGTTCTGAAAACACCAGCTCGCGCAATGGACGGGAACAAAGCCGCCGCCGGCCTCGATGAACTTCTTCAGATTCGCCCAATGGGCCGGGTCGATCTTGTCGTGGTTCGCGTAAAGCAGAACCGCGTCGTAGTGATCAAGGAAGTCAGAATCGGCGAAGGCGGCGGCGGGTGTGGTGACGTAGTCGAACCAGATAGCGTCGCGTCCCAATGCCTCCATCAGCATCGGACAATAGGCGCTCGAAAGATGATGGTCGGCGTCGTGACCGAGGAAGAGGACGCGGACGGGACCGCTCGTAGGCCGGGCGGACAGCACGAGCGGGAGACTTGAGAGAAGTAAACCAAAGAGCAGGAGGCAACGTTTCATACCGGCAGGGATTTCAGATCTTCCGCAGTCTAAAGGATCAAGCGGGAAAGTGTCTTGCCAGAAAGGCAGTATTTTTGTTATAAATCGGCCATGAGCGCACATACGCCATCTTCGCCAAAGAACCAGTTGAGGCATCGTTTCTTCGAATCGCTCGGCAGTCCCGAACAAATGCTCCAACTCTTCTCCGCCTGGCCGGGGGTGGCCTTTTTTGCCAAGGACAACGAGTTCCGGATCGTCGCGGCGAACCGAGCCTTTTGGGAGCGCCTCGGCTGCCGGTCGGAGGATGACTTGATCGGGCAGGATGATTTTACCTTGTTCCCGCTGAGGCTGGCGGAGAACTTTCGCCGGGACGACACCGAGGTTTTGGCCACAGGTCAGGCCAAACTCAAAATCATCGAACTGTTCTTCAACCGCCAGGGATTGCCCGACTGGTTCGTCACGAATAAATACCCCGTTCACGATGCTTCCGGCAAGCCCTGTGGCATCATAGGCACAGTGGAAGGCTACGGCGATCGTGGACCGGCCTTGCCCAGCGATGGCCAGCTCGATGCGGCGGTCGGGTGGATTCGCAGCCATTTCCGGGAGCCCATCTCGATCTCTGATCTGGCCAAGGTAAGCGGCTTGTCATCCCGTCACTTTCATCGGCGCTTCGGAGAAGTTTTCGGGGTGGGTCCGCAAACGTTTTTGGTGAAAACCCGGGTTCAGGCCGCCTGCGAGGCCTTGCGTCAGGGTAGGGATTCCATCGCCGACATCGCGACCGACTGCGGATTCTACGATCAGAGTTCATTCACCTCCCACTTCCGCCGCCACATGGGAGTGACTCCGCGGAGATATCGGGAGGGAACGACCGCGCCGCTTCATTGACCTGAACTCGGAACCATGCATCTCTCGCTGTAACCGAATTTTTCACTGAACGGGCTCGACCTCGCGCGGAGAAATTGGTATTTCCTATCTCGTCCCTTATCTCATCCATCGCCCCAGCATGAAAACGTCCCTGCAAATTGTTGTCATTATTCTCTTAAGCCAGATCGCCCCTTCGCTTTTCGCCCGAATCTGGACCGAGGCGGGATCCGACCGCACCGTCGAGGGTGAATTCCGCCGCCTCAATGGAGCGGACGTCGAAGTCATCCGTCCCAACGGAACCCTCCTAAAACTCCCCCTCGCGAAGCTCTCGGAAGAGGATCAAACTTTCGTTGCAAGTCAATCCGCCCCCAGCCCGGCAGAAGTGAAGCGACCCAAAGTGACCCACAACGAGGGCGAAGAATTGAAGGTCGGCGACGTCATCGACATCTCCTTCCGACCCGTCAGCGGAGACAAGGTCGATCTCGCGGCGATGCCGGGGAAAGTCGTCCTGCTCGACTTTTGGGCGACTTGGTGTGGTCCCTGCATTGCCGAACTGCCCAATGTCAAAGCGGCCTACAAGACCTATCATGAAAAGGGTTTCGAGATCATCGGCATTTCCCTGGATTCGGATGAGTCCAAGCTTAAGGACTTTGTGAAAGAGAACGACATGCCCTGGCCACAGTATTTTGATGGCAAGGGCTGGGAGAACGAACTGGCCGTTCAGTATGGAATCCGCGGCATTCCGGCTGTCTATCTGGTGAAAGACAACGAGGTGGTCGCCGTCAGCGTGCGCGGCAGTAATCTTGAGACGAAACTTGAGGAGCTCTTGCCGTAGGCGACAACAGCCGGAGCTTTCCCCCATTTTTGAGCGGCTCCACCCGGGATTTCTTCGGTTCGAGAGTCCGTTTGCAGGAATCCTGCTCTACCGGTATCCATGCCCGGAACGGAACAATCAGGAGCGGATTTTCGGAGTGAAAAGCGCCTCTCCCCATTCGAAAGACGTCACAGGATACCGCCCCTGCTTCGGCGGAGTGATCGCCAAGCGCTACGACTACTATCCCATGTAGCAGAACCTCATGCTCTTCCACGAATGCTTCCTCGCTGAAACCGGAGGGCGACCCGGGTCGAGCCATCAGACCGGGCGGACTTCACTGGAGCGCGAACGGACAGAGAAATTGAGGGACCATCATGCTCAAGTCCGTATCCGATTCTTCTTGGTGCCGGGACTATGATCTGATACCGTTGAGAGCGTTCATTTTAGCGGGAGGCCATTCCTCCGCAGTTTCCAGGGTCACCGTCAGACCTCGCATCCACTTTTTCAGTTCCGGTCTTCGGCCAGATACGGCTCGCAAAAACTCCCGGGAATTTCCGATCCCGACATTCTAACACAATACTATTATGGGCGACAAATCACCAAAATCAAACCAGAGAAAGAAGGATCAGAAGCAGGCCAAAACCAGTGCTTCCGACAGCAAGAAAGCGAGTGCGATCGTGACCAAGCAACAGTCGGGGGTCGAGAAGAAGAAGAAGTAATTTCGATTCGCTCCTCGGGAATCAAAATGGTGTGACCCAGACGCCTATGTCCATGGTGGCACTCGCGAATCCCGTAAAGGATCCGGCAATGGGTGGGACGCTGTCTGGCAACCGACTCACGGCGACGGGGATGTGATCGCTCCCGGTCAGGAGACCCAGGGTAGGGTCGAACCCCTTCCAGCCAGCGCCAGGGAGATACACTTCCGCCCATGCGTGGGTCGCGCCATAGTCGATGTAATTGGGAGCGGCGACGAGGTAGCCGGATACGAATCGGGCCGCAAGCCCGAGATGTCTCGCCACGGCGATAAAGAGGGCGGCGAAGTCACGGCACGACCCAGTCCCTCGAGACAGAGTTTCGATGGGGTCCTGCACCCCCGGTTCCTCCCGAATGCCGTATTGCAGGCCCGTTCGAATGCGGTCAGCGATGCGCAAGAGCAGCGAGATCGTTTGGATCGATTCCGTACTATTCCAGACGCCCGCAGCCCAGCTTGCGACCGGCGAACCTGCCGAGAGATTCGCTGTCGCCGTATAGGGAGCGAGGGTGAACCAATCGTCCTGCTGATAGGCGAAGGGAAATTGGACCGCGAAGGACTCGATCAGAAAATCGAAGGGATTTTCGTTGTATTGCTGGACCACGGTTTCACTCTCGATGGCCAGCTGGCTGACCGCACCGCTGAAGGTCGCCGTGGCGATGGAGTTGTTTTCGATGTCGCTTTGCCAGGCGATCACCGCATCGGGCGTCACTGAGAGAGTGGACGATTCGATCCGCAGCTCATGACCCTCCCTCGGGCGCAGGCGCAGGTAGTGGGTTCCGAGTTCGACCGGGGAGGAAAAGTTGTAGTAGGTTCGATGGAGAATCTTTATTTTTTGCATGCAATGCCTTTCTCTTTTCCAGGGTGCTCCCACCTTATCGGGAGAAAATCCTGGCATACACTCTTTCGTATCCTTCGACCATGGATGCGATAGAAAATTTCGTTTCCACCCGGTTTCGGCAGGCGGCTGAATCAATCTCGGATACCCGATCCACCGCCTCGACGGCTTCCCCAATACTTTTCACCAAGAACCCGGTTACCCCACCATCGATCACCTCCCGGCAAGATCCCAAGTCCATCGCTATGACCGGGACGCCTGCCGCATTCGCCTCGGCGAGGACGAGTCCGAAGCGCTCTGGTATCGTATTCAGATGAAGAAGGGCGCGGGCCCGTGAAAAAAGAGCGTTCTTTCCCGCAACACCGACAGGGCCGATATACTCCACATTCTCTCCGTCCAGATGCGGCTCGATCATGGTGCGGAAATACTCGGTGTCCTGGATGATTCCCGCGACGATCAACCGTCGTTGACTCGCGCGCGCTACTCCGATAGCAAGATGCAGACCTTTGTCAGGATGAATTCGTCCGAGGAAGACAAGATCTTCTCCTCTCGACGGAACGAGCGGATAAAGGGATAGGTCGATTCCGTTGTAAACGGTCCCCAGGTAGTTGAGTCCTGCCGCGCGATCGGAATCGCTGATCGATACGAAGAAACCGTCACGATACTTCTCATAGACCGGCATGATGGCGGGTGAGGAAAACCCATGGATGGTCGTGAGGACCGGGGTCTCGACGAGGCGGCTGTAGGCGAGCGCCATGAAGTCGCAGTGACTGTGGATCAGATCGAACTCCGCGGCATGTTCGAACATCTCGGAAAGGTGCAGGTATTCGGCCACTTTGGCGTCTGAGCCCGGAACTTCCTCATACCCTTTCTCCACCACTGCGTGCAGATGGGCACGAGTGATCGAGTTGGCTGTGGCAAACAAGGTGACGTCCCAGCCATTTGCCACAAGACCCTCCGCGATGTTTCCCGCCACGGTCTCCCAGGCTCCATAGTGCTCGGGCGGCGTGCGCCACGCAACCGGAGCTAGAATCGCGATTCGCTTGTGACGCCAGTCTTGCATCCCCTTTCTGAATTGTTGTTAGGGCTAGGAGTATGTGCAGCTCCCACTTTCCAAAAGAGCCTTCAAAAGATCGTCGAGCGAGACGCTTGCGATCGCCGAGGCCTGGTCGCTGACGGCGAAGGGAAGGATTAATTCACGACCGTGCACAAGTGAGCCACAACTATAGACGACGTTGGGGACATATCCGTCGCGCTCCGCCCCAACCGGAGAAATAAGGGGCTCGGAAAGCCGACCGATCACGATCGTGGGATCCTCCAGATCCAGAAGCGCGGCGCCGATGCAATATTTGCGCATCGGCCCTACGCCATGCGTGATAACGAGCCAGCCGGCTTCGGTTTCGATGGGAGATCCGCAATTCCCGATCTTGACCGATTCCCAGACGGCGCAGGGTCTCAGGATCATTTTCGGATTACTCCAGTGATGCGGGCTATCGGAAAACATGAGGAACAGATTCTCATTGTCCTGCCGCGAGAGCATCGCATAGCGGCCCCCAATGCGTCGGGGAAAGAGCGCCATCCCCTTGTTTTGCACCGCATCGCCATTCAGCGTGAGAATCCGGAAGTGGAGAAAATCCTCGGTTTCAATTAGCTGCGGAAGAATGTCGCGTCCGTTGTAGGCCGTGTAAGTGGCGTAGTATAGGACAGAACCGTCGTCCTCGACGAAGCGAACAAAACGGGCGTCCTCGATGCCATTTTTTTCGTTCGGGGAAACGGGAAAGATAATGCGTTCGCTGATGGCGAGCTTATCGGAAAATTGCAGTTCGTAGTTCGAATCGGCGAGCCAATCGATGCATTTGAGCGTGTGATCGAGCTCGCGGGTGGTCGGCTGGTTCTCGTGTCGCACGGTGCCGATGCTTCGGTTGAGATCGCTCCTCGTGAAGTGATCGCCGAAAGATGAGAGCACTTTGTCCGCGTGTTCGTCGTCCACTCCCATCTCACGGAGCTTGGTTGAAAAACTTCGTTTTTGGTAGCTGGGGTCGGGGATGATTTCCGGAGCGGTCACATAACGGGAAACTGGATCGAGCGCGATGTTGCCATCGTCGAAAATGGTCCCACCGCGAAACTCAATCGAGGAGATGTGCCCTTCTCCGGTTGCCCGCAGACTCATGATGAAACGCATTCCTCCAGCGGGAGCGCCCGCCTGATCAGGATGCGGAACGATGGAGGGATTAAAAATCGCCGCTGACTCCAAGGCGTATTCGCCCGAGAAAAAGGCACCAATCAAGAGTTTTCGGTCCTGGGTAAGCGGCCGCTGGGTGAAGATATGCTTTTGAACGAGCGCGTAGTGCTCCCAGAGGAGATCCTCAAGGTCGAAATGCCGATCGACGAATTCTTCCCGGACGAGAGCCAGCTGTGAAACGGTTTCTTCTTCTGTCAGGGAGAGCGCGCGGCCGATCGTCGTCATGATCAGCTCGTTGCCGGAGGGAATGAACGGTCGAAGGATGACACGGGCACTCTTGGGAAGCACGGTTACTTCGTGGCGCCGGAGTCGGATGGAATTCATGTGTTGGGTATGGCTGAGGGATCGGGTAAGGGGAGGGTGATGGGGTGTTCAGCCGCGTTCATTTCTACAAGGGCGAGGTGGAAGGCGAGAGTCGATTCGGCTCCCTGGTTTTCATTGACGCGATCGGCGTGGAGACCGTCGCTGCATCCGCCGGTGGTAAAATCGTAAAGAGCGAGGCCGAGATCATTGCGTCCCAGAAACCATTCGAAGGCTCGCCGCGCTTCCTTGAACCAGACCGGATCTCCCGTCGCCCGGTGCGCTTCGAGGCAGGCCGAAATCATCGCCTGCGCTTCCACCGGCTGCTGATCGAAATCCGCCCTCGTTCCGAAACGCTCATAAAAGCCATTGCTGCCGATGGGGCGAAAGCATCCGCTCTGTGTTTTTTGAATGGAGACGAGCCAGCGCAACGAATCGAGTCCGATGGAAAGTGCCTTTTTGTCAGGCATCCATTGGCCGCTCAGGATGAGAGCCTGACACAATCGGGCGTTCTCGTAGGTCACCCTCGGTTCGAACCATGGCCAGTCATCGGTCGCCGTTTCTTCCCACCGATGGATGATTTTGCCGGTGAGGGTTGACCGGGCGAGGTCGAGCTGCTCCGATCCTGGAAAGTGTCGCAGGTATTCGTGAATGCCGAGCAAGGCGAAAGCCCATGCCCGAGGTGAAGGCAGCGTTTCGGCGCGGGGCAGTCCGTTGGAAAACAGTTGGGCCGCCAGATTTCTGTGGCCGGTGTCGCGGGAACGTCCCGCCGCCGTTCCCGCCGCCCACAGGGCACGTCCCTGGCTATCGTCGCTCCCGACATCCTCCAGCCACTGGCGGCTATAACTCATGAAGTTCCGGAATCGACCGGTCTCATAATCCAACGCGGCGGCGAGGAAGGCGAGATAGCTGGTGGCGAGGCGATTCAGGCTGACCGACGGGGGGTGGTCGCCGACTTCGTCCAGGAGATTGCAGAGGATGAGTGCCCGGGCATTGTCGTCGGTGCAGTATCCTTCGTGAAAATTCGGGACGTTGAAGATTGCATGTTGAAAGATTCCCGTGGTGTCGCTCATGCGAGCGATGTGATCGAGTTTTTGCGGAGGAAGTGCCTGCGGACGGCTTTGCAGAGTCCATCCGGCAAACGCGGTCCGCGGAGAAGTCTTTCGGTCTGCCCTGGCGTGCTGAAACGATTCGGCGTATCGTTTTGCCACCGCAGACCAAAGCATATTGCGTCCGATCGCATAAGCCTTGCTGCGGATTTTTTCCATTCCTTCCGGATCTTCCAGCAGAGCAACGACGGCTGCCGCGATGGCCTTCGGATTGTGAAAAGGAACCAGTTTACCACGCCCGTCGGCCAGCAACTCCTGCGCGTGCCAATAGGGAGTCGAAACCACCGCCTTTCCTGCACCGAAGACGTAGGCCAGGGTTCCGGAGGTCACCTGCGCTTCGTTGAGATAAGGGGTCACGTAGATGTCCGTGGCCGAGATGAATTCACCCAAATCTTCGAGGGACACGAATCGATTGTGAAAGATCACGTGGCATTCCACCCCGCAATCGGCAGCCAGCCTTTCGAGGCTCAACCGATATCGTTCGCCTTCGGTAGCCAATAGGTGGGGGTGGGTCGCGCCGAGCACCAGATAGACCACCTCGGGGTGAGTGGCGACAATGTCAGGAAGCGCCTGAATCACATATTCAATCCCTTTGCCCGGTCCGATCAGACCGAAGGTGAGCATCACCTGCCGACCCTCGACTCCGAACTGGGCCTTCGAGAGGCTCGAATCAACAAAAGGGAGATCTGGAATTCCGTGGGGAATGACGTCGATCTTGGAATCGGGGACAGCGTAGGTTTCCCGGAGAATCTCAGCACCCCTTTCCGCCATCACGATGAGTCGATCGCTTCGCGAGGTGAGCTCGTTCATGACGGCTCGCTGAGCGCCGTTCGGTTTCGTCAATAGGGTGTGGAGCGTGGTGACCACGGGCATGCGCAACTCTCGCAGCAGCGCCAGGAGATGGCTTCCGGCAGGGCCACCGTAGATCCCGAATTCGTGCTGCACGCAGAGGATGTCTGCATTGTTGAAGTTCAGGAAATCGGCAGCTCTGCGGTAAGACCCCAGATCTTTTTCCTGAAGCTCAAATCGAACTCTCTCGGGGTAATCGTAGCCCTCGGGCCGATCATTGACGGCACCCACATAACAATCCGAGTCCGGGATCGCCTGAGAGACCGCTTCGCAGAGGTCGTGGGTGAAAGTGGCAATCCCGCAAAGCCGGGGGAGGAAGTCACCGAGGAAGGCGATCCGGCGCGGGGGAGTGGTGTCGTTCAATACAACCTGCTTTCGAATTGAGGCACAATTTACTAGACAGCCGACTCTGAGACATAGCAATCAGGGAATGCCCGAATGGGAATCGGAGTCGGCGGGCATGCTCCGTTTTCTTTCCGTTTCTTCGAGCAGAGGGTCTCTGACGCTCGCAGCACTGAAAAAGATCTCGTTCGCCGGGTCGGCGATGGCTTTGCATGCCTCTTTCTTGAGTGAGGCGGGATATCCACACGAAACTAGGGGATGGGGCGCTGACGTTCCCTTGGCGGTCACGGTTTTGTCCTTACGTGGAAGTCGGGAGCGGATTGCGCCAGCTCAATCCCGAAAAGCGGGAGAAATCGGCGTCGTTGGTGTGGAGGACGGCGCGATTTAGTCCGATCCGGCCATTCCAACATGTTCCCTCGTTTTCGAGGGTGTTGAAGATCTGGTCCTGGGGCGGCTCATGAAACAGGGTTGAATGGCGGATCAAACAGGGTTGAATGGCGGACCAAACAGGGTCGGGTTTGTCGGTTCACCTCGCCCTCATTCTCGGCGAGGAAGGGGTGGACACGTGCCTTTTCCTGGGTTATGGATCCAACCCCGCGCCTCTCTGGGCGGGGATTTTGTCCGAATTTTTCACCGATCAACGACTTCAGCATGTCCACCACAGCTCAACGTAACAAGAATCTCACCCGTCCGAAAAAATCTCCCGGAGAGAAGGCGAAGCGTCAGCGCGATCAAAAAAGGCGTCTCATCGCCCTCGGCATGGACGAGACCGTGGTTTTAAAAATGACTTCGCGCAAGGTGCTCGATTTGCTGAAGCGCCCGGCCAAAGTGGTCGCCGCGAAGTGAGCTTGCGGGGGCGTGCTTGAGAGACTTGCGGGAACCCTGGGATACGGGGCCACGACGCTTGCAGCCGACCTCAGCGAGGTCGGATTTAGTGGTCATACGCAAGACGACCGACCTCACTGAGGTCGGCTGGAGAGCTGAGCCTAGCTTGCTGATTCAACGCTCGAAAACATTTCAGACTGGGGTCGCGTGCTCACGGATCGAGCCGCACCAGATATTTCACCCCGCTGACGTGATCTCGTTTGCGGTTGTCGAGACTGAGCCTGACCCGGCGGGTGCTGCTGGAAGCATCGACCACGGGGCTGATGAATATGACGCGGGCTGCACTGAGGCCGTTCGCGGATAGGGTTCCGCTCCGCTCGACCATCACTTCATCGCCCTCGTGAAGTTGCTCGGCGAGTTCGGTGGCGATGTGGACCACCAAATCGAGTTCATCGAGGTTGAAATGTTCTTTATCGCCCCCGAATCTGTCACTGACAAGCCTCGCAATCGCCACCGTTGAGCAAGGCGTTGATATCGCAGGCGGCTTTTTCGGCCTCGGTGTAAGTCTTGGCGGTAGTCGGTGTTTCGGCACCGATGCGGACTTCCTTTTTCCCATTGTCGGTCGTCTTCTCGATGTTCGAGGCGGACTGGGAACGGAGGTAGTAGGTCGTCTTGAGGCCCTTGCGCCAGGCGGCGCGATACATGTGCGAGAGGCTTTTCAGGTCGGGCACGGCGATGAAGAGATTGACCGACTGGGACTGGTCGATCCACTTCTGACGGCGGGCAGCGGCTTCGATGAACCAATCAAAGTCGATCGCAAAGGCGGTGGCGTATTTCTCTCTGAGAGAGGCGGGGATTTCTTCAATTTCGCCGATTTCGCCATCGTAGTATTTGAGCCGGTTGGCCATGTCGGGGTTCCACAGGTCAAGCTTCTTGAGGTCTTTGACGAGGTGGGGATTGAGAATGATGAAGGAACCGGAGAGGTTGGTCTTCACATAAAGATTGAGGAAGCTAGGCTCGATGCACGGGGTGCTGCCCATGATGTTCGAGATGGTCGCTGTTGGAGCGATGGCGAGGACGTTGCTGTTGCGCATGCCCTGGGTTTTGATCTTTTCCCGGAGGGCGTCCCAATCAAGTTTGCCGCCACGGGGAACGTCGATGGACTCGCCGCGCTCTTCTTCGAGTAGGTCGATGGTATCGGGAGGGAGGAGACCGCGGCTCCACTTCGATCCGGCGAAGGTCGAGTAGCTGCCGCGTTCGGCGGCGAGATCGCTCGAAGCTTCGTAGGCAAAATAGGCGATGGCTTCCATGAACTCGTCGTTGAACTCCACGGCGGCTTCGCTGGCGAACGCGGTGTTGCGGAGGAAGAGGGCATTCTGCAGTCCCATGACACCGAGGCCGATGGGGCGGTGGCGGAGGTTCGAAGTCTGCGCGGAAGGCGTGGGGTAGAAGTTGATGTCGATGACATTATCGAGGGCCCGCACCGCGACGCGGATGGTCTCGCGCAGCTTGGTCAGATCGAGGGAACCATCTTCATGGAGGTGCGTCTCGAGCACCACGGAGCCAAGGTTGCAGACAGCGGTTTCGTCGGCGGAGGTATTGAGGGTGATCTCGGTGCAGAGGTTTGAGCTGTGGATCACGCCGACATGGTCCTGGGGGCTGCGCACGTTGCAGGGGTCCTTGAAGGTAATCCAGGGATGCCCGGTCTCGAAGATCATGCGGAGCATTTGCTTCCACAGGTCGATGGCGGGGATGTTGCGCCCAAAGATGCGACCGGCCCGGGCTTCGGCTTCGTAGTGGTGATAACGCTCCTCGAACGCTTTGCCGTAGAGGTCGTGCAAATCGGGCACTTCGTTGGAACGGAAGAGGGTCCAATTCTCGCGAGCCTCCATGCGTTTCATGAACAAATCAGGGACCCAGTTGGCGGTGTTCATGTCATGGGCGCGGCGGCGCTCGTCACCGGTGGAGACGCGCAGCTGGAGGAAGTCGGCGATGTCGTTGTGCCAGGTCTCCAGATAGGCGCAACCGGATCCGCGTCGTTTGCCACCTTGATTGACGGCGACGAGCTGGTCGTTGTGCAACTTGAGGAAGGGGATGACGCCCTGGCTCTCACCGTTGGTGCCTTTGATGTAACCACCGGTGCCGCGGACGGAAGTCCACGAACCGCCGAGGCCACCCGCCCACTTGGAAAGGTAGGCGTTGTCGGCGATGCCGCGTTGCATGATGGACTCGATGCTGTCGTCCACTTTGTAGAGGTAGCAGGAGGAGAGCTGGCTGTGGGGCGTGCCGGCGTTGAAGAGGGTCGGCGTCGAGGAACAGAAGCGACGGCTGGAGTAGAGGCGGTAGAGGTCTGCGGCGCGGTTTTCGGCTTCGCTGCCTTCGCCGATCATGAGGCCCATGGAGACCCGCATCCAGAAAAGCTGGGGCGTCTCGATGCGCACAGGCGCGGCCCCGGTTTTATCGACGATGAGGTAGCGGTCGTAAAGGGTCTGGATGCCGAGGTAGTCGAAGTCGAGGTCGGCGGTGGGATTGAGCTCGTCGGCGAGGCGGTCGAGTTGGTAATCGAGCAGGCGCGGCGAGAGGCGCTCGATCTGGATGCCGCGGATCAGGTTCGTCTTGAATGAGCGACGATGGAACTCGGCGAGCTGATCGACGCCGTCGCGAACGATGTTCCATCCGAGCACTTCCTCGTAGATGTAGGTCAGAAGGATGCGTCCGGCGAATTTGGCAAAGTCGGCGTCTTTCTCGATCAGCGCCTTGGCGTTAAGCAAGACGGTCTGGCGCAGATTCTCCTCGCTCATTTCGGGGTGGAAGGAGCGGCGCAGCTCGGACTCGATCTCGTCAAAGCTGAGGCAAAGGTCGAGACCGGTCAGGCCGAACTCGATGCGGCGGCGCAGGTCGATGCCGTCCCACAGGTCGCTCGAGCCATCGGCCCGGGTCACCACGATCATCGATCCCTGGGTGGCCTCGGACGCTTCGGTCGCACTGTCTTCTTCGAGCTGGCGGAGGGCGGAGCGATGGGCGCGGTAAAGGATGTAAGCCTCGGCGACTTTGAAGTGGCCCTGGCGCATGAGCTCTTCTTGCACGCGATCCTGGAGGTCCTCGATGCGGATAAATTCCTGGCCGCTCCGGGCGATGCGCTCGGTCAGGGCTGTCGAGACTGCCCGGGCCGGGGTGGAGTCCATCCCATGGGAAAGGAAGGCGCTGCGTACGGCGATCTCGATTTTGTTTGGATTCCACGAGACGACTTCGCCGCTGCGGCGGATGACCCGGCAGAGAGCTTTGCCTTGATCGGAGGGAATCTCAGGTTGGAAACTGGAGTGTTTGCGACGGATCACGAGGCTCTTGGCGACGTCGTGGGCATTCTGCCGGACAAGGGCGGCCTCAATGGTGGAGGTAAGCTCCTCGGAACTGAGGAGGACGGTGCCCCCGGAGTCCTCGCCTTCGGCTTTGTGGAAAAGCATCTCGGAGACGGCGTGGGCGATGTTCGATACGAGGGCTCGGTTGACGTCGTTAAAGATGTCATCCTGTTTGCGGGAGAGGGCCAGATCGGTGATCGCTTTGCCGATGGTCTCTGCGATCTTGCTGATGCTGAGCTCGGCCTGTTCGTCTCCAGAGAGGCGAAGGCGGAAACCGGAGAGGTCCGTCTCAGGAGCCACATCGGCCCAATTGAAGCGAGGCTTCATTTCTTGCGGCGTGGCCGCGTAGCGTTGCAGCTCAAGGTCTTGTTCGATGAAGTTGCGATTGATCATGGGGAAACTTTCTAGCGGTTTTGCTGGTAGCGGTTTAGCTTTCTAGCGGGAATCGGAACGGAGGGAGTGGCTTTCTAACGAAGCGGGACCAAACAGTGTATGGTCGAGGGCATAACGGGGTTTGAGGGGCTTCGCGAGGCCTTCAGCTAAACGGCTAAACCGCTACCCGCTGAAAAGCTCGCGTCGCCACGCGGCACGCCGGCGCTACAAATCGTCGTCGCTGGCGCCGGCGAGAGACGTGGCTTTTTGGTAGTCGGTGACTTTGCCTTCGAAGAAGTTGGTCTCGCGCTGGATGTCCATGGTTTCGGCGAGCCAGGGGAAGGGGTTGGTGATCCCGGGATGGAGCGGATTGAGTCCGACGCCCTCAAGACGGCGGTCGGCGATGTAATCGATGTATTGGCAGAACTCGCCTTCGCTGAGACCGACGCTGTTGACGGGGAGGCAGTCCTTGATGAAGTCCTTCTCGAGGGCAACGGCTTCGCGCATGGTATCGACCAGCTCGCGCTTGAAGTCGGGAGTCCAGATCTCCATGTTCTCGCTGACGAGGTCCATGAAGAGGTTGCGGCAGAGCTCGATGTGGTTCGACTCATCGCGCAAGGTGTATTGGAACATCTGCCCGATGCCGGGGAATTTGTTCTGCCGCTTGAGGCTGAGGATCATGCCAAAGAGACCGTAGAACTGGGTGCCCTCCATGCACTGGCCGAAGACGAAAATGTTCCGGGCGAGTTTCTTTTTGTTCTCGGGATCGGTCAGGTCCACGTCGCGGCGGAGTTCGTGCGAGGCGCGGGTGACGAATTCATTTTTGCGCTTGATCGTCGGAATCTGCTCGAACATCGCCTCGCATTCGTGCGGGTTGATCCCGAGGCTGCTGATCATGTAGAGGAGGCTGTCGGCATGGATGTTCTCCTCATGGGCATGGCGACCGAGCACCAGTTTCAGTTCGGGCGCGGTGACGAGCTCGCGGACGACGTGGATGATGTTGTCCCCGACGATGCCTTCGGCGGCGGAGAAATACCCGATGCCCATCCGGATGATCCAACGCTCGGCATCGCTCAGCTCGTGACCCTGCCACTGCTCGATGTCTTTCTGCATGGGGATCTCTTCCGGCTCCCAATGGTTGGCCTTCATCTTCCGATAAAGGTCGTAGGCCCAGTGGTATTTCAGAGGGAGCAAGTTAAAAGCCTCGGACTTGCGCCCGTTGATGATTCGTTTGCCGGCAAAGGCGGCTTCGGCCTTGTGACGGTCGAGGACGAAGGTGCGGTCTCCGATAGTGAACTTCTCTTCCATAGGTGCGGTCGGGTGCGGGGTGGAGTGCGGGTGGGATGGGACGGGGCGAAACTGCAAAAAGCGGTCCAAATGCAGGAAAAAACGGGCGAAATCGAGCGTTGAAAATATAGAGGTGCGGAAAATTCGAAGTTTGCGGGGTGAGCGGGGTTTCCCGAGGTGGGATTACGAGTTCGAAGGAAGAAAAAGCGCTGAATTTCCAGATTTTCGAGGAATTTACGGGCGATTCGGCAAAAGTGGCAAAAACACCACATATAGGCGTGCGGGGAGTAACATGCACAACATCTTGTGGTTCATCAAACGAATTTTCGTATAAATTAGCAGTTTCCGGGC
>Ga0105044_10005327_pt1 | contig 17715 bp, 13 predicted proteins | sample MAT01_FD_78092 | JGI IMG/M metagenome (GOLD analysis project Ga0105044, IMG submission 78092) | Freshwater microbial communities from Lake Fryxell liftoff mats and glacier meltwater in Antarctica - MAT-01 | ecosystem: Environmental > Aquatic > Freshwater > Ice > Liftoff microbial mat | place...
ACGTTTCAATGCCTCAATCGGCAGATGGGTGCTTCAAGCTCCGCATAACAACAGTCAAGCAATGTTTCAATGCCTCAATCGGCAGATGGGTGCTTCAAGCCCGCGCAAGGGGCCACAATGCCTCCGTCTTAATGACCTGTACTTGATTTAAGTATACTCGTTTCGTAGAAATATGCAACAATTGATCTTCTTTAATACAATCTCAATGGAGAGCCTATTTGCCTGCCAAAAATTTGCGAGAGGCTCTCGCTCACAGATGTCAGTGCTTCGCCTCTCGCAGTCACCTCTAAAAGATAAACGTGATCTTCTCTTCGGGCAGTGGGCTGCCTATGGTTTCAACAGCCTTCTGGCAGGCGGCACACAAAGGATAGATGCGCACGCTGTCTTCATCCGGTTCGATCAAATCATCCAGCCTGGCACGCAAACGAACAAGATCACGCTCATTAAGGTAGCACTCGAACAGGCTGTACTGCGTCCAATCACCAAACCCACACAGCATTTTATGCAGTTTGGTGCGGCGCTTATCGTTGGGGATGTCATAGGCGATAATATACAGCATGCTCATCGGACATAAAACTCCCGCACGCGCTTTAATTCACCCAGCAGCCAGCGTGAGATCAGACGCATTTGGATTTCAAGCGCCCGTCGATAGGTGGTCTTCTTTTGTAATACGGGATGCATCATCTCTTCGTTCAGACGTTCCTCAAACTTTTGCAGGAAAAGTCGCCGCGCCGCATCCGTCATTCGCCAGGTACCTAGCGTCTCCTCAAAATCCTCTGGCCGCAGCATACGATTGTTCAGAAGCGAGAGCACCACCGAGTCAACAATCGGCGCACGAAACATTTCAATCACATCCAGCGCCAGCGCAGGCTTGCCATACTGTGTGCTGTGCAGGTAGCCGATATACGGATCAAAGCCCACAATGTGCGCTGCTGCCACAGCCTGCGAGGTCAGCAGAGTATAACCATATGAGAGAAGCGCATTGATGGGGTCAGTGGGTGGGCGCTTGTGCCGCCCCGTAAAGACACCCCGCCACTGGCCTGTGAATAAGCGTCCATATCCCTGGAAATACGCGGCAGCAGCACTGCCTTCCAGCCCCATCAGCGATCCCAGGATTGTGCCTTCCTGTGGTCGCTGCGGATTCAGGGGATGAATATCGTCGCGCGGCAGCAGATCCACCTGCTCAATCATCCGCCCGATCATATCGGCGCAGCCGGCCAGCGTTTCATCCTCGCGGGTGCGGCTGCCACGCAGCAGCAGCGTGCGCTGGTTGTGGAGCTTTGCCCGAACACAGGCCAGCGCCACATGCAGCCGCGCTGTCGGGTCATCATGGGCGCGGCATTGGATCAGCCGCAGCTGGGCATGTTTGTGGTCATCACCTGTAATGCGCGAGACAAATTTGCCATAGGCCGTCAGATAGCATATGTCAGATCGCTGCTCCACCAGCGCTTTGATCGCAGGGGTCGTGAGAGTCGTATTGCCTAATACAACGACCTGACTGACCTTGCTCAGGGGCATCCGCTTCTTTTGTGCTTCGCGGCCCGTCACAGGGTCAGATGGAATTTTGAGGATCAGAGTTTCCGCATCCAGCCGCAGAGTCGCATTCTGCTCGGTAATATAGAGGACGGTCATATTCCTACCTCCTCGCGCAGCAGAGTGCGGGTTAACTCCGGCAGGCAGATCGGTTCGAGACTGCAATCGGAGCATTTGGCAGCATGATCAATCGGCCTGGGAAATGCCCCGGCTTCCAGCAGAGCAAAGGCCTGCTCGATGGTGGCAATGGTTCTGGCACGCAGCCCCTCATCAAATGCCACCTGCTGCCGCCGCCGACTGCCCCAGTAGAAGATTTCGCCAGTGGGAATAGGGATACCGAGGCGATCTTCCAGGCACAGCGCCTGGGCGCAGAGCTGGATATGATCGTTGAGCCATTTGCCCATACGCCCACGCTTGTGTTCCAGCGGCACAAGCATCCCCTCTTTCTCCTCGACAAAATCAGCGATGCCGGCAATGCGAAGGTCATCGCTCCATACATGCACGCTGCGTAAAGCGCGGCCCCGTTCATCGTACTGCGTTCCAGGCGTATGGGCTTTCTGGTGACGAATTTGCCCTTCCAGCACAGGCGCGTTGATGTCCATCTCATTTTGAGAGTACATCAGCCAGAAGCGGCGCGGGCAGTAGGCCAACTGGTTGAGATAGCTGAGAGGCAGATAGTCGATGGTATCCATTTTTATCTCCGCTGTGTATGACGATACCACCAGCCTACAGCAGAGATGCCCCTATATCGCGGGGGGTGAGGGATAAACATGCGTTTTTGCGGGGCAAATTTGGGGGAATAATATCACTCTTTCAGCCGTTGCACCTGCCCCATGCCGCGCGTCGTCTGATAGCCGACTCCCGTCCAGAAGCTTAAATCGGCCAGCAGATGCAGCAGCGGCAGCCATGTCGCATCAGGGCCATGCGTGCGAAAACGCACGCGCCCCATAAATGCAGGGATGCGACGCCCCTCTACCCGGCTTTGCTCATTCTCTAAACGCAATGGCTCGGATTCAACACAGCGGTTCACCCACTCGTCGAACAGATCGCCCGGCTCAACGCCGCCGATCTGCGCCCAGCGCTTGCGCAACACGCTGAAAATCGTCCGAGGATCAGGCGTTGAACGAAAACGATATTGGCGTGTTTCTGGGTCCTGCCCCAGGCTGAAGGCCGTCGGGGAGAGAAAATCCAGCGTCAGATCTCTCGTCAACTCCTCGGCAGGGATATTCCACCGCTCTGTCAAATCCGCCACGCTGGTATGCCCGCTCTGGGGGTGCACCCCCGATGCAAAAGCGTCAGAAATGGCAAATTCCACAGCCCCGATTCGCACATGCGGCAGATGGCGATCCAGCAGATAACGCCGCAGCAGCGCCTCAAATGCAGGCTCGATCAGAAGCGTGAAGCGCCAGTCGGCCTGGTCGCCTTCACCAAAGTGCTGCGCCATATCGCCCCCATGCCGCCGCACGCGCCCCCCTTTCAGCAGGCTGATCGTGTAAGGCTTGGAGGTATTGGCATCGTGTAGGCGCTGCGCCAGCGGCGAGTCGGCGTGCTGGATGATTTTCATCAGGGCGGCGCGGGCCTGATCGCCATGATTATCTGGGATAGCCCCTGGCCGTATTGCTGCCAGTCGCAAAACAATCGCGTACAAACGCTGTTCCGACATCATCACCCTTTCCTTGATATAGGCTGACAGGGAGAGAGGATTATGCGCCCTCTCTCCCTACTTTAAATCTTTTGCTATCGCTTCACAGGGTCGATGCGATACTGCATACCAGTCGGCAGCACGAAGCCCCCTTTCTGAGGATGCTCGCCTACCCACCATGATGATGTGCCAATAGTAGCATTTTCCACTAGGCTCGTGGGCCGCATCGACACGAGATCGAACACCCGCAAAACCGCTGTTGGAGGCAGATCGTTAGGATTCAAGGGATAGAGCCGCACCGTCTCTTCACGCGCCTCGTTGGACTGCCGCAAGCGGATAGGCTCTCCCACTTCAAGACGCGCCTTGCTCATCCACAGCCCCATGCGAATCCAGCGCGGAAACGTCAGCATCTGCTCACTCAGCACCCCGAATGAAAAGACGCTGTTCACAGCCACCTCCTTGGCCCGTCCATAGGTGGGGATGTTGGCATTGCTGCGCTCCATAAACATGCTTGTGCGCTCCCCTCCCAGCTTAAACGTGTTCAGAGCATAATTCAGTGTCTCAGCGGCGGCAGGCGTGATATACACCCCTGCCACGTTCAATGCCTCAAGTTCCTCGGCGTAATTGGGAACATCCACCGCGTGAAAATAGGTCGTCTGTGCAAAGCCGAGCGCATAGGCCAGCGCGATATTATGAAGCAAGCGCCCTGTTTCATAGAGACGCCCAAGCGTGCGCGTCTCATAAAACAGATTGTCGTGAAATGTCAGCCGACATGGATAGAGATGCATAGGAGTGCCTACTTTTTCTTCTTATCCGGCTTGGCAATATAAGCTTCATAGTAGCGCTGGCTCTCGGCACTGGCCTGCTGGAGCGTGGCCTTGAACGTCGCATCATCCATGCTGCGCACCTGATCAAGGAAAGCGCTCAAATCAGCGCCCATCAACACCTGGGTATCGCGCACGCTGTCCTGCGCCAGCAATACGGGAATCGCCTGTTCCGCCGCATACAGGGCCTCCTGAACATTGATGATCTCATTGCCTGCCGTTTGAAGGCCGAGGGCATCATAGAGACGCTGCGTGAAAAGCAGATTACTGAAAATCTCACCATCACTCAGCACAACAGCGGCGATGACGTTCTGCATCGTGCCGCCGCGCGTGGTGGTCGCTCCATAGCGCGAGGTGCGCAGAATGTTTTGCAGCACGTAGAAGAACAGCGAAGGCGTGAGATCACGCGCTGTGATGACCGACGGAAAAATCGTCTGAGGTTTGACGTGATCCTGCTGGTTGATGCGCGAGGTGACAACGCCGTGATCCGACATCGTGCCATCTTCATAGGGCGCATTGAGGGTAAAGACCTCATGGCTGTCGGCGTAGGCCGTGAGCGAGAAGGCCGTATCTGCGAAAATCTTACTCTTTTCGCTGCCCCCGTCGCCAATCGCAAAGCCATACGTCACACAATCTGGGCAGTGCTTGCACGCGGATTCGTTGTAAACGCAGTCATCCCCCATCAGTCCCAGGTTGCGCAGCAGTTCGCGTCCGGTCAGGCGCTCCGGGGTGGTTTGCTTGCGCTTGAACAGGGAAATGCGTGTCATGGGGGTTGAATCAGTGTGCCCCGCCGAGACACGCGCTTTGTTGAGTTCGCCGTCCGTCTGGAACAGCGCATAGCCTTCGGTGACGCGAAGCATAACAATATGGGCATATTTCCCCATCGGGCGTGGTGGCAGTTCAGTGTTGAAAAAGCTGGTGTTAAGCATGATTGTGATTGTCCTTAGTTAAAGTGATGAATCGGTCAGTTCAGTAGAAGAAGTGGCACTGGCGGCCCGACGCGCCTGGATTTCAGCACGCGCCGTCTGAAGATAGAGGTATTCACAGGCATTCCGCAGCAAATTGAGCTGTTTGCCCCGCAGTGCCGCAACATCGCCTTTGAAGACTCCGATAAACACATCATGGACGAACGTTCTACAAAACTCCTGGAGCGCCTGTCCCGCCTCACGATTCTGGATGTAGATGGCATTGGTTTCGCTGCTGACGAGGCGTTTGTGAAGTGTCCCACATGCCACCTCAATGAGCGCGTCGTCCCCTTCAAACAATCGAGGGTCAAGGTTGAGCAGGGTATCAGCCACAATATCAATCGGGCGTAGAATAGTATAGCTGCTGGCGTTCCACACCTCATTCACGCGGTAGAATTTCGCGTAGAGGCGTACCAGTTCTCTGGCATGCGACATAGACATATCTCCTTTTGACGTAAATAATTCATCGGCATAGCGGATGTAACGTGCGACTTGGGCTGCGCCAACGGGCCCGTCCTCGCGTGCCTGCTTCTTGAGATAGTGGAAGACGTACAGCGGCGACTCCATCAGCGCATTGGCAATCGGCACAAATCGCTGCCAGTGCTCCTTTGGCGGGGTATATTCGCTGTCGAGATGGATCATGTAGGCGGCGGTCAGACGTGCCAGAGCAGTTGGCAGGTCAGTAAATTTCCGGTCATCGTCGTCAATCCGTAGCCGATCCTGTCCCACCAGCGCACGAACAGCCGCGTGCAGGCCATCAAACCAGATCGTCTCTTGCAGTTCGCTTGCCTCCACAAGCAGGGGCATCCCGCTCTCGCTGGCAACCACCTTCACATCCAGGCAGACGGACAACACCAGCGCCAGAAAAGCCGGCATCACCCACGATTCAGTGTCTGTCGGATCATTAAAGTTGCGAAAGCCCACCATGAAGAACGTCGCCTGGGCATCCTCGTGGTAGCGCAGCACCCGCTTTGAGGGGTCTTCGTCAGGCGCGCGCATCAGAAATGGCTCAAGCCGCTGCCAGAAGCGCTCATCCTTCAAATCATCCTGATCCCGCAGCGCGCGCCGCAGATCTTTATCGCTGATACGGATATCACGCAGTTTGCTGTAGGCCAGTTTGATGAATCGCAGCGTCTCCGGCGTAAAGAAGTAAGACGGATAAAATGTCAAATAGCGAATGCGCTGGCCCTCTGCTGTGCCGCCGCTGTCGAGATTGTCCATGAACAACTGCCGCAGAAGCTGCTCTAACGCGCAGATGGAGCAGAGATTGCGCTTGTTGTCACTCGCACCGATTTTGATTCGCCCGGTATACACGCCAGGTTGAAACGAAACGGCTGTTTCAGCAGGTTTTCGCGTCGCATAATCGCTGCCACACACAGCGCACACGGCCCCACCCCGCCCTGCTTTGGCCCGTGTGTAACGCGCGGCTTCATTGGCAATTGGCGTCCCAGACTTCGCGCCACCGACTGTCAGCACCTGCCCCACGTAGGCCGCCAGATCATGCCATGTCGTATCGTTCACCTGCGCAGAGAGGGGCAGTTCCGCAGGCAGAGCATTGGCAAGTTCATGCGAGAGGGATGACAGCCAGCGAATCAACCGATCCTCGCGCATAATCTGGCGCTTCAGCACATGGGTCGCCGCCCAGAACCACCAGAATTTAATCCCGCCACCTTTTTTGGCTTCGGGATGATTGCGAATGGCCTCAAACGAGGGACGCAGATCCTCAAGGCCCAGGTTTGCCAGCGCCCAGGCGGTAAAATCAAATGTTCCTAGTCGATCCCGAAACTGATTTTCCAGCAGGCCAGCCCACTCTGCGATCTGGTCATACCGCGCATCTTTGGGATCAGGCGACACATCAGGTATCGCGTCATCCCCCAGCCACGCGCCGTTTTTCACCGGGGCAAGACGATCTGCCGTTTTATTATTCTTGATGTGCTTCTCCACCAGATGAGGGCTGTAGCGAATCAAATCGCGCAGATCAAAGAAATCGTTATAGCTGTCGTCGATCTGCAAGCCAACATTGCCGCGCTTGGCTCCTTTACCGCTGCTTTTGAGCCTCTCGTCTGCCTTCTGTCGAACCGCGCGAACAACCCGTTCCACCAGTTCATCAGTAGAGGGCATCGGTGGCGCATCGTGCCGTTCAAGGTAGACCACACCGCTCGGTGCGAACAAGATCGGCACACGCGCCTCATCTCTCAGCGCGTCTATGACTGCGTTGTGAATGAAGTTCAGCAGCAGGCCGCGATTCTCGGCCACATGGTGATAAACCAGTTTCCCTGCACGCCCTGATGAAACCTTCTTTGAATACGCCAGTTCTTTCACGGCCTGCGCCAGTGTCGGATGCGATACGGCCTCTCGCGGCGTCGGCGCAACATAAGCGATCAGATCGGCCAGATGGCTGACATCTCTTGACGCCATATAGATGGACTTATCCAGACTTGGCGAGAGCAAGTGTGGTGATGCGGCTCTGCCCGCTAAACGTTGCGTATTGGTCGCCACATAGATCAAATCATCCAGCAGCGTCTCAATCGGTGCAACAGGGTCAAGGAAAGCATCTAACCCCAGAATGCCGCACCACTCAGCAAAGATACGACGCAGCACCGGAATCTGGCGCTCACTTGGCCCTTCCATCTCTGCAAAGCCTGCATCAAGCAGGGTCTGTTTTGCCGCTTTAATCTTGGTGAAGTCATGCAGCATATAGCCAGCGATAAACACCCGTTCAGCCCTCTCATCCCAATGCCGCAGCGTGTGCGATCCCCACGCGCAAAGCTGACGAGCCACATGACGCGCAGGCAGCATCCCATTGATGAGGTGCGCACGTAACGTCTGATCGCGGCTGTACCGTTCGGAATTCTTCGCGCCCTCGGCCTCTTTCTGGCGAAAGAAGGCCCCGCCTTTCGCTGTGACGAGGCCAAAATGATCCGATAGCGGCCCGACCACATGCTGCGCAAAATCGCCCAGCACAGGATCATCATCAGGAACGGACTGGCGGAACAGCGTCTCAAAGAGAGGCATCTTCGCCAGCAGCACAGGTTCACGTTTTGTTTCAATCTGAGACAGTTGAGCCAGTTCCTCTAAATCAGGATCGCTCTCAATATATGGCTCGAAGTCATCGTTATCGTAAATAGATGTCATATTCTTTCCCCCTCATTTACCATATCATAAGGCTATTATCACGTTTCACACGATAAAGAACCGAATCCAGCAGCAACGCATCCCGTCCAAATGCGATACTGCCCGTCACCCCTGCCGCATCGCGGAAAGGCAGCAGATCGAAATAGCCCAAGCGCAGTTTGCGTCTGACCAGTTCAGGCGCTTTATCCCTCACACACAGTACAGCAAATGCGCGTGTCTCCAGAACATCATTGAGGGCATTGAGTTCTGAAACACCCATTGGAGACAAGCGAAAGCCGCGCTTCTCAATGACTGCCTCCCACTCGTTTTCTTCCAACGCCTGATCAAATGTGATTTCCAGGCGTCGTGGAGCACTCGTCCAGCCTCGCAGACGATAAGCGGCCAGCGGCTCGCTCCGTTCCAGGGCTTTGGCATATTGGCCAGCAGAGCGAAGCATCTCCCGCATAGGAACAGCCTCCAACTCAGCGTTATAGAGCAGCGGCAAAAGATTGTAAGACACGATTTCACTGCTCTCCGCCATGCCGCGCAGCAAAACGGTGAACGGACTGCCGCCGCGAAATGACGCCGATGCTTCCAGGGTGATGTGCTGCTCATTTTTCAAGAGAGCCGTGTGTTTGTTGAGACTTTTGCCAAACAACTGTCCAAACGTCTGTCTCAGAGGCTGAGTAATCGTGTTGTACTGAGATTTCACGTCAAACTTCCTCATCTGATACAGGATATTTCCGGCCTGAACCCCGGCCCATCGATTCACATACGGCTCAAACTGCTGAAACGGTGTCAGTAGATCATTGACAGCGTTGTTATAGCTGTGACGGCTGGCCGTTCCATCGGGGAACTGCTGTGCAATCCCCTCTTCCACCCAGGCAGGAACAATGGCGTGGGCCTCAAATGTCTTAAATTCATGCCCTTTCGCGCCTGTCGTATGGCGACCCAGGCGGCCCAAACGCTGTGTGTGGGTCGCGGCGTCAGGACTTTCAAAGATGATCTGATTGATCCGAAAATCGACCCCGACATCGACAGTTGACGTTGCCACAATGAGATCAAACGTGCCATCGTCCCGCCCTCGCTCAGACTGAGGCGTCAAGCCTGTATTGAGGCCGATACGCAGGCCCGTTCCATATCCGACGAGAAAGTGATACACACGGTGGGCTGTTGCCACACTGTTGGCGATGATGACTCCCATCGCTGCGGGTTGGTGCTGCCCGAAGAAAGCCAGAATCACGTCTTCGATATGCTCCTGCACCCATAATTCCAGCGTTCCCGTGTACAGGCTCAGATCGACGGGCTGTAAGATGCGGCGATACCCTGGCGGCGCGTGATCCAGCCCATGCTCGTAATCGAGACCACCGATCACCTCGGTTTTGATGCCTGCGCGATTTGCCATCTTCTCCAGCATCTTTTGCGGTGTGGCCGAGAGAAACAGAAAGCGCGGTGGCTTTTGCGGGTTGGCGGTTTGCAGCAGATAGACAATCGCCATCATCACCGAGGCCGTCTGTGCGACGCCAAACAGATGAAATTCATCAAACACAAACAGCGAGAAGCGATGTGCCAGTTCCGCCAGCAGCGTATCGCGGGCCTCACCATGCCGCGCATACTGAAACGACATGATGTGATGGAAAATATCGGGATTCGTCAGCGCATATTCGCTGTCAAGGAATAAGCGCAGCATCGCAGATCGCGCCATCTCCTCTAATTTGGCCTGCTCCTCGTCCAGCGTGCGCGCATTGATGACCTGGACATCTGGTGAGCGACCTTCCCACTTTGTGAGAGGCCACTCGTTGACTTCCCTTTCAAAACTTTGCTTTTGGTCAAGGGCCAGCTCATTGGTGGGATACATGACAAACGTGCTGACCTTATCCAGGAGCAGGCGCAGGCGGCTTGCCAGCGTTTTGCCATCCCCTGTCATGGCGGTATTGATGATGATGGGCGCATCGCCAAAGCGCAGCGCGTGCAGCGTCGCCGCCTGATGCGCCATCACGGTTTTGTGCGAAGGCAACTCATCCGGGTTGATCTGTGCTGCCTGTCTTTCCTCAACTGTCGCATACCGCGAGTCGGTGGCTTGTAAGCGCAATCGATACATACACCCTCCTCCTGTTGATTGTCATTACGATCACGGTATCACAGGCCTACCCCGTTATCGGTGGGGGTGATGCGGATTTTTGGTTTGAATCTTGGCCTTCCCAACAGCCAATTAGGGAAGGCCATTTCCATCTAGGGTTGCTTCGGATTTAGATTCGTTTTTTGAGGTGATATTAAGTCTTCAAAACCAGGTAATACCAACTGAGTGTATTGCCCAGTTTCATAGACAAAGACAAAACGGATCTGAGGTAGTGGGGCATCATCTGAAGATGACACCTCATCATACAGAGTATCTGGGGAATGGTCTACCATACTACACTCCTTCAATGGGCATACAGAACCAATTGACTAGAGGTAGCAGTCATCTTAAAATAGCAATATGAACACATGGTCAATGCATTCAAATGCATGACTACTACATCAGTTTTGATGGATTAGGCTGGGGCGCTACCAACGATACCAGCCTAATTTATTTATACCTTAGAAAGTCTTTTCTGTCTATCACGATAAAGCTTATGTAACTGTTTTTATCTCCTATTGCAAGCCGAGCTAAAATACCTTATAATTACTATGCCAATTGAGGCATTGAAACATATAAGCTTTCTCGTGATATATTAGCCGACTGAGGCATACATTTAGGGTTCGTAGACCTTATACATCTCACGCACAATTTTCTTCATTTCATTCACTGCATCCTCGCCACCAACAACGCGACAGTGCCGTCCGTAACGCAGCAACCGCCGCACATCAAAGAACAAATTAACCGACATGACATGAACCACTGCCCCGCCGTTCGGCTGTTGAACAATAACGCTTTCAGGAAAGTGTTTTGTCACACCCAACCGCGCCACCTCCGGTGTCAGCTCATAAACCAATTCCGACTTAGGGATACGGCGACCTCCACGCAGAAAGTGTTTAGGCAGCAGAACAGCCTCCTGTATCCGTCCCAGTCGATATGTGAACACTTTGTTGAATTCAAAGTGTCCCCCTGGCCCCCAGGTTTCTAAACAGAATGCCTCCAGATAGAAGTGACTCGCATCAAAGAAATGGCGCAGAGGCTCCACTTTATGAATAACAGTCCCTCCATCCTCACGATTGGCTCCATAGCGTAGTTGAAGCAGGCGCGACTGTGTGCAGGCTTCCTCCACAATAGACCAGATCTCATCAGGAATGAAATCATCGTCACGCACCCCCAATTCAAGTTCCAGCAGGCCGCGTTCATTCTGAATATCGCGGCGGCGCTTGTAGGGAAGCACCCGCATCATACTGTCGATAAGCGCATTAACCTCTGACCGCATGGGGGCATTGCGAGGGCCAAAGGACTGCTGCAAAAACGCCAGCCCCCGCACAGCCTCATCTGGAAGATTAAGAAGTGGGCGCTTGAGTTCGCCCAGCATATATTCATCGCTTGAACGATCATGCGATATATCACAGAGCCAAGCCCTTATTCGACCCCGATCCTCTTCAAAGACTCCTTTGAGATCGTTGATACCACCATCGTCCCGCACCCGGTCTTCAACAATTTGCAGCAGTTCTTCAGAACGGGCTGGCCCTTCCATCAGTCGGATGACAATATCTAAACATCGATCCATCGTCTGCCATACAGACCGCTTGCCCTTTGTGCCTTTCGGTGACATTTTTAGCTCTCTCCTTCTTCCAGTCAGTCATTGGTGTCTTCATCGTCCACTTCATCAACCAGCCGTGTGAGGTAATCGTGCAAAATTTGCACGTCATGGATGGGCTGCGGATAGACGGTGGCGGTATCGGTGTGCGACGATTCCAAGCGCAGGCGGTGGACAAGCGCTGCCCATTCAGCAGGAACGTCATCAGCGTGCAGCTGCCGCAACCAGACCTGCACCGTTGATGGATTGAGCGCCAGACGGCTGGTCATATCCAGTTTGCGATGCATAATGCTGGGCTTGACTAACGCTGGGTTGATATTGTGTAGCGAATAGAAAACATGCGGCTGATCCTCATGCCCATAAAGCCCTTGATATTTACCATGCTTCGCCCCTGGCAGACAGAAAGGCGCTTCCTCATCCCGCGAGAAGCGTAGCTGTGCCACACGGATATAAGGCGCAGCGTCTAAAATCCCCCCCAATGACAGCTTTCCTGGTTTCTGACTCGACAACTCAGGGAAGACTCGCCGTATATTCTGCTCACACAGAAACAACAGCGTTGGGGTCTGGCTCTTGCGCCGTGACATAGCACTGCGAAAGAAGTTTACGGCCTGGGCAGGCTGCTCAAAATCCATTTCCATTGTCGATGCCGCGATCAGCGCCTGCGACAAAGATGGATAATGCTGCGCCGTTCCTGTTGAACTCGGCAAATAAACCTCTATTTGACAGCTGCCTGCTGGAACAACAGCCATCAGTGGCAAAAGAACAGTCTGGTCTTTGCGATGACGCGCATTGCGCTGAAACAACCAGAAGACAATCAGGTCAAGTTCAGGCGGCAAATGAATATCAGGCGGAGGCATATAATAAGGATTGTAGCGGTAGCCCAATATGCGCAGCAGTGCCATCACGCTGTTTTGCAGGCGATGCGTTAAGCCTTCTGGTGATTCCTTCTCTTTTCTAGGGGTATAAAATTTTGAAATGCGCCCGGCCTGAGTAAACCCTGCGCGAATGGCCTGCTTAGGATCGCGATTGCGGAGAGTGCTGCGATAATCCGGCAGCAGAACGAGCACCCCTGTTGGCTGTTTGAGACGGGCATAGCGTTGGCTGATCTGGCGCTGGCGGGCCGCCTCAATTGCCTGGCGTGCTTGCCAGTTCGCTTTTTCAGCGGCAGGCGGCAGCAGATCCAGAATTTCAGCGTTATAATAGGGGATGATCTCAAGCAGTGTGCGTCCCCTTTCGTCAGTGACCGTTTGCGAGCCATCATCCAGCTCTTCTACAGCTATCTCATATCCGACAGCCTTAAGAATGGCGTGTTTTGCCTCGCGTACATGCGGCGTTTGCAGCTCGATGCGGAGTGTATGAGGCATGGCTTGCAACGCAGCATAGCGTGTCTCTGCTGAAACCCTTTTGCGCTCTCGCTGGCTCTGGCTGATCATGCGACGTGGGTCTCCATGCCCATACCGCAACTGATGAGGCAGAGAATCGACAATCACAGCCAGCACCTTTGCCAAATCACGCATGATGTCGAGATAATCGCGTATGTTGAGGCCAGCGCTTACGCGGCTGTTTTGCGCATCGCGGGCTTCCATCGCAATGAGCAGTTGGTTTCTGTGGGCATTCAAATCCTGGGCAAAGTCTAGCGGTGTTGGAAAGGCCTCGCCAATACCCTCCTGACCAAAGACATTCGCCTGATTGCCCACCCAGTGCAGGCCCTGCGCACCCCCGCCGTCAAAGCGCATCGAAATGCGGCTAAATACATCCTGGCGTGGCTGGCGATCTAAATAGCCTGTGTGTCGGCGTAAATAAACGCAGCGGTTACGATTCCACTTCAGCCGAACACGGTTATCACTAATCAATGAACCCTGCATCCAGCGCCGTACAGAGGTTTTTTGATAGAGGACAAGTTCGCCTGTTACTGGCATCGTTTCTACCCAAAAACGCAGCACGAAGGACACAAGCATGCCTCTCAATTCCTGGGGTTCTGTCATCAATTCAGCATGCTGGCGGCTTGACATCAAGGGAACAAGCCGCAGCGGCATGGCCTGCGTTCCCATTTTGCCTTCGAGCGTAAATTGGTAGGGCTGGGTCAGAAGCCAGCGTGTAACCAGCGATGCAAGAAGGCGCTTTTGCATCTCGATACTGGCATTCGCCAGATCAATGCGTGTATGACTCCAATCGAGTGTCATCCACGAACGCGCAAGAGCCGCTGCCCGTTCTGAGCCATAAGACGCCGTGAGCCAGTGATGGATTAAGGTGCGAAGCCGCTTCTTATCAATCTGATCGCTGGTTGTGGTATACAACCAAGCGCGCCGTGTATTTTCAGGCCGTAAGAATGCTGGCTCAAACCCCAGAATGAGGCTTGAGAAGGTTCCAAGTAAGTCATGCAGGCTGGCAAACGGCGGCACTTTGGATGCAGAAGGCTTTAGCCCAACCAATGAGCCAAACATGACTTCCGGCATGCACAGCGCTTCAACAATGCGGAGTGCGTCCGGCAGTTTATGAACATTGATGCGCCATGCCACAGGTTGAATAGAGGGAGACATATTACGCGCCATATTCAGAAAATCCTTCCATTTTCAACAGCCTCTTTAAAGGCCACATAAGCGTTCTCGTAAAGGGGCTGTGCCAGAAACGTGTCAGCGTCAGAATTGCTATGGCGCAAAGCATCCAGCATCTGATACCAATCGAGCAGCATATGGCGCTTGCCTTGAGAGCTGCCAAATGCGCCATCTATGAAAAAGACACGCGCATCGCGTCCTCCACGCACGAGGCGGCCAATGGTCTGCCAGATCGGGATGAATTGATCGCGCAGAAATTCGCGATAGAGGTCGTTATCGAGGCGATCCATCCCTCGGCTGACGTTGCGCAGACGTCTATTCCAAGCTTTCAACGCTGCCTGACGGAGCTTTGGCAGGTCTGAACCAGTCTTCAACAGCCGCGAGTAATGGCTCAGGCGGCGCATCCACCACGCATTCAGGCTCAGAATCTGAGGCCCAAGATCATCCGGCGGTGGGTAAGGCCGCACAAGGAAACACGCCGTTCCTAGCAGCGCCCCATCTGCTTCATCTAGGATATTGAAGCCACGCTGAATCGCCATCAAAGGCACAATCAAGACATCGGCCCTTCTGTGCTGATAGAGACGCTCCACCTGTCTCGCCCGAATAGTCATATCCGCAGAATCTGTTGCATCATCGGGGATCAATCGCATGACACGATCTCGCCAGACAGGAATTTGCTGCAATTCATCCTGCACGATTCGGGCTTGCTCGTAGCTGTTCACTACCAGCAAAATCTTTCGGGCTTCGCCTCGTGACTGCCAACAATCAAGCTCATCCTGCAAATCAGAGACAGCCAACTGTCGCACGATATACCTCAGATTTTGATCGCGATATTGACCAGTTCCCGACACTTTGATCCGCTGTTCATTGAAGGCCACAGGCCGAAATTCCATATGAATGGCGCTTTGAGGGCGGGCTTCATCGGTCAGCATGAGCACAGCATCGGGGTGTCTCGCTAGATGAAACTGTGCAGAGTGCGGCAGCCAGCTGGTGGCTGAGGTCAGCATCACATGCGGCCCTGGCAGATGCTCAGTATCAATATAGACACGATCCAGGTTATGCAGCAACCAGCGCCCTACCCACGATGGCGGGTGGCCGTAAACACCCCTGTCCGATTGGAGGCATCTGCATCTAAAAAGCGAAGACCCAACATCTCGCCAATTGGCGAATCAGGAACGAGAGCGACAAGGGCCTCTCGGAGTTCCACTGTTCCGGTATCCAGACTGCCAATCTGATCCTCAATTCCCTTCAGCTGATGAAAGATGTCGTTGGTTTGCTTCATCATCGCGGCCAGCACAACAGCCAGTTCAAGCCGCCGTGCGACGTGTCGCCTTTTGTCGCGAAGAGGCAACTTCCACTGCATCTGCGCCGCAAGCCAGCGTTCTAAGATCCGTTGAAGCTCATGATCGCGTGCATCAGACCCAAGCAGATTTTTGACCCACAGCGCCAGATCACTGCCCTGATCTCTCATCGGTTGCTGCCAGAAGCGCTTGAATACCTCTTCGAGCTGTTCTTTGATGTGTTGCTTCTCTTCATCGCTCGTGCGTGCTGGCAAATTTTTAAGAAGATCTTCAATTAGAAGATAGAACAGACGCGCATTGGTCACCTGCCGCCTCATCAGCCATGTCCTCAACTTTCGGCTCCGTCCCAAAAGCAGGAAAGCCCGATTAACGACAATATCTGCCTGATTATCCATTTTGCTGAGGCGATTAAACGCCGTTGTTCTTGAGATGCGTCTCCGCTGGCCAGTGGTGATAACGGCTATTTTGCGACGCAGTGTATCCAGCAGAGCATCATAACTGCCTGCAATCGGCTGTGCTGGCGCAAAAGCGCGATCCCACTGCACCTGTATGCGATCTGCTTCATCAATAATCACGAGATCGCTGATGCGATAAACTGCTTCAAAAAGACTCAGCCGCCCATTCCCGATGCTCTTTGGTGCTGAGGAATACAGGAAACTCATCGGGTTCAACACCCAGACCTGCGATTCAGCCAGATCACGCCCGACTTTATGAACGGGACATACGGACATCAGCGGGCAGTCATGGTGGTTACCCTCAGCATCTTCAAGGCGGTAGCAGGGTTCCTGCCCAACCGGAATAGGCGTCGGAAGCATACCGCTGAGCACGCAGGGCGTCGGAAACCAGTTAAGCACAGGATCTGGTGGCGTCTCAGGATCGAAAACACGCTCTATACTCAGGCTCGCTTGATTCGCGAGACCATATTTCAAGGCATGGTCAGCACGATTACGCCCCAACGCCGGAGCCGCCTGAACACCAAGCTGCCGCAGCCATACTGCGAAACTGATGGTCTCGACAACGGTGTTCATAACAACTGTGATATGCTTGCTCTCATAACGCGCCAGATGATAGGTGAGTACCCAGATAATAGTTGATTTACCAACCCCCAATGCCCCTGCCAGATGATACAGTCCTTCCAGGGTGATGGTTTGCGAAGGCTGGAATGTTTCTATGGCTGTGCGCTGCGAAAATATCAGCCGTTCCAAGCGTTTTTTCCAATGGCCTCTTTTCGCAATGCCAACCTCGAATTCCAACGCGTCAATCTCTGCGGCAGTCTGTAACAAGGTATGCAGATTGACGATCAGAGCCTCACGCCTCGTGCGAGACGGCACAATACGGCCTGAGGTTTGCAGGCCTGCAAATTGCTGAAATTCAGCGGGGATCATTAGCTTTTGCGCAACCCCATCAACGATAAATGTGTATTCCTGACCAGCAGAAGCGTATTCCTCGTGTGAAGCAACAATGGAGGTCTGTTCCTGGCCTATCAGGAGTGCTTCGTAGGCTTCGAGCCGATCTTCCATTAAGACGCAACCGCCGACTCTCTCAAGACGTTTGTCCTGCGAAAATGTATAGAGACGCGCTTGGAGAGGCTGCTCTCTGTACCAGGTGAACCAGCTGCGCCATGCACTGGCTGTCTTCACATAGCGGAGGTGTATTCGGAGTTGCAAACACATGCGTCGCTGGTCAGGGGTATCATTAAGCCCCTCTACAACATATCCAGAGACAAGCATCCAGGCCTCTTGAGCGTTGAGGTCAGATCTCAACGTCTCGACCAGATGCAACAGCGCTTCAACTTCTAAAAAGAGGCTTAACTCATGCTCGCTCCATATGGATGGCACGATTTTTGCTTTCTGCATCTGCCTTTTCAATGAATACCAGTGTCTCATGCGCCCAATTCCAGATTGATCTGACGGATAAACTGGGTATAAGACAGAGGCGTTAGGCTTTTCCAAAGAAATAGCCGTTCCCATTCAGAGAGGGGCAATACGAACAAACCATTTTTGGATCGTCGTCCGTGATTATCTTGTGGCTTGTCCTTTTATTCTACATCGTCTTGGTC
>Ga0105044_10005329_pt1 | contig 17712 bp, 16 predicted proteins | sample MAT01_FD_78092 | JGI IMG/M metagenome (GOLD analysis project Ga0105044, IMG submission 78092) | Freshwater microbial communities from Lake Fryxell liftoff mats and glacier meltwater in Antarctica - MAT-01 | ecosystem: Environmental > Aquatic > Freshwater > Ice > Liftoff microbial mat | place...
GACCGGTTGACGTCGCTCAGGCGCGTGACGGCGGCGGGGCCGTCTGCGTGGCGGTTGCGGCGGCGCCCGGTGCCCCGGCGGCTTTCTTCGAGTTGTGGTACATCTGCGTCAGCAGGTCATCCGCGATGTGGCCGGTGTCCATGGACAACCGGATAATCCGGTTCCGGAAGAATGCGTTGAAGAAGATGGCCGGCACCGACACAGCGACCCCCAGCAGCGTCACCACCAGCGCGTGCGAAATACCTTCCGACAGGGCCTTCGGGCTGGGGGCCGCCTCGGAGTACGCCAGTTCCATGAACGCCAGGATCATACCGTACACGGTGCCGACCAGCCCGAGCAACGGTCCCAGTGTGCCGACTACGGCTGTGTACGAGTTCTTCTGCTCCTTCTCGGAGCGAATGCCCTCGAGCATGTTGGCAGCGGCCTCACGCGCATCTTCCAGGCCGTACTGCAGTCGGCTCATGCCGGCGGTCAGCACGCGCGCCAGGTACGACGTGTCGTTGCGGGCCATTTCGAACGCTTCCTTGAATCGACGCTTGTTCACGGTGTCCGTGAATTCGTCGACGAAGCCCGGCGGAATGGCGGCGCCCATACGCAGGTCGAGCACCAGCAGCACGCACAACGCCGTCAGGCCGACGGAGACGATCAGCATGATCGGCCCGAACACCCATCCGGCCGACGTCACAATGTGAATCAGCAGATTAGGCTTCGCAGCCGCACTGGCCGAATTTTCGCCCAGCGTCAGCAGGGCCAGCAGCGAGAGGGCGAACGTGACCGTGGTCAGCAACCGCGGCCGTGGCAGGGAAAGGACAGACGGCATGATGCGGAACTCTCAGGAATAAGAATGACGTGTTACGGCCCCGCGGACGGAAAGATGGGCATTCGTTCGCCGCCCGAAGCCTGTGGCACCTTCGAGCGTTCTACTCACCGTAAAGTTCCATCAGAAACTAGGCAAGGGGTTCAGTCAAGAGATTTCGTTAAAGGAAGATGAGAAATCGGCGGAGAAGTTGCGGGAGATTGCCAAGATCTTTCGGGTCCCCTCTCTCCCGGCCTTGCGGGGGAGAAGGTTAGGGTGCGGGGTTAGGACCTGCGAAACGCGAGGTTCTGCCCCCTCACCCCGGCCCTTCCCCCGAAGCGGGGGAGAGGGAGAAAGAGCGCCCTGCCCATCACGGCAGTGAAGAGCCTTTGCGACTCCCGTTGGCGCTTCCGCTTCACGCACGCTTCATACAATCACTCCCTTGCAATCATCACGTTCACCGGAGTTCCGCATGGCCAGCTTGTCCGTCCCGAAAACGGGATCTCTCGACTTCCTCTCCCTCGGTGCGTTGATCCATCGGCTCGATCCCGGCATCATCCCGTTCCGCAAGGCGATGCACTGCGACATCCACGTCAGCGGCGGCGAGTTCAATGTGGCTGCCAACCTGGCCGACTGCTTCGGCCTGAACACCGGTGTTGCCTCGGCGATGGTCGACTATCCGATCGGCGAACTGATTGCCGAGCGCGTCAAAGCCATGGGCGTGAAGCCGTTCTACAAGCGCTTCTCCCACGACGGTGTGACCGGGCCGAACATGGCCACCGTTTACAGCGATCGCGGTCACGGTGTCCGCGCCCCGGTGGTTTTCTACAACCGCAGCAACGAAGCGGCCGCACGGCTGAAGCCGGGCGACTTCGACTGGAAGGCGATCTTCAGCACGGGCGTGCGCTGGTTCCACTCGGGTGGCATCTTCGCCGCGCTGTCGCCGACGACGCCGGAACTGATCATCGAAGGCATGAAGGCGGCCAAGGCGGCCGGTGCCGTCACGTCGTTCGACCTGAACTTCCGCGAGAAGCTCTGGAAGATCTTCGGCGGGCTGGAAGGGGCCCAGGCCACCATCCGCCGGATCGTCGAGCATGTCGATGTGCTGGTCGGCAACGAAGAGGACCTGCAGAAGGGCCTGGGCGTCCCGGGACCCGAAGTAGCGGCGACGTCGAAGCTCGACCCGAGCACGTTCTTCGGCATGATCGACCGCGTGGTGAAGCAGCACCCGAACGTCAAATGCGTCGCCACGACGCTGCGCGAGGTACACGCCACCAATCGCCACAGCTGGGGCGCGGTCGCCTGGCTCGACGGCAAGACGCACGTCTCGCCGACCTGCGACCTGGATGTCATCGACCGCGTCGGCGGCGGCGACGGCTTCGCCGGCGGCTTCTTCTACGGCCTGCTCAGCGGCGAAACTCCCGAAGAAGCGATCAAACTCGGCTGGGCGCACGGCGCGCTGCTGACGACCTTCCCCGGCGACACGACGATGGCGTCGGTGGATCAGGTGCGAGCCTTCGCCAAGGGCGGTTCAGCGCGTATTCAACGGTGACCGAGGCGAGTGGTTCCGTAGGGTGGGCGGAGGCTTTGCGCAACCCACCACTTCCGCGAAACGGCGCCGAATGGTTCGGCCCGATGATGATTGGCGTCGGGTGGCCGAATGGCGGGTTCCGCACAGCCTCCACCCACCCTGCGGATCGTCCGCGGCAACGAGTTCGAAATTCAGCATGTCCCGCTTGGGGCGGGCATGCTATCATCCTCTCCAATTTCAGATGACCGGCGACTTTCACGCAGAGGATGCTAAACGCATATGAATCCCGCATATCAGCTGATGATCGGTGCCTGGATCGTGGTGGCCGGTTGGGTGGTGTTGGTCATCTACACCAACCGCAAGGTCCATCCCAAAGCGCTGTTCGCCCTGTTCATGACTGAACTGTGGGAACGGTTCAGCTATTACGGAATGCGTGCTTTTCTCGTGCTGTACCTGACCAGTCAGATGGTCAACGGCGGGTTCGGGATGCTGAAGAAAGACAGCAACGCGATCTACGCGGCCTATGGATCGCTGGTGTACCTCACGCCGTTGCTCGGCGGCTTTCTGGCCGACAAGTTCCTCGGGTTTCGTCGCTCCATCATCTGGGGCGCGATCCTGATGGCGATGGGGCAGTTCATTCTTGCGAGCAGTCAGGAAGAGAAAAGCAAGCTGCTGCTGTTCGCGGGATTGGGGCTGCTGACCATCGGCAACGGCTTCTTCAAGCCGAACATATCGAGCCTCGTCGGCAAGTTCTACGGACCGGGTGACCCGCGTCGGGATGGTGCGTTCACCATCTTCTACATGGGCATCAATCTGGGGGCGTTTCTTGCGCCATTGACGTGTGCGGCCGTCGGCGAGATCGAAGGCTGGCGATACGGTTTCCTGTTGGCCGGAGCTGGCATGCTCATCGGTCTCGGCGTGTTCCTCTGGACCATCGCCTCCGGCCTGCTTGAAGACAAGGCAGAGCCGCCCGCGGCGGGCAACAGAAGAGTGGGCCCGTTCCGCGTCGATGTCCTGATCTATGCCGGCACCTTCCTGCTGTTGCCGATCGCGGGGCTGCTGATCCACCATAACGAAGCGATGGATGTGCTGCTGAGCGTGGTCGGACTGGCGATGATCGGCTTCATGCTGTTCCTGTCTTCCACTTATGGAAAGATCGAACGTGAGCGTATCTGGGTCATCGTGATCCTGCTGCTGTTCACGACCGTTTTCTGGACGTTCTTCGAATTGGCCGGCAGCGCGCTGAACTTGTTCACCGAGCGCAACGTGGACAAAACTCTGTTCGGCATGAAGACGACCACCACCTTCTACCAGGCGGTGAACCCGGGCTTCATCATGATCTTCGCCCCGCTGTTTGCCATGCTGTGGCTTTGGCTGGGGAAACGCCGTATCGACCCGCCTGCCCCTTACAAGTTTGCATTGGGCCTCGCACTGCTGGGCGTCGGTTTTCTGGTACTGAACGCCGGTCGGCCGTTCGTGACGAACGGGATGATGCCGGCAATCTTTCTGATTCTCCTTTACTTGTTCCATACCCTCGGCGAATTGGTACTGTCGCCGGTCGGTCTGTCGCTCGTCACCAAGTTGGCCCCCGCTCGCATCGTGGGCCTGATGTTCGGCTTCTGGTTCCTCAGTTCCGCCATTGCTCATCAGGCCGGCAAGTGGATCGCGAATGAATCGGTGGATGACAACACTGAAGCGACGGCTGAGCAGACGTTGGACCTTGCCCTGGGTGTTTTCAACAACGTGGGTCTGTTCTCGCTCGGCGCAGCCGCATTGCTGCTCTGCCTGTCGCCGCTGATCACCAAATGGATGCACGGCGTCGACAAACCGGTAGAACCTGCACCGCCGCAGGAGCCGATGGACTGATGGCGGCAACAACCAGTGAAGCCGCGACGCGCAACGGCGCTTTCGCCCGAGCGCTCCGCTGCGCGTCGCGGCTTCACGTATAGTGGACCCACAATGCCACATCATCCCCTCATCCTTACCGCGCGCCAGTATGCATGGTTCACGCTGGGCTTCGTACTGTTCATCATCTACGGCAGTCTGGTTCCGTTCGATTTCCAGCGGCTCTCGTGGGATGTCGCCGCGTCGGAGTTCGTCAGGGTTTTCTGGCGACCGGTCAATTTCCACAATCGGGCGGACTGGCTCGCCAATGTGCTGCTGTTCGTACCGCTGGGGTATCTCGCGCTCGGCCGGGCGACGGTTGATCGCCGACGACGGCCGTGGGTGCCGATCGCGGTCATCCTGCCGTGCAGCATCGTGCTGGGCACGTTGATCGAGTTTGCGCAGGTCTGGTTCCCGTCGCGCTACACGTCGCCTGACGACGTGGTCGCACAGATCATCGGCACAGTCATCGGCATGACCTGCTGGCTGGTCCTGGGGCAGCCACTCACGCGTGCCATCCGCCGCTTCTGGGCGACCTACGCGGTCGACAACTGGTCGCTGCGGGCGCTGCCAGTGTACCTGTTCATCGTGGTCGCCATTCATGGCATGCCGTTCGACCTGACGCTCAGCCCGGTGCTCTTGAAGGAGAAGTTCCGGGAGCGCCGCATCGTGACCATCCCATTCACCACTTACAGCGAGGATTCGCTCGACGTGGTCAAGAAGGGCCTGATCAACGCGGCCTGGTTCCTGCCGCTGGGCGTGCTGCTCGCCGGGTTGCCGGGGCGCTGGTGGCATCAGTCGGCCACGGCCTGGCGGGTGCTGGGCATCGGCTTCCTGTTTGCCGCGGGCATCGAGGTGATGCAACTGCTGGTGATGTCGCGCTACTTCGATTCAGGCGACATTATCACCGGCACGCTTGGCACCTGGGCGGGCTGGACGCTGATGCATGCCTGGCAGGAGCGCGGCCGGGCGGGGCAGGATCTGCAGGCGGGCAGGCGTACCGTGCTGCTGACGTTCTGGCTGTTGGCACTGCTGATCATCCTGTGGGAGCCTTTCAACTTCAAGTATGACCCCGATTTCATCGCGAAACGCAAAGTCGGCTTCGCACCGTTTGCCAACTACTATCAACGCCCTTTCCTTGAAATCGCCAACGATCTGATGCAGAAGATGCTGTTGTTCGTGCCGCTGGGCATGCTGCTGTTCGCGATGACCGGCAAACGCCACGACGTGCCGACCGTGCTGTCGGTGTCGCTGTTGCTGTCGGTGGTCTTCGTGATCGGCCAGTTCTTCCTGCCCGGCCGACACCCCCGGCCCGGCGACGTGCTGGTGCAGACGCTCGGTGCCTGGTTCGGCTGCCGTGCCGCGAGTCGGCTGCGGATTCTCCGACAGGAGGCGGTCGCTTGAACCTCCGGGAACTCGCGAAGGCGGGTCTGCGCCTGCTGGCGAATCTTGCCATTCTGCCGCTGCTGCTGGTGCATTGGTTGAAGGTGCCGCTGCTCGGTGCCGACCGGGCGCTGGAAGGTTCCACCGAGTTGCTGTCGATGCTGCCGGGCGTCAGTGGCCAGTACCTGCGCCGGGCGTTCCTGGGCTGGACGATCGCCCGCTGCCATCCGAGTGCGTGCATCTGCTTCGGTACGGTGCTGTCGAAGGCGGGGGCCCGTATCGACGAAAACGCGTACATCGGCGGGCATTGCCATCTCGGGCTGGTGCATATCGAGCGCGACGTACTGATCGCTTCGGGCGTGCACATCACCAGCGGCGGTAGAATGCACGGCAGCGACGACCTTTCCAAGCCAATCAAGGACCAGCCGGGCGTGAACACGCTGGTGACCATCGGCCGGGGCTGCTGGATCGGCAGCCTCGCGGTCGTGATGGCCGACGTGGGACGTGATACAATCGTCGGTGCCGGTGCGGTGGTGGCAAAGCCCCTCCCCGAGCGCGTGGTGGCCGCGGGCGTCCCGGCGCGGGTGATCCGCGAACGCGGCTAACAGAACATTGAGGAAACATCATGACCGTGTACGACATTGAAGCTCAGTCGATCGATGGCCCGGCGCGGAAGCTCGAGGAGTTCCGCGGGAAGGTGCTGCTGATTGTCAATGTCGCCAGCCGATGCGCATTTACGGGGCAGTATGCGGGACTTGAAGCGTTGTATCAGCGCTGGAAGGACAGGGGCCTGGTGATCCTCGGCTTTCCCTGCAACCAGTTCGGGAAGCAGGAACCGGGCGATGAGGCGGCCATCAAGTCGTTCTGCTCGCTCAAGTACAACGTGACGTTCCCGATGTTCCGCAAGGTCGAAGTCAACGGGGCGGACACTCATCCGCTGTATCAGTTGCTGAAAAGCGAGAAGCCCGGCACCCTCGGCACCACTTCCATCAAATGGAACTTCACCAAGTTCCTCGTCGATGCGTCGGGCAACGTGCTGCGCCGCTATGGCCCCTCGACAGGCGCGGGGCGCATCGAGAAAGACATTTCTTCCCTGTTGGCGACGCCGCAAGCGGCGGGGTGATGGCTCTCATTCCCTTCTCATGCCCGGGCTGTTAAAAATGACAATCGACTCGCACAAACGGGGGAGGATAGCAGCATGCGCCTGTTATTGGTGGAAGATCACAAACCGCTCGTGCGTGCCCTGAGGCAAGGCCTCGAAGAGGAAGGTTTCGCCGTCGATGTTGCCTACGACGGCGACGAGGCCGACCACAAGGCCGTCAGCACCAACTACGACGCGATCATCCTCGACCTGATGCTGCCGAAGAAGGATGGCCTGACGCTGCTGAAAGGCTGGCGGGCCGCCGGCATCAAGTCGCATGTGCTGATCCTGACCGCGCGGGGAACGCTCGAAGACAAAGTCAAAGGCCTCGACATCGGGGCGGACGACTATCTGACCAAGCCGTTCGAACTGGATGAACTGCTCGCCCGCATTCGTGCCCTGATCCGTCGCCGGCATCAGGCCAAGGACCCGATCCTCCGTGTGTACGACATGACGATCGACACCGCGTCGCGTGTGGTCAAGCGCAACGGTCAGTCGATCCATCTGACGCCGAGAGAGTACGCGCTGCTCGAGTTTCTCGCCTTCCATCAGGGGAAGGTCGTCACGCGGACGATGATTTGGGAACACCTTTACGATGAGCATGACGAAAGCACGTCGAACGTCGTCGATGTCTACATCCGCTACCTGCGCAACAAGATCGACAAGGGCTTCAACCCGCCGTTGATAATGACGCGCTGGGGCGAAGGCTACATGCTCCGCGGTGTCGAAGAAACTGATGCCGTCGAGAGTGAACCCGCGAAAGCCCGCACATGAAATCGATCCGCCGGACACTGATCCTGAATGTGACGCTCCTGATGGTGCTGGCCCTGGGCACCATGGGCTACTTCGTCTACCGCACTACGCAAAGCGCGCTGCAGGAAAAGCAGGACGCCGTCCGCAAGCAGGTCGAAGCCAAGTTCGACGAACAGCGCGATGACGCGATGCTCGCCCAGGCCCGTGCGATCGCCAGCGATGCCCAGTCTCAATTCGACCCGATCAAGTTTCAGCAGTACCTTGAAGTGGCCCCGTTCGGCATCTTCGGCATGTCGTTCGGGCCGAACAGCCATGTCACCGCGCCGCTGCTGCTGGCCGAGCGGTTGCGCGGGTCGCTGTCCTACCGCATCAACCTGCTGCTGGCGACCGACATCAAGCTGAACGATTCCGAAGCAACCACCCACGGCCACGTTCAAGTCAACAGCGACTGGGGCAACATCTGGCGGTCCCGCCCGCTGTCCGGCCCGACGCTGCCGGTCGATGTCGGTCAGTTCAACAGTGAAGAACGCTTCCAGTGGATCTTCGACGACATCGAGGTCGCGCCCGGCACGACGGCCCGGCGCGTGCGGTTGAAGGCGCCGCTGATCAAGGCCCGCATACTGACGCAGGTGGCCGAGCCCGCACCTGAGCGTGCGTCACTCGGCATCGCCGCCGGCCTGCGGCGTGATCCGCTTCGGCCCGATCGCTTGACCGGCCCACCCTGGTACTACGAACCGCGCGGCCGAGGAATCTTCCGCCCGGGTCAGGGGCCTGGTTCCGCACCGCAGCCGAACTCCGGCGGCATGGGCATGGGCCGGTCGCCGCAAGGTCCACCGTCGCAGGGCTCTCCCGTTCTCTTCAGCAACTACCTGCCGACGCTGTACATCCAGGTCGCCTGGGATGCCAACGTCAGCGATCCGCTGTTGGCCGAGCTGCTGGCCCGGCGCGATCGCCAGCTTCAGCAGATCGATGCCGACAATCAGCAGGCAATGGCGCAACTGACCGAGCGCCTGCTCTGGATCGGTGCGAGCACGCTGGCGGCAATGGTCGTCGGCGGCTGGTTGCTGGTGGGGGCCGGGCTGGCACCGCTGAAGCGGTTGTCGCTCGCGGTCAGCCAGGTATCCGCACGGGACTTCAAACTGCCGATCGAGCCGGCGGAACTGCCGGGTGAACTGTCGCCCGTGGCCGAGCGGTTGCAGCAGACGCTGCAGCAACTGCAGGAGACATTCGCGCGCGAGAAACGTGCTTCCGCGGACATTTCGCATGAGCTGCGCACCCCGCTGGCGGCCATGACGACGACGCTTGAGGTCGCCCTGCGCAAGCCGCGCAGTGCCGAGGACTACCGGCAGACGATCGAAGACTCCCGCGTGATCGCCCGGCAGATCAGTCTGCTGGTCGACCGCATGTTGAAGCTGGCCTGGCTTGACGCCGGGGCGGACAAGGTGCATTCGCAACAGGTCGACATCGACCAACTGGTGCAAGGCTGTGCCGCGATCGGCAAGCCGCTGGCAGAAGCTCAGGGGCTGCATTTCCGGGTGCGGGCCGAGCAGGCGCTGCAGATGCGCACCGACCCGGACAAGGTCCGCGAAGTGGTGATGAACCTGCTGCACAACGCCATCGAGTACAACCAGCCGGGCGGACAGATCGAATTAAGCGCAAAGGCATCCGACAGCGGCGTTATCCTCGAAGTGAACGACACCGGCATCGGCATCCCCATCGACATGCAGACGAAGATCTTCGAGCGCTTCTATCGCGGCGACCCGTCCCGCAATGCCGCCGGCGTGCATGCCGGGCTGGGGCTGGCGATCGTCAAGGAATATGTCGATTGCCTGGGCGGTCGGCTGTCGATTGAAAGCCAGGTTGGTACCGGCAGCCGGTTCCGCATCGAACTCCCCGACGTGCAGGCCCCCCTCGAATGATGACCGCGCCGCTGACGCTGTTCACGCATGATCCTGACGTCGTACTGATGCTGCGTGTGCAGCGCGACGAGCCAGGCGCATTCGCGCAGTTGATCGACCGCTTCTGGTGCCGGGTGTTCGGCCGCTATGTGCGGCAGTTCGCCGACCGACAGGAGGCCGAAGACCTGGCGCAGGATGTGTTCCTGCGGATCTTCCGCAATCGCCGGCGGTATCAGCCGCGTGCACGACTGTCGACCTGGATCTTCCATATCGCCTCGAACGTCGCGCGCAACGCAATCCGCGGCCGGGCACGCCGGCCGCCGCCCATCAACCACCATGATGATGCCGACCAGCGCGAGGGCATCGACCCGGGAATCGACGCGGCGGTCGGGCTCGATCGGGCGGAACTGGCCGTGATCGTGCGCCGCGCGGTGGCGACGCTCAAGGGCCGACAACGCCGTGCGATCGAACTGCAGTGCCAGGATCACTCGTACAGCGAGATCGGCGAGGAATTGAGCTTGACCGCCAAGGCCGCCAAGAGCCTCCTCTACCGGGCACGCAACGAACTTCGCGAGACCCTGCGGCCATTGGCCGAGTCGATCGGCGTCAGCGGGTGACAGCATGCCGGGAAGGCAGTTCTTTCTCCCTCTCCCCAGCTTCGGGGGAGAGGGCCGGGGTGAGGGGGCGGAACCTGCCAATCGGGCAACCGCAAACCCCCTCACCCTAACCCTCTCCCCCGAAGCGGGGGAGAGGGGATAAGAGGAGCAATGCCTTGCTCCTCATGACAATCCAGCGCACCGTTTCGCTACAACATCTCTCGGCGAACTTCACCCATTCGGAAAGGATGACCGTCATGCGGCAAGCTGCTGCCTTCCTCCTCCTGCTGACTCCCGGGCTGCTCCATGCCGATGAGGCGCGCGACATCGTCGAGCGCGGCATGAAGGCACGCTCGGCGAATGCTGAAACGCTCGACAAACAGCGTTGCCAGATCGTCTCGCAGGTTGGCAAGATCGTGGATACCAGCGGGGCTGAACTGGAGTCGACCAGCGAGATCAAATCGAACTGGCCGTGGCTGCAGCGCTGGGAAACCGAGATGCAGATGCCGGACGGCAAAGGCAAAACCCGTGCAGTGCTGACGTTCCAGCAGGACAAGGCCTGGATGCAGAACTCGATGCAGCCGCCGGTTGACATGGACCTCGTCTTCACCGACGACTTCCGCACCGAAATCTACGGCCGCTGGCTGGGCACGCTGTACCCGCTGAAGGACAAGGCCTTCGCACTGACGCTGATGAAAGATGGCCGGGTGGGCGAACAGGAAGTCAGCGTGGTGAAGGCGAGCCTGCGCCTGCGGCCCGATGTGTTCCTCTCCTTCAGCAAGAAGGACGGGCACCTGTTGAAGGTGGCGTACCGGGCCAGCGAAAGCGGCACGGAAGTACGCAAGGAACATCTCTATTCCGACTACCGCGACTTCGACGGCCTGATGCTGCCCAAAAAACAGGTCGACATGAAGCAGGTGGGCAACCGCCCCGCCGCGCGCTCGGCCGAGTGGACGAACACCTACAAGTTCGTCGACAAGTTCCCGCCGACCACGTTCGAGAAACCCGAGATGAAGTAGCCGCCGCTGAGCCGTTTGCGGCGTCGCCATGAGTCTTTAAACCTGAAGACCCGAGGCGACGCCGCAAGCGGCTACGGCAGGTGGTGCTTCGGCGGCATCAGTCCGCCGGAGGGCGCTTCCTTCAACCCCGTGCTGGGGCGGATCGCGCCGCCGATGCCGAGCGCCTCGGGGTGGCGGGCGATCTTATCCGCGAACACTTCCACATCGCGCAGGATGCGATCCAGCCGCGGCATCAGCTTGTTGAACGAGGCGACCGAGTCGTTGATGTTGTTGTAAAGGGCCGGGTCGCTGATGATCTTCGCGAAGGTGCCCTCGGAATCGCCGACGGCTTTGATCAGCCCCCGCACTTCCACCATCGTCCTGCTGAACTGATCGGTGCCGTTCTCGACGTTCTGCAGGATGCGCGGGATCCGTTCCGACAGCGGCTTCGTCAGCGAGCGAATCTCGATCATCGCGTTCTCGGCCTGGCCCAGCGTGCTGTTGATCGTCTTCAGCGTTGTTTTGCCGTCCTTCATCAGATCGTCGGCACTCATGGCAACCTTATCGACGCTCTTGAGAATCGAGGTAATCGCCTTCTGATTCTCGGGCGTGAACACCTCGCCGATGCGTTCCGTCGTTACGGCCAGCGCCTCAATCGCGCGGTTCAACTGCGGTTCGCTGCGTTTGAAGCTGACGCCGAATTCCTCGACCCAGAACGATGCGGTCTTCAGGAAGAACCGCATTTCATCCGTCGTCTTGCGCAGTTCCGGAACGATATTCTTGAGCGCGGGCCCGAGATCGTTGTCGGCGAAGATGTCGCGCAACGCATCGTTGGTGCGCCTGATCTCGGGGATGAACTCCCGGCTCACTTTCGCCAGTTGGCCGACTTCACGCAGCGTGGCATCGACCTGCGGGGCAATCTTTTCAAGCGACTCCAGCGTTCTGCGAACCTGCTCCAGCGACTTCTGCGCTTCGGGGACGACGCCCGTCGCCTGATCGAGCAGCACCTTGGCGTTGAAGGGAGACACGCCCTGGATCACCGACCCGGGCGGGATCGGATCTCCCGCGACGATCGGCACGCGCGGGATGAAGTCGATGGCCGTATCGCCGACGAGCAGGCCCCGGGTCACGGTCGGTTCATCGCTGGTCCGCGCCGTGAACTTCGGGTCGAGTTCGACGACGATCTTAACCAGCCCTGTCACATCATCCAGCGAGATGGCACTGACTTCGCCGACCTTCACGCCCGACTTGCGCACGGGTGTGCCGGGCGTGATGCCCGGCGCGTCGCTGAAGAGCATCGTGTACTTCTTGGTGACCTTGAACCAGTTCGGCGCGCCGCCGAACAGCAGCACCAGCCCGCCGAGCAGGATGCCCGAACCGATGACAAACAGGCCAAGCCGATAGCGCTGATTCCGTTCGTTCATCGGCTCTCCTAGTCAGTGGGCAGTGGGCAGTGGGCAGTGGGCAGCCGGAACTTGGACGAAGTCACTGGGGCCGAATCCCATTCTTCCTGTCACCGTTGTCTGCAGATCTTTGCCGCCCACTGCCCACTGCCTGTTTCTGGCTGCCCACTGCCCACTGCCCACTGATCATTCCCTCGCCCGGTCCCCTGCTTCGCCCTGGATGAACTGGCGGACGCGAGGGTCGGCACAGGCATCCAGTTGCTCGGGCGTGCCATCGAACAGGATCTGGGCTTCGTCCGGGCCCAGTCGCGACAGCGGATAGAACATGATGATCCGGTCCGCGACCTTGTGGACCGTCTTCATGTCATGCGTCACCACGACGCTGGTGATCGGCCGATTCTTCCGCGTCTGCAGAATCAGATCGTTGATTACATCAGACATGATCGGATCGAGGCCGGTGGTCGGTTCGTCGTAGAGCATCACTTCCGGGTCGAGAGCCAAAGCGCGCGCCAGTCCAACCCGCTTTTTCATCCCGCCCGACAGGTCGACCGGCATCTTGGCCCCCACTGTTGCGGGCAACCCGACTTCCTGGAGTCTTTGGCGCACACGGTCCCGCTGTTCCGACTTCTGCAATCGTTGCAACCCGAACGCCACGTTGTCGAAGACGTTCAGGCTGTCGAACAGGGCCGCCCCCTGGAACAGGAACCCCATCCGCAGCCGCAGGGCGATCAGGTCGCGCTCGCTGATCTCCGCCAGCGACTTGCCATCAACCAGCACCCGGCCGCCGCTCGGCTGCAGCAGTCCGACGATCAGCTTCAGTAGCACCGTCTTGCCGCAGCCACTCTCGCCGATGACGACGACCGTCTGCCCGCGGGCAATATCGAGATTGATGCCGCGGAGCACGGCCTGGCCGTCGAAGGTCAGGTGGACGTCATGCAGCGAGATGATTGGTGCGGGGTCGGCCATGCGGTCCTCCGAAATTGTCGACTGACTGTCAGTCAGTGAACGCAACTGTTTCCCCCTCTCCCCCGGCTTTGCGGGGGTGAGGGCCGGGGTGAGGGGGCGTGGGACTTCCAATCTGCGAGGTTCAAGCCCCTCACCCTAACCCTCTCCCCCGCAAAGCCGGGGGAGGGGGGACCAGTAAGCCGCTGGATTGCCAAATCGACGGCGCATTTCGCGAGCCCCGCGCTCCGCTGCGCGTCGCGGCTGACGCATCACATCACTGGAAGCTCGCCTGCGCGTCGCTGGGGAAGATCCGGGCGTGCAGCGCGTTGAGCGTGAAGGCCAGGAAGAAGTCGAGGATCAGGATCGCCAGGAACGAATAGACGAATGCCTCGGTCGCGGCCCGGCCCACGCCTTCAGCGCCGGCCCGGCTGCGGAATCCCCGGAAGCAACTGACCAGCGCCAGCGTCCCGCCGAAGATGATCGACTTGATCAACCCCGTGATCACCTGCCAGGCTCCGACGAAGCGCAGTGTATGTTCCCAGTAATGGTGCGCGTCGATGCCGTACACGTGGATGCAGATGAAGATGCTGCCGATGATGCTGGCCGAGTCCGAAATCACGGTCAGCAGCGGGATCAGCAGCAGGCAGGCGATGAACCGCGGTGTGGAGAGGTAGTGCACCGGGTCGACCCCGAGGCACGCAAGGGCGTCAATCTGTTCCGAGACCTTCATGGTGCCGATCTCGGCCGCCATCGCGCTGCCGACGCGCCCGGCCAGCATGACGGCCGCCAGCACCGGGCCCAGTTCGCTCAGGATCGCGCTGGCGGTGATCGTCCCCAGGGCGGAGTCGAAGCCGTACGGATGAAACTGGGAGTAGGCCTGCACGGCCAGCACCATGCCGAGGAACAGCCCCGTGATGATCGCGACGGAAACACTGCCGACGCCGACGTTGTACAGGATGGGCACCAGTGTCCGCATGCGGACATGCCGGCCGGTAAAACCAACGACGGTGCGCGAAACGAACATCGCAAAGTCGCCGATGCCGATGATCGAATCGGCAAAGGGCGTCGGCATTCGTCGGCGGAACGGCATGGTAAAAATGTATCAAACCGCCTTCGGCCGGGCGTCGAAACGCCAGGCCGTCAGGAGGAGTGTCAACGCGTGCAGCCCGACCAGGCCACCAAGGATGCCCAGCACCAGCCGACCGGTGGTCAGCATGCTGCCGGCCGTCCGGCGGGTTTCCGGCAGTGTCTCGGCGAACGAGGCCAGGCCATTGTCGAAGCGTTCGAGCGACTGCTGCTGCTCCGCGAGGCGGGCGTCGAACTGCGTCGTCGTTGCTTCAAGTGTTGCTTCCGCGGCGCGACTGAGTTGCCGGCTGTGGTTCAACGCCTGTTCGTATTCCGTGCGGCGCACCAGGACACCATCGAGTTGCCGACGCGAGTTGGCCAGCATAGCCGAGGATCGCTGCATCGTTTCGACACGCGCCGGCCACGCGGCCAACATTTCGAGCAACTGCCGCTGCGACTGCCGCAGGCGTTCGGCCGTTGTCTGCAACGGCTGCAGCGGGTCGGCCGGCAGCAGGGCGAACGCACCGTCCACATTGCGACGGACGTCCCGGATTTGCTGTGTCGCCAGGCGCAGATCGTTGACGACGCGAGCCCCGTCGGGCCAGACCACGCGCATCTCGAGGCCCGCGGGCGTGAAGAGGGGATAGGTCGCCTGACTGATCGATTCCAGTTGATTGGTCGTGCGTTCCAGTGTCTGCGTCAGTTCATCGAGGCCGCGACGGATCTCAGCAAGGCGGGCATCGCGGGCCGACTTGCCTGATTCACCCACGCGATTCACCGGCAATTGCGCTCCGGTCAGCTCGCGCGGAGCGATGACTGCGTCTCGCGAGCCATCAATCAGTTCGGCGAGCATGCCGAGGCTGCCGGCGATCGGCCGATAGCGCCGGGCATCCAGTGTATCGGCCCAGCCATCAAGGCCCTTCGATGCTGCCCCCAGTGCCTGGCTCATCGCTTCGATCGCCTGGAAGTCGACGGCCGTCGCACGCAGGTTCGACACGATCGCTTCCGACTGGACGCGGTATTGCCGTGCCAACTGCGGGAAATCCTTGCGGCGAGCTTCATCCACTTGAGCGTGAATCAGCTGCACCTGTTTTCGCGTGGATGCGGTTGCATCGTCGATGCGGTCGACCTGCCGATCGGCCATCGCGGCATCGGGCAGCTGCAGCGCGAGCGTCATCAGCACGGCTGCGAGAGCCGCTTCGATGATGCCCAGCGAGACCAGCCCGGCGCGATGCATGACAAGACTCCCGTGATCGCCATCCCGGTGATGCGGATACCGGCGAATGCTGAAACTTACAACAGATTCCTGGAGCAGTCGGGAGTTTGGGTAAACGGGGAGTTTCGGTGAGATGTGCAACCCAACATGCGGGAATTCTTCGACGTAACATGGGTGGCGATGTGCAAATAGCGGGAATTTCCGGGAAATCCGCTGGTTTTCGTTGACAATACTGCCCTGTCTACTTACTTTTCGCATTACGCGTTGCCGTTGGTTTCACCCCATTTTCTGAGAGTACACGCATGGCAAAGGCTACTACTTCGGCCAAGTCGATCACCAAGTCGGAACTCTTCGCTCAATTGGCAGAAGAGACCGAGGCGACCAAGGCTGACGTGAAGAAGTATTACGAGGCCCTCACGACGGTGATCCTCAAGAACCTGGGCAAAAAGGGCCCCGGCGTCCTGACGCTGCCCGGGCTGTTCAAGTTGCGGGCCGTCAAGAAACCGGCGGTCAAGGGCGGCAAGCAGGTGCTCAATCGCTTTACCGGCCAGATGACCACCACCAAGGACAAGCCGGCCTCGACCGGTGTCCGCGCCCGCGCTCTGAAGCAACTGTCGGGCTCGATCAAGTAAGCAGCTCGACGAAGAGACTGAACCACGAATAAGTCGGATCACACGAATCAGAACCAGCGACTTGACCTGTTCACTTCGCCCGTTTTGATTCGTGATATTCGCCAGATTCGTGGTTCATTTTCTTTGGCCTGTCATTCACGCCATCTCCGACTCTGGTCTTTTCTCCAAATGGCGCTTATCGTGACACGAAGGAACTGACAGTGGCGGGTTCTCACTCCCGTTCGTTTGTCGCTCTGTCCTGGCGTGTTGGGATTTCGATGCCGACGACTGCCCCCATCTATGAGGAGACGGCTCCCGACGTTCACTCCGTGCCCCGCGAACTTCGCGAGATGCCCGGCCGGGTGCAACGCATTGAATCGGAAATGGCCGAACTGCGCGAGACTGTCGCGCGCTTCGCCGAACTGATGATCGGCGAGTTCAAAGACCTGCGCAACTCCCAGGCGGAACTCCCGCCGGAGCAAGCTCCCAGCGACACCGGTAACGGCATCCCCCCCGAAGTCCCGGCGCCTGCGCCTGAGACGGCACCGCTGCGTGGGCCGTGGCTGCTGATGGAACTGCTGCGCGACTTCAGCACCACGTTCCGCATGTATTTCGACCCGCGTTACCGCGTCCGCCGGGCGACGCAGATGCTGGTGCCGTTGATCATCGGCCTGCTGGTTCTGAACGTTGTCTTCTTCAACCATATCCTGGATATTCCGATCATCAGCGCGGCCCTGTCGAAGATGGTCGATATCGTGCTGGCGATTCTTCTGTACAAGGTGCTGAGCCGGGAGATCGCCCGCTATCGGCTGGCGATTCATCAGTTCAACTCATGGCAAGGACACGTGCGTTCCCGCCGCAACAACTACTACATCAGCAGCGAGCCCGCCACCACGCGTGTGGATTTGGAGTGACATGATCCGACTGGGCGTGAACATCGACCACGTGGCCACGCTGCGGCAGGCCCGCCGCGGGCATGAACCCGACCCCGTCACCGCGGCAGCGCTCGCCATGCTCGGCGGCGCGGACGGCATCACCATCCACCTGCGCGAAGACCGCCGGCACATTCAGGATCGCGACGTTCATCTGTTGCGGCAGACCGTGCCGCACGGGTTGAACCTGGAGATGGGCGCGGCGGACGAGATTATCTCCATCGCCTGCACCGTCCGTCCCGATCTGGTGACGCTGGTGCCGGAACGCCGGGAAGAGTTGACGACCGAAGGCGGCCTCGACGTAATCAACCATCACGGGGCCGTGGCGAACGCGATCCAGCGCCTCGACAGTGCCGGCATCCCGGTCGCGCTGTTCATCGACCCGACCTTCGAGCAGATCGACGCCTCGAAGCGACTGGGGGCCGTGGCCGTGGAACTGCAAACCGCCACCTACTCCGAAGCGACAACCTCAGCCGCAAGAGCCCGGCAACTGGACGTGCTGACTCAGGCGACCGCCCACGCGAAGGCTAACGGCCTGAACGTGCACATGGGCCACGGGC
>Ga0105044_10005330_pt1 | contig 17711 bp, 22 predicted proteins | sample MAT01_FD_78092 | JGI IMG/M metagenome (GOLD analysis project Ga0105044, IMG submission 78092) | Freshwater microbial communities from Lake Fryxell liftoff mats and glacier meltwater in Antarctica - MAT-01 | ecosystem: Environmental > Aquatic > Freshwater > Ice > Liftoff microbial mat | place...
AACCGAATTCTAAAGTCATTCGGAATGGAGCGTTTGAAGAAATAAAAAGCGAAGACTTGGTTCTTGGCGATAGTTTGGTAGTTGAAGAAGGAACGTCAATTGCGGCCGATGGAATCATCGTACATTCCAATGATTTCTCTGTAAACGAATCTATCCTTACGGGCGAATCCTTATCGGTTTTTAAAGACAAGAACAAAGAAGACAACATCATTTATAAGGGAACAACCGTTGCAAGTGGATTGGCCATTGTAACCATAACGAGCATTGGTAACGAAACGAAACTTGGGAAAATTGGCAAAAGTCTGGAAAGCATTCAGGAAGAAAAAACCCCATTAGAAAAGCAAATAAACAATTTCGTAAAGAAACTGGTCATTGCCGGCACAGTGGTTTTCCTTGTGGTCTGGGGCATCAATTATTTTCATTCATACAACGTGTTGGACAGTTTGCTAAAGGCACTAACCTTGGCAATGAGCATTTTACCTGAAGAAATTCCCATGGCTTTTAGCGCTTTTATGGCGATTGGTGCATGGCGATTGATGAAGAAGGGGATAGTAGTAAAGCAAATGAAAACCGTTGAAACATTGGGGAGCGCTACTGTAATATGCACCGATAAAACAGGAACCATCACCGAGAATAAAATGAGCTTGGCAAAGTTGTTTGTACGCTCAACTCAAAATATTTCCAGTCCTGAAGATGAATTGACAGATGATGAAAAACAGCTCGTAACCATAGCGATGTGGGCAAGTGAACCCATTCCCTTTGATCCCATGGAAGTAGCTCTGCACGATGCATATGCCAATTTAAAAACCGAGGATGAACGGCCCAATTTCAAAATGGTGCACGAATATCCTTTAGATGGGAAACCACCTATGATGACCCATCTTTTTGAAAACAAATCCGGCAAAAGAATTATAGCAGCCAAAGGATCACCCGAAGCTTTGATGAAAGTCTGCCAATTGACCCCAACAGAAAATCAGCAGATTGAGCAAGCTATAAAAACAATCACCAGCGAAGGCTACAGAGTCTTAGGTGTTGGTGAAAGCAATTTTGAAGGCAACAATTATCCTGCAACCCAGCAGGAAATTCCCTTTACATTCAAAGGAATAGTGGCCTTTTACGACCCGCCAAAAAAGAACATCAATAAGGTTTTGGAAGACTTTTACCAGGCGGGAATTGATGTGAAAATTATTACAGGCGATAATGCTGAAACCACCATGGCCATTGCTCAACAAATAGCTTTTAGAGGATATGAGCAGAGCGCGACAGGTGATGAATTGATGAAGCTATCGGATACTGACCTCAAAGAAAAAGTGAAGGAAACGAATATTTTCACACGGATGTTTCCCGATGCAAAGCTTAGGATTATCAATGCCTTAAAAGCAAACAAACAGATAGTTGCCATGACGGGCGATGGTGTAAATGACGGCCCCGCTTTGAAAGCCGCACACATCGGTATTGCAATGGGGAAGAAAGGTACAGAGATAGCCAAACAAGCAGCCTCGTTGATATTGCTGGAAGACGATCTATCCAAAATGGTGGAAGCAGTGGCAATGGGCAGGAAAATTTATACCAATCTCAAAAAAGCCATTCAATACATCATATCCATTCATATACCTATTATTCTTACCGTTTTTCTTCCATTGGCATTGGGCTGGATTTATCCGAATATTCTTTCACCCGTACACATCATTTTTTTAGAATTAATAATGGGACCAACCTGCTCTATCATTTTTGAAAATGAGCCTATGGAAAAAAATACCATGTCTCATAAACCAAGGCCTTTCACTTCTACTTTTTTTAACGGAAAAGAGTTAACAACCAGTATCATTCAAGGTTTAGTCATTACAGTGGGAACCTTGTTTGCCTATCAATATTCCGTTTATCAATCATTTGATGAGGACCATACACGAACCATGGTGTTTACGGTTTTAATAACTGCCAATATTTTTTTGACACTTGTAAATCGCTCGTTCTATTACTCGATATTCACCACCTTGCGATACGAGAACAAATTGATTCCGGTCATTATCGGCATTACTATCGGCATCACTGGACTCCTGCTTTACGTGCCACCATTGACTGCATTTTTTAAATTCGGGATACTTAATGTCTCGCAGCTATTTACATGTATAGTTATTGGTTTTGCATCGGTTCTATGGTATGAATTGGTAAAAATGAAAACAAGGCAAAATAGAGGAAAAGAGTAAATAATTCAATCACTACATGGACTTCATAGACTACTATAAAACACTTGAAATTGACCAGAAAGCCACCTCTGAGGAAATAAAAAAGGCATATCGCAAATTAGCCAGAAAACATCATCCTGATTTAAATTCGAAGAATGAGCAGGCCAAAGTGAATTTTCAAAGAATCAATGAAGCCAATAGTGTATTGAGTGATCCGGAGAAACGCAAGAAATATGACAAATACGGGAAAGATTGGAAACATTCCGAAGAGTTTGAAAAGGCAAAACAATATCAGGCATCCGGTCAAAATCAAAGCAAGAGACAGACGAGAGGCGGACAAAGCACAGCCGATTTTTCAGATTTCTTTGAATCTATGTTTGGAGGTGCTTCCGGTAGTGGGCGACAGGTCAAATACCGGGGTGAAGATTTTCTTGCCAGCTTGGAATTGTCTCTATTGGATGCCTACAAAACACATAAGCAGACTTTAAATGTGAATGGGAAAAACATCAGAATTACGATACCGGCAGGTATTGAGAATGGACAAACAATTAAAATCGCAGGACACGGCGGACCTGGCATGAGCGGCGGCCCGAATGGGGATTTGTACATCAGCTTCACAATTGATAAGCATAATGATTTCAGACGTTTGGGAAATGACCTGTATGCTACTGCAGAACTGAATTTATACAAGGCTATTTTGGGCGGCGAGCTTACCATAAACACCCTGGACGGAAAAGTGAAACTCACAGTGAAACCAGAAACCCAATACGGAAACCAGGTAAAATTGAAAGCAAAGGGTTTTCCAGTCTATAAAAAAGATGGTGAATTTGGGGATTTAGTCGTCACCTACACCATCAAACTCCCAACAGCCCTTACAGATAAAGAAAAAGAATTATTTACAGAATTATCGAAGCTATGAATCAAGAAAACTTAATCGCACTTGAAGAGATCTGCACCTCTTATAATATTGAAATTCCATTTATCCATTCCCTCAGTGAATATGGCCTAATTAAGGTGACAATTATTCAGGAAAGACTTTTCGTTGACCATACGCAACTCCCTCATCTTGAAAAGTATATTAACTTCCATTATACGCTGGGCATCAATATAGAGGGTATAGAAACAATTCATCATTTGCTCCAAAGAATGGATGCTTTGCAAGAAGAGATCAACAGGCTCAAGAACACACTCCACTTTCACGAAAGTAAATTATAGGATGGAAAATATCTGGCACTATTCGTTCACGGTATTCATGGCCTTCTTCGCCATCATGAACCCCATTGTTAACATTCCCATTTTCATTAAATTGACTGAAGGGCTTGACCAAAAGCAAAAAAAGAAAGTTGCAAAAACAGCAACCATCGTGGCCTTCATCATCGTGACAGGCTTTATCGTAATTGGAAAGTATATTTTCGAAATTTTCGGGCTGACGATTCCTTCATTTAAAGTTTTTGGAGGCATTCTGATTTTCTTCATTGGTTTTGAAATGTTGCAGTCTAAAAAACCGAGTATCAAAAGTCATGATATACAACCCTTCGATGAAGGTCTGGCCATTTCTCCTTTGGCCATTCCTATATTGGCAGGACCGGGAACCATTGTTACCGGCATGAATTTCGTCGCTGCTGCCAACTATGTTCAGGTGCTCATTACGATCCTGATTTTTGCGCTATTTACATTTCTTACCTTCCAGGGATTTAGATACAGCGAATACGTTGTTAGGTTTTTTGGGAAAAAGATTTTTTTCATTTTTGGTAAACTCGCCGGAATTATTTTGGGTGTACTCGGAGCAAATATGCTCTTAGAAGGAATTCATTTGTCTTTTGACAAATAGGTGCTTTGGAGTCCTTTACCGTAAATAAGCTGCACCGCACTTAACTACCTGTTCTTTCATAATTTACATGAATAGATTAACTTTTTATAAGTGTGATACATGTAAGCTTTTTCGCCCCATGTGTAACAGTTTAAAGCAACCCCATTTTACCTTTACATTGCTGTTAAGAACAACTTTTAATTTTACAGCAATACTTATTTCTAAGATCATGATAGAACAAAATCAAACACCCGAAATCATGAGCTTGCCACGAATCGGAGACAAAGCTCCTGAATTTAAAGCCATCACCACGCAAGGTGAAATTAATTTTCCAGCCGATTATCAAGGCAAATGGATCATTCTGTTTAGCCACCCAGCCGATTTTACACCGGTGTGCACGTCTGAGTTTATGACATTTGCCAAGCGAGCGCCTGAGTTTTCTGCTTTGAATTGTCAACTGGTCGGACTTTCTATTGACGGTTTATACAGCCACATCGCTTGGTTGAGAACCATCAAAGACAAGATCGAATTTAAAGGCATGAAAAACATGGAAGTTACTTTTCCATTGATTGAAGACATTACCATGGAAGTTGCCAAAAAATACGGCATGATTCAGCCGGGCGAAAGTTCCACCAAAGCTGTGAGAGCGGTATTTTTTATTGACCCTAAAGGAATAGTGCGTGCGCTCATTTATTACCCGCTTTCAATGGGAAGAAATTTCGATGAATTAAAGAGAGCACTCATCGCCATGCAAACAGCTGATGCCTATAACGTCGCTACACCTGCAGATTGGCAACCTGGCGACGATGTCATTGTACCTCCTGCGGGATCCTGCGGTGCGGCCAAAAACAGAATGGAATCCAAAGAGGAAGGCGTCACTTGCAATGATTGGTTCTTCTGCACAAAAAAACTCTCATTGGAGCAGGTAAACAATCCACCTAAAATTAAAAATCAACAACATGCCTACGAATCACTCAGCGTACCGCAACATTAAAGTATGCCTAATCGGAGTCTTATGCACAATGGCGGTTGCCGGGTTTCCCCAAAAGGGTACCGGTGATAACACGGGCATGAGCCAGCAGCAATTGAATCCTGAGCTTCTAAAAATGGAGGGCGTCATTGAGAAAATTGAGATTGCTCCTTGCAAGTATACCACAGGAAAGTCCACTTCCGGAACACATTTCATGGTAAGAACCGACGATAAATTGATCAACGTACATTTAGGTCCTACAGCAGAAGTCTCGAAACTAATTTCAGCTACTGAAAACGACCCGATAACATTGACACTTTTTCAAACCGGGAGGCTCCCAGAGGATGAATACATTGCCAAGGAAGTCATCGTGAATGGGAAAAATACGGTGCTAAGAGATGAAAACCTGAAGCCTGTTTGGGCTGGTAGCCATTCCAAAGAAAAGTGGAGAAAAGCAAAATAAATTAAAGCAGAATTAAATAAGGTTCAAACAAAAGAAAACATAAAATGAAAAAAAACATGGGGTCAGCAGACCGAATTATAAGGGTGACATTGGCGGTCGTCATCGCTACCTTATATTTTCTAAATGTCATTTCGGCTACTCTGGCGTGGGTATTGCTCATTGTTGTTGGTGTTTTTATCCTCACCAGTTTCATTGGTTTTTGTCCGCTGTATTATCCATTTGGCATCAACACCCGAAGAGAACTAAAAAATTGAGCCCTGCTCGTGTTGCAAATAAATAGAATGTAGGAGATTGTAGATTCGACAGCATTTCAAATAGCAAAACAATGGAATCGCACTACTATAATGTAGATATAAATTGGGAAAACAGCCGAAAAGGCATCGTATGTTCTCCCGAGTTAAACAAGAAAAATGGCGTTTGTATCGAAGTGGCCACGCCACCGGAATTCCCCAAAGGGATTGAAGGAATTTGGTCACCGGAACATTTGTTTGTGGCTGCTGTCAGCGGCTGTTTAATGACTACTTTTTTAGCCATCGCCGAAAATTCCACATTGGATTTTGTAAGTTTTAGCTGCCAGGCCAAAGGAAAACTGGAAATGGTAGACGGTAAACACATGCTGAGTGAAATTCTGCTTAAACCCACTGTTGTAATACACAATGAGCTTTATAGAAATAAGGCGTCGCGCATTTTAAAAAAAGCCGAAGATGCTTGTTTAATAGCCCACTCTATCAAATCGAGAATCACAATGGAAATAGTCATTGAGGTGAAAACCATGTTAATCGAAAGCAAATGAAAAGGCCACTTAGCTTTAATCCCGACACCAGATTTATCAGACTCCGGATACTATATCTGTCAGATAATTCTTAATCAATTTGATAAACTGAAATATGAAAACACAAAAAAACTTAGGCATTTGGATGGATCATTCAATCGCCAATTTATTCGATTTGAACAACGATAAAAATAGTCGTTCCATTTCGTCCGAATTTACATTTAGCATGAAAGAAGAAGCTTTGAATCGAAGTAAAAGTATCATGCATAATAAAGAACACCAAATGAATCAGGCTTTTTATGAGGAAATCGCGGAAGTCATTTTGCACTACGACCATGTCCTCTTATTTGGGCCAACAGATGCAAAATTGGAAATGCACAATTATTTAAAGAAAGATTCACATTTCAGGAATATAAAAATTGACATTGAATCAGCAGATAAAATGACCAATAACAAAAAGGATGCTTTTGTGATAAAGCATTTTGAACTTCTCCAAAATCATTCATAAAACGATTTACTGATGATCACAGCACCACACCTTCACGCCATGGTTATTCATTTTCCGATAGCTTTGTTAATGGCAGGTTTCTTATCAGAAATTATTGCGCTGTTTAGCAAAAAAGAATTTTTCATTACTGCTTCATTATATCTGCTGATACTTGGAGCATTGGGCGCCATAGCCGCTTATACAAGTGGCAGTTATGCCGGTGATGGGATGATAGATGGAATCCTTCAGGAACCGCTCGAAATCCATGAGGAATCGGCCCTTGTAACACTTTGGTTGGCAATCATTACAGCGCTTTTCAGATCAACCATTTACTATTTTAACTATCAGAAAGCCTGGGCTAAATGGGCCAGCTTCCTTTTGTTTGTCGTATTAGTCGGCTTTGTGGCAAGAACCGGTTATCTCGGCGGACAGTTGGTGTTTAAACACGGTGCAGGTATAGAATTGGCACTTCCCGATTTCGAAGAATGATCATGGCGCAGCATCTCAAAAAATTCAAACTTTAAGGGAACCTTAAAATACCACGAAGGAAACCGAAAGCACACAGACGTAGATTCACTCATGAGTTTTAAAAACACAAAAATGAAAAAGTCAATTTTAATATTCGTTTTGATAATGGCCTCTTTCGGGGCGCTATTTCAATCTTGTAATGAGAAAACCGCGGAAAAGAATGAAGTTGAAGTATCCAATGAGGACCAAGTGGACACGGCAGCAGTGGATGGAGAAAAGCAGGATCCACAAAAGTTGACCATTCAAAATATGCAGGACGCCTACAAAGGGGAGACAACAGCTCATTTTAAATACGCTGCGTACAGCAAAAAAGCAGCAGAGGAAGGGCATCCCGAAGTGGCATTGCTTTTTAAAGCAGCTTCAGGAGCTGAATTGATTCATGCAGGTAATCACAAGGTGGTATTGATGAGAATGGGTAATACCATACCGGAAATCACACCTGAATTCACAGTAAAATCGACAGCAGAGAATTTAAAAGAAGCAATAGCCGGTGAAAGTTATGAGTACAATACGATGTATCCCGAATTCATTAAGAATGCAAATTCCGCCGAAAACTATATGGCCCAAATTAGTTTAACTTATGCGTATAAAGTGGAGCAAAAGCATAGGGATTTTTATATCGCGGCTTTGGCAGCATTTGAAACAGGTACCGATAATACGCTGGCTAAAATCTACTACTTATGCCCTACTTGTGGGAATACGTATGCCACAACAGCCCCCAGCCGTTGTGAAATTTCTATGACTGATTCGAAGCTCTTTATTAAAGTGACGACCTTGTGAAAACTCCTAAAAGATCGCAGGGATATACGAATCGAAGCAAGTTTAAAATTCTCTTATACCTGCTTCTTTCGACATAAAAAAAATTTAATCTAAAAAAAAAACCATGAACGAAGCACATTGGCATTTGGTCCTGAATCATTTACCAATTATCATTCCGGTAGTTGGATTATTTATCATGGTTGGTGGTTTTCTGCTGAAATCAGAAATTCTTAAACGGGCTGCATACAGCATTTTCATTTTAGGAGCACTTGCAGCAATTGCTGCTTTCGCAACAGGGGAAGGCGCTGAAGAGATTGTTGAGGAAATTCAAGGTATAGATGAACAATTTATAAAAGTTCATGAAGAAGCAGCTGAAATATTTGCTATTCTGCTCTATGTTTTAGGCGGAATTTCCCTCATTGGCCTATGGGCGAATTGGAAAAAGAAATCGTACGCAAGCATCATTTCTTTTTTGGCAACCGGTTTTACAGTAGTTGTTCTTGTCTATGCCAAACAAACGGGCACCACAGGTGGCGAAATCAGACATACTGAAATAAGAAACAATACTGCCAATTCTTCTATAGAAGACGGTGAAAAAATGTTTAAAAACGATCAAGAAGGGGATGATTAGGTAAATATCATTGATTTGATTCATGTCCTGGGTTAAGATCGTGGCTGTACTGAATTTTATGTACTTGAAATATGTAACGCATGGTGATAATCGTATTTGGACTTCCCGGATCAGGAAAAACTTATTTAGCTGGTAAGCTAGCTAAAAAAATAGGCGCACATCATATTAGCAGTGATGTTGTTAGGAAAAAACTTGTCACGTATCCAACCTATTCAACAAATGAAAAACTTCTGATCTACAAAGAGATGTTTGACATGATGTGTAATTATGTTTCTCTCAACGAACACGTCATACTGGATGGCACTTTCTACACAGCATCGATACGCAATACTTGTATTGAACAAATAAAACTACCATGCAGTGAAATAAAATTCATAGAAGTCAAAGCTGATAAGGACATTATAAAGGAAAGACTGAGCAAGAAGCGTGAAGAGAGTGATGCAGACTATCACATACATGAACTTATTGAGCGGGAGTTTGAACCATACACCAAGGATCATTTAATCCTTTACGCTTCGAATGACAACATAGACCAGCTTTTGGAAAATTCTATTTCATATTTAGCGCTAGAACGATAGCGCTTGAATATTCGACAGCAATTAAAAGAACCGGATGAACTTTGGTAAAGATGCCGCCAAATATGCGTGTTATAAATTTAGAGCTCTAATGATATGGTCAAGATATTTATCACAATAAAATGAACATAAAAGAAATTAATTCCCTTGTTAAAGAAGGCATTTATCCGTGTAAATGTCAAACGCCAGAGTTGATTGAAACACACATCTCCTGGGTCATTCTTTGTGATGCGCATGTATTCAAAATCAAGAAACCCGTACACTATACTTTTCTGGATTTTTCAACGCTTGAAAAACGAAAGTACTACTGCGAAAGGGAAATTGTACTAAATAAAAGGCTTACTAAAAACGTCTACAAGGGTATCATTCCAATAACACAAAAGAATGGAAAGCTGATGCTTGGCGGTTATAAATCTGTTGATCAAGTTATTGACTATGCCATTCAAATGAAAAAACTCAATCCAGAACGGAGAATGGATATCGAATTACAAGCGGGCCGTGTCACTGTCAATGATATCTTTGCCATAGCTGATAAACTGCTGTCGTTTCATCAGAATGCCACTGTTATAGATCATGCGGCATATCCGCCGATGAAAGACGAATTTAATGATCTAGAGGGCTTTGTAAGTGAAAAGAAACCTTTGGATGTGTATGCCTCGGTCACCATCAGCGATGCCATTCAAGTATCCAATTCTTTTCTCGAACAGAATGCCGACTTGGTTTCTCAAAGACAAGAAGAAGGGTTTGTCAGAGATTGTCATGGAGATTTGCATACACGTAACATCTTTTTGCTGCGTAAGCCTGTAATATTCGACTGTCTTGAGTTCAATGATAATTTTCGTCAGATTGATATTTTAAATGAGTTGGCTTTTTTCTGTATGGATTTGGAAGCATTCGGATATCCTGATTTGAGTGATCAATTCTTCAACTATTACAATGGTCAATTTGAAGTGTGCCGAAATGAGTCAGAACGGCTCCTCTTTATTTATTATAAAGCTTATCGCGCCAACGTGAGGGCCAAGGTAAATATGCTCAGAGCAGAAAGTGCCGAAGATTCTTCTGTGAAAAAGCAAGCGCTTAAGGATACTGAAAAATACTTAAAGTTAATGAAGAGCTACTTGGATTTTATATCTAAAAATAGTGATCCAAATCAAAATAGTGAACACGATGAGAAAAATGACGAATTATGATCAGAACTGAAAAACAGGGGTTTTGGGAGCTGTCCAAAATCGCGTTGCCGTACTTCTTTTTATGCATTGTTTATGCAACATTGGTCTTACTATTAGAAGAGAAGTTTGGAGATCATATTTTTAAACTTTCCGGGCAAATTGGTTCAGTATTTGGTCTCGCAGTTGCCTTTTTCTTAGGATTTAGGATGAATTCGGCTTACGACAGATGGTGGGAAGCGCGTAAAATATTTGGAGAATTAACCAACAATGCAAGATGCTTTTCAGGAATGATTTACACCTATTTTCGATCTCCTTCAAATTTTGTGGATGCGGAAGAGAAGCACCGTATAGTGATTGCCAGGGAACTCATCGACTTGATTTGTTGCTATATCAATCAGTTAAAAAACGAATTACACGGTATATCTCAAACCCAAATGGATAAAGAAACCCAGTTGCTCTTCGACCAATATGGTGTAAATCAGTCCAACAAGCTGAGCAATGAAATTTTGATTGCATTATCTGCAAAAATCGAAGCTGTTTTTGCACCCACAGCGAGAATTGTAAAAAGCGACTTAATGCTTCACATCATTCAATTTTATGATATCCAAGGGAAAGCCGAACGAATCAACAACACGCCCTTCTTAAAAATATACAGTGCTTTCACACGCGTAACAGTTGTCATTTATGTTATAATGATTCCCTTTATCATTGGTGATATTGATATCGGAGGAGAAGAAAGCAATTTAGAATTGCTCGCAATACCACTTTTCGCCATTGTAAGCACCCTATTTTTGACGATTAATAAATTGGCAAATTTATATGGAGACCCGCTGGATAGAAATAAAACATCGGTTCCAATTGATCAGATCTGCCAAATGATTATCGTAAACTGTCAGGAAGTTAAAGCAAAATTTTCATGAAAGCCATGTGTTCTCTCCAAAAACACCCGTCGATTGCTTTTTTACCGCTGCTGATTGCATTGGTCGCGTGTCAATCTGAAGAAGACACCATCAAACCCTCTCGCCAGAATATCACTGAATCTGTATACGCTTCTGGAGTTGTTGTAAGCAAAAATCAATACCAGGTTTTTGCCAACGTAAGCGGTATCGTCAATGAAGTATTTGCGGACGAGGGAGCATCCGTTGAAATTGGTTCCCCCATACTCTCCATAGCCAATGATGCGCAGCAGTTGATGGTGGACAATGCCAGATTATCAGCTGAATTCAACGCAATTAAATTCAATCGGGGAAAACTGGATGAAGCAAGGTCTATGGTCAGTTTGACGAAAAGTCAAAAGGAAAATGATGCATCAATGCTTGAAAGGCAAAAGAATTTATGGTCACAAAGCATTGGGTCTAAAGTAGAATTGGAGCAAAGAGAACTGGCCTTTGAAAACTCAAAAAGCAACTATGCATCTGCGAAGGAAAAGTTGGAAGAGCTGGAAAAGCAGTTGTCCTATCTCTCCAAACAGGCGCAAAACAACTTGTCAATCAGCAATAAAAATGCTGGAGACTATCTGGTAAAAAGCAAGGTGAAAGGCAAGGTATATCAGATGAACCTTGCCAAGGGGGAAATCGTCACGCCCCAAACGCCCATAGCCATTATCGGAGATGACCAAAAATACATACTTGAAATGCAGATTGATGAATATGATATTATCGGCATCCAGTTGGGCATGTCCGTGCTGGTCGTGTTGAATAGCTATCGGGATTCGGTGTTCGATGCCGTGGTATCCAAGATCAATCCCATCATGAATGTGCAAAGCAAAACATTTACCATTGAAGCAGAGTTTGTACGTCCCCCGAGCGTGCTTTATCCGAATATTTCCTTTGAAGCCAATGTGGTTATCAGCACGAAGAAAGACGCACTGCTCATACCAAGGAATTACCTGCTCAATGATTCCGTTGTAGTGAACAAATCCGGGAAGCATCTGATTGTAAAAACCGGTTTGAAGGATTACCAAATGGTGGAAATTCTCTCAGGAATGGATATAAATGAAGAACTCATTCTGCCTGAGCAATGAAGATCAAACTCATCACAAGAATTTCAGTGGCTTTGCTCAGGGCAAGACTCAAGCAAACGATGGTTGCAGCTTTTGGGGTAACCTTCAGCATCACGATGTTCATCACTTTGCTGAGTTTTATGGGTGGGTTAAATGACCTTCTCGACAATTTGATACTCAACCGGACGCCCCATGTAAGACTCTACAATGAAATTTTGCCTTCCCCGATTCAACCCATTGCCAGATCTAAGGCCTACCCGAGCGCTTATCACTTTGTAAAGCATGTCAAACCAAAGAATGAACTGTTGGAAATTCGAAATAGCGAAGCCGTAGTAAAGGCCTTGAAGAATGATCCGAATGTGCGCGGCGTTGCGCCAAAAACCACGGTACCCATTTTCTACAATGTGGGAGAAATTAACCTAACGGGGGTGATCAACGGCATTGATGTGGATGCCGAAAACAACCTGTTCACTTTTCAGGATTATGTGGTGGAAGGAAAAACAACTGATTTAAAAAATACCCCGAACAGCATTATTTTGGGCATTGGAGCGGCAAGAAAAATGCTTGTTCAGATTGGCGACAACATTCAAATAACGACCAGCGAAGGCAACCGATTCCCTTTGAAAGTGGTTGGATTTTTTCAATCTGGAATAGATGAAGTGGACAAAGTACAAAGCTATACGACCCTTGCCACTACTCAAAAAATACTCGGAAAACCAGCGAGCTATGTCACCGATATTCAGATCAAATTATTTGATTTGGAACTCGCTCCAGCTCTTGCCAAAAGTTACAGCACCTTATTTGAAGCAGATGCTATAGACATTCAAACGGCCAATGCCCAATTTGAAACTGGTAGCTCGGTGCGGACATTGATTTCCTACGCGGTAGGCATTACATTGCTCATTGTGGCCGGGTTTGGCATTTACAACATCCTCAATATGATGATCTATGAAAAAATGGACTCCATTGCCATTCTGAAAGCGACCGGATTTTCCGGAAAGGATGTCAATGCCATATTCATCACCATTGCCTTAACCATTGGCTTGGTGGGTGGAGCTTTGGGATTGATTTTTGGATTGGGACTCTCTGCTCTTATTGGCGAAATCCCATTTAATACGCCTTCTTTGCCAACGGTGAAAACATATCCTATAAACTACAACCCAAAATTCTATTTGATAGGAGCCATTTTTTCCATAATCACCACCTACCTGGCTGGTTATTTTCCATCCAGAAAAGCAAGCAGAATAGATCCGGTAGATATCATCAGGGGGAAATAGACATGGAAAAGAAGGTCATAGAAGCTATCGGTATTTGTAAATCATTTCACGACCCCATCCCCGTGAAGGTGCTTTCAGATATCAGTTTTTCTATTAAAGCAGGTGAGTTCGTATCTATTGTTGGCAAGTCGGGCTGTGGGAAATCCACCTTGTTATACATTCTATCTACCATGGATACCAGCTATGAAGGAGAACTTTTTTTGGATGGTGTTCCTATGAAAAATAAAAAGGATGCAGAATTGGCTTTGGTACGAAATGAAAAAATCGGTTTCGTTTTTCAGTTTCATTACCTGCTCAATGAATTCACCAACCTTCAAAATGTTATGTTGCCAGCTCTCAAATTAGGAAAACTGTTGACCAAGGAAGTGGAACACAATGCCTATGAGAAATTAAAAATCCTCGGGATAGAAAAAGAAGCCTTAAAATACCCCAACCAACTGAGTGGTGGTCAAAAACAGCGGGTGGCCATTGCCAGGGCACTGATTAACGATCCCTTGATTATCATGGGCGATGAACCTACGGGGAACCTGGATAAACACAACGGCGACGTGGTATTCGATATTTTCAAGGAACTGGCTGAAGTGTACCACCAGTCTTTATTGATTGTAACGCACGATATGGATTTTGCGGCCAGAACCCACAGAACCATCACCATGGAAGATGGGAAAATCATAAGACACGGTTTGCCAACAAATGACTTAACCCAGGGGAATCCAAAAATCGTATGATTGTTATTCTATCCATAGTAGGCCTACTTGCGGTACTTTTCATTGCAGCAAAAACAAATTTGTCTGTAAAATTCAACTGCCAAGTAAAAAAGCCTTTTGCTACGTCAAAAAGTATAACCGAGCCATAATCACACAAACTCCTTCAACCATATTTTGCAATATGGCAAACCCTTCATGCGCAATACGAGAATAAAGTCTGTGGGTCAATTCAAAATAGGAGTCGACAAAGATAGGATGAAGATAAAAGGAGAGCAATATGCCACCATTGAAAAACCTGTTGTAGTCTTTCTTCCGGCTGTGCTGAAGGAAAACTTAAGTCATGTCAATGAATTATCATGAAAAAACCTGTTTCAAAAACATATGTATTATCAAAAGGGCTTGATCAATTTTTTGCTGATTTTTATAAGGCCTATGCACTTACCGCGCGCTATTTTAAGGAAGCATTCAAACCCCCATTTCACTTTCGTGAAATAATAAACCAATCTTTTGACATAGGCTTAAAATCGCTTTCGCTAATCACCGTTACAGGATTTATCATTGGGGTTGTTTTCACCAAACAATCGCGCCCTTCCTTGGAAGACTTTGGCGCGACTTCATGACTGCCTTCACTCATTGGCATCGCTATTGTACGCGCTTTGGGTCCATTGGTAACGGCCCCAATTTGTGCCTGAAAAGTTGGCTCCAGCATTGGCGCCGAGCTGAGTTCCATGAAAGTGGCTGAGCAAATCGATGCCATAGAAGTAAGTGCTATCAATCCTTTCAAATATCTTGTGGTAACGCGTGTTACCGCAACCACCATTACCATACCGATCTTATCGCTCTACTGCATCTGTGTAGGGCTCTTGGAATCCTACTTTAACGTTCAGTCAGAAGAGGCTACAGGTATTGTAAGTTTTTTCCAACAAGCGTTTTCATCTGTTTCCTTTCTGGATCTTTTTACTTCACTTACAAAATCTATTGCCTATGGTTTTACCATCGGCGTCATTGGTTGCTATAAGGGATTCAATGCCGTACAAGGAACGAGAGGTGTAGGCCGGGCTGCGAATCAGTCTGTTGTGCTGGCCATGTTCCTGATATTTCTCGAACAAGTGATCATCGTTCAACTTTCAAACTGGATTAGGATTTACGAAACCATGCAAAAACCAGAACCTCAAGCCGCAGGAGAACGGGTAATTTTAGCCAAAGGACTCTATAAGTCCTTTTGTGATCTGGAGGTGCTGAAAGGCAATGACTTTAAGCTGCAAAAAGGTGAAAATGTGGCCGTGTTGGGCAAGTCTGGCTCAGGTAAATCTGTCCTGATAAAAATCACCGTCAGCCTGCTCAAACCAGACGTGGGAGAAGTAATCGTATTCGGACAGCGCATTACAAATATCAAAGAAATTGAACTCAACGCGCTTCGACTCCGCATTGGGTTTTCATTTCAGAGCAGTGCACTCTAAGACAATATGAATGTTTACAACAACATCGCGTTTCCATTAATAATTAACCGCAAGAACATGACCAAGAATGAGATAGACCGTGCAGTAGATGAAGCACAGGATGCAATGGGCCTGCGCGATAAAATTTCGCGCAGGCCCGCAGACCTTTCCGGCGGCCAACGAAAAATAGTGGGTATTGCCCGCACGCTTATTTTAAAACCGAAAATCATGCTGTATGATGACCCTACTTCTGGCCTGGATCCGGTAACGAGCGCTGAGATTAATGAACTGATCAACAAAGTGCAACAGCAAAACAGTACAAGTTCGGTGATTATCACACACGACCTCACGTGCGCCAAGTCCACCGCCAATCGTGTGGCGATGTTATCGGATGGAATATTTCTGAAGACCGGAAAATTTGAAGAAGTCTTCAATGGCGCCGACGAAGAAGTAAAGCTTTTTTACAACTATAATTTTATTCAAACACCATGAACGATACTTCAAATAAACGCGCCATTTTTGTAGGTCTTTTTGTACTACTGGGGATCGTGTTCTTAATCGCCGGAATATGAATGATCGGCAACTTACACGCAACCTTCAAAAAGAAAATGAAAGTAGTTGCCTTCTTTGATGATGTGGGTGGCTTGCAGACTGGCAACAATGTATGGTTTTCCGGGGTAAAGATCGGCACCGTAAGAAAGCTTCACTTTTATAAAAAATTCGCAGGTTGAAGTAATCATTAACATTGAGGTGATAGCCCGGCAGTATATCCGTAAGAATGCGAAAATAAGAATCGGGAGTGATGGCCCTATTGGAAATAAAATTCTCATCATTTATGGTGGTTCGTCCAAAACAAGGCAGATAGAATCTGGAGACACCCTTGATGTAGAAAAAACCTATTCTCAGGAAGACATGATCCATACCCTCCATGAAAATAACGTAAATCTCTTATCGATTACCAGCGATTTAAAGACAATAAGCAAAAATCTGCTTACCGGGGAAGGAACCCTCGGCAAACCAATGGGCGACAATCAAGTGTATGATAATATTGATGCAGCGACTACATCCCTGAGCGTTGCATCTGCTGGAGCGGCAAAATTGTTTCAATCGCTTCATGATTTCTGTGCCGGACTACATGCAAAAGGCAATCTGGCCAACGAATTGGTAAATGACACCCTTCTATTTAATTCGCTTAAAGCACCGGCCCAACAGTTCAGGCAGATAGTCGATACCGCCAATCCTATAATTATCAACTTGCAAGCGGCTGATAAAGATCCTAAAACCCCAGTGGGAATGCTTTTACACGATAAGGAAACGGCTACGCATTTCAAAGAATTGATAAAAACCTTGAGAGCAGTTCTAAAAAACTGGATGAAGATCTGGAGGCCGCGCAGCATAGTTTTTTGCTTAGGGGTTTCTTCAGAAAGAGGGAAAAAGCAGCCAGGAGCGGTTCAGATGAACACTAACCCGATGCACCAGCAATAAACAGATCACTAGTGATAACCAGAAGTGACTGGGGTTCATCACGGTAAAACGCTGTTTTGTAAGCTCCGAAAGGAAACGTTTGCTTTACGAGAGCAATTGCCCTTTAATTCATTTGCCTTTTGTCATTTTTTCAGTTCTAACCCTTTATTAAATGTGTGAATTATACAAATTATAATGTGAATGATGTAACACCTACACGGCATTTAAACCACAATTTTGTAAGCAGTCAAAATTCATTCACTGCATAAAAAAAATCTGACATGGAAAGTACAATCACAACAAGCAAAGACATTGTAGCTATTGCTACAACAGACTGCAAGACCCTGGCTGCTGCAGTAAAAGCTGCTGGCTTGGTAGAAACTTTACAAGGCAAAGGACCATTCACGGTTTTTGCACCAACTGATGCGGCTTTTGCTGAGATACAATCAGAAGTAGACAAATTATTGAAGCC
>Ga0105044_10005332_pt1 | contig 17709 bp, 13 predicted proteins | sample MAT01_FD_78092 | JGI IMG/M metagenome (GOLD analysis project Ga0105044, IMG submission 78092) | Freshwater microbial communities from Lake Fryxell liftoff mats and glacier meltwater in Antarctica - MAT-01 | ecosystem: Environmental > Aquatic > Freshwater > Ice > Liftoff microbial mat | place...
AGATCGGTGGCGACCTGATCGTTGCGACTGCGGCCGGTGTGGAGCTTCTTGCCCAGCGACCCGACCCGCTCGATGAGGCGGGCCTCGACCCAGGAGTGGACGTCCTCATCGGCCGCCGCGGCGGGGAGGGCGGGGTTCGCCAGGAGCTGCGCGGCGAGCTCCTCGAGGGCGGCGACGAGGGAGGCGAGCTCGGGGGCGGTCAGGACGCCGGCGCGGCCGAGCGCCCTGGCCCAGCCGATCGACCCGTGCACATCGTGCGCGGCGAGGCGGTAGTCGAAGCGGAGCGAGTCGTTGAAGAGCTTGAAGAGCGGATCGCTCCCCCCCTCGAAACGCCCGCCCCAGAGGGCCACTTAGTGCGCCCCTCCGCCCTTGTCGAGGCCCTGGGCCTTGAGGGCGCGGATGCGTTCGGGGAGGGAGAGGAGCTTGATGAAGCCCGCGGAGTCCTGCTGGTTGTACACCTCCTCCTTCTCGAAGGTGGCGAAGGCCTCGGAGTAGAGGGAGTTGGGGCTCTTGCGGCGGACGGCGGTCGCGCGGCCCTTGTAGAGACGGACGACGATCTCGCCGGTGAGCCCCTCGGTCATCTTCGCCGCGCAGGCCCAGAGGGCTTCGCGCAGGGGGGTGAACCAGCGGCCGTTGTAGACCATCTCGGCGAACATGAGGCCCACGTGCTCGCGATAGTGGCGGGTCTCGCGGTCGAGGACGAGCTCCTCCAGGGCCCGCATGGCCTCGACGAGGACGGTGCCGCCGGGGGTCTCGTAGAGGCCGCGGCTCTTCATGCCGACGAGGCGGTTCTCGACGAGGTCGACGCGGCCCACGCCGTGGGGGCCGGCGATGGCGTTGAGCTTGACGATGAGGGCGTCGCTGGCGAGCTTCGCGCCGTTGAGGGTCACCGGCCGTCCACCCTCGAACCCGAGCGAGACGTCCTCGGCCTTGTCGGGGCCCTGCTCGGGCGAGGCGGTGAGCATCCAGACGTCGTCCGGGGGCGGGTTCCAGGGATTCTCGATCGCGCCGCCCTCGTGGCTGATGTGCCACAGGTTGCGGTCGCGGCTGTAGATCTTGGTGGCGGAGGCCGTCGTCGGGACGACGTGTTCCTTCAGGTAGTTCAGGAGGTCGGTGCGGGAACGCAGCTTCCACGTCCGCCACGGGGCGATGATCTCCATGGTGGGGGCGAGGGCGGCGTAGGCGGATTCGAAGCGGACCTGATCGTTCCCCTTGCCGGTGCAGCCGTGGGCGAGGGCGGTGCAGCCGGTCTTCTTCGCGACGTCGACCTGGGCCTTGGCGAGGATCGGTCGGGCCATGGCCGTGCCGAGGAGGTAGCGGCCTTCGTACATCGCACCCGTGAGCATGGTGGGCATGACGTAGTCGTCGACGAACTCGCGCTTGAGGTCGACGACGTGGCACTCGCTGGCGCCGCTCTTGACGGCCTTCTCTTCGACGCCGGTCAGTTCGTCGGCGCCCTGCCCGACGTCACCGACGACCGCGACGACCTCGCACTTCATGTTCTCGTGGAGCCAGGGGATGATGGCGGAGGTGTCGAGGCCGCCGGAGTAGGCGAGGGCGATCTTCTTCATCGGGCGTCCTTGGAAAGTCGGGTGTGCTGAGGCGGCGAGAGGGTAGCGTGGGGGACGCGGGGGGCATCGTCATCGGGAGGCGGGCGGGGCGCCGAGCATGTGGGAGAGCAGGGCGTTCTGGACGTGCATCCGGTTCTCGGCCTGGTCGTAGACGACGGACGCGGCCGAGTCGATCACCTCGTCGGTCACCTCGACGCCGCGCTGGGCGGGGAGGCAGTGCATGAAGACGGCCCCGGAAGGCGTGCCGCGCCCGGCGACGGCCATGAGATCGGCGTCGATCTGGTAGTCGGCGAAGGCCTTTCGGCGCTTGCCGCCCGCGTCGGCCTGACCCATCGAGACCCAGACGTCGGTGTAGACCGCGTCGTGTCCCGCGACACCCTCGGGGTCGTCGGTGAGGCGGAGGGTCGATCCGGCGGCGGCGGCGTACGCCTGGCACTCGGCGGTGACGTCGGGGGCGGGCTCGAAGCCCGGCGGGGTGACGACGGTCGTATCCACGCCGAGCATGGTGGCGGCGTGCATGAGGGAGTGGCAGACGTTGTTGCCGTCGCCGACGTAGGCGAGGCGCAGGCGGCGGCCGCCCGGACGCAGGCCGCCGGGCCGCTCCCAGAGCGTGAAGAGGTCGGCGAGTCCCTGGCACGGGTGGAATCGGTCGCTCAGGGCGTTGATGACGGGGACTCGGGAGGCGTCGGCGAGCTCCTCGATGAGGCGCTGGGAGTAGACGCGGGCGACGATGCAATCGACCCAGCGGTCGAGGTTCTTGCCGTAGTCCTTGACGGCCTCGCGCTCGCCGAGGCGCTGGGCGCTGTGGTCCATGTAGAGCGCGGTTCCGCCCAGCTTGTTGACCCCGGTCTCGAAGGTGATGCGGGTGCGGAGGGAGGCCTTCTCGAAGAGCAGGATGACGGTCCGGCCGTCGAGCGTGCGGCGATACGGGGCGATGTCGGACTTCATGCGCCGCGCCGTCTGGAAGAGCTCGCCGATCGCGCCGGGGGTGAGGCCGGTGAGAGTGAGCAAGTCCCGCCCGGCGAGTTGCTGGGCCGAGGCGATGGGGGGCTGCGGGAGAGGCGAGGGGGTGGTCGCGGGCAACGGCATCGGTGGGCTCGAACTCTCTCCGGCGTTCCTGCCGGTGGTGGGTTCACCGGGGAGGAGGGGCGTCGGGGACGAGGCGGGTGCCGACGGGGCCGCCCGCGATCCAGTCGCGGAGGGAGTGGCCGTCGTTGCCGGAGAGGATGATGACGGGGACGCCGACCGTCGCGACGACGAGCGCGGCGGCGCGGGCCTTGGGGATCATGCCGCCGCAGATCTCTCCCGAGGCGATCATCGCCTCGACGCGGGCGGGGGTCGCCTCGTGGACCAGCCGTTTCGCCCCGTCGAGGATGCCGGCGACATCGGTCAGCAGGACGAGCGCGGAGGCGCCCAGGACGCCCGCGACGCCGGCCGCGGCGTCGTCGGCGTTGATGTTGAGGAAGCCGCCGGCGGCGTCGATCCCGATGGAGCTGACGACGGGGAGGAAGCGAGCGGCGAGCAGGACGCGCAGCAGCGTGCCCTGGCCGCCGACCACCTCGCCGACGCGCCCGGGGTCGAAGGCGTAGCGGGTCGCCTTGGCGGTGACGACCGCGCCCCCATCACCGAGGCAGAGGCCGACGGCGGCGGCGCCCGCGGCCGCGAGCGCGCCGACGAGCGACTTGTTCACGCGTCCGGCGAGGACGGCGACGACTTCGTCGATCTGGTTCTCGGGGGTGATGCGGATGCCGTCGCGCCGGTCGGTGGGCATGCCGAGTCGCGCGAGGTGGGCGTCCACGGCCTTGCCCCCGCCGTGGACGAGGACGACGCCGGATGGGCGCGAGGCGTGCAGCGCGGCGACGGCGGCCCACAGCGCGGGCGCGGTCGAGCGCTCCTCGAGGGCCGTCCCGCCGATCTTGATGACGAGGGGGCCGGGGGTGGGCGACGGATGGGGGGCGGGGCTCACCGGGTGACGCTCCGCGCGGGAGCGAGCCCGGGGAGACCGGCGGCCTCGTCGAGCCCCAGGCGGATGTTCATGCACTGAACGGCCTGGCCGGCAGCGCCCTTGACGAGGTTGTCGAGCGCGCTGGCCATGACGAGATGGCCGAAGGGCTCGTCGACGGCGAAGGCGAGGTCGCAGAAGTTGGTGCCGGCGACGTCGTTGACGGCGGGCCAGACGCCGGAGGGGCAGAACCGGACGAAGCGCTCGCCGGAATAGGCGTCGCGCAGGGCGTTGCCGACGCGGGCGTAGTTCCAACCGTCGGCGAGCTCGACGTGGATCGTCGAGAGGATGCCCCGGTCGTACGGCCCGAGGTGCGGCGTGAAGACGACGGGGGCCCCGGCGTACGCGTCGATCTCGGGGGTGTGGCGGTGCTTGAGGACTCCGTAGGCCTGCTGGCTCACCTCGCAGAAGAGGGTGCGGGTGGAGGGCGTGCGGCCCGCGCCGCTGACGCCGCTGGTGGCGTCGATGATCGGGCGCATGGGGCGGCCCGCAGCGTCGAGTCGGAGGGCGCCGGCGCGGACGAGGGGGGCGAGCGGGAGGATGGCGGATGTGGGATAGCAGCCCGGGACGGCGACGAGGTCCGCGGTCTTGATGTCGGCGCGGAAGAGCTCTGGAAGGCCGTAGACGGCGCGCGCGAGCCACTCGGGCTCGTGGTGGTCGAAGGCGTAGAAGGTAGGGTAGAGCGAGGCGTCCTTGAGGCGGAAGGACCCCGACAGGTCGAAGACGCGCAGGCCGCGGGCGGCCAGGGTGGGGGCGAGTTCGAGGCTGGCCTCGTGCGGGGTGGCGAGGAAGACGGCATCGGGCTCGAGGGCGGCGACGGCGGCGACGTCGGTGGCGCGGACGGGCAGGTCCATGGAGCCGCGGAAGCGGGGCCAGCCGTCGGAGAACGCGGCCGGCCCGGACCCCGCGCCCTCGCGCCTGGCGGAGCCGAAGAGACCGACGACGGTCGCGTCGGGATGGGCGAGGAGCAGGCCGACGAGCTCCGCGCCGCTGTAGCCGCCCGCCCCGATGATCGCGACTCGCACCATGGCTTGGACCCTTCGGCCGTCGCGTCGCGGGGAACGCGACGACGCGGCACCCCCGCGGGAAGGGGAAAGATAGGCGGTCCGCGCCGGGCCCTATCGCGAGAGGTCGTGCAGGGCCATGTCGAACCAGGCGTCGGCCTTGGCGGACTCGGCGCGGAGGGTCGCCCATCGACCGCCGGCGGCGCGCTGGGCGAGCCACCAGAGGAGAGGCGCCGCGAGGCGTCCGAGGGGGCCGCCCGCGCGGACGAGGCGGACGAGGGGTGCCGGGCCATGGCGCAGGATGAGCTGGTCCTGGAGCGAGACGAAGCACTCGACGCCGCCGGGGTCGCCTTGGCGGCCGGCGCGTCCGGCGAGCTGACGGTCGACGCGGGCCTCGTCGTGGCGTTCGGTGGAGAGCACCAGGAGGCCGCCGGCGGCGCGCGCGGCCTCGGTCAGGCGGATGTCCGTGCCGCGCCCGGCCATGTTGGTGGCGACGGTGACGGCGCCGGGAAGGCCTGCGCGGGCGATGATCGCGGCCTCCTCGGCCTCGCGCGTGGCGTTGAGGATCTCGCAGGGGACGGCGCGGGCGCGGAGCAGATCGGCCAGGGCCTCGGAGCTGGCGATGCTCCACGTGCCGACGAGGACGGGGCGGCCGAGCGCGTGGGCCTGGGCGACGCGGTCGGCCGCGGCTTCGAGCTTGCGGTCGGCGGCGGCGAAGACGCGGTCCGGCGCGCGGGTGCGAGCGACGGGGCGGTGCGTGGGAACCCGCACGACGGGGAGGCGGTACGACGCCCACAACTCGTTGGCGACCTCGGCGGCGGTGCCGGTCATCCCCGCGAGGCGGCGGTAGCGGCGGAAGAAGCCCTGGTAGCTGGAGCGGGCGAGGGTGGCGTTGTCGGCGCTGACGGCGAGGCCCTCCTTCGCCTCGACGGCCTGGTGGATGCCGAGCTGCCACTTGCGGCCGGGGAGGGCGCGGCCGGTGGACCGATCGACGATGAGGACTTCGCCGTCCTTGACGATGTAGTCCTCGCCGGGGCGGTAGAGCTCCTTGGCGGTCAGGGCCTGGACGATCAGTTCCTCGCGCCGGCGGGGGCCGGACCAGAACGGGGGGAGCGTCCGGGACCACGCGGCGAGGCAGTCGCGCCCGGCGGGGGTGAGGCGGATGAGGCGAGCGCGGGCGTCGACGACGTAGTCGGCGCCGGGGGCGAGGCGGCCCGCGAGCGCGGCGGCGTCGGCGTAGTGCGGGGCGCCGCCGGACTCGCCGGCGGGGCCGCTGATGATGGCGGGGGTGACGGCGTCGTCGATGAGGACGCTGTCGGCCTCGTCGATGATGGCGGCGTGGAGGCCCCGCATGACGACGCGCTCGCTCCAGGAGCCGGACCCGGGGTCCGCGTCGGGCGGTGCGATCTCGTCGAGGACGAGCGCCGCGAGGCGGGGACGCAGGGGCATGAGGAGGCGGTCGCGGAGGTGATCGAAGATGACCTGCTTGTCGGCCGCGTAGGTGACGTCGCATCGGTAGGCGGCGCGGCGGTCGTCGGGCGCCGTGGCGTCGTGAACGACGCCCACGGAGAGGCCCAGGCGGCGAAAGGCGGGGGCGGTGGTCTCGGCATCGCGCCGGGCGAGATAGTCGTTGACGGTCACGACGTGGACGCCGCGGCCGCACCAGCCGTCGAGTGCGGCGGGGAGGACGGCGGTGAGGGTTTTTCCCTCGCCGGTGGAGAGTTCGACGCAGGCCCCCGCCGCCAAGGCGAGGGCGCCCAGGACCTGCTCGGGGTGGAGACGCAGGCCGGTCTCGCGTCGGATGGCCTCGACCGCCACGGCATAGGCGCGGTCGATGCTGGCGGGATCGTCGCGGGCGACGGCGACTGCGGCCCGGATCTCGGCGATGGAATCGGCGAGGGCGGCGTCGGAGTGGTTCTCGAAGGCCCGCGCGGCGGCGAGGATGCGGGCGGCGCGGGGATGGTCGAGGCGGCCCGCGCGGCGGGCCGCCACGCCGGTGATCCAGTCGCCCAGCACGTCGAGGCCCCGCGCGGGGCGCTCCCGCTCGGGCGGCGGGTGGAGGAGGGGCCACGCGTGAGCGCGCGTGGGGGGGGGAGGGGGTTGCACGACGGCGGGGGCGGCCGCGCTCACATGCCCACCTTGTCCGAGAGGTATTGCCGGAAGCGTCGCCCCCACTGGCTGCCCAGGGGCTCGGCGGGAACGCCGAAACGCACGCGGGCGCGGAGGCCGGGCTGCCAGCCGGAGGGCGGGGCGGTCGGCGCGACCTCGACGACGAACTGGGGGACGACGCTGGTGTGGCCCTCGGGATCGGACGGGTCGAGGAGGACATCGCCGCCGGCGCTGGTCGCGAGCGCGGGATCGGTGACGCGGCGGGACGCCGCGGGGGCGACGCGGAGGACGTGGGCGTCGAGCTCGCGCCAGGCGTCGCCCCGGACGCGGATGGTGGCCCTGACGGCGGCACCACCCTCCGCGCCACCGGCGCGGAAGATGTACGCCTGATCACGATCCGAGACCAGGCAGCGGACGATGAGGTCCTCCGTCTGGGCCACGCTGGCGATGCGGGTTCCCCGGACGAGGAAGCGGCCTTCCAGCTCGGCGAGGTCGCCGACGGCGTCACCGGAGGCGACCAGAACGCCGTCCGCGGCGGCGCGGACGGTGAGGGCGTCTCGCCGGTCGCGGAAGCGGGCGAGCGCGGCCCGCGCCCGGTCGAGCCGGGCCTGCATGACGACACGGTCGCGGGGTTCCGCCGCGGAGGCGGCATCGAGCTGGGCCGCCGCCCGGGCCATGGCCGCGTCGGCCGCGGCGATGTCGCGTTGAAGCTCGGCGTTGCGCAGGGTCACGAGCGGCTGGCCGTAGGACACGCGGTCGCCGACCGCGGCGTGGATGGCCTCGACGAAGCCGTCCTCGGTTGCCCGGAGGGGGGCGTCGACGACGGGCTCGATGATGCCCGTGGCGTAGCCGGCCGCGGGAGCGGGGACGACGCCCAGGAGGAGCCCCACGCCGCCGACGGACGCCACGGCGATCGCCCACGCCCGCGCCCGTCGGCCCAGGAGGAGCGGAGAGGTGGCGAGGAAGCCCAGGGTGCGGAGGGCGGGCCAGACCAGCCACGCGAGCGTGGCCGCGGCGGCGAGGACCGCGCCGAGGGTGAGATAGGCGGGATTGGACCAGAGCACCATGATGACGGCGAAGGCGATGAGGAGGCGATACGGCCACGAGAGCACGCCGTAGACGAGGAGGAGCCAGAACTCGGATGCGTCGCGGACGGAGGGGGGGCGGGCGGAACGCACGCCCAGGACGGTGCGCTGGACCAGGAAGCGGAGGAGTTCCTGGCTGCGGCCGGCGAGGTTGGCCGAGCCGGCGACGTCGGAGAGGATGTAATACCCGTCGTACCGCAGGAGCGGGTTGAGGTTGAAGACGAGCGTGGTGACGCCCGAGATGAGCATGACGTTGTAGAGGAGGGTGCGGGCGAGGCCGGGCTCGTCGGTCCACGCCCAGGCGATGGCCGCCAGGCCCGCGATGAAGGTCTCAAAGAGCATGCCGCCGGCGGAGACGACGACGCGCCGCCAGACCTCGGGGAGCCGCCATGCGCTCGACGTGTCGCAGTAGGGGAAGGGGAGGATGAGGGCGATGATCATCAGCCCGATCTCGGTGCAGCGGCCGCCCATGGCCTTGCAGGCCGCGGCGTGTCCCAGCTCGTGAAGGGCGCGGAGCGCCAGGAAACTCGCGCTCAGCCAGAGCAGGTTGGACGGGTCGAGCACGCCGTTCAGCTGGCTCGCCAGCTCCGACCGCTGGCGGAAGACCGAATAGAGCGCGAATCCGACGACGAGCGACCAGGCGGCCAGCGCCCATCCCGAGAAGAGGCCCCGGCAGATCTCGCGCCCGCGCTCCAGCCACGGCTCGGGATTGACGAGCGGGATCGTCAGTGACAGGCCCAGGCCGGCGCGTCGGCGCAGCCGGCGGGTTCCCGCCTCGCGCCGGCGCAGCTCGATCATCTCGGCCGAGAGCGGGACGTCCCCGCCCATGAGGCCGAAGAGGCGGAGCTTGGCGAGAAGATCGGCGCACTCCCGCTGCGTGGGCGCGGCGTCTCCCAGCCGGGCGTTGCACGCCTGCCACGCGTCGTCCACGCTCCGCCGCCCGTCGAGGAGCGCGAGGAAGAAGTACGCGGCGTCGGAGAGGCGGTAGTACTGGCCGCCCGCGGGATCCTCGACGACGTACGAGCCCTCGCTCCCGAAGCGTTGGCGCGCGACGCGGGCGTGCACGCTCAGGCGAGGCCGGCTCGGGCCGAGTCGGTACCAGAGGTCGCTGAAACTCGAGCCGGGGTCCTGCCGCAGGGCGGAGAGCATCACCACCACATCCGGAGGCGGGCCTCGTCGAGGATCGGGCGAAGCCCCGAGGCGAGCGCCGTGGTCCACCCGTCGCGGAGCCGCACCGTGCCGGTCATGCCGGGCCGGAGCCAGTCGGGAGGCGGGGCGTCCCCCGCGAACTCGACGTCGCACCGATAGACGTTGCGGCCGCGCACGACCTCGGCCACGGGGTTGACGCGGGAGACGCGGACCGGCGTGCGTTCGCCCGGACGGGCCTTGATGACGAGTCGACCCTCCTGACCGGGGCGGACGCGCTGCACGTCCCGCTCGTCGACGTAGGCCACGGCCTCGCGCTGGGCGGTCACGACCTCGAAGAGGGGCTGCGTGGGCTCGACCCGGGCCCGAAGGAACTGGTCCAGCTCGCCCCGGCCGACGATGCCGTCGATGGGCGAGCGAATCTCTGACCGCGCGAGGTGGTCCCGCAGCAGCGTCAGCGCGGCGTCGACCTCCTCGACCTGCGATGCGAGCACGCGGACGTTTGCCAGCTCGCCTTTGGCTAGGGCGTCGTCGCGCTGGGCGGCGTAGGCGGCGCGGCGGGCCTCGGATTCGGCGACCTGGAGGTCGAGATCGCCCGTCGCCATACGGGCCAGCACGTCTCCCTTCGCCACGGCGTCGCCGGGCCGGACCGAGACCGAATCGAGGTACCCGGTGAAGGGAGGGACGATCGTCCGGGTGACGGTGGCGCGGACCTCGGCCGTGGCGCCGACGCGGGCCGGGATCGGCACGGCAGCGGCCAAGACGAACGCGCTGAGCAGCGTCCCGGCGATCAGTTTGGCACCGGTGTGCCGCGGGCCGACGAGCGCGGTGCCCAGGTCGAGCAGCCGATCTCGCGTGACGGCCAGCACCCCGCGGTCCGCCAGGCGGCGCGTCCAGAGCGAGGGACCGATCGTCTCGGCCACCAACCTCAGCAACGGGAGCGCCGCGGCGGGGAACGGGTCCGCGGCGTCGCGCTCGAGCGTCACTACCCCGACCAAATCTCCCTCGACCCGGAGCGGGAGACTGACGGCGGCGGAAGGCCCGAAGCGGCGGCTCAGCTCGGCGTGGGCGCGCGTCACGCGTCGTGATCCGGGGTCGTCCTCGGCACCGGGGGGTGGGGGGAACGGGACTTCGGCGTCCTGAGCCGCGCACTCCTCCATCGCGGCCTCGATCGCCTCGATGGCCGGGGCATTGCGGTCGATCTCGTCGGCGCCCGTGACCGCCGCCACGCGCACGAACTCGCGCCGGACGAGGCCGATCGACACGCGGGTGCATCCGAATCGCCGCTTGAGCTCCTGGCACATGATCGCGCTCATGGCGCCGGCGCTGGGCCCCTGCTGCGACGCGTCGAGGAGCTCGATCGTCTCGCGGAGCATGTGCTTCTGCTCGGACTCGGCCAGGCACTGCCGCCGCCAGAGGAACGCCTCGAAGCGCCCAGACGACATCGCCAGGGCCCGGAGCGACAGTTCCGCGTCGGCCTCCAGGCCGGAGGGAGCGATAAGCACGCTCGCCCCCTCGAGCCTGCCGTCGGCGAGCAGGGGCGCGGCCAGCACGAGGAGTCGCGATTCCTCGCCGTACATCGACCCCCCACGCGGGAGCGCGAGCGTCTCGGCCCGACCGGGCGGGAGGGCGCCCCCTTCCCCCGCGCGCCAGAGCTCGACGGCGATGCGCTCGAGGCGGGACAGGAGCGCGGGGGTGAGGGTCTCGGCCCGGGACAATCCGCGCGAGGACTGCGCCATGAGCGTGGGCGTGCGGCCGGGTCCTGCGGCCAAGAAGATCGCCCCACCCGTCGCCCCGACGACGAGGCACTGGGCGTCCAACAGGTCGAGCAGGAACCCCCGCAGCTCGAGCAGCGCGGGCGAAGTGGGCAGCGGCGGCGATGCGACACGCTCTCGCGCGGCGTCCCCGGCTGTCTCCACGTTCGGCTCGGTCGTCTGCCCGCTGCTCATCGGCGCGGCTATCCCTGGCCTCGGGGCCGTTCCGGGACGCGCCGGACCCCGGCCCGCGGACGGTCCCCGGAATCATGGTACGCCCGTGTCCGTTCGCACCCCGTCCGGCCGAGTTCCATGCAGGCAGCGGGCCGCGAGCGGGGACGTTATCCGGCGGTCGCGTGCGCGGGGCGCGCCGCTTCGTCCGCCCTGCGGGCGGCGTCTTCGCGGGCGATCGTGAGCGGCAGGCCGAGGACCCCCGCGAGCAGACCGGCCTTGGACCGGGCCGCGTCGAGCTCGACGCCCAGCGCCGCGCGAGAACTGGCGACGATCTCGGCCGCGTCCGCCGTCACGGTCACGCGCACGCCGATCACGGGCTGGGCGTGCGAGCGGTCGAGGCCATCCGCCACGCGGAGGATCCCCGCCAGGCGCAGGACCGTCTCGCGATCTTCGGTCGACAGGGCGGCGAAGGCCCTGTGCGACGGGCGCGGCTCGGCGCGGCGGTGATACCGCGCGATCAGCGCGACCAGCTCCCTGTCCCGTGCCAGCCACCCGCGGAGCCGGGCGTTGCGGATGATGGCGGCCCCGTGCTTGTGATGGCGCCGGTACTCGACGAGGCACCCGACGTCGTGCAGGACCGCCGCGGCCTCCAAGAGCGCCCGCTCGCGGGCGTCGTCGACCGGAGGAATGAGATCCGGCGCGGCCTCGCGCAGGCCGTCGAAGATCGCGCACGCGAGGCGGGCCACCTGCTCGCCGTGCGCCGCATCGGTGCGAGCTCGGACGGCGAACCGCCTGACCGCGCCGAGCGGGCGTGGATCGGACGCGTCCGAGGCCGAGTCGCTCGCCATGAGGAGGATGAGCCCGTCGAGGACGCCGCCGGAGAGGGGCGTCATCGTCGTCGCGCCCAGGCGACGCATCAGCCGCTCCACCACGAGCACCCCGGCGACGAGGACATCGGCCCGGTCGTCCGCGACGCCGGCGAGTTGCGCGATCTCCGTGATGTCGAGGGCGCGAACCTCCGCCAGGACCGAACGGATCTCCTCTCGGCTGGCACCGGCGGCGACCTCTCCGGTCGTCGTCCCCGGGGCCCGTTTGGCCGCGGCGACTTCCCCGAGGGCCTCGAACGTGCCGCCGCAGCCGATCAGGGCGGTCGGCGCCTGACCCATCGCCACGAGCCCGCGCCGAAGGCGCCGATCGACGTGGCGGCGGGCCTCGTCGAAACGGACCCCGGCGAGCTCGAGATTTCCGCCGAAGCCGGCGGTCAGCCGCACGACGCCGAGAGGCATCGACGCCGTCGCCGTCACGACCCCGCCGCGGCTGGCGACGACCTGCAAGGTGCCCCCGCCCAGGTCCGCCAGCACCGTCGGGCCCGGGCCGAAGTCGGCGGCGCGGTGGATGCCCTCGTGACACAGGACCGCCTCGTCGGGCTCTTCAAGCACCTCGAGCGCGATCCCTGACCGGTCGAGGACGGCGGCGAGCACATCGGGACGATTGGGGGCCTCGCGGACCGCGGCGGTCGCGAACGCCCTGACCACGGTCGCGCCGTGCTCGACCGCCTCCAGCCCCAGGGAACGCACGGCCTCCGCCGTCGCGGCGACCTGACCGTCGCTCAGGCCACGCCCATCCGCGAGGCCGGTCCCCAGCCGAAGGGCGATCCGACGCTCGGCGAGGACCCGCCACAACCCCGGGTCCGTCAACTCGACGCACAGGAGCCGCACCGCGTTGCTCCCGACGTCGATCGCGGCGAGCGTGGTCCCCGTCGGCCAGGGTGGTTCCGCGTCGACGATGGGGGCAGCGGCGCCCTCCGAGGGATGGGGAGCGGCCGTGGGCTCCACGCCCAGGCCCGCCAACAGGGCGTCGAGATCAAAGCCCTCCCACCAACGCAACGCCTCGGCCACCCGCTTGTCCTGCACCGCCCGATACCGGTCCCGGAGGTCCCGCAAGTGTCCCTGTTCACGTTCGGACGCATCGGAAGGAGGCATCGTCGCCAGCTCGTTGAGGTCCGCCGACAGGCGGTCCACCAGCGTCGCCACGTCGTTGAGCAGGCCGAGCGTCCGCTGCGCCCGCTCGAGCGCGGGGCCCTGCTCGTCGCGGAACGCGCGGGAGAGGCACGGCCCGAAGACCTCCGCGCCGTACCTCGCCTGCTTCAGCGCGATCCTGAGTTCGTGCAGGCGGGGTGGGTCCGCGAGATTCTCTCGCGCGGCGGCCCGGAGACGCTCCGCGACCGTCGCCATCCGCTCCGACGCCGCGTCGCAGAACGGCGCGTCGTCGCCCCGAGATCCGGGGCTCTTCACCAGCCGGCGGACCGACCGCCTGGCCGCGTCCCACTCCTCCCCCGACAGCAGCGCCACGACCGCCCCGCTCGCGGCCGCCCGGTCACGGTCCAGGAACGCGAGCGCCGTCGTCGCCGCCGGCACCTTGTCGTCGCCGCCGCGGCGTCGGAGGGATTCGAGCAGCTCGCGATGGACATCGCAGTCGCGCACCCGCCCCGCGGCGCGCCGGACGTCGCGGACGAGCCGCCGCACGCGTCGACGGGGGCCGCTCGGGAGGAAGGTGCCCAGCATGGAGAGGACGACGCCGCACCGACGGGCCGCGACGCGGAGCGAATGCACCCGCGCCGCGCCGGACGTGCCGGGCGCCTCGGCCGCGAGCGCGCGGCGGGCACCCTTCGCCGCCTTCAGGAAGGCGTCGAGCCGATCGGAGACGATCAGTCGCGCCACCTCCGCGGCGGGCGCACGGGGATCGGCCTCGACCCATCTCCCGGCCATGGCGAACTCCAGAACAGGCGCGGAGAAAGGGCCGCATCAGCGGCCCTTCCGTCGGGCACATCCTATGCCGGAACCCGTCTCCCGACGCCTCGCCGGCCGTCACGGGAGGCGGTCGGTCACTGGCTCAGGCGGGGCTTGACCTGCTGGCCGGGATTGAGGTTGATCTCGCCCGCACGCTCCTCGTAGTTGCGGACGGCCTGGCCGAGGCTGATCGCGAGCCGCTTGGCGCCGGACCAGTTCATGACAACGCGGCTGCCCACGCTGAAGACGAGGGTCGGCTGGTTGTTGTCCTGGCCGGGCACCGGCAGGTTCATGCCGAAGTCGAGCACGACCTCGTCCTGGGTGGTCGAGGTGCGGATCGTGTTGGCGTAGGTCGTCGCCATCTTCGACTCGTCGATGCGGAGCTGGACCTGACGCGTTTCGGGCTGGGGGGTGTCGGCCATCGGGGGGACTTCCTTCCCCCGGGGCGAGAGGCCCCGGGTTGTGCGCTGTGCCCGGTCAGGGGCGTGTGGGTCCGGGAGGGAACGGGCGGCGCGGGGGCTTCGACCGCCACGCCAGGAGGCCGCTTCGCCGCCGGGCCGGGAGTCTATTCCATCCGCCCGGATGGTCCAGTCGGTTGCGTGGGCCCGCGGGTCAGGGGGGGTCCAATGCCGGAGGAGGGACTTGAACCCACACTCCCTTGCGGGAAGCGGATTTTGAATCCGCAGCGTCTGCCATTTCGCCACTCCGGCGGGAGCGGGGGAGCATAGGAACGGCAACGCCCGCCACGCTCGGAGCCGGGCCGATGCCGCCGGCCCCTGCCGCCAGCAGTCGGGGAACCAGCACCCTGAGGTCAGCCGACCTGTCGGGTGTCCCCCCGCCGCGCCTTCTGGTGCAGCGTGGGGGTGACGTGGAACGTCGCGGCGCACCGACCGACGCGCCGGTCCTTCGCCGCGAGCCGGGCCAGCAGCGGGTCCTTGCGCCGCATCTTGGCGACGGCCTCGGGAAGAAGCGCCTGCTGGATGACCTCGAGGTCGACGATGAGGTTGAACTCGCGCCCCGCGGCGATCAGGGCGTGGATGTCCTCGCGGGGCGTGATCTTGTAGATCGCCGGCCCGAAGCACGGCCTCAGGAACCGGTACTCGAGGTTCTTGCACACGATCGTGTACGCCCCGCCGGTGATCCCGAAGATGTACATGCCGCCGGCGATCTCGCTGTTGGCCAGCAGCGCCGCCCCGGCCATGGCGTTGTACCAGTTGCGGTTGAACCGCTTGAACGGCAGCACCGCCGAGAACGTGGCCGCGTCCAGCCGCTTGATCCTGATCCCGCTCTTGAAGGCGTACGGCAGCCAGATCAGGGAGCACACGCGGTGCCAGAACGTGTTCCGCGTCGACAGCCGGGCGATGAACGCCTCCACCCGGTCCGTGAACGACAGGCTCGCGGCACCCACGGCCGACCTGGGCTCGATCACGGCTGTTGCGGCCCCCTCGCCCTCGGCCTCGGTCGTCGAGTCCAGCGTCGGGGCAACCGTGTCGGCACGCGTCCCGGAGATGGACAGGGGCTCCGGCGGGGCCTCGGGGGGAATGCTGGGGAGTGCGGCGTCGTTCACGGAGCGATCCAAGGGTCTCGGGTGCGGGGTGGGCGACGCGGGGTCGATGCTAGGGAACGCCCCGATGGCGCGTGGTTCACCCCTTCCGCGGCATCCACCTGACCCGGGCCGAAACGTCAGGGTGAGTCGGGCACCAGCTCGAACCACTTTTCGGTACGCCGAACGCGCCGACACGGATTCCCGGCCTCGTGGTCCAGGATCAGGAGCCAGTCGCCGTCCGCCGCGTCCTCGAGGAGCCACCGGCGGATCACGCTGCTGGTATACGGCTCGACGTCGTATCCCAGGCTGTACGCCGCCCCCACGTGGGCCGCGGTGGGCATGACGTCGGGCACGAAGACGACCGTCCGCCCGCCCGTGTCGGTGAACTTGACGGCCTGCTGCCCCCACGTGTGCCCCGGCGTGAGGAACACGCTGACCCCGGGAAGCCCCGCCAGCGGCGTTTCTCGCTGCTCGAGCGTCGTCAGGGGCGGCGCGTCCCGCGACGGGGGCATCCCGGTCACGAAGGGCCGGGGCGAGTCAACAAGGCGCACCTGGCCAGCGATGGGCTCCAAGTGATCCTTGAAGTAGGTCCGGGTCATCACGCTCTTGTTCGCCAGCGCATCGCTCCACTCCCGGCTCTGGACGTGCACGACCGCCCCGGGGAACGTCCGCTTGACGCCGTGGTCGGGCCGGCTCCCGGCCATGCCTGAGGCCGGTCCGGTCCAATCCGGCGTCTCGCCGGGCCGGCAGAGGCGCGTCAGCCCGCCCGCGTGATCGAAGTGGAGATGGCTCACGACCACGTGTCCGACGTCGTCCGGGGGGCAGTCGACCTCGTGCAGGGCGTCCAGGATCGAACGGCCGTCCATGGCGAAGATCTCGCGGCTCTTGGCGTCCAGCTTGTCTCCCGTTCCCGTCTCGATCAGGACGGGTGATCCGCCCCCCTCAAGCAGAAGGCAGTTGTGCTGAACCGCCACCCGTCCGCGATCATCGGGCTCGACCTGACGAGACCAGACGACCCGTGGGATAAGCCCGAACATCGACCCCCCGTCGAGCCGGAACGCCCCGGCCCGCAGCAGCTTCCACGAATAGCGGACGTCGGTCGCGGCCGTCGTGCAGGTCATTCCCTGAGGGTAGGGACCGGCGGAGTGAACTCGCCTTCACGCCGAAGTCATTCCACCCGGATGGGCCGGGTGAATAGTCCAAGAGTTCAGGAAATGGCCCCTACTGATCGGGAGCCCAAGGAGACCCATGACCATGAAGAACGTAGTTAAAGCCGTCTGCCTCGCCGCCCTCGCGGGCCTCGTCATCACCGCCACCGCTTGCAACACCACCAGGGGTGCGGGCAAGGACATCGAGAAGGGTGGCGAGGCCATCAAGAAGTCCGCTGAGCGAAACGGCGCCGACTGATCCTGCGCGAGCATCTGCTCCTCCGTAGGATGACGGGTCGCCGGCACAACCGGCGGCCCGTTATTGGCAGGTGGCAGACGCCCGGCCACCACTCTCAGTCAGGAAGCGGCGGGGCGTAGGATTTCGAAGCACCCGCCGACCCGGCGGATGGTCAGGAGACCTCTCGATGACAAAGCGAACGATGCGGACGGTCGGGGCGTTGGCGGTTCTCGCCGTGTGCGCGGTCTTGGCCGCGTGCAACACCTCCAAGGGATTCGGGAAGGACCTCGAGGAAACGGGCGATAACATCAGCGACGCCGCGGAGCGGGCCAAGCCCGATTGATCGGTCGGGACGAGGAACGAAGGGGACCGAATGATCTTCCTCGTGATCCTCGCCGCGTTTCCGCTTCTCGACATCGCGTGGTGGTGGTGGGGCGACCGCCGGTTGCGATCCCTCGGGCTTGGGGCGCCCGCACGCGTTGCGCTGGCGGTGTTCACACTTGCGCAGCTGGCCCTCTTCGCATGGATGATTGTCTCGCGCATCGGCGTCGGATCGCTTGATTCCCCCCTCCTGATCGCGTGGGCGACGCTCTGGCACCTCCTCGCCCTCCCGATCGGAGTCGGGATCATGACCGCGTGGACCATGGGAAAGGCGGGCTCGAAGGCGGTACGCTCTCGATCGGTCCCCGTCTCGCCCCCCCCGCCCCCCGCCCCCGGTTGGACGCGACGGCAGCTGCTCGCGACCGCGGCCGTCGCCTTGCCTCCCCTCGCCGCCACGGCCGCCACCGTCCGTGGCATGTCCCAACTCGACGACCTCCGCCTCCGTCGAGTCGACGTCCCTCTCCCCGGTCTGCCCCCCGCCCTCGAGGGGCTGACCATCGCCCACATCACCGACGTCCACGTCGGCCGCTTCACGCGCGGGGCGATCCTCGGCGAAATCGTCGATCGCACCAACGCGCTCGGGGCCGACATCGTCCTGTGCACCGGCGACCTCATCGACCACGCCCTCGCCGATCTCCCCGCGGCGATCGAGTTGACCCGGTCGCTCCGGGCACCGCTGGGCGTCTGGCTCTGCGAGGGCAACCACGACCTCTTCCAAGGGCGGGACGGGTTCGAGCGCGGCGTCCGCGGGGCCGGGGTGAA
>Ga0105044_10005333_pt1 | contig 17708 bp, 19 predicted proteins | sample MAT01_FD_78092 | JGI IMG/M metagenome (GOLD analysis project Ga0105044, IMG submission 78092) | Freshwater microbial communities from Lake Fryxell liftoff mats and glacier meltwater in Antarctica - MAT-01 | ecosystem: Environmental > Aquatic > Freshwater > Ice > Liftoff microbial mat | place...
AGATCCCGGCAGCGGCGATCGCCACTGCACTCCTCGTGGCGGGGGCTGGCGCGTCGGCTCAGATTTACCATCTCGCCGTTTTCGTCCTGCACCTCTGTCCGAGCTGACCGTCCTGGACCGTCCTCCCCGCCCGCTGCGGCGATGCCTCCAGCGCTGCTCCGCCACCTTCGGATTCCAGCTGTGAGATCGATCTGGCGCTCCCCGTCGTCGCCCAGGGCGTCTACTACAATGCCTAGTAATTGATTGGTGAGGCGCCCGCCTCCGATCCTCGACCGGGAGCCCACGTTGATCACTGAACCTGATCCGGCCGACCTCGCTCAGGCGAGCAACGCCGTTCCCCCCGAGCGGGGTCATGTGAACGCCGACGTGGCCAACGATCCGTTCCTGGTCCGTGCGTTCCTCGCCCACGCGGCCCAGTACGTCGGCATCGGGATGGTGTCGGGCAGCGTCGTGCACGCCGGCACGCTGGGTGGGAACCCGATCAAGTACGCGGTGATGATCGCCGTCGGCACCCTGATCTATTGCATGAAGTTCCTGATCGAGGCCGGGTTCCGGGTCGATCGTCGACTCGCCAAGTTCCTCGCGGTCTCCACCGTGGTGTCCCTGGGGACGGGGATGATGTCGGGCTCTGCTCAGCACTTCCTCGATGGTCCACGAGCCGGGGCCGTGCTCGCCAGCGTCGGGGTCGTCGTCGCCTACATCAGTTTCTGCGTGCGCGAGGACCGTCGTGCGTTGAACTCCAAGAGCCTGGTCGGGGTGCTGCTCGTCGGTGCCGCGCTGTTCGCTGCGCTCTGGTCGCTCGCGGGATTGTTGTCGGGCTCCGGGCACCAACACTGAGCGCCGCGAACCGCTGCTCGGGCGAGTGCGTGAGTGGTTGAATCGGCCAGCCAGGGACCCTGGACGCGGTCGGGCTCCGCACCGCTGTATCGGGCGTCCATGGTTCGACACGTTGGGTCGCCGCCAGCCCTGTCACAGGCCAGGGGAACCAGATCCCTGTCGGGAGCCAACACTCGTACACCACCTACAACCTGTCGCTGGAGCCGGCCAGGAACCCTTCTACTTCGGCTTCACGGAGAGCAGCGAGCCCCCGCTGTTCGACTGACCCGTCAGAGGTGACCTGGACGGCGAAGGGCTATTGGTGTCTGTGTCCGTTGTCAACAGCACGCGAGTTGCGTCGACCAGATACGCCAAGCGGGTCTGGCACCCGTTCTCGCCGAGCTGGAGTTGCGCCAGGCTTCCGGAGTCACGGCGGACCTGATGGCAGACGTTGCCGCGGCGAGTCGTCCGGACGCTCAACACGATTGGGGTAACGCCGACGCCTGGCTTCCGGAAACGATGCGCGCCGCACAGCACGTGTTGCTCACCGCGGTCGGCGCCGCCGTACTCGGGGTCCCGAACCGAGCGAGTGACAATCCCGGGGCGCACCACAGACCGATTGGGCTGCAATATTTGCACGAGTGGAGCTACTAATCGGGTTGCTGTCACCGTCGGCGTTCGCGAGCTGAAGAACCGGCTGAGCAGTTATCTCGATCGGGTCAAAGCGGGTGAGGAGATCACCGTCACCGAACACGGCCGACCCATTGCCCGCCTCACGGCGATGGCCCCAGACGTCGACCGCAGGGCGGCGCTGGTCGCGGCCGGGATCGTTGGTCCGGCATCGGCCGCTGCTCATGGACGACGAGACCGGTACCGACGCTTCGCAGCGCTTATGGCTCGAGTCGGACCTCGTCGTGTGCGCGGAGATCAGCCGGGGACCTGGCCGAGGTCGAGGGGCTGCGTGGCGACGACGCCGTTCACCTCGCTGCTGCGCTTGCCAGCCAAGCAAACGTGGTCGCATCCGCCGACACCCAACTGCTCGCAGCGGCACAACGCCACCAGATCGACGTTTCCAACCCCCGCGAAGCCCGCGACGCCGGAGTGCCTGCTCTTCGGGATTCATCCGAGGCAACCTCAGACTGTTGCCCGCACGGTGATCACCGACTGGTAGTCCGCAATTTCCGTGCCGGGCGACCGGCTGTGGCGGGTGAGCTCATGAAGAAGGGTCCGCGCTCACCAAACCGCCGAATAGCATCCGGTCGACAACCAGGACAGGGAGACAACACGTGGAGGTCTTCGAAACCCCACTTCCAGGCGTCGGGTCCCGATACGAGTTCACGACGGCCGCAGGCGACCGGATCGCCGTCGTCGCTCGACGCGACCGGCGCCGCGAGTTCGTGTTGTACGACGAGGAAGACCCTGACGCCTGCCGGGCGAGCGTCGAACTGACGGGTGAGGAATCGGCAGTGGTCGTCGAACTCCTGGGCGGCACCAAACTCACGGAACGCCTCGTCGACCTCCGCCACGAGGTCGAGGGACTGGCCATCGAATGGGTCACGATGCCCGACGCAACGGGTCTCACCGGCCGCACGATCGGCGACGGTCGCCTGCGCACCGCGACGGGTGCGTCGGTGGTGGCGGTCATCCGTGGTGGAAACTCGATTCCCGGACCTGGCCCTGAGTTCGGATTCGAGGCGGGAGACGTGGTGCTTGTCATCGGATCGCACGCCAGCGTCCAGGCTGCCAATGATCTCCTGACCCGCTGACCGCTCCGACGATCAGAGACCACGGCCACTGCCATGATCGCCGCATCCGGGAGCAGCATCGTCCTCATCGAGCTCGGCGCGCTCCTGCTGATACTCGCAGCGCTCGGCCGCCTCGCCGCACGCCTCGGACTGCCTTCGATCCCCCTCTACCTTGCCGCCGGGCTCCTTCTCGGCGAGGGCAGTGCCTTTCCACTCGATGCGAGCGCCGAGTTCATCCGTGTCGGCGCCGACATCGGCGTCGTGCTCCTGCTCCTCCTCCTCGGACTGGAGTACACGCCGACCGAACTCCGCACCGGACTCACCACGGGATGGCCCGCTGGACTCGTCGACCTCGTCGCCAACAGCCTGCCCGGATTCCTCGCCGGCATCCTCCTCGGTTGGGGGGTTGTCGCTGCTGTGGTGCTCGGCGGCGTGACCTACATCTCGTCGTCAGGGATCATCGCCAAACAGATCTTCGACCTCGATCGAACGGCGAACCGCGAAACACCCACGGTGCTCACCATCCTGGTCTTCGAGGACCTGGTGATGGCGGTGTACCTCCCCGTCATCGGGGTCCTGCTGGTCGGCGGAACCATCAGCGAAGCAGCAGCCTCCATTGCGGTGGCCATCTTCGTGGTCTGCGCCGCCCTGATCATCGCGTTCCGCCAGAGCCACCACGTCAACCGGGTCCTCGACACGAAATCGCCCGAACTGCTGCTCCTGGGCATCCTCGGCCTCACCCTGCTCATCGGCGGACTCGCCGAACGGGTCCAGGTGTCCGCTGCCGTCGCCGCGTTCCTGGTCGGTGTCACCCTGTCGGATCGGGTCGCCGAGCGCGGTCGAGAGTTGCTCCTGCCCATCCGAGATGTGTTCGGAGGCCTGTTCTTCGTGTTCTTCGGCCTCCAGGTCGACCCCAGCACCCTGCCGCCAGTGCTCGTCCCCGCCCTCCTGCTCGCGGTCACCGGTGTCGTCACCAAGACCGCGACCGGCTGGTGGGCGGCCAAGCGGGCCGGCATCGGCCCCCGCGGCCGTATCCGTGCCGGGTTCTCGCTGATCCCCCGGGGCGAGTTCTCCATCGTGATCGCCGGCCTCGCAGTAGTTGCCGGGGTCGACCGTGATCTGGGTCCGCTCGCCACGGCATACGTTCTGATCGTCGCCGTCGTCGGCTCGCTCGCAATGCGCTTCGCCGACCGACTGCCGGTTCGGAACCGACAGCAGTCGCCGCCCGCCCAGTAGCTGCTCATGCCGGCGTGGCGGAGGGGCGGGCTGCAGTCGAGCGTGTCTCAGAGTCCTCCGGATGGGGTCAGGTTGCAGATCTCCGAGATTGCAGCCTCCGGGCCCGGTCGCGCCTCTTCTTCTGGGAGGGTCACAACGGCCCACCGACCAGGGAGGTCATCATGAAGACGAAGCAGCGAGTGGTTCGAGCAGGGCTCATTGGTTTGGCGGTGGCTGTTTCAGCAATGAGCGTCGGCCTGACGGGCGCAACGCCGGCAGGAGCGACAGTGGTCGCCGGCTCGGGGTATGCCACCACGACCGGGGCCTGCACCCCGCTGGGGATCCTCTCCTACCAAGGAGCCGGCTTCGACGCCGTCAGGGTCGTGCGGTTCGTGTGGGGCCACGGATGGGTTGTCGGCAACTGGAGCCAGTTCGCTCGGACCTGGAACGAGGAACCGGTCATCACGTCAGCACCGAGCTTTCCTCGGCCAACGCTCTCGGCCATCTACATCCAGTTCGCCTCGTACAACCAGGTGAGCATGACCTGGACGCTCGGAGGCGAGTGGGTGATGCAGGGTTCCAGCTACTGGTGCGTCTTCTGACGGGCCTGACGGGGCTTGTTCGGCACTGGGCGTCGGCTGTGGCCGGCGCCTTTGCCGCGTCTGTCGGGATTCATCCGAGTGACCGCAGGAGAGGCGCCCCCGTCTCCTTCCGAGATCGACAGACCTTTCGGCACGGATACCTGCGGTGACAGGTTGCCCACGATCGGGGATGCCAGGTCGGGGTCGCATTGGGTTTCCCGTTCCACCCGACTAGACCGGTGCCTGAGTACCGAAGCCTTCGAGGAGGTCTGTCGTGACCGTTCATGATCGTGTCATTGCCGTCGTCGGCGCCAGCGGCGGGCTCGGTGCGCCCATCAGCCGCCTGTTGCTCGAGCGGGGTGCACACGTGGTCGCCGCGGCCAGGGACCAACCCCGGCTCGACGCCGCCGGCCTCGGCTGCCCGACGGTCAGCCTGGATCTTCGCGACGCACGGGCCGGCGACGCGCTGCTCTCGGTGGTCCTCGATCGATTCGGTCGTCTCGACGGTGTGATCAACGCTGCGGGCATCGTTGCTTTCGGCGCCTTGGCTGACACCGATGATCTGGCGATCGAAGAATTGTTCCTCACCAACGCCATCGGGCCGCTCTGGCTGCTGCGCCGTTGCCTTCCCCACCTTGTCGCCAGCCAAGGGTTCTTCGTGAACATCTCTGCGGTGGTCGCCGAGCAACCGATGGCCGGGATGGTCGTCTACAGCGCCTCCAAGGCCGCGCTCACCGCCGCTGATGGTGCCCTCGCCCGTGAGCTGCGTCGCAGCGGCGTGCGCGTGCTCGACGCCCGGCCGCCCCACACCGAGACCGGCCTGGCCGCTCGGCCGATCGCCGGAACCGCTCCTCGCATCCCGCCTGGTCTCGCCCCGGACCAGGTTGCGTCTGTGATCGTCGACGCACTCGATGCCGATGAATGGGTGACCCAACTCCCGTCCACTGCGTTCAGCAGTTGAGTCGGCGACCGCATCCAGAGCGCACGCTTCATCACCCGTCGCCGCGGCGAGCGTCATGTCACGGCACACTCGGATGGGTGCCCGGTGGGCTCGCCACACCCGGACGCGGACCTCAGACCCGTGAGTGGCGCAGGCTCTCCTGGGCGAACAGATCTTGATCATCGCTGCTCACTGATGCCGCTGTTCGCTCCAGTGCGCTGAACAGGTCGTCATTGGTGACCCACTGCGGGTCTTCGCCTGCCCGGATCCGAGTGAAGGCCGCCGCTGCCGCGCGCTGGGCCGCGAGCGCCACGTCTCCCGGCGTGAAGCCGACTGAATCTGCCGCCAGCTTGACGACGTCGACGTCACGATGATCGAGTCGCTCCACCGCGGCTTGCCACAGTGCCTGACGGGCGTGCTCATCGGGGGGACCAATGGGAACGATCAGGTCGAATCGCCCGGGCCGGATCACCGCCGGGTCGATGCTGTCGATGAAGTTGGTGGCACACACCAGCAGCCGCCCGGGCTGAGCACGAAATGGTGGGATCGCCTTCAGGAGCTCGTTCACCACCGACTGCATCTCCGGGCGGCTCTGGCGTCGCGAGGCGATCTCGTCGAACTCGTCGATGAACACGACCACGTGCTCCAACCCGGCCAGCTCGGTGAACGCCCGGCGCAGCTCCGACGCCAGCCCTGCGGCGGCCGATGCCAGCTTCGACGGCAGGAGCTCGACGAACGGCCACCCGAGAAGACCGGCGATACCGCGAGCGAACGTCGTCTTGCCGGTCCCCGGTGGCCCGAAGAGCATCACCGTCGCAGGCGCCAACAGGCCGATCTTCCGGGTGGTGACCGGATCAGCGAGCGGAGCGACGATGCGAGCCTCGATCAACGACTTCTCGTTCGACATCCCGGCCACAGATTCCCAGTTGTCCGAACTGAGCAACTCGCCACCCCAATCGTCGAGCACCCCGACCTCCGAGGGCATCAGCGGCTCGAGCTTCTCGTACAGGACCAGCCCGTGCGTGGCCACGAATCCACGGTTCCCCAACGCCTCCTGGCCGACCTGACCGACTCCCAGGATGGTCGAGATCTTGCGCGCCCCCAGGTGCAGCACCCGCTCCTCGATGGCGCGCACCAACGCCGAACCCATTCCCTGATTCCGCCACGCAGGCGCGATGGCCAGGGCCCCGATCCAAGCCACATCGCCGCTCACCGAGGCGATCACCACCCCGACGATGTCAGCACCGACGGAGGCAACCATCGCCGGCCCGCCCGAACGAAGGTGCACCAGTGTCTCCACCAGATCGACGGGACGAGTGTCCACCTGGCCCTTGGCCAGCTCGACCAGACGCACGACGCCATCGAGATCACCTGAATGCGCATCACGAATTGCCCAGGACCGATTCGAACTCATGTGTGCTCTCTCACTGTCATGTCGCAAGCCGTGGGCTCACGATCCGAAAATATTAGTGACACTCAGCAGTATTTAAGTCGCCGGGCCTCCAGCCGGCTCAGCGATTGCCCTCCGTGCAGGTGGCGACGGTGTGAGGACCGCATCGATGGCCAGCCTGAACAACTCGTCGATCTCTGTCCCTGCTGCTCGGGCCATGGTGGCGATGACACTGCTGCGGGCGAACGAGCAGTACAGACCTGCTTCGAGGAACCACGGTTGCCCGCTCGGGTCGATGCGGAAGTCGAACAGGCTGTAGTGCCGACAGCCCAGCGCGTCGTGGCACATCCTCGCTTGCTCCCACACGCGTTGGGTCACGGGATCGTCGATGTCGACTGTCCAGGATCTGGCGTCGTTCTTGGCCACGAAACCCAACTCGCCGTCATCGCCGCGTCGCACCTTGTCGTCGTGAGCACGGATGGCTGTCGAAGCATCGATTCGGTATTCCTCGAGCGGCAGGCAGACCAGCTGATCGTCACGAACGACGATGCCGCACCGGACCTCCCGGCCGAGCTCTACGAACGTCTCCACCAGCGCTCGATCGGAATGAGCGAAGGCCGTGTCCAGGGCGACGTCGTACTCGGCGTGGCGTCGCACCAGCGTGACTCCCAGCGAATTGTCGCCATCCACTGGTTTGACGACGGCCGGAGGGACGATGGAGGCCCGGTCTCCGGGTCGGAGCACCTGGCCACCCGGCACGGTCACGCCTGCCGCAGCCACAATGGCCTTCGTCCTCGCTTTGCTGGAGGCCAGCGCCATGACGTCGGGGGCGTTTCCCACATAGGGGATTGCCAGCACGTCGAAGAGCGCCCGGTAGGAGGTCATGCCGGGGACGCAGAACATCTGGGGCACCATGAGGTCGACGTCGAGCGCCATCAGTTGCGAGATGGCGTCGGCCACGGACATCGGCCGGGCCGCAGAGATGGCCTGGCGGCTCAGATCGTGCGGGAACCTCCAACGGAGATCAGGGGTCACGTAGGCGATCAGGAACTCATAACGCGCCGGGTCGGCCGTCGACTCCAGGCAGTCACTGGCGTACAGACGCGACAGGTCGCAGTAGAAGTCGCTGACGGCGGAGCCGACGAGGTGCAGGACCCGCAGGGGCATCGTCAGTCCCCGCCCGGTTCGACCAGTTTCCCGATGTTGAAATCGATGCGTGCCCACTCGTTGACCCCTCGGAGGTTCTGGATCAGGAGCCACGGGATCTGCAGGTGATGTTGCATCAGGAAGGGCAGCGGATCGGACCAGTCGAAGATGGCGTCCTTTCCCCGGGCGATGGTCGTGAGCCTGCTCGCCATCGTTCTCGGCTGCGTCAGGAGCCCCCAGAGTTCGTGGTACATCCAGTAGGTCGGCCGGCTGGAATCGAGCGGCCTGATGGTGGCAACGCCATCGTTCAGATAGGCGTCGGCGACTCCGGGATGGTTGTAGAACATCGTGATGGCCGAGTGTGTTCGCGGGTTGCACTCGATGGCGTAGACGATGCCGTCGGGAGCTTGGATGAAGTCGAACGACACCTGACCGGTCAACTCCAGAGCGCCCACGAACGCCGTGACCCACGCCTCGATCTCGGGGTGGTCGACCATCTCGTAGTTGAGTTGGAAGGCCGACGATCGACAGCAGCAGTGGAGCTGGATGTTGCCGTTGCGGACGGTGCTGTGGGTGCAGTACTCCACCCCGGGGATGAAGGCCTGCATGATCCACGGGGTCGCCTCCGAAATCGACTTGGTTCCAACGAAATCAGCGGTCGCCTGGGGCGTGCTGCGAGGCAACTCGGTCAGGTCGAGGCGCTGGACGGGATCGTACGGAACGCTCTTCAGGACATACGGTCGATCAGCGGCCTCGAAGTCGAAGTTCGCGACCTGCTCGGGTGTGGTGATCCGGCGAGAGTCAGGCACCGAGAGTCCGAGCGAGCTGGCCAGCGCTGCGAACTCGTTCTTGTCGTCGAGCTGCTGCACCAGTTCCGCATCGCAACTCAACACCTGGCAGAACGGCGAGAGCGCCAGCTTGGAACGGGCGTCGTAGTAACTGGCGACCGGGCTACAGACCGGCACGTACACGTCGACGCCCTCCCGGCGCACGATCTGCACGAGGGCGTCGATGTAGTCACTTGCTTGCGGCGAGGGCACGGTGAAGAAGCGGTCGACGGCCCGGGAGAACCTGTGCCCCGTGAGCCGGTACTTGCGGGATTCGATCAGGATGACCCGATGACCGGCGCCATGAAACGAACGGGCCAGCTGTAGCGACTTGGTCATCTTCCCGCCGCTGATCAGCACGGTCTTTCGATCCGGAGATGTCTGCCGGGGTGATCGGAACACGAGCCCTCGCAGGAACGCCACGGCGGTGAGGGCGAGATTGACCGGCAATGCGACCAGGAGCAGCATCAACGTCGCCACCGTCTTCAGGGCGTTCCTGGCGGGCTGTCGAACAGCGGCGTCGGCGTGATCGGCGCGATGCAGGACGCAGCCGTTGTCCCACATCACGACGTCTCCAGCAGACCGGGTGTGACGGTAGGTGTTGTCACGGCCGCTGTCTCGGCGGCGGTTGAGCCGCCCAGCAGACCCAGGACGGTTTCCCCGCTCAGCTGCCCGAAGCGCAGCTCGGTGAGTCGGACCCCGACCGGGTGCAAGATGAGCTCGTCCATGGGTCGCTCCGGGACGAGCCTCAGCCGCCGTCGACGCGGCGGATCAGCGTCAAACCGTCGCGCAACGGCACCAGCACCTGCTCGACTCGGGGTTCCGCCGCGACCGCGGTGTTGAACGCAGTGATGGCCGCTCCGTTGGCCGTCTTCTCGCCGGTGTAGGGCTGGCCTTGCATGAGCGTGTTGTCCACGCAGATCACGCCGTGAGGAGCCAGCAGATCGCCATCGAGGACGGCGGCGAGATAGCCGACGTAGCCGGCCTTGTCGGCGTCGATGAACACCAGATCGAACGACTCGTTGGCCGTCACGAGGTCGTGCAGCGTCTCGAGCGCCGGTGCGACCTTGACGACGATCTTGTGACCGCTCGGGGATTCCTGGAAGCAGTTCCGGGCGAACTCTGCGACATCGGGATCGATCTCGCAGGCGATCACCTGACCGTCATCCGGGAGGGCTTCCGCCATGGCCAGCGCCGAGTAGCCCGTGAACATCCCGATGTCGAGCACCCGTTTCGCCCGGGCCACGTGCAGGAGCAGTTTGAGGGTCTGACCTTCGACGTGGCCCGAGAGCATCTCTCGTTCCAACATCCCAGGCCGGGTGCCCCCGCCCTCCGCGGCCGGACGGCTCCAATCGTGGGCCAGCGTGCGCTCGGCGATCGTTCGCAGCCCGGGTGACTCCGGGGTGGTGCAGGCACTGAGGTAGGGATCCAACCCGCTGGCCAGCCGACAGATGTCGCTCAACTCGGCCGTGAGCTGGGGGTCGATGCCGTCGACCGCATCGAGCCGTCGGCTCAGCGCCTCCAGCCTCATGGCCACGATGCTGGTCGGGGTCACGGGCCGCGGTGCCCCGGACCCGGCGTCGGCCGTCGTGGTGGTCGTCTCGGTCGTGTCCGGTCGACCGACAGTGCTCACGGTGAGGTGAACATGTCGACGCCGTCGCCAGCACGCGGGTAGCTGCGACACAGTTCCCGATGGTTGACCAGTAGCTGCTCGAGTTCGGCGGTGGTGAGATCGTTGGCGAACGAGCACGTTCCGATCGGGTTCGGCAGTGCCGCGCGCAGCAGGCCGCCGCGCGTCTGCATGATCGAAGCAGTCGCCGTCGACAAGAGCTCGGCGGTGAGATGCGCCGGGCTGTCGAGGGCCAGTCCGATCTGGCTCATGAGCCAGAAGATCCGGTCTCGCTCGCTGGGCGAGATGCACCCACGATGCTCGGCGATCGTGGCCGAGAACGCCATGTCGATGTTGACGGCGTGGCCGTGGAACATGGGGGACTCGGGCGCCAGCTCGAGGCTCGGACTCCACGTGTGGCCGTAGGCGATCACCCGATCGAGATCATGCTCGTGGAGATTCGGTACCTCGAGGCGCAGCATGGTCTCGATGGCGTCGTAGGTCAGCTTGCGTCCGACCTCACGCAGCTCCTGAGTCCCGTCCAGATAGCCGAAGCGGGTCGAGAGCAGGTCTTCGCTGGACTTCTCCATCACCTCGAAGATGTCGCTGTTGGCGACGATGGCGATCTTGAGCAACTCGGCCATGCCGTTGCGCACCTGGTCGATCGGCAGGGTCTTGAGGAACGAGAAGTCCAGGATGACCTGCTCCGAAGCGTGGAAGGCGCCCAACCTGTTCTTGTACTTGCCATGGTTGACAGCGACCTTGATGGCCACGCTGGCGTCGATGAGCCCGATCAGAGTGGTGGGCACCCTGATGTAGTTCTGGGAACGGCGGAACACGGCGCAGGCAAGACCGGCCACATCGGTCGTCAGTCCGCCGCCGACCACGAGCACTGGTTCCCCGCGTACGAGTCCGAAATCGGTGAAGGCGTCGACGATGAGTTCCAGCGTGCCGAGGGTCTTGTCGGTCTCCTTGATCTCGATGGCGAAGACCGTCAGCTCGATCTGGTGGTGCTCGAAGTACGCCCGCATCTGCTCGCCGTACAGGGAGGAGACGTTCTCGTCGATGACCGTCAGGCAGCGCCCGTACCGGCGGTAGCTCTCGGCGATCTGGGGGTTCTTGACGTCGAATACCCCCTCCACGAAGACGAGGGAGTAGTCGATCTTCTCGTATGCCTCGACATGAAAGCCGGATTCGATGGGGTGGAGAGCCGGAATCGGGGTCGTGGTCACGCGTTGTCCTTCGTCGGTCGGTGGGGGTTGCGAATGCATGGGCGAATGTTCTGGAATCGGGCTGGTTCAGATCGTTGCGAGTGGGATGAGCTCGTTCAGGTCCTGGAACTTCAGCTCGGCGACGCGGGCCTCGGCTGCTCCGAAGTTGTGATCAGCGGTGTTCTCGTTCGGGAAGGCCACGCACGTCACACCGGCTGCTTGCGCAGCCTGCACTCCGTCGATGTTGTCCTCGATGGCGATGCAGCGGTCCCGCTCCTCGTGCAAACTCGCCAGGGCGAAGTCGTAGGCCGCGCTGTCCGGCTTCGGGCGATCGACAGTGGACGAGTCGAGGATGAGGTCGAAGTCGGATCGTTGGATGGCTGGCTGCAACGCAGCGAGGAGCGCCGAGATGTTCTCGGCGGTCGTCGTGGTGACCCAGGCGACCTTGACGCCGTTTCGCTTCGCGGTCTGAATCGTGTCGAGGACCCCGGGGCGGGCCCGAACGTCTCCGTCCGCCAGGAGCTGTTGGAAGCATTCGGACTTCTTGTGATGGACGGCTTCAGCGTCGACTGTCTGTCCCAGCGATGCGGCGTACGTCGAGATCCGCTCCCGACCACCGCTTCCTTGCAGCATGGCGAGGTACTCGTCTCGGTCCCACCGCCAGTCGAGGCCTGAGGCCTCGAAGGCCTGATTGAACGACTCCCGCTGGAGCTCGGAGGTGTCGGCGATGGTACTGAGTGAGCCGAACAGGATTGCAGGCATGACGTTCTCCTTCGAATCAGCTTGCCCAGCGATGTGGGCAGGCCCGGGGCGGGTGGTGGGGGCCTAGGCGACGAGACCTTGGCTCCGACCGAGCCCTCGGGGCCTACTACCCGATCTGCCCAGAAGTAAACGCTCCAGCGTCGCCCGGCTCACTGGGCTGGCCCGTCGGCTCGGCCTGGGTCGGCGTTCCGGAGAGCGATGCCGGCGCCGGCCGAGGCGAGGCCGAGAACGTACATGAGGTCCTTCGACAAGCCGACCTTTTTGAAGAGTTGAACCATGAAACGAACGTAACGCGCCACCCGGAAACCCCCCAGCCGTGGCGGGCCGGATGGTCCCGGGACGGCGGGCGCCGCTGTCAGGCGAGGAGACTGCGGAGCATCCAGGCCGTCTTCTCGTGAACCTGCAGGCGTTGGGTGAGCAGGTCAGCGGTGACCTCGTCGTGGGCCTTCTCGACCACAGGGAACACCGACCGCGCCGTGCGAGCAACCGTCTCCTGCCCGGCGACGAGGCGGCGGATCATCTCGGTGGCGTCGGGACGGTCGTCGTCCTCGGTGACCGACGACAGCGCCGAGAACTCGCGATAGCTGGCAGGAGCCGGGGCACCGAGAGAGCGGATTCGCTCAGCGAGGAGGTCGACGGCCAGCGCGAGTTCGTTGTACTGCGTCTCGAACATGAGGTGCAGTGTCTGAAACATCGGCCCGGTCACGTTCCAGTGGTAATTGTGGGTCTTCAGGTACAGCGTGTAGGTGTCGGCGAGGAGACGGGAGATTCCCTCTGCGATGGCCTGCCGGTCGGCCTCTTCGATGCCGATGTCGATGGTTACGTCAGTCATGACTTCATCCTTTCAAGCCTGCCGGTCGGCCGCGGCGTTGCCTCGCTCTGTCACGACGGAAGGTATCGCGACCGGTCTGCCCGGAGTCGTCGTGCCGCTGGGGTGACGGCGATTCTCGAGACGATGCGGCGGCCCCACCGACCAGGGAGGTCATCACCCTCCGTCTCCGACTCGACTACAGCCAGCCGTTGCGCCTGAACATTCGATACAGCAACAGGCATGCCCCGATGATGATCGAGATGACGACGAAGTACCCGTACTCCCACGACAGCTCCGGCATGTTCTCGAAGTTCATGCCGTAGACGCCCGCCACCGCTGTTGGGAGAAGACCAATTGCGGCCCAGGCGGAGATCTTGCGCATGTCCTCGTTCTGCCGGACCGCGATCTCACTCTGGCGCACACCGAGGCGGGCCAGATCGGCTTGAAGGATGTCGGAGAGCAGTCGGTCGTGGCTCTCGATCGAGTCAGCAGCTCGAAGCAGATGGTCGTGAACATCTCGAAAGAACGGCGCCGCTGCCGGATCGATTCCAGGCACGTCGTTGGCGGCGAGGCGCTGCATCGGGGCGGCGAGGGGAACGACAGCTCTGCGAAGCTCGGCGATCTCCCGCTTCAACTTGTAGATCCGCTTGGCATGGCCGACCTCATCCTCGCTGAACACCTGGAACTCGATCTCATCGACGTCTTCGTTGATCAGTTCCATCGTGCGCTCGTACTGGTCGACCACCAGGTCGGCCACGCGGTACAGAATGCCGGTGGGACCGTCGACCAACAGGTCAGAGCCCTCGTCGAGCTCGGCCCGCACGCTGCGGAGCACGTCGCTGTGACCATGGCGAACGGAAACGACAAAACCCGGGCCAACGAACAACGAGATCTCACTGACCTCCACGATCTCGTCGTGGTCGATGTAGGTGACCACCTTCAAGACCGCGAAGACGACATCGCCGTAGACCTCGAGCTTCGGCCGCTGGTGGGCCTTCACTGCATCCTCGACCGCCAGAGCAGGGAGATCGAACTCCAGAGCGAGCTCAGCGATGTCGGACTCCGTCGGCTGCTGGAGGCCCACCCACACGAAACCGTCGGTGCTGCGGGCTGCGGCACCCGCGCTTCGCCACGGCACACGCCTGGGACGCAGTCCGTCGCCCTCATAGACAGCGCAATCGCCGACCTTGGCGTCCAGACCGCGTGCGCCCGCCCGTGCTGCTGTCCCCGGGGCGTCCTCCACGTCTCGATAGTACGGGCCGAGGTGGCGAGATCGATCGCCGACGCCGACAGCCCGGGTTACGCGACTGTTCCCTCGAGAACACGCCGGAGTCCCGCCGCGGCCCGGTCGCCGATGCGCCCGAAGATGAGGCCCAGAACCGGATTGCCCACCATGAACACGCCCTTCAGTGCCAGGTCTGCGTCGTAGGTCACGACACAACCCCCATCGTCGGTCGATTCGAACGTCATCACGTCCACTGATCGCAGCGTTCCGGTTTCGGCCCGGACCTCGACCCGATCCGGTGCATCCAGGGAGACGATCTCGTAGCGGAGCGTCATGTCTCGGCCCACACCAGCGACCGTCACATCGAACGCCGCACCCACCACCGTTCCATCACCGGTCACCTGGACCGATCTCTTGACGCCCGGATCCCACTCTCCGAAATGCTCGAGATCACTGAGGTAGTCGAACGCCCGCTTGGAGGACCAGGGCGTTCGAACGGCGGTCCGGTAGTGGGGCATTCGTCCGAGCGTACGTCACCTTCCGGCGGGGGCAGTCGCCGCCATCAGCTGATGGGTCCCCGCAACACGGGTCGATCGATCAGGCGTAGGTGCGCATGAGCTCGAGCACACGATCGGCGTCGGGGCGAAGGTCACGCCCAGTCCGGCGGCGATGTCGCCGGTATGGATCCAGGTCTCGGCCAGCCGTGTCGTGGCCAGCGTCCGCACCGAGAGGTCTCCGGCCACCCACTGAACCCGAGAGCTCGGATCGTTGGCGGTCAAGGCGGCGAGCAAACGGACCGTTGTGGCCGTCCATCGCTGGAATACCTCGTCGCCGGTCGGCCCGCGTTCCACCCGCACCTGGAGCTCGGCAGAACCGTCGATGGGGAACGCGAGCGTGACAGCACTCGCCAGCCGACGTGATTCCAGCCGCGGCCAGGCCCTCGACGATGCGGTCCGCGAACTCCTGGACGACCTCGGCGAAGCGTCCCTCGGCGCTGGCGATGGCCAGGTCGTTCGTCTGAGCGAGATGGAACACGACGTCGGACAGTGTCCACCCTTCACACCTCGACGGAGAGCTCCAGCCCACTTCGTCGAGTCCGTCCACGAGGTGCGTCAGTTCGTCGAACTCGTCGCTGAGCGCTCGGAGGATCTCGTCCGCCGGATGGTGATCTGTCGCCGCTGTCATGACACGGCGAGGCTAGATGTCGAGTCGGTCGACGGCGCTGTCGTCGGATCGAGTCTCTCGATCGTGGAGCCAGCTCCGCAGACACCGTTGGACCCGGGGTCGCTGGTGACCTGATACTTGGCGAATGAAAGCGATCGGGAACATCATCTGGTTCGTACTGGCCGGGTTCTGGCTCGGCATCGGATTCGCCTTCGCTGGGCTGCTGTGCTTCCTCACGATCATCGGCATTCCGTTCGGCATCCAGGCCTTCAAGCTCGCCGGCTTCGCCTTCTGGCCCTTCGGTCGGACCATCGTTGCGACCGACGAAGGATCGGGTGTGCTCCAGACGGTTTTCAACGTGTTCTGGCTCGTGCTCGTCGGCTGGGGCCTCTTTGCCAGCGCGATGGTCTCAGCGCTCCTGCTCTGCATCACGATCATCGGCATCCCGTTCGCCATCCAAGCTGTCAAGATCGGTGTACTCGCACTGTGGCCTTTTGGTCGGACCATCGCGAAGTTGGATCGGCTCTCGGTCGGCGTGCCCCAGTCGTAGCCGGGGAGTAGCCCCGCTCCCAGCCGCGCCGCATGTGCCACTGTCGCTGTATGCGTGGTGAGGTCCGCAATTACTTAGGCGCCGGACGCCGACGCAACGAGGAGCACCATGAGGACTGGTCGCGGGCGGCTGCGTCGGGTGGCTCCCCTCGCCGCGGGTTTCGCCGTGGTGGCGCTCCTCGTCGGTCCGGGGTGTCAGACCGGCGATGCAGCCGAGGACGCCGCTGGTGTCCAGTGCGGCATCAAACGGATCGTCCAATACGCCACCCACCCCGATGTGGACCCCGACCGAAGCCGACTCGACCTGTACCTCCCGCCGGCGGGGGAGTGGGGTTGCACCGACCGGCCGATCGTGGTCTGGGTGCACGGCGGAGGGTGGACCGAAGGCGACCGCTCTGACTACATCGCGGACAAGGTCAAGCTGTTCAACAGTGCCGGGTACGTCCTGGCCACCGTGAACTATCGGCTGACCGACGTCTCACTGGCGCCACCGTCACCGCAGTACCCGGTCCACAACCAGGACGTGGCCGACGCCGTTGCCTGGCTGATCGGCAACGCGGGCGAGTTCGGCGGGGATGCCCAGCGGGTCGCCCTGCTGGGCCACAGCGCCGGCGGGGGCATCGTGGCGGCGATCGCCACCAACGAGCGGTTCCTGGCCACCCATCAGTTGGGCCTCGAGGACATCCAGTGCGCTGCCTCCATGGACGGCGAGGGCTACGACATCGCTGCCGGTGCCACGACCTTCCCCGAGGCCGCCCGGCAGCGCTACCTCGACGTGTTCGGGAGTGACCCTGCGGTCTGGGCCGAGGCCTCGCCCATCACCCATGTGGCGGCGGGAACCGACATCCCCGATTACTTCGTGGCCGCACGCGGTGTGGACTGGCGCCTCGCCCAGCACGAAACCTTCATCGGCGCGCTGCGAGCGGCTGACATCCCCACGACGGTGGCCGATGCGTCCGTCCTGTCGCACGGCGACCTGACCACGGCCATCGGAACCGAGCGCGACGACGTGGTCACCCTTGCGCTCATGGAGTTCCTCGGCGGTTGCTTCGCCGATGCGTGACAGCAGGGTCTTTGGGCCCTTCGCCGGCCCTCGGCGTCTGTGTAGGTTCGGACCGTGACCCTCGTCTACGACTTCGATCACCGCCACCGGCGGGCGCCCAGGGAGATGAAGGACCTGCTCGGGGGGAAGGGGGCGAACCTGGCCGAGATGGCCTCGGTGCTGCGGCTCCCGGTCCCCCCTGGATTCACGGTCACCACTGACGCCTGTCGCTCCTCGCTGGACGGCGGGTGGCCGCCCGGTCTCGACCAGGAGGTCGACCGCCACCTGGCCCGCCTGGAGAAGTCGATGGGCCGCCGGCTGGGGGATCCGACCGAACCGCTCCTGGTGTCGGTGCGCTCCGGTGCGAAGTTCTCGATGCCGGGGATGATGGACACGATCCTCAACCTCGGACTCAACGACCGAAGCGTGAAGGGCCTTGCCGCGGTCTCCGGCGATGACCGGTTCGCCTGGTGCTCCTATGCACGGTTGCTGTCGATGTACGGCCGAGTCGTGATGGATGTCGACGCCGCGCTCTTCGACGAGCCGCTCGAAGAGGCCAAGGTTGCGGCCGGGGTGACCGACGACGCCGAGCTCGGTGCCCGCGCCTGGAAGGACCTCTGCGCCCAGCACAAGCGCACCATCCGCCAGGTCACCCGCAAGGCGTTCCCCCAGGAC